>OHAC01000028.1_pt1 | contig 144538 bp, 121 predicted proteins | sample 1577051 | NCBI WGS metagenome assembly OHAC01 (sample SAMEA3541499, study PRJEB24748) | human gut metagenome | biome: human gut; feature: human-associated habitat; material: faeces | place: China | collected 2012 | reverse complement strand
CGGCAAGGACGATACTGGCGACGGCCTTGAATAGCCCAAGGATAGACTGGCTAGGGTGCTAGCCCCTAGCCCAGGCTATCCGCCCCACAAAAAATTCAACATTCAACACTCAACATTCAACATTCAAAAAAATGAAAGCAAACACTTGGAAAACAATTCTTCAGATAGCCATCAGCATACTGACCGCTATCGCTACTACGCTCGGAGTAACGAGCTGCATGGGATAAAAAACAAAAGAATGTGTCATAAGTCTAAATAATGGTAGCCGAAGACGGGCTGAAAGCCCAAAAGCTCCTAGCCCAGGGCAGCGCCCTGGGTTTTTAAATAGATACAACAAAGTCGCCCTGTAAGGGCAAAAGCCTTCAATTTCAAAGCTTTTGCCCTTACAGGGCGACTTGTTTGCGTCCGTATTTACCCAGGGTGCTACCCTGGGCTAGGAGCTTCTGCCCCTTCAGGGCGAAAGGGGGTAGCCGGTCATTTCCGGTCATGGTCATTTCCGGTCATTTTCATTTTCTTATGCCTTGCCCCTAGAGAAAAATCAAACCGGTGTATCGGTGGCTGAATCCTTGAAGAGGTCATCGGCTGATGGAATCTCATCTTCATCAAACCACTTCTTCAACTTGTCCTGAGCCTTTGACTTTACATCATCTGAAACCTCACCCCAAACTTTCTTGAGCACAAACAGCAATACGGCAAGGTCATCGCCCAAACCGGCAATAGGTATGGCGTCGGGAATCACATCGAGCGGACTGATGAGATAACCCAAGGCTCCTACAATCAGAGCCTTGTCCTTCAGCGAAACCTTGTCACTCTCTAACGTATAATAGAGAATGAGCGCTGTATAAACCATCTTGGCACCGGCACGTTTGGCAACATGCGAAATCTTCTCGACAAATGCACGCTGGGTGAACTTGTCTTTATAGTCCATAAAGTCTGGTAATGTCATACTACTTATAGTTTATAGTTTATAATTTATAGTTTACAGTTACGACCGCTTCTCGTAGAAGAGGACTGCCTTGATGAAGGTCTCCATCTTAGGCTCCTTATGATGGTTCACGCGATAGGCGATGATCATCTGGAGAAGTGCCTTGACAAAACACGCCAGCAGCAGACCGATGATGACGGCTATGACCGTGGCGAGCATCTTGCCGTTGTCGTAGACGGGTGACTTGTCCGGGAAACAGGACAGTACCAGTACGGGGAGGACGGTGATGAAACCGCCGATGGTGAGCTGGCTGCGCTTGGAACCACCCATGTCGAGTATCGACTGCTTATCGAAAAGATAATCATCCAGCTCCATACGGGTAATGCCGTAGTTCTCAAACTTCGGGAAATCGGGTTCATTGCCATATTTCGCTATCTTGCCCGTTACCTTATGTTCGAAATCATCTAATATCTGCTTTTCCGGTTCTCTGAGTTTCATAATCTTGCTAGTTTTTAAAATCGTTTAAAAAATGAATGCATCTTATACCTTATTATATATAAAGGCTGCGATGCTGAAAAAAAGAAAGCAGTGCCCCTGTAAGCCGAGTTCTGTGTTCCTATATCAGATATGCTGTTATGCTGTGTTCATATCAGATATAAGAACGTCTGTCATTTATCTAGTCCCAAAGTCACCCTTGGGCTCAAGCACTCTACCCTCCACAGCAGCCCTAAGGCAATCGGACGAGCCGCCCTCAATCTGCGGTATACATGAGCTTACAGCTCCCAGATGGCACAGCCTGGCGATCACCCGCCAGCTGGTGGTCTCTTACACCACCTTCTCACCCTTACTCTCACCACCCCAGACTGGACAAACGGGATAAGTGAAAGCGGTTATTTTCTTCTACCGACACCTACTGTCACCAATAGCTTCTAGTTTCGGAAGTGGGATGCTCTATGCTGCCCGGACTTTCCTCTCGCACCTGAAAGATGCCAGCGACAGACCGGAGCACTGCTTTCGACATGCAAAAGTACAAAAAACTTTTGATACTATCGCACGATTCCTCTCTTTTTTATACATCATTAGTTATTCGCAAGGCTATTTTTCACTCTTTTCCCCGGTTTAACGGAGTTTCTGAGTCCCTACCATTTAACAGATATTTATTAATCAGCAGAAGATAGTTACGTATACAAAACTAATATTTTTATGCTTACATTCAAATATTTGTGAATTTAGGGCATTTCTTGTTTAATAGCCGTTAAAGTGTTAATTTGAAATGTTAAAACGGAATAAATTTATGCTGAGAATGAAGCGTATCTCAAAAAATGACCCTATATTTGCAACCGGAAACAGAGCGGTGCATGACAAGCTGACTTTTGGCATGATATTAGCTGCTGCAGTTCCAAGGAAAAGAAAAGTAAACAATAAAAAAATAAGAGACATGAAAAAATTAAGTAATTATGTTGTGGCTGTGCTCTGCGTTGGTTCGCTCGCATTTTCAGCCGGTGCTTTCATGAAAGTAAATGCTACACCTGCAGTTACCGCTGCGCCAGCAGGTCAGCCTGTAGACTTAACCTATGCTGCCGAGAAGGCGCTGCCTGCAGTAGTACATATTAAATACGTACAGAACTCGAAGGTGAAGACTGTAGATGTGCAGGACGACCCATTCGGAGGATTCTTCGACCCGTTCGGCTTCTTCGGCAACCCGGGACAGGGCAACGGAGGCACACGCAAGCAGAAGGTGCAGACTCCGAAGAGAGAGGCTACCGGTTCGGGCGTCATCATCAGTCAGGACGGTTACATCGTTACCAACAACCACGTGGTAGAAGGTGCTGACGAGCTGACCGTTACACTGAACGACAACCGTGAATTCTCCGCTCGCATCATCGGAACCGACAAGACTACCGACCTCGCCCTCATCAAGGTAGACGGCAAGAACCTGCCTACCCTGCCTATCGCCGACAGCGACAAGGTGAAGGTGGGTGAATGGGTCATCGCCGTGGGCAACCCATTCGGACTGAACAATACGGTTACAGCCGGCATTATCTCTGCCAAGGCACGTTCGCTCGGTGCCAACGGTGTAGAGAGCTTCATCCAGACCGATGCTGCCATCAACGCAGGTAACTCGGGCGGTGCACTCGTCAACACCCAAGGCGAACTGGTAGGCATCAACGCCATGCTCTATTCTCAGACCGGTTCTTACTCCGGCTACGGTTTCGCCATCCCTACCTCTATCATGAACAAGGTGGTAGACGACCTGAAGAAATACGGCAGCGTACAGCGCGTGATGCTGAGCATACAGGGAAGCGATGTGCTGAACTATATCAACGCCCAGAAGGAGAACGGCAAGGAAGTGAACCTGGGAACCAACGAGGGTGTTTACATTGCCAAGGTAGATGAAGACGGCAACGGTGCTGAGGCAGGACTGAAGGAAGGTGACGTGATTACCAAGGTTGACGGCAAGAAGGTGACCAAGATGGCTGAGCTGCAGGAAATCCTGAACGGCAAGCGCCCTGGCGACAAGATGAGCATCACCTACCTGCGCAACAAGAAGGCAAGCACCAAGACCATCACGCTGAAGAATGCCCAGGGTAATACTTCGGTTATCAAGAGTGCAGACCTCGACGTGCTCGGCGGCAGCTTCCGCCCTATTACCGAGAGCCAGAAGAACCAGCTCAACATCAAGTATGGTGTAGAGGTGATGAAGGTGAGCAGCGGTGCCCTGAAGGATGGTGGCATTTCACGCGGATTCATCATCCAGCGCATCAACGACAATAACATCACATCGCTCGACGACCTGCAGAAGGCTGTAAAGAGTGCTTCTACCAGCAAGGACCCAGTGCTCTACATCCAGGGTATATGGCCAACAGGCAAGAAGGCTTACTTCGCTGTTCCGCTGCAGAAAGACTAAGGGTAAGAATTTTAAAAGAAACGTCTCATGATTGAGTAGTGAAAAGGCATTTTTACTGCCAAAAAACTCAAGAAACAGACAAAAATCAATAAAATAGTAGGTATTTCTGAAAAATATCTACTATTTTTTTTGGTATTTAAACAAAAAAGTGTATTTTTGCAACTACTTAAAATTTGATGCCAGCATGAGACAATTAAAAATTACTCAGTCAATTACGAATCGCGCAAGCGCATCGTTAGAAAAATATCTTCAAGATATTGCTCATGAGGAGCTGCTCTCTACAGATGAGGAGGTGGAGCTCGCTCAGCGTATAAGAAAAGGTGACCGTAGGGCATTGGAGAGATTAACAAAAGCCAATCTCCGTTTCGTGGTGTCTGTTGCCAAACAGTACCAGAACCAGGGGCTCAGCTTGCCTGATCTTATCAACGAAGGAAACGTGGGGCTTATCAAAGCCGCACAGAAGTTTGATGAAACCCGAGGCTTTAAGTTCATCTCTTACGCCGTATGGTGGATTCGCCAGAGCATTCTGCAGGCCATAGCCGAGCAGAGCAGAATTGTGCGCCTTCCGCTCAACCAGGTGGGAAGCGTTAACAAGATTAACAGAGAGATGAGTAAGTTCGAACAGGAATTTGAACGCAAACCGAGTGTAGACGAAATGGTTGACCGCGTAGACTTGCCGGAAGACAAGATTCAGGACGCCATGAAGGCTACGTCAACAAGCCGCCACCTGAGCGTGGATGCTCCTTTTTCTGACGATGAAGAAGGCAGCATGCTCGACCTGCTGGCCAATTCAGATGATCCGACCGACAATGAACTGCTGACAGAGTCGCTGAGAGTTGAAATAGAAAGACTGCTCGGCACGCTGCCGGACAAAGACCAGAAAATCATTGCTGCCTTCTATGGCATAGGAACACCGGAACTGACGCTCGAAGAAATCGGAACCAAGTATCATCTCACCAGGGAAAGAGTACGCCAGATCAAGGAAAAAACGATAAGGCGACTCCGGAACAAAACGACAGATAAACTGCTGAAGTCCTATCTGGGATAAGGAAAGATCCTGCATGACTGATGGGGCAGACAGCACAAAACAAAATAAGACAGAAAAAGAAATGAAAATTACAAAAATTGCATTAGCATCTATTGCATTAGCATGTTTCAGCTCGCTCTCTGCATCAGCCAAGAACGAAGTTAAGACTGCATACATCTTTGGATTTGCCTCGTCGTTTAATGACTCTACAGTCTATTTCACAGACGTTCAGAAGGTAGATTCTGCCTATTTCACCCGCAAGAGCAAGTTTCTGGTAAGCCGCGAGAACTATTCATACCAGTTGCGCGACTATCTGGAGCAGAAAGGTGCCGGCAACCGCACGTGTATCGTGATGTTTGACTTCAACCAGAAGAAGGCTGAAAAGAAATGGAACAAGCTCTATGCAAGATACATTCAGAAGCCAAAGGCTAAGAAGGCAAAGAACGGACAGCAGATGAACGATGCGCCTAGCCCATATCAGGTGAAGACCATCAACTCTACAGATTTTCATTTTTCATCTGTTCAGCCAAACGATGAAGAGGTTGAAGAGGTAAAAGTGAAGAAGGCTAAAAAAGCCAAGAAAGAAAAGCGCAGAAAAGGCGCTAAAAATGAATAAGAATTCCAAAAGATCCTTACTTCGCAAAGTAAACAAGGGTAAACATTAAATTAAGAAGCCATTCCCGTTTCAACCGGGAATGGCTTCACTTTTTTATATCATATCATTTTCTACTTCAGGTTCTGCTTGAACCAGTTAGCTATCTGGCGAAGCAGATGGTTGCGGGTATTGCCGCCCGAAATGCCATGATTGCGGTTCGTGTACCACAGGGTCTTGAAGTCCTTGTCTGCCTGAACCAACGCCTCAGCATATTCGAAGGTATTCTGCGGATGCACATTGTCATCTGCCAATCCGTGACAGATAAGCAACGCACCATGCTGCTGCTTTACACGCTCGATAGGGTTCACCTTGTAACCCTCTTCATTCTCCTTAGGAGTGCGCATGTAGCGCTCAGTATAAACCGAATCATAGAAACGGTAGCAGGTAGGAGGAGCCACAGCCACACCTGCCTTGAACACAGGACGGCCCTCGCTCATACTCATCAGCGTATTGAAACCACCATAGCTCCAACCCCAAATGCCGATATTATCCTTGTCTACATAAGGCAGAGAACCCATGTAGAGAGCTGTTTCAACCTGATCTTTCGACTCTAAATCGCCCAGACGGAGATAGGTAGACTTCTCAAACTCAGCTCCTCTACCGCCTGTTCCACGACCATCTACGCAGGCAATGATGAATCCTTCCTGAGCAAGATAATAATCGAAAGCACCGCCATTGCCCATACTGCCCGTGCTCCATGAATCGAGCACCTGCTGGTTGCCCGGACCGGAATACTGGAAGAGGATGACAGGATACTTCTTGCTGGCGTCAAAATCTACAGGCTTCACCATCCAGCCGTCCAGTTTCACACCTTCGGAAGTGGTGAAAGAGAAAGTCTCGCGCTTGCCCCAATTATACTTCCGGGTCTTTTCGAGCAGCTGCTTGTTGTCTTCCAATGTCTTGATAAGCTTACCCTTGTTGCTGCGTACGGTGAAGACATAAGGATGGCTGTAGCTGCTCCAGGTATTGACGAAATAGCGGTAATCGCCCGAGAAGTAAGCCGAGTTGGAACCAGCCGCATCGGTAAGGCGCTCCACCTTTCCGTTCTTATGAGCCACGTAAACCTGGCGGTCGTGCGCATTGAGCTTGGCAGCCTGGAAATAAACATCGCCCGTCTTCTCATCCATTCCGTAGATAGAGGTAACATCATAGTTGCCCTTCTCTACCTGGCGCAGGAGCTTGCCGTTCATATCATAGAGATAGAGATGCATGAAGCCATCGCGGTCGCTAGGCAGCAGGATGTTCTTCTTGCCCACGATGCTGTTTTCAATCACCTCTTCCTTTACAAACTTAGGCACACTCTCCTTGATGAGCATCCTGCTCTTGCCGGTGAAAGGATTGACTGCATAGAGGCGCATGTCGTCCTGATGGCGGTTCATCGTATAGACAATCAGACTGTTGGCGTCTGGCGATGTCTTGATGCGTGGATAATAGCCGTCGGAATCTACAGGCACTTCGAGCGCCACGGTCTTGCCGTTCTTCATATCATAGCTCCAGAGGCTCACCTTAGAGTTGTCCTGTCCTGCCTTAGGATATTTATAGGAATACTCTCCCGGATAGTCGTGATACTCGCTACGGGTAGGATGAGAACCTTCGAACATCTGCAGAGAATAAGTCTTTACGTGCGATTCGTCGAAGCGTATCCAGCCGATGGCAGTTCCATCCGCATTCCATGCAAAGGCGCGGTTAAAGCTGAACTCCTCTTCGTAAACCCAATCAGGAATACCATTAATCACCTCATTGAACTTACCGTCGCGGGTAATCTGGGTTTCCTTATCTCCATCGGTAACAAAGAGATTGTTATCCTTTACGAAGGCGATGTGGCGTGAATCAGGCGACCAGGTAGCCACCTGCTGGTTAACGCCCTGGGAAAGTTTCTTCAAACTCTTCTTGGCAATATCGTATACGAAATACTCAGCCTTTAACGAGCGGCGGTAAATAGCCTCGCGATGGGTCATGATAAGCAATTTCTTGCCATCAGGACTGATTACATAACCCTCAATCTGTTCGAAGGGAGCCTTGACTGCGTTCACATCGAAGAGGATGCTCATCTGCTTGCCCGTCTTGAACGAATAACTGATAACCTGCTTGCCATCATTGCTGATAGAAGCGTACAAATCGGTGCCATCAATAGGGTTAATACCGGTAACATAAGAGGCAGCAAACTCGCCGGAGGTAATGGCCTTCAGGTCGAGTTTATCTGCAGCTTGCATTGCTGAAACCATCATGACAGTTGCAATAAAAACTGGAAATCTTTTCATGTGTTAATCTTTATGTAATGCCTCAATAGGCGAATAATCTTCGTCCTTGAGCAGTTCTTTTACTGTTACTTTAGGGTTGCGCTTTACATAAGCGTTGATTGTATTTACATACTTGGTCTTGAAAATCTCCTTGCCCATCGCCTTGTTGACAGCCCACATAATCTTGCCCATGTGCAGATCGCGGTCGAGCTGCGGACGGGTGTCGAACTGATCCATCGGATAGATGCTCAGCAGATAGAAGGTAAGGCAATCAGGCACAATATACTGGCGCGACATGGTGCTGCGCTGCTGCGGTGTATAGAATTTCTTGTAGAGCGGATAGTTTTCGCCCATGTATTTATCGAGCGAAATTCCTACTGAGTGCTGTCCTACTACGATGCTCTGGTCGAGAGCGCCAATCTGGGCATAGAAACAAGGCTGCTGGAGCTCCGGAATCCAACTGTTCAGACGCGAGAAGGAAGATTTCAGCTGCTCGTTGATGTCTTCCATATTGGCAAATTCTGCCTCAGCATCGGCAATAAGTGCCTGCAGGGTAGAATCCTGATAGAACATGAGGAAACGGTTGCTGATATTGGCGTCGGTAATGGTACCAAGCTGGAGCATTTTCTCTATCAGCGTACGGGTTTCTATCGGGTAATCGGTGTTCATCTGCTGCAGGGCTGAGAAATCACCGGTAGTAAGATATCTGCTTTCCAATCGGTCGTAACGCTGTACTGACAGGGGCACAGCCTCTCCTTCCTCGTTCGGCTTGAACTTAAACTCGCAGGCCGAACTGAGAAGCACTATTGCTAATATGACTATATAATTAAAAAACCTTTTCACGATAATTTACAAATCTTCGAGTTACGACTGCAAAAATACTAAAAATTATTTAAATTACCAAGCTTTTTTGCTAAAAAATCATACGCATTCGCAAAAAAAATGGGTTTTTCTCTTAAATTTGTTTGCAAAATAGCCAGCAATGAGCAAAACGTAAGGCTTTTTTGCTCATTACTGGCTATTTGCGCAGTTTTTCTGCTTATCGGATGATAAAAGAAACTGCTTATCGGATGATGACAGAAACTGAAACCTGAACAGGCTCTTCTATCTGCTTCTTCCAGGCTTTCAACCACTCATACCACTCCTTCTCGCCCTTGAAACCATAGGTTTCGTTGGCACTGGTATAAGCAAGCTTATAACTGAGCTGGCTGCCTGCAGGTTTCACCACCTGAGTATAGCAATCCTTATTGGCTGGTTGCTGACTTACCAGGGCTGACTGTGGCACATAAATGCCCAAGCCTACGGTCTCCAGCTTGTGCTTTCCATCGTCCTTGCCTGTTGGCCAGTCGCTGCCGTAACAGCCACGCAAACCCTTGCCATCAGCAAATTCGCTGGAACCCTTTACGTTGATGAGTCCTGTAGCAAACTGATAATCAGAAACATCCTTGTTGAAGAATACATCTACATCGAAATCGCGATGACCGGCATAGATGGTGTAACGGATGGTGGCATTGACAGGCTGCAAGCCCGGAGCCGGAACCCAACCCTTATCCACGACTTCGACGATGGCACGGAGCGGACCTTCTGAAATGACGCGCTGCTCCTGGTATTTCACGTTGTTGAACAGCACCTGGTCTTTACCATCCCAGCCACGGAGCGCACCCAGTCCGTAGGTATTGCCTACCCAGAGGCAATCATCGCCCGAACCAGCCTGAATCTGCTCATCTGAAGGATAGAACTGCGTATCCTGAACCACCAGTCCCTTGTTGATTTTGCCATAAAGGTCGATGGTCTGACGATGGTCGAAATAAACACGCATGGCAATCAGTTCACTTTCGAAGCAGATGCCATGAGAATGGACGTAGTGATAAGGGTCCTTGGTCTTCTTATCAAACGAGATGCTGCGCAGATAAATATCCTGCCTGTTCTTAGCCAGCTTCTTGTTTCTGCTTGGCAAGCAGAGTTCTGCAAAAGTACGAGCCGGATACTGTGCCTGCTCACCCTCACGATAGAGATGCACCTGATAGGTCTTGGTTTCTTTCTTGCCCAAATCGGCAAGGAAACAGAGTTCATCGTTGGTACAATCGCGGTTGGTGTCATCGAGCTGGGAAGGAATCTCCTTACCGTCAACGGTTACTACAGCGCGCTGAATGTCGCCGATAGCTCCCAACTTGCTGAGATCTACCACCACCGGAGCATCGGTTCTTGCCACCTTGGAAGGATTGGAAACCGACACCTGGAAATTAGCCTGCGCCTGGGCTGACAGAACGATCAGCGAAACCAGCGCCATCATCATTTGTTTTTTCTTCATAGATTTTTATTTTTAAGTTTTGTTCTATTATTGTCTACAACTGCGAGAAGAGTTTCTTGCCCTTGGCGTAATATTGCCAGATGATAGAGAGATTGTAAACCTGCGGAATCTCCTCCTTCACCCTACCCGCCTGTATCTTTCTGCGATCTTCGTCAAACTCATGTTTCCATGCCTTGAAAGCCCTGCGCGCCTTGAAGATGGCCTTGAAGTCACCCCAGTTGCGATTCAGAACCAATGTCTCGAAAGCAGCAAGGTAATCCAGAAATCTACGCATACGCATTACATGAGTCAACTCCGTATCACTCAGATTCTTATAAAGCATGGTTAAATTATTTCTGAAATTCAGATAAGTCTTCATCGGATTGCTTTTCGGCAGGGTTCCACCCCCCACATGATAAACCTCACTCTCAGGAATGCAGTAGATTTTTCTGCCCATCAGACGCAAGCGCCAGCAAAGATCAATCTCTTCATTATGGGCAAAGAAACGGCCGTCCAAACCGCCGGCAGTCCAATAATCCTTTGAGCGGATCATCATACAGGCACCCGTAGCCCACAAGATTTCCTGCTGGTAATCATACTGCCCGTTATCGCGCTCTACCGTATCAAAGATGCGACCGCGACAGAACGGATAACCGTATTTGTCGAGGAATCCGCCGCAAGCACCAGCATACTCAAAGCTGTCCTTATCGTATTCCGCAAGCAGCTTAGGCTGGCAGGCAGCCACCTGCTGATGCGAATCCATAAACTCGATGAGCGGTGTAAGCCAATGATGCGAAACCTCCACATCGCTATTCAGGAGCACGTAATATTCTGCATCTATCTGCTTCAAGGCACGGTTATAGCCTTCAGCAAAGCCGAAATTCTGCTCCAGCACGATGGTCTTCACCTGAGGAAACTGAGTCTCCAGAAGGTGCATCGAACCATCAGAAGAAGAATTGTCTGCCACCCAGATTTCAGCATCCTGACGGGAATATTCGATGACATTCGGAAGATACTTTGCCAGCATCTTCTGACCATTCCAGTTTAATATAACGATTGCTACTTTTGCCATATTTATTGTAAACTCTTTAATCTGTTATTCAGGAGATTGGTAAACTCATAGTTCTTGAGTCCCCATTTGGGAGCAATCAGCAGTTCTTTGGGCGACTGACTGACGAAGCGCTCCAGCACCAAATCCTTTCTGAGCAGACGGATGTATTTCACGATGACATCAATATATTCCTCTACCGTGTAAACATGAAAGGGGTGCTCAGCATATTCCTGTGCCAGCCGGGTGCCCCTGATAATCTGCATCTGGTGAATCTTGAGAATATCAAGCGGCAAGGAAGAGATGAGAGGAGCCTGGCGCAGACTTTCTTCCGCATCTTCTCCCGGCAAACCGATGATGATGTGGCCGCCCGTAAGGATTCCCCTGGCATGAGTACGCTCTACGGCACTACGGCAACAGGCAAAATCATGTCCGCGGTTGATGCGTTTCAAGGTTTCATCATTGGCACTCTCAATGCCATATTCCACCAGTACGAAGGTGCGGCGCTTCAGTTCTTCCAGATAATCGAGCAATTCATCGCTCACACAATCCGGACGGGTTCCGATAACGATTCCCACCACATCTTCCACCTCAAGAGCCTCTTCATACATCTGCCTCAGTTGCTCCACCCTGGCGTATGTATTGGTATAAGCCTGGAAATAAGCCAGATATTTCATATCAGGATACTTCCTGCTGAAGAAAGCCTTTCCCTCCTCCAGCTGTTCAGTAATCGACTTTTTCCGGTCGCAATAGCTGGGATTGAAGGTGCGGTTGTCGCAATACGTACATCCACCACTCGAAATCCTCCCATCTCTGTTAGGACAGGAGAATCCCGCGTCTATCGAAATCTTCTGAACACGGAAATCAGGAAACTGCTTCCGGATCCATGTTCCAAAATCGTTGTAATACATTGGACTTTGAACTTTGAGCTTTGAACATTGAACTTTATGATTAGCCCTTTTTACTATAAACTATAAACTATTAACTATCAACTAAAGAAGCTCTGCCTTCAGCGCCGTCTTATCGTGATTGAAATCACCCAGGCGAACCTTGATAAGCTGGTTGTCGTATTCTTCCTTGGCGAGAGCCGGTGAAAGTTCTACGCGGATATAGTTCTTGGTGAAGCCATGCATTGCCTTGCCTCTTGGCGCCTTTTCGAAGAGAACCTCAGCCTCAGTACCGATGTATTGGGCATAGAATTCCTGCGTCTTCTGATCACTCAACTCCAACAGTCGCTTGGAGCGCTTCTTCTTCTCCTTCTCGTCAACCACATACGGAATCTTCAAGGCAGCCGTGCCCGGACGCTCGGAATAAGGGAAGACATGAAGCTGGGTAACAGGCAGACTCTTCAGAAACTCATAGCATTCTTCAAAACACTCCGGAGTTTCGCCGCGACAGCCAACCATCACATCCACGCCGATAAACGCATCAGGCATCTTCTCCTTGATAAGATTCACCTTGTGGGCAAAGAGCGCCTTGTCGTAACGACGGTGCATCAGCTTGAGCACCTCATCGCTTCCGCTCTGCAGAGGAATGTGGAAATGAGGCATAAAGGCACGGCTCTGGGCACAATACTCTATGAGATCATCATCACAGAGATCAGGCTCCAGACTCGAGATGCGGTAACGCTTGATTCCTTCTACCTGATCCATCGCCTTGACAAGGTCGATGAATCGCTCATGGGTGGTCTGTCCGAAATCACCGATATTCACACCGGTAATGACGATTTCCTTACCGCCTTCAGCAGCCGCCTGCTCACATTGAGCCACAAGCGACTGGATGCTCGGGTTGCGCGAATTGCCTCGGGCAAATGGAATGGTGCAATAGGTGCAATAATAATTGCAGCCGTCCTGCACCTTCAGGAAATAACGGGTACGGTTGCCACGCGAGCAAGAAGGCTGGAAGGTCTTGATTTCCTTTGTCTTCACGCTATAATGCTGATGAAGAGCCGCAGCATCGCCGTTCTGAGAGTTTTCAGCATCGACGTTCAGAGAACTTTCTGCATCGACATTCTGAGGAGTCTGAGCAGCCAATCCGTTTTCCTGGGCAAATTTCTGCGCCCATGCATCGCTGAGATATTGAATCAAGTGCGCCTTCTCGTTAGCACCCAACACGAGGTCTACACCCTCTATCTTGCTGACATTCTCAGATTCGAGCTGCGCATAACAGCCCGTCACGATAACGAATGCACCTGGATTGTTTCTCACCATCCGGTGGATAGCCTGACGGCATTTATGATCGGCAACTTCTGTTACCGAGCAGGTGTTAATAAGACAAATATCAGCTTTCTCCCCCTTTTTAGCAGTAATGACGCCCATGTCTTCGAGCATTTTGCCAAAAGTGGAAGTTTCAGAGAAGTTGAGTTTGCAGCCTAGCGTATAGTAAACTGCCTTTTTACCTTGAAAGGCACTTGAATCTATCATAAATTATCTTTTCTAAAATTCTAAAAGGTAACCTAAAAAAAATGAAACATAGTCTCTATAAAACGAAAAAGCCGCTAGACCGAAGTCCAGCGGTTGTTTCTCTCATTTTTTCGTTCGCAAGTAATTTCAAATTACTTAGCAGAATCAGCAGCAGCTGTATCAGCAGCAGCAGTGTCAGCAGCAGTTGTATCTACCTGAGCTGTGTCAGAATCAGCAGAAGCTGTGTTCTGAGCTGTTTTGTTACCACATGATGCGAAAGAGATAGCTGCGATAGCTACGAACATAAAAACTAATTTCTTCATTTTCTTTGCTTTTTTAAAATCTGTAAAACAATCATTTGTTCTTTTGAACGATGCAAAGGTAAGCATTTTTTTGATACGTTGTTCTTTTTTTTGCGATTTTTTTTTAGGTGATTTTGTAACAAAATTACAAATCGCTATAAATCAGATACTTACAAAGTGCTAACAAAGGTTAAAGTTTTTGGTGTGCTCGGAAACAGCCTAATTTTAACACTTTTCGGTGTTTTTTAGCGTAACAAGGGTGCGCGCCAACACCTCTTCAGAGCAGCACTATACACATATAATAAGGTACGCGCGCGAGGGAAAGAACAGAAAGTTTTTCTGCCTGAGGAAGAAGATTTTCCCAAGAAATCGTCCCCAAAAGTTTTGATTGCCGGGAACTTTTTCGTAACTTTGCACTCAAAACAAAGAAACAAACAGACAGAAAATGATACAGCTAAAAGAAAATCAGGGCATTCCCCGCAGCATTCTCCTGATGATGGCTATCGTCGCAGGACTCACCGTAGCCAACTGCTACTACAATCAGCCGCTTCTCGAACTCATCCGCCACGACCTGGATATTACCGAGCAGAAGGCTAACCTCATCACCGTCATTACCCAGATAGGTTATGCGCTGGGCTTATTCTTCCTCATCCCCTTGGGCGACATGCTTTCGCGCAAGAAACTCATCCTTGTCAATATGACCATTGCTGCATTGATGGCAATTGTGATGGCTGCAGCGCAAAACGTATGGATGCTCTGGGGAGCTTCACTGCTGATTGGCGCCTGTTCGGTGATTCCGCAGTTCTTCATTCCGATAGCCGGACAGTTCTCAGAACCCAAGAACAAGAGCAGGAATATGGGCATTGTACTCTCCGGACTGCTGACGGGCATTCTCGCCTCACGAGTAATCAGCGGTTACATCGGCGAATGGCTGGGATGGCGAGAGATGTTTATCATAGCTGCCTTCGTGATGGTGGTTTGCATGGGAATCATGCTGCTGATGATGCCTGAGATGAAGCGCAACTATGTAGGAACCTACAGAGGACTGATGACCACGATAGCAGAAATTTTCTTTTTCCATTCTTCTATCCGCATCTATTCCACCCGTGCAGCCTTCGGGTTCGGCAGTATGATGGCAATATGGTCTTGTCTGGCGTTCCATCTGGCGCAGCCACCTTTCAGCGCAGGAAGTGATATGGTAGGAATGCTCGGACTTTGCGGAATCATGGGAGCCGTTGCTGCCAGTGGTGTGGGAAAACTGGTTCCTAGGTTTGGCATTCGAAAATTCAATCTGTTCGGAGCAGGAATGCAGATCATCGCCTGGGCAATAGCCTTGCTTTTCGGCGATACTTACGCCGGACTCATCGCAGCCATCATTCTGGTTGACATCGGTCTGCAATGTCAGCAGCTCAGCAATCAGAGTGGTTGCCTGCAGGAGGTTCCGCAGGCTTCCAACCGCGCCAACACCATCTTCATGACCAGCTATTTCATCGGTGGTTCGCTAGGCACTTTCTGTGCCGGTTACATCTGGACGCAAGCCGACTGGCTTGGCGTCTGCATCGTAGGAATCGCTTTCGCCATGATTTCCCTGCTTATCACGCTAAACTGCAAGAAATAAACATCTACATCTTTTCATCACCATACATTTCCGTCCACCAGGAAGCATCATCCTGCAACCACTTGGCAAACCAGGCAAAGATGGTGTTCTGCCATTTCAGTCGCTTCTCGTAGTCGATGATGTGATGATCCTGACCATCTACCAATACCATCGCCGTAGGACGGCCAAGGAGTTTCAGCGCAGTATAGAGCTGGATACTCTCGCCTACAGGCACATTATTATCTGCCGTGCCGTGAACAAACAGCAGCGGAGTATGAATCTTGTCGGCATTATAGAGCGGACTCTGATCTACAAAGAGATGCTTGTTGGTCCAAGGATATTCGTTCGCCATAGAAACTTCGCTGTAGCTGTAGCCCCAATAGCCCTCACCCCAATAGCTGGTGTGGTCGCTGATGCCTGCATGCGAGATGGCGGCTGCAAAGAGGTCGGTCTTGGTCTGAAGATACTGAGTCATGAATCCGCCGTAGCTGGCGCCGATGCAGCCAATCTTCTTGCGGTTTACGAAAGCATGCTCATCGCAGAAAGCCTGGGTGCTGGAGATGATGTCTTCAGCCACTCCCTCGCCTGCCGTATCTACATGGCGGGCTGAGAATTTCTGACCGAATCCGGTGGCTCCACTAGGATTCACAACCAGCACTACATAGCCCATCGCTGCATAAACATGATGAGGATAACGGCTCTGGAACATGCGGCTCGTAGGACTGCATCCGCCATAATAATTCACTATCATCGGATACTTCTTGGCAGCATCAAAATGAGGTGGCAGATAGTAACGGCAGCAAAGGGTGTCGCCTCTTGAATTGACAAAATTCCAAGCCTTGCATTCGCCCAATTCAACATCCTTCAACTCACGCGCACTCAAATCGTCAACCAATTGCGATTTCAGCGCCTTCGTATTCATCTTATAGAGTCGGTCGGCATTGGATGCACTCTGACCGGAGAAAGCCATTTCTGCTGCAGAAGATGCAAGCGAGAAACTCTTGATGTACTCTTCAGGAGTCTTGAGAAGCGTAAACTTGCCCGATTTCGGATTGAGCTGGAAGAGGTGCACGCAGTCTTTATCTTCGGCTGTAAAATAGATGTTTCCATCGACCTTGCTCCATTCCGTGCTCTGCACGTTCGGATTGAAATCCTTGGTCAGCGGACGAACCTTCTTATCCGACAAGGTCATCAGATAGAGCTGGGTGTCAATCATGCTAGGCGTCTGTCCTTCTTCCACATTCTTTCCAATGCCGTTGAAAGCTTCAGGCGAAGCACTCACGAGAATGCTCTTGCCATCAGGTGAGAACTGGGCGCTGTTCAGAAATTCGCCCTTTTCTATCAGGGTTTCTACCTTTGGCGTTGTGGCTCCAGATGCATTCATACTGCCCAAATCCAGGCGGTAGAATGATGTCAGGGTTGTAGGACGCTTGATGAGTCGCTCCTCTCCCTTTCCTATCAGCAGATAACGCGAATCGGCAGAAATATCCATCAGATAGATGTTGTGGTAACCGAAGGTGAGCGGCTGGAGAATGCCCGATGCAAGGTCGTATTTAGCCAAATTGCTGCGTTCGCGCCAACCAGGCTGTCTGTCTTCCGGTTCTTTTATATCATAAACTTGCGGATCCTTTTTTCTGCCTTCAGTAGTGAGCGTATAGATGAGCGTTTTTTCATCGGGTGTAAACTGGAACCAGCCTTCAGGAAGATGGCTTGCCAGCACTTCGCGCTCCATCGTCAGCGGATTGATGGTGATGAGCTGCAATGTGCCATCCTGCTTTTCTTCTCCGGCAATACTGCTGTCGCTCGCCTTCTGGGTGAAATACAGTTTATTGCTTGCAGGCATCCATTTTACACTCTCCCCAAATGTAGCCATCACTCTGTTAGTCTGAGAGTTGCGCAATTCACTAATGCTATGGTTATTACCTTTTCTATCTACCCAGGTTTTCCGAACAACGATAAACTTTCCATTTGGTGAGATAGAAACACTCGGATAGTTGGGCGCACAAATCACATCATAGATATTATAGGCACGCTTGGCTGCCACATCACCTACAGAAAGCGGAGCGCCGTTGGCTGCGGTTACGGTCAACTTGATAGATTTCTTAACAGAAGATGCATTCTTCCGGGTAAGATATTTGATGACAACCGTATGCTGCGAAGGAGTCAGGATGGTTTCAGCCTTATCGCCGTTCACCTCTACCTGTTCGCCATCTACAAACAGGCGGTATTGCTCCAATCCTTCTACCGCAATGGTTGCTTTGGTGCGCTGGGTGTTAGATACGCAGAAAGAAGCCAGATGGAGCGCATCCTGCTTGTCGGCAAGAAGTTGGGCTGCACTCACCTCCTTGCCCTTATTCAATAAGGTGAAAGACAGCGGCGAATCGAGCAACTGCTTAAGGTCGAACGCTTCGCCCTTGATGTTCACACTGTCAGCCATCCAAGGCTGTGCTACGGCATAGGGGCCTGCATATTTCAGCGTTTTCACCTCTATGGTTTCGGAACTGGCAGAGATTGAAGCCATCAGGGCAGCTGCCAGCAGCCCGCTTTTTGTTGTTTTCAGAATCAGTTTATTCATAAATATCCTTATTTTGATTTTGGTGCGAAATTACAAATAAAATTCGAGATAAACGAATGTTTCTGTTACAATTTGCTCTTTTTGCTGCATTTTTGCCTTACAAATGTTATCTTTAAGTTAATCGGATGAGCCAGTAGGTTATTGTTGGGTTAAACCCCTCTCCAACGAGTTGCAATGCATAAAAAGCATTCGCAACTCGTTTTTTTTATGCGATTTATTGTCTATTTGATTTCTTTTTTGTACTTTTGCACGCAAAATATCACATAAAATAACAGAATGATGAAGAAACAGACTCAAGCTATTCATTTGGAATATGAGCGCCGCGATGCATACGATTCGCTGAGCGTGCCAGTATATAACACCCTTGCCTACGAATTCGACAATGCTGCCGTCATGGCTGAAGCATTCACCGACAAGATCAAGGCTCCAGATTATTCGCGCGTAGAGAACCCTACGGTAACCAACCTGGAACGCCGTGTGGCAGCCCTTACCGATGCTGCTCATGCCACCGCCTTCAACTCAGGAATGGCGGCAATCAGCAACACCCTCATGGCGCTGGCAGCACAAGGCAAAAATATTGTTACATCCAAGCATCTCTTCGGCAATACTTATGCCCTGCTTGTAGCCACTCTGCGCCGTTTTGGTGTAAAGGTGCGTTTGCGCGATTTGACCAATATCGAAGCCGTGCGCGAAGCCATTGATGATGACACCTGCTGCGTATTTCTCGAAATCCTGACCAACCCACAGCTGGAGGTTGCTGACCTGAAAGCCATCTCGGAAGTAGCACATGAAAAAAATGTACCTTTGGTGGTGGATTCTACCGTGATTCCTTTCACACAATTCTCGGCTAAGAGTCTGGGAGTAGATATTGAGGTGGTTTCCAGTTCTAAATATGTAAGTGGCGGTGCTACTTCGCTCGGCGGTCTGGTTATCGACTACGGTACTCCTTACAACGGCGATTTCGCCAAACGTCTTTATGGAGAAATGCTCTTCAATTTCGGAGCCTATATGACCCCACAGGTAGCTTATATGCAAACCATCGGACTTGAAACGCTCGATGCTCGCTATCGTGTGCAGAGCAGCAATGCCCTGGAGCTTGCCAAGAAACTGCGCTCTCTGCCTCAGATAAAATATGTAAACTATGTTGGTCTGGAGGATAATCCTTATCACGAGTTGGCGCAGCGCCAGTTTGGAAAAACTGCGGGAGCCATGATCTGCATCGACCTGGAGAGCAAGGAAGCCTGCTTCAGTTTTCTGAACAATCTGAAGCTCATCCATCGCGCTACCAACCTCTTCGACAACCGTTCGCTCGCCATCCATCCGGCAAGCACCATCTTCGGAGCATTCTCTGAGAGCATGCGCAAGTCGATGGACGTGAAAGACACCACAATCCGATTGAGCATCGGCTTGGAAGATGTGGATGATCTCTTCGAAGACATCAAGCAGGCGGTTGATAGTTTATAAAGGACTAATCATAAAGTTCAATGTTCAAAGTTCAAAGTAAAATGTACAATTTCGATAAAGTCATAGACCGTTCGGGCAGCGACGACCTGAAGCATGGCGCCCTGTTGCCTCGTTGGGGGCGAGATGATTTGCTGCCACTCTGGGTAGCTGATATGGATTTCGAGACCCCATCTTTCATTACAGATGCCCTCAAGGCACGTCTGGAACACTCTCTTTTCGGCTACACGATGGAACCGGAAGATTACCGTCCTAGCATCATCGACTGGGTTCGCGACCACCACCAGTGGGATGTGAAGCGAGAGTGGATAAGATTCATTCCTGGTATTGTTAAAGGCATCGGACTCGTGGTGAATGTCTTCACCCAGCCTGACGAAAAAGTCATCATCCAGCCACCCGTTTATCACCCATTCCGCCTCACCCCAGAGGGTAATGGCAGAGAGGTGGTCTTCAATCCGCTGAAGATGAGTGAAGATGGATATTACGAGATGGACTTCGAAAATCTCGAGAAGGTTTGCGATGAGAAATGCAAGATTCTCATTCTCTGCAATCCCCATAATCCGGGCGGTATTACCTGGAGCAAGGAAACCCTGCAGCAGCTTGCCGACTTCTGCTATGAGCACCATCTGCTCGTTATCAGCGATGAGATTCACGCGGATATGGCGCTCTTCGGCCACAAGCACATCCCGTTTGCTTCGGTTTCAGACAAGGCACGCAATATCAGCATCACCTTCCAGGCTCCTTCCAAGACCTTTAATATTGCAGGAATCGTGAGCAGCTACGCCATTATTCCAAACGAAGAAATTCGCAGGAAATTCTATCCTTGGCTGAGTGCCAACGAACTGGATGAGCCAACCCTCTTCGCTCCAATCGCCACCATCGCCGCTTTCCGCAAGGGTGAGGAATGGAGAAAGAAGATGCTTGCCTATATAGAGGAAAACATCCGATTCGTAGAGGATTACTGCCGTGAACATATTCCGGGCATTCGCCCTTTGCGTCCACAGGCTTCCTTCCTCGTATGGCTCAACTGCCGTGATCTGCATCTTTCTCACGATGCACTTCTCGACCTATTCATCGACAAGGCGCATCTGGCATTGAATGATGGAGAGATGTTCGGTCCTGGCGGAGAAGGATTCATGCGATTGAATGTAGCTGCACCAAGAAGTATTATCAAACAGGCTTTACAGCAGCTGGAAGAGGCTGTGAGCCAACTCTAGATAATTAAAAAAAAATAGCCGTAACTACTGCAAATATAGTTACGGCTATTATTATAATATGGTGGAAGAATGCTTTATTCCCCCTCCATCAAATCATGAACCAGTTTGATTTCGTAATAATCAATACCAGCTCCCAAAGCTTCCTTTATTTCGCCAAAATGCTCCAATTCAGGATGAGCCTTCATGAAATCACGGATTTTCTTTTCATGGGCACTTGAAATCAGCGCCCGCAGTCCAATCTTTCCTTCTTTCACATAAGGAGTAAGATGACCAATAATGGTACCTTTGGTATAACCCCGCTTAGCAGCAATCTGATCTACCGTCATTCCCTGCATATAGAAATCATAACTTACCTCCTTCGAAGCGACTTTCGGCACCTTCGGCACCTTCGGTTCATTCGGTTTCTTCTGTCTCCTTGACTTTCTGCCCGAACCGCTATCTGATGAGGCATCTGCATCCAACAGCAAGAACTGCGCCTTCTTTTTCAGATAATCTGTTACCGTGAATTCGGCACTACATTCATACTTCAAAAGCCGTTCTTTTAATTTTACATCCTCTGAGAAAACAGAGAAGCGATCTTCAAACTGTTTCCTAGCCACCTTGTTGTCTGTATCAAGATTCGACTTTCTGATTAAATCACTCAGAATGCCGATTTTGTCAAGAAAATACATAGCTCCCTTATGAATACGGTCTTGCAGCTCAGCCTGTCTTACATCAGGATTTCGGGCAAGCATACCCGTATACTGCACACGGAATTTATCCGACACGGCTATCAGACTCTTCAACACCACCTGCAGCTTCTGATACTCGCTTACCACGCGCGGATATTTACCATTAAAAAACTCTACCAGGCAGCGCATCAGATGCTCATAACTGGCTCTGATGGAATAAAAATCGAAGAGTTCGCTGATGCAATAAATGATGTATTGCAGCTCCAGACTGCTGATTTGCTCCTGACTAGGCGCAGCAAGCTGGCTGGTGAATGCATCCACCGTCTGACTGCTGATAATGGCTCCGCGAGAAAGCGGTTGACTGAGCACCATGCCCTCCAAAGTCTTGCAGCGGCTCAGTGCCACATAGGTCTGACCATGGGTAAAAGAATGAGAAGCATCGATGATGGCATGTTCGAAAGTAAGTCCCTGACTCTTGTGGATAGTTATCGCCCACGCCAGACGCAGAGGATACTGCATGAATTTTCCTTCCACCGTCTCCTCTATCTCCTTGGTTTTCTCGTTCAGCGTATATTTCGCATTGGTCCACTCCATTTTCTCCAGGTCAAACTCCTCGCCCGAATCCTTACTGCGAACGGTAATCTTGCTGCCGTCTTCATCGGTCCTAACCCCTATTACCTCGCCTATCATACCATTATAAAAACGGTGCTGCGGGTCGTTCTTGATGAACATCACCTGTGCTCCCGGCTTCAATGTGAGCTTGAAATCGGCCGGATAAGATGTTTCAGGGAAATCGCCCTCTATATCTGCTGTAAAAGAAAATGACTGCGCAGGCAAGGCAGCAAGCTGCTGTTCGTTGATATACTGGGCAGGTGCATTATGGGTGGTAAGCCGGATATAATTGCCCTCCTTAGGTGGTACAAAATTTGGAATATAGCGCTGGTTCAGAGCCTGCAGCGTAGCTTCAGAAGCCTTGTTCTCCCTAATCTGGTTGAGCAGCGAGATAAACTGTTCATCCTGCTGCCTGTACACTTTTTTAAGTTCGATGGTGAGATAACCCACCTGCTTCAGAGCGTTGCTGCTGAAGAAGAAAGGAGTATCATAATGCTGCCCCAGCAGATGCTCTTCCTGTGGCGTAACCACGGGTGCCAGCTGCTGCAAATCGCCTATCATCAGGAGCTGCACACCACCGAAAGGCAAATCGTGGCGCTTGCGATACTGGCGAAGCACAGAATCTACAGCATCGAGCAGATCGCTGCGCACCATACTGATTTCGTCGATAACGAGCAGGTCGATACTGCGGATGATATTGCGCTTGAGCTTGCTGAACTGATAGCGTTTCTGTTCGCCGCTGCCAAAGGTCGTGCCCGGCACGTATGGCGAGAAGGGAAGCTGGAAGAACGAATGGATGGTCATTCCTCCGGCGTTGATGGCTGCAATGCCCGTAGGAGCAAGCACAATCATTCGTTTTGGCGACTGTTCTTTCAATCGCTTGAGAAATGTCGTCTTACCTGTGCCCGCCTTTCCGGTAAGGAAGAGGTTGGCACTTGTCTTTTCTATGATATTCCATGCCAGGATGGATTCTTCGTTCATTTCCATACAGCTTCGTTTTATACCAGTTTTTATACCAGAACTAGATTTCTTCTTATATTCAGAACTAGATTTCTTCTTATATTCAGATCTAGATTTCTTCCGTGATTTCGCTCATCTCCTTACGCTTTTTCTCAGCGCGTGGACAGTCTTCGGCAATATGACCTACAGGAATGACGACCACCGCCTCATAGCCCTCACGCGGAAAGAACTGCTGCATCTTCGCCGTATCGTAATTGCAGACCCAGCAGGTACCCAGTCCCTTTTCGGTGGCAGCCAGACAGAGATGCTCTGCCGCTATCGCCACATCAATATCGCCATGCGGTTTCTCATCATATCTGCGCACCCAGTTCTCATTCACGTTTTTCATACCTATAATATATATAGGAGCCGTCTTGAACCATTCGCGGTCGTAGCAATCCTGCAGTTTCTTCTTCGCCTTTTCTGAGCGCACAATGAGCCAGCGCCAAGGCTGCCTGTTCACTGCTGATGGTGCCAGTCGCACACACTCCATGATATAGTCCAGTTCCTCCTGGCTAACTGCCTCCGGAGTAAACTTGCGAGCCGAAAAACGCTCCTGGCTCAATGCCAACATGTTATTCTTATCATTCATATCGTTCAGTTTTATGATGTTTCAATACCAGCTTATGACCACAAAGGTAAGAATAAATTACGAAACGACAAAAAACTTGAATGAAAAACTATCTTTTTCGGATTATTTTTTGTATTTTTGCACATCATACCAGGATTTCTGGTGATAACAAGAGGTGTTAATGATAAGATATGATAGGACTGGCAGACTGCAACAACTTCTACTGTTCGTGCGAGCGAGTGTTTCGCCCCGACCTGACAGGAAAGCCCGTGGTTGTATTGAGCAACAATGACGGGTGCGTCATCGCACGCTCTGAAGAAGCCAAGGCATTGGGCTATAAGATGGGCGACCCGTTCTATCAGGTGAAGGAAAAACTGGAGGCTGAAGGAGTGGCTATCTTCTCCAGCAACTATACGCTCTACGGTTCGCTCTCCAACCGCGTGATGTCGATGCTATCCCATTATTCCCCACGCATCGACCAATACTCTATTGATGAGAGTTTCTTCGAGGCAGACGAATCAATTGCGAAAGTTTTCTTTCGGGAGCATGCGGAAGACCATCCTACTTTGTTCAATAAAATAACAATAGACGAGCTGTCAGAAAAGCCCGATAGCCTGCTCCATCGCTATGGCTCCAAAATATCGGCAGATGTACTTCGGGCTGTTGGAATCCCGATATCCGTAGGCATTGCAGAAACGAAGACATTGGCGAAAATCGGCTCTAAATTCGCCAAGAAATACAAGGGCTTCCAAGGCTGCTGCCTCATCGACACGGATGAACGGAGACACAAGGCGCTGTCTCTCTTCCCCATAGAAGATATATGGGGAATAGGCAGACAGATAGCCCGAAAGCTCGATTATATGGGCATCAGGACCGCCGCTCAGTTTGCCGACAAGAAAGAAAGTTGGGTCCGCAGCCATTTCAATATCACCACCCTAAGAACATGGAAAGAACTGAATGGCGAAAACTGTATCAGCATCGAGGAATTGCCGCAGAAGAAGAGCATCTGCACCAGCAGGAGTTTTGCCAACGAGGGCATTACCGACAAAAATGTGATAGAAGAAGCCGTGGCTAATTTCGCTGTACGTTGTACAGAAAAATTAAGGAGACAAGGTAGCGTATGTCAGGGCATCACAGTGTTCGCCTGGACTTCCCGTTTTAACGAGCATGTGCCTGAATACACCATCCACGATTCCCTCACCCTGCCCATCGCCACCAATGCGCAGGAAGAAATAGTAGGTGCTGCCCTCAGCATTCTCAGGGCTAAATACCCGAAACCGATGGCAGACAGCAGGCCCGATCGCCCCGACATGTCGTGTCACTTCAAGAAAGCTGGCGTTATCCTGTGGCAAATCTCACCCGACCATCCTCGCCAGCAAGACCTCTTCGACCCCATCGACCGAAGCAAGCAAAAAAAGCTGATGGAGGCCATCGACGCCATCAACCGGAAGAATGGTTATGGCACCATACGCCAGGCCATACAAGGAACAGACTGCCGATTCGACCTGAAACGCGAGTACATGTCGAAGCAGTTTACCACGAACATCCATGATATTCTGAAAGTAAATACTCAATGAGAGGCAGAATAAGCCCATTCTAAAACAGAATAAGCCCATTTTAAAAATGAGCTCCATAAATTAAGAAATACAAGATGAATAAGAATAACGATAACAAGATAAAACTGACATTTCACCCTGCGGAATTCGGAGCCAAGACGCCTATTCCGCTGGCAGAGCAAAGCGTAAAAGCAGGCTTCCCTTCGCCGGCACAAGACTATATGGAGGGAGAGATAGACCTCAACGATATTCTGGTTCGCCATCGTGAGGCCACCTTCTACGTGCGCATATCTGGCGACAGCATGCAGGATGCAGGCATTCTGGACGGTGATCTCGCTGTAGTTGACCGGCAGATAGAACCCTCAAACGGCAATTTCGTCATCGCCTTCGTAGATGGCGAATTCACCATCAAGCAATTCAAGATGGATGAGAGCGGCACCTTCGGCTGGCTCATTCCATGGAACAAGAACTTCTCTCCTATCCGGGTAGATGAAACCAACCGATTCATGATTTGGGGCGTGGTTACCTATGTAATTCATCAAATTGCAGAATGATTCTTAAAAATTAAAAACTCGGGATGCTTCGAACATGGAAACATCCCGAGTTTTTTATATCCTTCTTAATTTATGTCTTACTAATGTCTTTTATGCTTCCTGCTTCTTATAACCCACAAGTCCGTACCAGAGGATGACGAACTCGCAGAAGAGAGGAACGAGCCAGGTGAACTGCCATGAACCGATATAATCAGCAAGCAATCCCTGAAGTACAGGGAAGACTGCACCACCGAAAACGCCCATCATAAACACACCCGAAGCCTTGGAAGTATATTCCTTCAAGCCATCCACAGCCAAGGTGAAGATGCAACTCCACATGACACTATGGAACAATCCCACAGCAGCCATCAACCAGAGATTTTCGGTAAACATGGAAATAGCCATCAATACGATTGCTGCCACGCTAACGGTGATGAGCATAGGGCGAGGTGCCACGTTCTTCAAACCAGCAGAAACCATTCTACCTATCATGAATCCTCCCCAATAGAGTGTGGCAAGAAGGGCTGGAGAAAGATCGTAACCATGTCCCATCAAATCCATCGCATGAAGATTCATATTGTTACCGATTCCCACCTCGGTTCCCACATAGAAGAAGATGGTAATCACACCATATTTCAAATGGCGGAACGACCAGATGCTGCGTTTCTTCGCATTTCCGGAATCATCAGAAGGAGTTGTCTTTCCTTCAGATTCCACATCTTGAGTTTCCTCTCTCGTACCCTCAATGTCAGGAAGATTCGCCTTGGAAGTGCTCCATGTTGTAAAGGCAATGATGAGCATCATCACCAGAAAAGGAATGGTGAGCTGGTCGGCAGAAACACGATCCAGAGACACACCTGCAAACATCACGCCCGTTACGAAGAAAGGAGCGATGGTAGTACCGAATGAATTCACCGCACAAGTGAAGTTCATGCGCTGCACCGGTTGAGTGCCCGGCAAAGGATAGGCAGCTATGTATGGATTGATAACCACCTGAAGCATTGCCGCAGACGTACCCATCAGATAGGAACCGAAAAGGAAAACGAAATATCCGAATGGTACGAAATCCCGAGAAATCTGAACGCCTGCCCCACCCCAATATTCAGCAATCAGCGCCGAAGCAAGATAGAAGGCAAGTCCCAGCACCATTACCAGCATCGAACGGATGAGCGTCTTCTTATAGCCCACCTTGTTGAGCAAGCGTCCCGTCTTCGCACTATTGAGCAGATAGCCCAGGAAGAAGGCGAAGGAGATGAGCGTAGCCAGGGAGTTTCTGGTGGTAGTAACCTCCGAAAGGAAAGCTATCTTCAAGGGACCCTGACACTGACCGTTGACGGTAGTGAGGAAGCCTACTATAAAATAGATGAATGTCAGGAGGAGGAATGGTCCTGCACTCCTGAGCGTTATCGATTGTTTCATAAATTACAAGATTTCATCTTCCAAAACCTTCATGGCACCCTTTGCCTTGATGTCTTCCACCATCTTCAGGTAAAGCTCTACAAAATGAGAAGCTGCCTTGAGATCGGTGCTTGTAAAGGCTGAAATGCCAAGGAAATCGAGCGCATCATCGCTGTCGATGGCTTTATGGTCATCAACGGTGAGCCATGGATCTGCCACTTCGAATGCATCACCATTGTCATCTACCTGATACTTCAGATAATGGCGGTAAGCTGCAAAGAGGTAAGCCACACGCTTGAACTCCACATCCTGGCGCTTGCCCGAAGCATCATCTGCAATCATCTTCTCCAGGTTCGGCATCACGTAAACAGGGAACTTGCTGGCACCATCGAAGCAGAGACGAGCCACCTGGTCGCTCACCATGCGATTGCCGAAGCGCTCTACCAGGCACTGCTTGTATGCCTCCAGATCAGTATCCTGTGGAGCTGGCACGTAAGGAGTAATGTCTTCATCCATAAAGGCACGTACAAACTTTCGGATTCTCGCATCGTGCATAGCTGCATCCACCTTACGGTAACCGCCCAGGAAAGAAGGATAAGAGAGCAATGTATGAGAAGCATTCAGAAGAGAAAGCTTCATATTCTCGAAGGCAGTCACATCGTCGGTCATCTGAGCACCCACGGTTTCCCAAGCAGGGCGACCGGCTACAAAGTTATCCTCCACTACCCACTGGATGAAGTCCTCGCAATAAACAGGAGCCTCATCGCAGGTTCCATTCTGAGCATTCAATCGCTCGATGTCGGCAGGACGGGTAGCAGGAGTAATACGGTCAACCATTGAATTAGGGAAGGTAACGTTCTCCTCCATCCAGGCTGCAAGTTCCTTGTCCTGAGCCCCCACGAAAGCCATGAAAGCCTTGCGGGCTGTATTGCCATTGTGCTGCAGATTATCGCAGGAAAGGATGGTGATAGGACCATTGCCTGCTGCCTTGCGGCGACGCAATCCCTCGGCTACATATCCGAAGGCTGTAACCGGCTTGGCAGGATTCTCAATATCGTGAGCCACCTGCGCATTGTCGAGCATGAATTCGCCACTCTGACGTGAAATGTTGTATCCGCCCTCGGTAATAGTGAGGGTGATGATCTTGATATCCTTAGACGCAATCTTGTTCAGAATCTGTTCCTGCTCCTCAATGCCCCAATAGAGTTCAACGAGCGCACCCAACTGAAAAACCTGGATGCTGTCGTCGCATCCATATACGGTAAGGGTGTATTCACCGTCCTGCTTCTTCAGGGCGTGGTAGAGACGCTCATCGCCTGGGAGAATCATTGCTCCACAGATACCCCAGTTCTGCTGGGTATTGTTCTCGAGGAGCATGTTGGTCATGAACTCCAGATGAGCACGATGGAAGTTACCTACTCCGAAGTGCAGGATACCTGCCTTTACCAAACTGCGGTTATAAGCATAACCTTTTACTACCTGAGCTGCATTTGCTGCGTTTGCATTCACTAAATTTGCCATAATTCTTTTATTGTTAGCTGTAAATATTAATTGTTTATTCATTTTTGGGGAAGCAAGTAGCCGAGGAGTTTCCTCAGCTATCTTATCTCCCGTTTCCGATGGCAAAGATATTGCGTTTTTTCGAGATAAAAAGATATTTTTTTCGAAAAAAACTTGCAAACGTTCCCGCAAACGTTCCCAATTTCTGCAAACGTTTTAAATACTTTCAGGCGATTACCGAGAACCACTTTCTAGTGATTACCGGAAACCACGAAGTTTGATTATTCTCCCGTAGATTCTCTACATTTCATCGTGGTCTTCAACACCACCTGTCTATCTTCCATCTCCAGATTATTGATTTTCTCCATCACCAGTTCTGCCGCCTTTCTGCCCATCTCCTCCAACGGAGGCTCCATAGTAGTAATCTGAGGAGATACGATGGTTGATAGTTCGGTACCCGAAAAACCAGCCACGAAAATCTCTTCCGGCACCCGTCTACCCAAGGCACGGAGTCGATTCTGCGCACCTATCGCCAAAGTATCAGTAAAGGCGAAGACGGCATCAAATTCCACCTTATTATATATAAGACGGTCGATGGCATCAGCTCCATCCTTGAAGGTCATTCCCGTCTTCACAATCAGCGAAGGATCAAAAAGATGGAATTTCTCCATCGCCTCACGATAACCCAAGCCTCGCTGATAGGCATTGTAAATGTCGTCGGGTCCCTGCAGATAAACGATGCGCTTCCTGCCCAGGCGAATCAGATGCTCCACCATGAAATAAGAATCTACATTATCATCCACCACAACCTGCGGCATCTTCAAGCCATACGGAATGCGGTCGAAGAAGACAATCGCCATGCCATCTGCCGCCAACTGCTGATACATTTCGATGTTCTTGCGATAGCTGCAGAGGCTCACAATCAGACCATCCACCATAAACTGCTCCATCATCTTCAGGTTCTCCAATTCCCGCTCCGGCTTCTCATCGCTCTCGGCAATCATCACCTTCTGGTTCTTCTTGTAGAGCACTTCCTGTATTCCGTTAATCACCTGTGAAGCATAAGGGGTGTGCATCTCCGGTACGATGACACCGATGGTGTTCGTGCGTCCCATCTTCAGGTTCATCGCCACCGGATTGCGCTTGTAGCCGAGTCGCTTTGCCTCTTCCACCACCATCTCGCGCGTCTCCTTGCGAATATTCTTGTCATCCGTCAACGCTCTGGAAACAGTGGAGACCGAGATGCAGAGCGAACGGGCAATATCCTTGATTGTTACATGTTTCATCATTATGTTTTTATAAGATAAACGTTCGAATATTGAAGTTGTCGATGCAAAAATACAACTTTTCCTTTAAACCGACAACATTTCTCAAAAAAAAAACGCTTAAAAAATTGCTATCTGAATATTACATTTTACAACTTCATTTTCAAGAATCTAAAATGAGAACGATTGCAATAGTTTTCAATTCCACATTTCTTCCCATCTTCCTTTGCCACATCATCAAAAAGTTGTACCTTTGCAGTCGAATTTTCAGCAAGAACCAGGCATTACGCCTTATAGAGAACAGAATTTTCAGCAAATATATGTAATTAATATGTAAAAACAGCAGTAGTTATGAGCATTAATATCAAGAGAAATCAGTTGAAGAGAGTAGTGATTGTAGGTGGCGGACTCGGTGGCCTTCGCTTGGCTGAAGACCTGAGCAAGGCAAACCTGCAGGTGGTGTTGATCGACAAGAACAACTTCCATCAGTTCCCTCCGCTTATCTATCAGATTGCCTCGGCAGGTATCGACCCAAGTTCCATCTCCTTCCCGTTCCGCCAGATTTTCCGCAAGCGCAAGAACTTCTACTTCCGCATGGCAGAAGCGAGAGCCGTATTCCCAGACAAGAAGATTCTGCAGACTTCCATCGGTAAGATCGAGTACGATTACCTGGTGTTCGCAGCAGGAACCACCACCAATTTCTATGGCAATGCCAACATCGAGAAATGGGCGATTCCTATGAAGACCGTTTCTGAGGCAATGGGATTGCGCAACGCCCTGTTGAGCAACCTGGAGCGTGCATTGACCTGTGCCACAGAAGAGGAGCGACAGGAACTCCTGAACGTGGTCATTGTGGGCGGTGGTGCCACAGGTGTGGAGATTGCCGGAGCCCTGTCTGAAATGAAGCGCTACGTGATTCCTTATGATTATCCTGATATGGACTCATCTCTGATGCACATCTATCTCCTGGAAGCTGGCGACAGACTGCTCGCCGGAATGTCACAGGAATCTTCTAAGAAAGCATACGAATTCCTTACCAGCATGGGTGTGGATGTGCAGTTTGGCAAGATGGTAACCGACTACAAGGACCACAAGGTTCTGATGAAGGATGGAGAGGAGATTCCTACCCGCACCTTCCTCTGGGTATCAGGTGTAAAGGCTCAGCCTATCACAGGTATCGATGGCGACCATCTGGGCCGTGGTTTCCGAATCGTAGTAGATGAATTCAACCGCATCCCTGGCATGGACGGCCTCTTTGCCATCGGCGACCAGTGCCTCCAGACCGCCGATCCAGCTTATCCTGGCGGTCATCCACAGTTGGCTCAGGTAGCCATCCAGCAGGCTGCGCTTCTGGCAAAGAATATCCAGAAGATTGCAGAGGGAGCCACTGATTCCCAGCTCAAGCCTTTCCGCTACAAGAACCTGGGTTCTATGGCTACCATCGGAAGAAACAAGGCAGTGGTAGAACTTGGCAAGTTCCACAGCCAGGGCTTCTTTGCCTGGGTATTGTGGCTGGTAGTTCACCTCCGTTCTATCCTTGGCGTAAAGAACAAGATGATGGTAATGCTCAACTGGCTCTGGAAGTACGTAAGCTATAACGATTCTATCCGAATGATTACCTACGCCACCAAGCCTAAGGAGGTGCGCGATCGATTGAAGCGTGAACAGACCACTCATCTCGGCACCGACTTGCTGGAGAATGAAGAAGAGGAAGAGGAAGCTTAAGATAAGGCGATAGATTAAGCTTAAATGCTTAAAATAAATAGAAAACGGGTGTATCATTCAATAATATAGATGATACACCCGTTTCTTTTATTACTGTTTTCTGAAACAGCTTCTTTTATGCAGGTTCCAGAAGTCGATACCTTTATTAAGTAGATTCCCTTATCACTGTTTCACCTCTCAATGCAATTTCCTCTATCCTTCTATAACCATCGGCAATATGCTCCAGCAGCAGTCGGCAACTTTCCTGCGCCATTTTCTCAATAGGCTGCTCCACTACCGTCAACTGAGGATGAACCAAAGTAGCCAGAGCTGTGCCAGACATGCAGCATAACGCCACATCCTCCGGAATGCGCAAGCCACGCTTCTGGATAGCACTCTTGGCTCCCAACACAGCAGTCTCCGTAAAGCCAAATACCGCATCAAAGGGCACATTCTTCTCCAGGAAACGCTCCATCACCCAACTACCCTCTTCAGCCGACAAGGCTGGCGACAAGACATCTTGCGCCTGATACTCTATATGAAACTTTTCCAGCGCATCCCGATAACCCCTCAATCGTTCATAGCTGTTTCGGATATAAGCAGGTCCCGGAATATGAATAATATGCTTATACCCCTTGCGCAACAAAGCCTCCACCATGAAAAACGACATGATGTAATCATCCATATGCACCTGTGAAGCCTTTACCTTCTCCACCGTTCTATCGAAAAACACGATGGGAATGCCCCTATCTATCACCTTATTATATAGGTCCACATTATGCTCCTTATCGCATGCACTCATCAGGATGCCATCCACACGCAGCTGCTCCATCATCAGAATGTTCTCTCTCTCCTGCTCAGGATTCTCGTTAGAAATGGCTATCATCACCTTATACCCCTGCTTGCGCAGGATGGCTTGAGCATCATTGATAAAGGTCATATAGAAAGTGGTGACGATTTCGGGAATGATGATGCCGATGTTATGAGTACTCTGCTGGCGAAAGTTCACAGCCAGTTCGTTGCGATGATAGCCCATCCGCTCGGCAGTCGCCAATATCTTCTGCAAGGTTTCCGCCTTCACATTACCCGTATCTCCCGAAAGAGCACGGGAAACGGTGGACTTGGAAATCCCCAGTTCCCTTGCAATATCCATAATGGTTACATATTTTGCCATATCTCTTTTTCTTTCTTGTTGAATGTGCCTGCAAAGATACTTATTTTCCATGAAAGCAACAACAAAAAACAGAGAAATCTTTTTGGGAACGGTTGCGAAAAATGGGAACGGTTGCGGGAACGGTTGCGAAAAAAGAGTCGTTTTTTTTCTTGATTTTCCAGCAAAATCGTTCTATCTTTGCAGCGTGAAAAGGAAAAACGATTTTTCTAATCGCTCCATTCCTTCGCAAAACAAAGAATAAACAACATTAAGTATCACAATCAAACCTAAGAAAAAAGAATATGGAACAAGATTCTAAATTTCAAGCGAACAATTCGCTAGAGAACAATTCGCAGGGAAAGGTTCCCTTCATCAGTAAGCTCGCCTATGGCATGGGCGATGTGGGCTGCAACTTCAGTTGGATGTTCGTGGGCAACTTCCTCATGATTTTCTACACTGATGTGTTCGGAATCAGCATGAGTGCCGTAGCAACCCTGATGCTTGTATCCCGATTCTGGGACGCCATCAACGACCCCATCATCGGCACACTTACCGATAAGACCCACACCCGATGGGGACGATTCCGCCCATGGCTGCTCTTCGGAGCTCCTATCACGGCACTGGTACTGATACTCACCTTCTGGGCTCATCCGGAATGGAGCCAGACCGCCAAGATTATCTATATGGCAGTAACCTACTGCATCCTGGTGCTGGGATATACCTGCGTGAACCTGCCTTACGGCACACTCTGCGGAGCCATGACGCAAGACATCGATGAGAGAGCCAAGCTCAACACCAGCCGTTCGGTGAGCGCCATGATGGCCATCGGAGTAATCAACATCGTAACCGTTCCGCTCATCAGCTGGTTTGGCGCAGGCGATACCAAATATGGATATCTGGCAGTGGCTGTACTCTACGGCATCATCTTCGCCGCCTGCCATCTGTTCTGCTTCCACAAGACCAAGGAAGTGGTAGAAGTTCCTGTGGGACAGAAACTCCCTTTAAAGGTGCAGCTTCGTTCCGTGATGAAGAACAAGCCCTATCTGCTCGCCCTCTTAGGACAGTTGCTCTTCGGTTTCATCCACTACGGACGCAACGCCGACATGCTCTACTATTTCACTTATGTAGAAGGTTCGGCAACGCTCTTCTCCTACTATTCCATGGCCATCATCGTGCCAAGCATCATAGGTGCAGCCTGCTTCCCTCTGGTATTCAAAAAAACGGGCAACAAGGGTTTCACGGCAGCTATCTTCGCTTTCCTCACCGGTATTACGATGATAGGTCTGTACTTCTTCAGCCCTAACGGCAGCGCCATCATGTTCTATCTGTTCTCAGCTTTGTCGTGGTTCTTCTTCTCAGGCTTCAATACAGCCATCTATGCCATCATCCCCGACTGTGTGGAGTATGGCGAGTGGAAGACGGGCATCAGAAACGACGGATTCCAATACGCCTTCATCTCGCTGGGCAACAAGATAGGAATGGCACTCGGCACATCGCTTCTCGCCATTGCCCTGGGCAGTGCAGGATATGTAAGCAACGCTGTGCAGAATCCAGAAGTATTGAGCATCATGCACCACGCCTTCAGCACCATTCCTGGAGTCTTGTGGATCATCACCGCAGGTTGTCTCTGCTTCTACAAGCTAAACAAGAAGCAATACAAGCAGATTATGACCGATCTGGAGAATAAGAAGAAATAAAAAAGAACGGGATCTTTTATCCCACCAACATAACAATAACAATTTCAAAACATTATAATTATGAGACAGGCAATATTGGTAGAACCAAAGCATATCGAATTCAAGGAAGTAGCAGAACCAAAGGCAGCAGACTTAACTGCTCATCAGGTTCTCGTCAACATCAAGCGCATCGGCATCTGCGGTAGCGAGATTCACTCTTACCACGGACTTCACCCAGCCACCTTCTACCCAGTGGTTCAGGGACATGAGTACTCAGGAGTGGTTATGGCTGTAGGCAGTGAAGTTACCGTCTGCAAGCCTGGCGACCATATCACCGCTCGCCCACAGTTGGTTTGCGGCAAGTGCAACCCTTGCAAGCGCGGACAGTATAATGTTTGTGAGCACCTGCGTGTTCAGGCTTTCCAGGCAGATGGTGCTGCACAGGATTTCTTTGTAGTGGATGACGACCGCGTGGCTAAGTTGCCAAAAGACATGAGCCTCGACTATGGTGCCATGATTGAGCCTTCAGCCGTTGGTGCCCATGCCAGCAACCGCACCGACGTGAAGGGTAAGAATGTAGTAGTGAGCGGTGCAGGAACCATCGGCAACCTCATAGCCCAGTTCTGCATTGCCCGTGGTGCCAAGAATGTACTCATTACCGATGTAAGCGACCTCCGCCTGGCTAAGGCTCGCGAGTGCGGCATCAAGCATACCCTCAACATCACCAAGAAGACCTTGAAGGAGGCTGCCCAGGAGCTCTTCGGTGAAGAAGGCTATCAGGTAGGTTTCGAGGTAGCAGGTGTAGAAGTTTCCATCCGTTCGCTGATGGAGACCATCGAGAAAGGTAGCGACATCGTTGTTGTGGCAGTTTTTGCCAAGGACCCAGCCCTCAGCATGTTCTATCTGGGCGAACATGAGTTGAGACTCATCGGTTCAATGATGTATCGCCACGAAGATTATCTCACAGCCATCGATTACGTAAGCAAGGGCATCGTCAACCTCAAGCCACTCGTAAGCAACCGTTTTGCCTTCGAAGAATACGATGATGCCTATAAGTTTATCGACACTCATCGCGAAACCAGCATGAAGGTTCTCATCGATTTCGAACAGAAACCTGGAGAGAAGAAGTAAAGAGATAGAAGAGAAGAAATATACTGCAAACGATTGCAGAAATTGGAAACGATTGCGGGAACGTTTGCAGAAAGTTTAGATGATTTTTCTTTGCGAAGGTAGCTGAAAATTGCTACCTTTGCAACAGAAATCAAGTAACATCTCTAACATTCTTAAAGTAAAAATGACAATGGAAAAGAAACAATCAGTAATAGGTATCGGCGAAGCTCTCTTCGATGTGCTTCCAGAAGGAAAGAAGCTAGGTGGTGCTCCAGCCAACTTTGCTTACCACGTTTCGCAGTTCGGACTCGAGAGCTGTGCAGTTAGTGCAATGGGCGATGATGAGCTGGGCAAGGAGCTGGAGAAGGAACTCAACGATCACCATCTCAACTATCAGATAGACAAGGTAGCCTACCCTACAGGCACCGTTCAGGTTTCGCTCGATGCCAACGGCATTCCTTGTTACGACATCAAAGAGGGAGCAGCCTGGGACAACATCCCCTACACGTCAGCCCTGGAGAAGTTGGCAAAGAATTGCACCGCAGCCTGCTTCGGTTCGCTAGCTCAACGCAACGAGGTTTCCCGTAACACCATCTACCGCTTCCTCGATAACATGCCAAAGGAAGAAGGAATCCTCAAAATCTTCGACATCAATCTCCGTCAGGGATTCTATAATAAGGAAATTATCACCGAGAGCATCAAGCGATGCAACATCCTCAAGATCAATGATGAGGAATTGATTACCGTAAGCCGCATCTTCGGCTATCCGGGCATCGACCTGGAGAACAAATGCTGGCTCCTCTTGGGCAAGTACAATCTGAAGATGCTCATCCTTACCTGCGGTGTAAACGGCAGCTACGTATTCACCCCTGGCGAAGTTTCGTTTATAGAGACACCGAAGGTAGAAGTGGCAGACACAGTGGGTGCCGGTGATTCATTCACAGGCGCATTCGTGGCAAGCATCATGAAGGGTAAGAGCGTAAAGGAAGCTCATGAATTGGCAGTAAAGGTTTCGGCATTCGTCTGTACACAGAACGGAGCCATGCCGGTCTTGCCAAAGGAATTTACAAGATAAGCCCTTATTTGCCCAAATTATATGCAAATTATAATTATCAGTAATATATGGTTTAAGTAATTAGTTAACGTTTATAAGGTTCATAGTTAATTAGGTTTATTAGTTTATTTTGTAGTAAAACCATGAAAAGAATTGTAGTTATTGTTTTGATGATGGCTGCTTGCCTGGGAAACGCCCAGGCACAGCTCCATCTGAAAGCCAACGTGCAGAACAATCATCTGTGGCGTGGCATGGAAGTTTCCGACGGCATCGTCCTCCTCACCGACCTGAGCTATACGATGGTCAACGACCACGTTACCGTGGGACTTTGGGGAGGCTGCAACTCGGAAGGCTCCTACAAGGAGTTTAACCATTATCTGAATCTGAAGGCTGGCGGTTGGGGATTCGCCCTGTGGGACACCTACAACTTCTCCCCTGGTGCCACCTATAATAATAAGGAATACTGGAACTATTCTGCCCATACCACGGGCCGATTCCTCGATGCTACATTAAGCTACCGGTTTCAGGACGAGAAGTTTCCACTGCTCCTGAGCTGGTCAACGGTAGTCTTCGGACGTGACCGCAACAGCGACAATACGAAGCAGAAATATTCCACCTTCGCCTATGCGGAATATCCTATCTATCAGAAGGATGGCTGGAAGGTAGATGCAGGAGTAGGTGGAGCCTTCGCCCTGAACAGAGCTGGCGAGGATGCCCACTTCTTCGGAACCACGGCAGGCATCGTTCACGTATCGCTGCAAGCCACCCACGACCTCAAGCTCGGCAACTACACCGTTCCGGTTTACGCCAAGGGCATGTGGAATCCGCAGAGCAACGAGAGTTATTTCCAGATTGGAGCAGAAATCATCCGCTTCTAAATCTTCAAAAAACACAGAAAGTTTTATCATAACAATCGTCTAAACACAAATTCATTATGAAGATTAAAGATTTTACAACAGGTGTGCAGCACATTGGCATTCCTACCAACGACATCAACAAGACCATTGAGTTTTATCATGCCCTGGGCTTTGAGACAGCCCTCCGCACAGTAAACGGCACCGAGGAAGTAGCCTTCCTCCAGCTCCACAATCTCATCATTGAGACCTATCAGAACCATCAGGCAAAGATGGAATATGGAGCCGTTGACCACATCGCCATCGATGTAAAGAACATAGACGATCTCTTCCAGGTTGTGAAGGAAGCCGGAACATTCAAAATGTTGGATCAGCAGGTAAATGGTCTTCCTTTCTGGGAGAATGGTGTAAAGTTCTTCACCATCGAGGGTCCTAACAAGGAGAAAATCGAGTTCTGCGAGAAACTCTAATCCGCAGCTGACTTTTAGATAAACACAGATTAGCATAGCAATACAAGAGAAAGAGATAAAAATGACGAAAGTCCAGCTTGGAGCCTTTCAGAGAGAGACATCCGAGTTGGACTTTCTTTTTACATTTTCCTCAGGAGGAATATGATATGGTTTTCCCTGATACTTCAGGGATATTAATGATGCTCAGGCACAATGGCGAGATACACCAGATCATGGTCGGTGAGGTTCTCCATATAATGAGCATGGTTCATAGGGCAATAATGCACCTGTCCCTGTCGAACCTCCTCCACGGTATCATCATAATGGAAAGTAGCAGTGCCGCTTACCACATAGATAATCTCGCAGTTGCCCTCGTGAGTATGAAGACCAGTTGATGCACCCGGACGCAAGGTAGAATACATAATCTTCACCTTGTCATCCACATAGTTACGGGTGTCGAGTTTACCCTGTCCACCCTTGAAGCCCTCCAAATGAGCCTCAGCAATCTTTTCGAAATCTATTACCATCTTTATAATGTTTATTGTTTAATATCTATTGCTTACAGTCTATTGTCTGCTGTTTACTTGGCTTTTATGAATGAAGCCCTGCAGCTTACTTTGCTTTCGCAAAATACTTCCATAGCGGAGCCGCCATCAGGCTTTGCCAGATTTCTCCCTTCTCCAGCATTTCCATCACTTCTTCTCTTGAGAAGAGGCGAATCTCGATATCCTCAGCCTGGTCTAGATGCTGAACATCCATGCGCTCCACATCCGTAGCCAGATAGCAATGGGTAAGATTGGTATGAGTGCTCGGATTAGCCGAAATCGTCATCCACTTCTGCCAGTTTCCGCCTCCGAATCCAGTCTCTTCCATCAGCTCTCGCTTGGCAGCCGCCATCGGGTCCTCGCCCTTCTCTATCACTCCTGCGCAGAGTTCATTCACCGTCTTACCTATCGCATAGCGATACTGGCGCACAAATACGAACATTCCGTCCTTCGTGATGGCAATGGTGTTCACCCAATCGGGATATTCCAGCACGTAATATTCATCGATAATGGCTCCCGTAGGCAATTCCACCTTATCCACTCGTGCCGTGAGCCAAGGCTTCTCTATCAGATACTTCTGCGAGAGCGTCTTCCATTTCATATCTTTATCAGCCATTTTCTTACTTCATTTAAAAAACTGGATTTTCTTTATTTTAATTGATGGTGCAAAAGTACGAAAAAAGATTGAAAGGATAGAAATATTTCTATGAAAATGACAGTTTTTCATTTTTTTTGCCGTACTGGATATTGACAGCGAACACCTCAGCACCTTCGATGATATTGATAAGAATTGGCTGGAGAAGGTAGCAGAACTGTTCACCTGATTCCTTAATATTCATTTCCCTCTTGCTTGATCACACTCGGACCATCGATGAGTTCAGGCTGAGGGGCATTTCTGTTCACATCACCATATGCTCTGCCCAGATCACTCATCGTAATACTTATGTTGCGGTTCACGGGTCTGTCCTTATCTGAAAGGCTGTGAGAGAAGAGCCACTGATAGGTTTTCTTCAGATAAAACACGCGGGCAGGGGTACCGTGATTGGCACCCTTCCACCAGTCGTATATCAATCGGGTATCCTTGCCATCCTTCACAAGTTTATCAACCACAACCTTCGATTGCTTGACCGGTACTGCCCTATCTGCTGTGCCATGGATAATCCAGAAAGGCAAATTGCCCAATCCACTCACATCCTTATACGAACAGCCGCCACACAGCGCCATGCCGGCAGCTATCCTATCGGGATAAGTAGCACAGACATCCATGGTGCCATAACCGCCCAAACTCATACCCAAGACATAAACCCTATTAGAATCGCATGGGTAATTCTTTTTCACCCAGTCGAGCATATCCATGATTTTCTTCGGATTCCAGGCTCCTCCCGGATTCTGCGGAACGATGGTCAGCGCATCGATATCGCGCCCCTTGACGATGGCATCAAGCGGTCCGTATCTTCTCACCTTATTCAGATTCTTGCCGCAAAGACTGGCACCATGCAGAAAGATGATGACCGGTGTCTGTTCTTGCGAATAAAAATAATCTACCGGCGTATAAACCCAGAAGTTGTAACCTCCCGGAATCTCATCTTTCACAGCTCGCAGAAAGTCGTAAGCCGACATGCTGCATACGGAAAGACAGAATAATATAAACAAAAATATCTTCTTCATTTTCTTCCTTTTTTACCTGTTTAGTATCACGCTCCCTGTTTCATACCATGAACGTTCATCACACAAAAGTAAGTAAATATCAGCATATTACCAAATATCCTCCCTATATTTTTCTTTTTTTTATCCAAAAGAAAGATTCGTTTAAACTTCCAGGTAGAAAGATAAACAACGATTATTTGTGTTAAAAATCATAAGAATCACATCGGTTCGCATTATTTTTATTATCTTTGCATCATAACAAGACGTATAATAAATAAATATAGAATTATGAATGTAGGAGATAAAATACCAGAGATTCTTGGCATTGACCAGGACGGACGTGAGATAAAGGCAAGCGACTACCGTGGTCGCAAGATTGTGCTCTACAGTTATCCGAAGGCTAACACCAGCGGATGCACTGCCGAAGCCTGCTCCCTGCAGGCACATAAGGAGGAACTGGCAGCAGCCGGTTATGAGATTATCGGCGTGAGCAAGGACAAGCAGGCGCTGCAGAAGAAGTTTGCCGAAACCAAGGGTTTGCAGTTCCCTCTTATCGCAGATACCGAAACCACCCTACTGCAGGAACTCGGCTGCTGGGGCGAGAAGGTAACCTGCGGCAGAAAGACCATCGGCATCCTCCGCACTACCTATCTTGTCAACGAAGAAGGCGTCATTGAGAAGATCTTCACTCCAAAGGAGATCAAGACCAAGATTCATGCCGAGCAGATTCTGGATTACATCCATCAATAAAGAACAAAACGAACGAAGTGGGAAAAAGAGTATGTTAGAACACATTGCAGATTTCACAGCGTGGCCAATCCTTACGGGAATTTTCATTGGCTATATTGCCAACCGCATCATGAGCGGCGAAGGCAAAGGATGTTGTATGAACCTATTCATAGGTATTGTGGGCAGTTATGCCGGCGCCATCATCAGCAATCTGCTGAACATAGAACTGTTTGGCAAGGGTTATCTTACCAACTTCGTCTTCTGCGTCATTGGCGCCATAGCGGTATTGTGGATTTGGAAGAAACTCTTCGATTAGTATTCTTTTTATTGGTTAAAACATAAAATGATGACAAACAAGGAATTGACACTCGCCCAACTGATGAGGGCGATGATAAAATATGATGGTGGCGATGCGCCTCGCATCCAGCATTTCGTAAAGGTACACGACTTTGCCCGTATGATTGCGATAGCAGAGGGAATGACCGGAGAAGAACTCTTCGTGCTCGAAGCAGCAGCCATTCTTCACGATGTAGGCATTCACGTTTCAGAAGCCAGATACGGCAACTGCGATGGCAAGCACCAGGAAGAACTGGGTCCTGACGAGGCAAGAAAAGTACTATCAGAAGTAGATGGATTCACAGCCGCACAGATAGAAAGAATCTGCTGGCTCATTGCCCATCATCATACTTATCAAGATGTTACCAGCCTCGACCACCGCATTCTGCTCGAAGCAGATTTCCTGGTGAATTCCTTCGAAGCCCACCTTGCTCCCGAAGGCATCATCACCTTCCGCAATCATGTATTCCGCTCGGAATCAGCTATCAGTATGCTGAATGATATGTGGGGACTGTAACGAAAGTTACTTTCTTGGAAAGAGCATCATAGAGGGAAGGTGAAAGTACAACAAACTGCTGTTATGTGTTTTATTTAAAACTAATACCTTTATTCTATTTCACTTCTGTCAGTTTGCCCGTCTGTGAGTCAATGATATAGCCATGAAGATTGACGTCTTTTGGTACGAGAGGGTGTGTACGGATCGTATTGATGGTATTCCTTACAGAATCCTCTGTGTCGTGGAATCCCTCCAGCCAATGGTCGAGGTCGATGCCGCAAAGTCCGATGGTATCGATAACATTCTGATGGATGCCACGTTTGAGCATCAATTTCTTCATCTGCTGTCCGTTCATGTGGCATGCACCGCAGTTGGAGTGGGCAATGACCATGATTTCCTCTACACCCAATTCGTAGATGGCTACAAGGAGACTACGCATGGCTGAGTCGAAAGGACTGATAACCAGTCCACCGGCGTTTTTGATGAGCTTGGCATCTCCGTTCTTCAGGCCCAAAGCTGCTGGCAGAAGCTCAGTGAGGCGGGTGTCCATACAGGAAAGAATGGCAAGTTTCTTGTCTGGATATTTACTCGTAAGATACTTTTCGTAAGTCTTACTGGCTACGAAGTTTTCATTATACTTGATGATTTCTTCTATAATCATAGTCGTGTAAATTGAAATGTGAAACTAAATTTTCCTATTTCTCAGGGGTTGGCTTGAGGTAAGCCATGAATTTCTCTGGCTGATAGTTGAGAACCAGCTCATCCGGGAACTCTGCTTTTTCTACCAGTGGCATAATGTTGCTGTAGTCGGCAATCATCGCAGAGAAGTGGGCATCACTTCCGAAGATGACTGGAGTTTCATACTTCTTGGCAAGTTCCAGCAGTTCCAGATTATTGGGAGCAGCCACAGTCTTGTGGCGGATGGGAGCCATGGAATGGTTGTTGATTTCAAGCAAGGTATGCGTCTCTCTGGAAACTTTCATGAGTTCCTCGAAATCCAGTTCTGCCGTACCATCGCCGGGATGAGAGATAATCTGCACGAAGGGATTGCGCATGGCATTGATGACACCCTGCGTATTCTCCTCCTTACTTCCTCCCTGCCAGCAAAGGCTATGGATGCCTGCTATTCGGATATCCAGCATACGCCAGTAATCCTCGTCGAGATCGATATCTCCCTTCGTATTGAGGATGTTGAGTTCTGCTCCAAGCATCAGTTTGATTCCATAGAACTGGCGTGGAACACAATGAAGGTTTCTGAAATAGATAGGATCACAGGTACCCGGGATATTGGGACCGTGCTCTGTGATTCCCAAGATATCCAACCCTTTCTCCTTTGCTGTCAAGGTCATTTCCTGCAAACTGCTGAAGGCATGACCTGATGCTATTGTATGTGTATGAACGTCTAATAATGTTTTCATGGTGCAAAGGTAATGATATTTACTAAGAATGTAAGAGAAACAACTATTAATTAATCAAAATTTGTTTTTACGGATATTTAAATTAATAATAAATCACCATTTTATGTTGGTTTTATTCAGTTTCAAGCTCCAATAGCTTTCTCTTTGCGTCTAATCCTCCGGCAAAACCTGTAAGGGAATGATTGCTTCCGATAACTCGATGGCAGGGAACGAAAATGCTGATGCCATTAGCTCCGATAGCACTTGCCACGGCTCTGATGCCGTTAGGTTTGCCTATACGTATAGCTATTTCCTTATAGCTTCTTGTCTCTCCATAGGGTATTTCGAGCAATGCATGCCATACTTTTTTCTGAAAATCAGTTCCTACAGGACGCAACGGAATATCAAATATCTTGCGGTTACCGGCAAAATATTCATCCAATTGCTTTTTGGTCTGATCCAGGATTGGGGATGTTTCTATCTTGAAAACAGCCTTCATATACCTCAAAAGCCGATGCTTATTGCGCTCAGCACATGGCATTTCATTCCAATCACAAAGGCACAGTTCGTCACCCATCGATGCCAAGATGATTTCTCCGCAAGGCGAATTGTAATATTGAATGTTTACTTGCTTCATTGTCTTAAACTGATATTTTTTGTTCATAAATCATACAGGTAAAAGAGGTATGAGAAAACTGTTTGACGAATCTCATATTTAACCGCCATACTAAGTAGTGTATTATATTGTTCTTTTCACGCAAAGGTAACAAATATTTATAGATTACACAAGACGTTTGTTGAAATAGAACAAAAGCAAACGAACGTTATAAAAGGAAGATGCTGTATGTTTGGATTGAATGAGAGCACACAATATATCATAGAAGTATCATCATTTTACGATTGTACAACTAAAAAGTGTATAGTTGTACAACTAAACAGGTTATAGCTGTACGACTAAAAGGTGTTGTCACTGGGCTCAGCAGAGGTGCTGACTGCAGTCAGCAGACCTGCTGACTAGGCTCGGCAGAGCTGCTGAGCCTAGAGGCAATGACTGAGAAGGTATATGCTTGTACTCTAAAAGACGCTTGTTCTGACTCCTGGAAACGCTTCTTTTAACTCTCGGAGACGCATCCTTCAACGAGAAGAGACGCTTCCTTCAAGTTAAGGAAACGATTCCGTCAACCTAAAGAGCCGTTTCAACAACTACGTCTTAGTTACTCCTGCTTCCACAAACGATAGAGCGTTATAGGACCTTCCTTGGTAGCATACATTCTGGCAGCCGGTTCCTCACAGAGATCATTCAACACCTTATTGGCATGATAGCGGGTGACACCGAATTCACGAATCATATCCTTCACCGTGATATAACCCTGCTGCTGACAAATCTCTACAATATCAGCAAACTCCTTATCCGCCTCTTTTGGAGTAGATTTCACACTCCAATACTGTCGGCTGCAACCATTAGAGTGGCGCTTCAGTCTTTCCAGAAACTCCTTCGTGGGCTGAATTTCCAAGCCGCAGATATCCACCTCATTGGCTGGAATCAGATCACCCTCATGATAGGTCCTTTTCCATTCGATTCCATTCTTGTCCTTATGCTTCACCATCCCAAGCTTAGGCTTGACGATAAACATATCGCCTACCCTCACCTCGTTGCCTTCAGCCAAGGCATAAAGCGTTTCATCCTCTAGCGTTTCCAATGCGGAGATAAAGGACGAAACGTTCATCGCACAATGATCGCGAACACGCTTCTCCATCTTCTCCCTGTCAACGATATCCCGTTTCACGAACATCGGATGTATCTGATACTTACCGCTTTCGTCCTTCAAGGGCGTGCGATGCTCCAAATAATTGATTGAACCTGTTGCTCTAGCCATATTCTTAGTTTTTTATTCTTTAAAAGATAATGCACAAAGATACTGATTATTAACGAGATATGCAATTATTTTATGTTAACTTTGCTAAAAGATAGAGTTATAAAAGGGAGTTTTATGACAAAAGATAGAGTTATAAATGGGCATTTTATGATAAAAGATAGAGTTATCAGACTCTTTACATTATGATTATCTGTGTAAAAAATCAAATCAGCAAGTATACCAGAAGTCTTAAGACGTTGATATACTTGCTGATTATATTATCCCAAGCAACGAGACAAGTAGCCAATGCAACAAGTTACAAAATCTATATTATCACTATTTATATCTTCTGTTTTTACAAGGCTGCAGCCACCCTTCTTACTTTTGCCAATCTCGTCATAAAAGTAGAATCACTTTTAGTAGATTGCAGATTATATCTCATCTGCATTTTCAACAAAGGCTCAGCATTCACTCCAAGTGCAGCCTCAAAGAGCAGGGCCGTTTTTTCCGTTACTGGGCGACGAGCATTCAGAATTTCGTTCAGGGCAGAATAAGCAATCCCCATTTCCTCCGCCAACTGGCGCTGAGAGATTCCACGGTATTCTATCTCATCCTTCAGAACATCCCCTGGATGCGTAGGAAAAGCTGGAGTCATCTCGTTTGCTCGCATTTCCTTTGTTGTTTTATTATCGTTGCTCATAACTATATTATTTATAATGGTTTGACAATTCAGTTATATTACATATGGTTGCAATAGTTTGACCATCCTCAAATTCTTCTTCAAATTCTATTCGATATTGGTCATTCACTCTTACCGAGGACAAACCTTCTTTATTTCCTTCTAACCGTTCATAATTGAGAGAATTATATTTCCATAGACCTTGAACGTTATCTTCCGATATCATAAGGTCTATCACTCGAATATACTTTCTAACTATTTGCGGTTGAAAGCGATGCTTTTTATCAGATTTGCCAGATCTATATAGATCACGCAGATAATCCTCGTTGAAATTTACTATCATAACCTTAATGTTTTGATGCTGCAAAGATAATATTTTAATTCGATATTCACAAATTTTGTGAAGGAAACTTTTGCTTAACAACTATAATTGTGATTATCTGTGTTAAAATTCACAAGAACACCTCATTTCTCATTATTTTTTATTACCTTTGCCCCAAATAACAATTTAAAACAAAGGATATGAGCACATCAACTAATGCGATTACTCCCGTTTTGCAAGCGAAGCTTGACAAAGCGAGAGAAGAACATACAAACGGAGAAACACTGTGCTTTGGCACTGCTCAAGATGCTATCGCATGGATGGAAACCTTATAGTGTTGCGAATAGACTCCTTATGGATGAAATTCCGGTATCCTTTAAAACTTGTTGCATCATAATGACCAACAAGGAATTTTGAATATATAACAATTTAAAAAGTAAGAAATATAAGAAACAGAAAAGAAAGATATAACATAGTAAGATTATAAACTTGCGTTTACTAATTTGTTCGGATACACTTAAATTTTGCCAGAATTAAAGTATTAGTACCAACGAAGAGTAAGTTCTGTAAACGCCTACGCTATAGCGTGGGCGGAACTTATCGTTGGTACGGGCCCGGCAAAAGCCTAAGTGTAGATAAGGGAAGCTCACGCTTCTTCTTTGTCTTCACTTCATCAAGGCTTTCATTGGATGGCTTTCTGCCAATCTTTCTGTCCGCTGCCCGTTTTACTCCGATAATGATTTAGTTCCAAACGCACCCATCAGCTATAGCAAAAGACGTTGGAGTTCGCTTCAATGTTTGTTGCTATACCTTATTATATATAGTAACCAACAATGAAAAGAGCTACGAATGGACAAATTAAGAATGCAGAGTAGTAATAGTGTCGAGGACAACATTACGAAAATTGCGCAGCTGTTTCCCGACTGCGTTACGGAGACTGTGGATGAAAGAAACGGCCAGCCAAAGCACCTCATAGATTTCGAGAAACTCAAGCAGAATCTTTCTGATAGCGTAATATCAGAAAGAGCAGAACGCTACCAGTTTACCTGGCCCGACAAGAGCAAGGCAATTCTCCTAGCCAACTCTCCTATCAATGCCACACTTCGCCCTTGCCGTGAAGACAGCGTTGATTTCGACAACACCCAGAACCTTTATATCGAGGGAGACAACCTCGATGTTCTCAAATGTCTGAAGGAGACTTATCTCCACAAGGTGAAAATGATCTATATAGACCCACCTTACAATACCGGAAACGATTTTGTTTATGAAGATGATTTCGCTCAGTCTTCAGAAGAATACCTCGCCAACTCAGGACAGTTTGACGAGCAGGGCAACCGTATGTTTACCAATGCCGAAAGCAATGGTAGATTCCATACTGATTGGCTCAACATGATTTATCCGAGATTGAAGGTTGCTAGAGACTTGCTGACCGATGATGGTGTGATATTTATTTCGATTGATGACAATGAGGTGGAGAACCTCAGAAAGGTTTGCGATGAGGTATTTGGAGAACAGAACTTTATCACTCAAATCAATTGGGTTTCCAAAAGTGGTGGTAGTGCTGACGAACGATATATTATCAAGGCTACAGAATATATTCTTGTCTATACTAAAGCTAAAGACTCTGCCATTTTTGGCAAAGAAGAGGCAGAAACTAGCTCCGACAAATATAAGTTAACAGATAAGCATGAAGAAGAAAGAGGAAAATACACGCTAAAGAAACTGGATTTTCGCATGACAAGCCAGCATTATACAGAAGCGTTAAATTATCCAGTTATAGACCCTGACGGAAACGAGTTATGGCCTGGTGGTAAAAATCATAGACAAGATGGTGGTTGGAATTGGAGATGGAGTAAAGCTAAATATGAATGGGGCGTAAAAAATGATTTTATCCAATTTGTCAAGAACAACAAAGGTTCGTGGACTCTAAACACTAAACAATACCAAAAAGTTGATAATTGCAATCGACCAACAGAACGAGGTTTAGCTTACAGAAACTTCATTCCAAGTTCCGAACTAAACACAACACAGGGGAGTAGGCTTATAGCTGAATACTTTGAGAGTAAGATTTTCGAATATGCAAAGCCTCATCAACTAATCTGTAAATGTATGAAGATTGCAAACTGTGATAAGAATGCTCTTATCCTCGACTTCTTCAGCGGCTCCGCCACCACAGCCCATGCCGTCATGCAACTCAACTCCGAAGACGGCGGCAACCGCAAGTTCATTATGGTGCAGCTCCCTGAGAAGACCGAAGAGAAGAGCGAAGCTTTCAAGGCAGGCTATAAGAACATCTGCGAAATCGGTAAGGAGCGAATCCGTCGTGCCGGCAAGAAAATCAAGGAGGAATCTCCTTTAACCACCCAAGACCTCGATACAGGTTTTCGTGTGTTGAAACTCGATTCCACCAATATGCAAGACATCTACTATTCTCCAAAGGATATTTCGCAAGCCGACCTCTTCTCGCAGGTGGATAATGTAAAGCCGGATAGAACTGGCGAAGACCTGCTCTTCCAGGTAATGCTTGAACTCGGCGCAACCCTGGATTCGAAGATAGAAACGACAATGGTAGCTGGCAAGACCATCTATAACGTTGCCGAAGGATACCTTGTGGCTTGCTTCGACCCGGATGTAACCGACAATGTGGTAAAATCCATCGCTCAGATGCAGCCAGCCTATGCCGTGCTCCGTGACACCAGCATGAAGGACGATTCCACCGCCACCAACTTCGAGCAGATCTTTAAAACATATTCGCCTGACACGGTCACCAAAATCCTTTAGAAAGGTAAAAAAGTAAAAAGAACATTTTTGCTGTGTTTACTTGAAACTTGTAAAAGTAAAAAGAGCTTTACTGATTACGATTATGAAACTGAAGTTTAAGATACAACAATATCAGACCGATGCCGTGGAGAGCGTCATCAACGTCTTCAAGGGGCAGCCCAACCAAGCCAACCTGGAATACAGGATGGATAAGGGAAAACTGTATGTGGTGGACAGCAGGAAGCATGACATCAAATTCGTTCAAACCAATGTTTTTGCTGATAACGATGATGCGGGCAATAGCCTGGGCTATAAGAACAACCGCCTTGCCATGGATAAGGTGGCTCTCTTTGACAACATCCGACAGATTCAGACCGAGAACAACATCCATCAGGATGAAGAACTCTGTCAGAAACTCGGAGCCTGCCAGCTCGATGTGGAGATGGAAACCGGTACGGGAAAGACTTACGTCTATATCAAGACGATGTTCGAACTGAACAAACAGTATGGCTGGACCAAGTTTATCGTGGTGGTTCCAAGCATTGCTATCCGAGAGGGAGTGAAGAAAAGCTTCGACATTACGGTAGATCACTTCATGGAGCAATACGGCAAGAAGGCTCGCTACTTCATCTACGACAGCAGCAGCCTCAACGACATCGACACCTTCTCGCAGAGCAACGACATCAGCGTGATGATCATCAACACCCAGGCCTTCAACACCATGAAGGAAGGAGCCAAGAACAAGGCGGCACGCATCATCAACTCTGAACGCGATGAGTTCGGTTCCCGAAAGCCTATCGCCGTTCTTGCTGCCAACAACCCTATCATCATCCTGGATGAACCGCAGAAGATGGGAGGCGCCGCTACACAGACGGCACTCAAAGCCTTCAATCCGCTCTTCACCCTGAACTACTCCGCTACCCACAAGGAGCACCACAATACGGTGTATGTACTCGATGCACTTGATGCCTACAACCACAAACTGGTGAAGAAGATTGAGGTAGTAGGCTTCGAACAGAAGAACCTGAAAGGTACCGACAGCTATATCTATTTCGCAGAGCTGTTGCTCTCGAAAGACAAGGCACCACAGGTTAGGCTGGAGATAGAACAGCAGAGCACTACGGGAGCCATCAAGCGAATCTACAAGAAGTTGGGCGAAGGCGACGACCTCTATAGTGCCTCCGGAAACATGCTGCAATACAAGGGGTTCATGATTACCGATATCGTGGTGGATGCCCGTCAGCCAAGCCGTAGCCAGGTGAAGTTCAGCAATGGCGAGAGTCTGATGCTGAAGGAGGTAATCGGCAACGTAACTGTCGACCACAAGGCTCACATCCAAATAAGGGAAACCATCAAGGCGCACTTCCGCAAAGAGAGTGCGCTCTTCCATCGTGGCATCAAGTGCCTCTCCCTTTTCTTTATCGACGAGGTTGCCAAGTATCGCCAGTATGATGAAGACGGCAATGCGCTGCTGGGACGCTATGGAGAAATATTCGAACAGGAATACCGGGCAGAACTACTGGAGAATCAGAATATGTATGACCCGGAGTATATGCAGTATCTCAGCTGCATCCCTGTCAACAAGACCCATGAGGGTTATTTTTCCATCGACCCCAAGACCAAGCGCATCAAGGACAGCGATGAGAAGAAGGGAGCTGGAAGCGACGACGTATCGGCTTACGACCTGATTATGAAAGATAAAGAACGACTACTGAGTCTCGACCCAACTTACTCGCCTGTTCGCTTCATCTTCTCTCACTCAGCCTTGCGAGAAGGTTGGGACAATCCGAACATCTTCCAGATCTGTTCGCTCAGACAGGCAAACAGCATCTCGCAGAAGCGTCAGGAAGTGGGACGAGGATTGCGACTCTGCGTTGACAACAAGGGAGTGCGACAGGATGCCGATACCCTGCAGGGACAGGTGCAGCAAATTAACCGTCTTACCGTGATTGCCTCTGAGGGCTATGCTGATTTCGTAAACGACCTGCAGAAGAATATTTCGGAAGATCTCTACGACCGTCCGAAGGTTGCCGACATCGATTACTTCGATGGAAAAACCTTCACGATTGAGGATGGCAGCAAGCACAGTATCACAACGGCAGAAGCCAAGAAGATATATTTCTATCTGGTGAAGAACGGTTATGTGGATGACGAAAGTCATGTAACCGAAGCTTACCGCTCTGCCGCAACATCGGGAACACTCGCAACATTGCCAGATGAAGTAAAGCCATACGGCAAATGGATTCACAAACTGATAGAAGGCGTATGGAATCCTTCTGCCCTTGACAGTATGATAGAAAACGGAAGTACGCCACAGACTCCGGAGAACAGACTGAATGAGAACTTCACGAAGAAGGAGTTCCAGGAACTCTGGAATCGCATCAACCACAAATATGCCTATACGGTGAACTTCGAAAGCAAGGAACTGATAGAGAAAGCCATTGCTGCCATCAACAAGGAACTGGTAGTTTCGAGACTGAGCTACGTGGTAACCCGAGGAGTGCAGAAGACGGAACTGAAGCATGACGACATGAAGGCGGGCAGCATGATGGTGCAGGAAGAAATGCAGCATGATGACCTGAGAACGGATGTCGTAAGCACCGTAAAGTACGACCTGCTAGGCAAGATAGCCACCAATACCCGATTGACCCGCAAGACCATCGCCGGGATTCTGAGTCAGATTAAGCCAGAAAAGTTTGATATGTACAAGATGAATCCAGAAGAGTTTATCCGCAGGGTAAGTCGTCTGATACTGGAGCAGAAAGCCACCATCATCGTAGATCATATCAGTTACAACGAGATAGAGGGGAGCTACGATTCCGCCATCTTTACGGAAGAGAAACATACCTCGCTCGACAAGGCTTACCAGGGAAGGAAGAGCATCGTGGATTATGTGTTTACCGATGGAACGGCAAAGCAGAGTGTGGAACGCAAGTTCGTGGAAGACCTCGATACGAGCACCGATGTTGCCGTATATGCCAAATTACCAAAAGGCTTCCACATTCCTACCCCTGTGGGCAATTATTCTCCCGACTGGGCGATAGCCTTCAAGGATGGTGTCGTGAAACATGTCTATTTCGTAGCCGAAACCAAGGGCAGCATGTCAACCCTCGACTTGCGAGGCATAGAAGATGGCAAGATAGCCTGTGCCGACAGGCTCTTCGAACAACTCTCTGGTTCGGGCATCTACTATCATAAGGTAACCAATTATGACGACTTGATGGAATGGGTGAAGTAATTCGTAATGTTAAATGTTATCGCCTCCTCTTTCACCATTTACGCCTTCGAAGCCATGAAGGCGGAACAGGAGAAAGAGGAGGAAGTGCGCTTTATCTTTTTTTGATGATTTCAACACCACCCAACTGAATTGATAGAGGGGCATTTCTCTTCCTCTGCATTTCTCTTGCCTTGCCTGTTATCTCCATATTGTTGAGAGGATAGCCCAGTCTCAAACACTCGAATATCGCTTCGGTCGCTATCTGCCTGTACTTTTCGCTCAGGCTCATAACATATTGCAGGGCGTTCCGCCCATCTCTTAAATATATAGTCGATAATTTTTCTTCCATAACTCTTCATTATTATAGTTTTTGCTGCAAATTTACGAATACGCAAAATGTAGCCATGATGGTAGCTGAGGATATGTGCAAAAATAGTCATACAAAATAATAAAAAATCCCTGCCATAGGAAGCCTTTCCTACAGCAGGGATTTTTCTATTGGGAATCATCAAGAATGACTTAACTGTCAATTCTTAACTACTAACTATCAATTCTTAACTATTAACTATCAACTATTTATACTCTCCCCAAGCCTTGATATCGATATCCTCCAGCTTGGTGGTGCAGAATGCATAGATGAATGCACTCGCCAAACGGCTGTTGGTAATCAATGGCACGTTCAGGTCGATGGCAGCACGGCGAATCTTGTAACCATTGCTCAACTCGCTGCTGGTCAAGTTCTTCGGAATATTCACTACCATATCAATCTCGTGGTTGTGGAGCATCTCCAAAGCCTTAGGCGCACCGCCTTCTGCCTCCTCTGATGGCCAGAGTACACGGGTGTTCTCAATGCCGTTCTCGGTGAGGAACTTGCTACTACCACCGGTTGCATACAACTTGTAGCCATGCTTAACCAGCATCTGGGCAGCATCGAGCAAATCTACCTTCTGCTTGGCAGAACCTGTAGAAAGCAGGATGTTCTTGGCTGGAATGCGATGACCCACAGAAAGCATACTCTTCAGAAGAGCGGTAGATGTATCGTCGCCCAAGCAACCTACCTCACCCGTACTGCTCATATCCACACCCAATACTGGGTCTGCCTTCTGCAGACGGTTGAAGCTGAACTGAGATGCCTTGATACCTACATAGTCGAGATCGAAGAGGTTCTTGTGTGGCTTCTCTACTGGCAAACCGAGCATTACGCGGGTAGCCAACTCGATGAGGTTGATCTTCAATACCTTGCTCACGAATGGGAACGAACGGCTGGCACGAAGGTTACACTCGATAACGAGAATATCATTGTCACGAGCCATGAACTGGATGTTGAACGGACCGTTGATGTGCAACTCCTTGGCAATCTGACGACCAACTCGCTTTACACGACGAACTGTCTCAACATACAACTTCTGAGGAGGGAACTGGATGGTAGCATCACCTGAGTGAACACCGGCAAACTCGATGTGCTCGGAAATCGCATAGGCAATCACCTCGCCATTCTTTGCCACTGCATCCATCTCAATCTCCTTGGCATGTTCGATAAACTTACTTACTACCACTGGGTGATCCTCACTTACATTGGCAGCCAACTGCAGGAATCGCTTCAGCTCATCCTCATTAGAACATACGTTCATCGCAGCACCCGAAAGCACGTAGCTAGGACGAACCAATACAGGAAAGCCTACACGCTCGATGAAGTTGTCGATATCCTCCATAGAGGTCAGGGCGCTCCACTCTGGCTGGTTGATACCATTGTTGGTCAACATCTGAGAGAACTTGGCACGGTCCTCAGCGTTATCGATGTCCTTGGCAGCAGTACCCAGGATTGGCACATTCTGTGCATCCAGATGCATAGCCAGGTTGTTTGGAATCTGACCACCGGTAGATACGATAACGCCATGAGGCTGCTCCATCTCGATGATATCCATCACACGCTCAAAGGTCAACTCGTCGAAGTAGAGACGGTCGCACATATCGTAGTCGGTAGAAACGGTCTCTGGGTTGTAGTTGATCATCACTGAGCGCCAGCCTTCCTTGCGGATGGTGTTCAATGCCTGAACGCCACACCAGTCGAACTCTACGGAAGAACCGATGCGATAAGCACCAGAACCGAGTACGATGATAGAACGATGATCGTTCTCGAAGGTGATGTCGCTCTTCACGCCTGCGTAGGTTACATAGAGGTAGTTGGTCTGAGCAGGATACTCTGCTGCCAGGGTATCAATCTGCTTTACTACAGGAAGGATACCATAGCTCTTGCGCTTGTTGCGAACCAGGAGGGCTGCCTTGTGCATGTTGCCCAACTCCTGCTCCAAGCCCACGGCACGAGCAACCTGGAAGTCGGTGAAACCGTAAACCTTAGCGGTGCGGAGCAAATCCTTATCAATAGTATTGATATTGCACTTCTTCATCGCCTCATCGATATCGATGATGTGCTTCAACTTCTCAAGGAACCACTTGTCAATCTTGGTCAAGTCGTGAATCTGATCTACGGTATAGCCCTTGTGCATTGCCTTTGAAATCACGAACACACGCTTATCTGTTGGCTCGCGCAAAGCTGCATCGATATCATCGATTTCAAGCTCCTTGTTCTCTACGAAACCATGCATGCCCTGACCAATCATACGAAGACCCTTCTGGATAGCCTCCTCGAAGTTGCGGCCGATGGCCATTACCTCACCTACTGACTTCATAGATGAACCCAACTCCTTATCTACGCCACGGAACTTAGACAAGTCCCAACGAGGAATCTTACAAACTACGTAGTCCAATGCTGGCTCGAAGAAGGCAGATGTGGTCTTGGTTACTGAGTTCTTCAACTCGAACAGACCGTAGCCCATACCGAGCTTGGCTGCAACGAAGGCAAGAGGATAACCAGTAGCCTTAGATGCCAAGGCAGAAGAACGGCTCAAACGGGCATTCACCTCGATTACACGATAATCCTCGCTCTTAGGGTCGAAGGCATACTGCACGTTACACTCACCCACGATTCCGATATGACGGATAATCTTGATGGCGAGGGCACGGAGCTTATGATACTCAGAATTGCTCAGGGTTTGAGATGGAGCGATGACGATACTCTCACCAGTATGGATTCCCAGTGGGTCGAAGTTCTCCATGTTACAAACTGTGATACAGTTGTCGTAACGGTCGCGAACTACCTCATACTCAATCTCTTTCCAGCCCTTCAAACTCTTCTCTACCAATACCTGTGGAGAGAAAGAGAAAGCCTTCTCAGCGAGTTTGTTCAGCTCCTCCTCGTTGTCTGCGAAACCGGAACCGAGACCACCCAAGGCGTAAGCAGCACGGATGATGACAGGATAGCCGAGCTCAGCAGCAGCCTTGCGGGTCTGCTCGATGTTCTCGCAAGCCTCACTCTTGATGGTCTTCACATTGATTTCATCCAACTTCTCTACGAAGAGCTCACGGTCCTCAGTATCCATGATAGCCTGTACTGGAGTACCCAATACCTTGACATTATATTTCTCCAGGATGCCCTGGCGATAGAGTTCTACACCACAGTTGAGGGCAGTCTGACCACCGAAGCTGAGGAGGATTCCGTCTGGCTTCTCCTTCTGGATGACACGCTCTACGAAGTAAGGCTGCACTGGCAGGAAGTAAATCTGGTCGGCAACACCTTCTGATGTCTGTACGGTTGCGATATTCGGGTTGATGAGCACAGTCTCGATACCTTCCTCGCGCAATGCCTTCAGGGCCTGCGAACCTGAGTAGTCGAACTCACCTGCTTCACCGATCTTCAAGGCTCCAGAACCTAAGAGGAGCACCTTCTTTATATTTTCGTCTTTCATTATTTTCCTAATTATTTAAGTGTTTCTACAAACTTATCAAACATGAACTCTGTATCCACAGGGCCTGAGCAAGCCTCTGGGTGGAACTGGCTTGAGAACCAAGGGTTCACCTTGTGGCGGATACCCTCGTTAGAGCCATCATTCATATTTACAAAGAGTTCCTCCCAATCGTTGCCCAATGTCTTGGCATCAACGGCATAACCATGGTTCTGAGAGGTGATGTAGCAATTGTTGGTTCCTACCATGCGCACAGGCTGGTTGTGTGAACGGTGACCATACTTCAACTTGTAGATAGTAGCACCGGCTGCCTTAGAAAGCAACTGGTTACCCATACAGATACCGCAGATAGGCTTGCGGCTCTGGCTAATCTGCTTGCGAATAATGTTTACTGCATCCTCACACATATCCGGGTCGCCAGGACCATTTGCCAGGAACAATCCGTCGAAGTCCATATCGGTGTAATCGTAATTCCAAGGCACACGGATTACCTCAACGCCTCTGTTGATGAGGCAACGGATGATGTTTGCCTTCACACCGCAGTCAACGAGAACCACCTTCTTGCCGGCACCCTCGTTATAACGGATAATTTCCTTGCAGCTTACCTGGTCAACGAAGTTTACACCCTCGTAGTTAGCTTCAGGTATGTTGTCAGGCTCATCATCAAAGAGAATCTTACCCATCATCACACCATGCTCACGAAGCACCTTAGTCAACTCACGGGTGTCGATGCCTGTGATTCCTGGCACCTTTTCGCGCTTCAACCAGTCGGCAAGACTCTCCACTGCATTCCAGTGGCTGTACTGCTCGCTGTAATCATTCACGATGATGGCAGAAGCATAAATCTTGTCACTCTCCATGAAGGTTGGCAAACCATTCTCCTCGAAAGTAAATGGTGGCACACCATAGTTGCCCACGAGAGGGAATGTAAGTGTCATCAACTGACCGGCGTAAGAAGGGTCGGTCAAACTCTCTGGATATCCCATCATGGCTGTGTTGAACACAACCTCGCCCGCTACAGGAGCGTCATATCCAAAAGATTTGCCATGGAACTTGGTTCCATCGCTCAAAACTAAGGTTACTTTTTTCATATCTGACTTTTGATTCTTTTATTTCATACTTATAAGAGCAAATGAATTCTTCACTCTTCGTTCTTCTCTATTCACTTATTTATGATAAACGTTTTCGATGTAGTTTACAAACGACTGGTTGCAGAGCTTCGTGCCACCTGGGGTTGGATAATGACCGGTGAAATACCAGTCACCCTTGTGGTTTGGAATCGCCTCGCACAAGCCCTCGATGCTCTGGAATACAAGCTGGATAGGAGTGGTCATGCCCTCTGGGCGAAGCATCTCAACAATCTTCTCGTTGATTTCCTCGGTGCTGAATGGCTTGTAGATGGAGCGTACCGGATTGATCTGCTCCTCCTTTGGCTTTGCCAATTCTGCCTTGCAAGCCTCATAGGTCTGCTCGATAAGGTCTTCCATCTTGCGCTCTTTCAAAAGCTGGATGGCAGCACGGAACACGCAGAACTCTTCCAGTCTTGCCATATCGATACCGTAGTAATCCGGATATCGGATCTGAGGGGCACTGGAAACCACTACGATCTTCTTAGGATGCAGACGGTCGAGGATGCGGAGAATACTCTCCTTCAGGGTTGTACCGCGCACGATACTATCATCGATAATGACAAGATTATCCACATTCGGCTCGATGCTTCCGTAGGTTACATCATACACGTGGCTCGCCAGGTCGTTACGACTGTTGCCCTCGGTGATGAAGGTACGGAGTTTGATATCCTTCCATGCTATCTTTTCTGAGCGGACGAAGTCGCCGAGGATTTCGTATAATTCTTCTTTTGATGGAACATGGTCGAGGTTGGCAATCTGCTCAATCTTGGTCTCATTAAGATACTTCTTGAAACCGCTCAACATGCCATAGTAAGCCACCTCGGCAGTGTTCGGGATATAGCTGAACACGGTGTGGTCTACATCATAATCCACAGCCTTCAGGATAGGCTGGGTCAACTGCTCGCCCAACTGCTTACGCTCCTTATAGATATCCTTGTCGGAACCACGACTGAAGTAGATGCGCTCGAATGAGCAGGCTGAATCGCCCTTCTGCTCCATGATGCGCTCGATGCTGCACTCTCCGTTCTTCTTCACGAGAAGCGCCGTGCCCGGCATCAGTTCCTGCACTTCCTCTGCCTCCAGGTCGAAGGTGGTCTGGAGTACAGGGCGCTCGCTGGCTACTACCACGATTTCATCGTTCTTGTAATAGAACGCAGGACGGATGCCCCAAGGGTCGCGCATAGAGAACATTTCACCCGAACCGGTGATACCGCAAACCACATAACCGCCATCAAAGTTCTTCATCGTGGTCTTGAGTACATTGCTCATCTTCACGTGGTCTTCTATATAGTTGGTGATATCGGTATTCTGCATCTCCATCGCCTTTGCAGCTACGAAGTTGCGCTCCACCTCTCTGTCCAGACGGTGGCCCATCAGTTCAAGCATGATGTAGGTGTCGCTGTAGATGCGAGGACTCTGACCCTGCTTGGTAAGTTCCTCGAAGATTTCATCTACGTTGGTCATATTGAAGTTACCACAAAGGCAGAGGTTCTTCGCCTTCCAGTTGTTACGTCGCAGGAATGGGTGCACATACTGAATGCCACTCTTTCCGGTGGTACTGTAGCGCAGGTGTCCCATATAAAGTTCGCCTGCAAAAGGCAGTTCCTCTTTAGCGAACTTTGCATCAGCAAGCTGCTCGGGAGTCAGGCTCTTGAAATTGGCATTCGTCTTGCCGAAGATTTCGGTCACGGCATTCTTGCCCTCTGCACGCTCACGGAACATATACTCATGACCAGGCTTACCGCCCAGTTTGACACAAGCCATACCAGCACCCTCCTGGCCACGGTTGTGCTGCTTCTCCATCATCAGATAGAGTTTGTTGAGTGCGTACATCCAAGTACCATACTTCTGCTGGTAATACTCCAGTGGCTTGAGCAATCTGATCATTGCTACACCACACTCATGTTTCAATGGTTCCATCTCTCTATTATCCTTATCTTATTTAGTTAAATTTGAATATACCTATCCGAGGGATCCCCCTCCAAAAAAAGGGAAACGTCAAGAAATGACGAATCCCTTTATATATTATTCTACAGTAACTGACTTGGCCAAGTTTCTAGGTTGGTCAACGTCCTTGCCCTTACATACAGCTACATGGTAAGCCAAGAGCTGCAAAGGAATGGTAGCCAATAATGGCTCCAGGCACTCCAAGGTCTCAGGGAGTTCAATCACTTCGTCGGCAATCTTGGAAATGGTTTCATCGCCATTGCTGACAATAGCAATAACACGACCCTGACGGGCTTTAATCTCCTGGATATTAGACAAGACCTTCTCGTACATGAAGTTGTGGGTAGCAATAACTACCACTGGCATATCGCTGTCAATCAATGCGATAGGGCCATGCTTCATCTCCGCTGCAGGATAACCCTCAGCGTGGATGTAGCTAATCTCCTTCAACTTCAATGCACCCTCAAGGGCCACAGGATACTGGAATCCACGGCCCAGATAGATGAAATTGCGAGCGTATGTAAACGTACGGCTCAAGTCAGCTATCTTATTGTTGAGCTTCAACACTTCCTTCATCTTGGCAGGAATGTTCCAAAGCTGTTCTGTAATCTTCTGATATTCATTTTCGCTGATGGTTCCCCTCTCCTTACCGATGGCAAGTGCCAGGAGGATAAGGACGGTAACCTGACCAGTGAACGCCTTGGTAGAGGCAACACCAATCTCCGGACCTACGTGAATATAGGTACCTGTATCTGTCTCTCGTGCGATGGAAGAACCGATGGAGTTACAGATACCATAGATAAACGCACCGCTCTCCTTGGCAAGCTTGATGGCAGCCAGGGTATCAGCGGTTTCACCACTTTGGGAAATGGCGATGACCACATCATCCTTCGTTACCACAGGATTACGGTAACGGAATTCAGATGCATATTCCACTTCCACAGGGATGCGGCAATAGTTCTCTATCATCTGCTTGCCGATAAGTCCGGCATGCCATGATGTACCACAAGCCACGATGATGATTCGCTTGGCATTGAGAAGCTGCTGGCGATGGTCGGTAATGGAACTGAGCACTACGCCCATCTCTGTCTCCTTCTTGCTGGTTGTATCGTCGCCATCAGTCATTACGCGAGTTTCCACTGTGCGGCTAACTACACGGCCACGCATACAGTTACGAAGGCACTCTGGCTGCTCAAAAATTTCCTTCAACATAAAGTGAGGGAAACCACCCTTCTCTATCTGACCGAGATCAATGTCTACGGTCTGTACCTCAGGGTTGAGTTTAACGTTCTGGATGTTCACCACCTGCAATTCCTCACCGAGGCGCATCACAGCGATGTTACCATCCTCCAGATAAACCACCTTATCTGTATATTCGATGATAGGACTGGCATCAGAACCGAGATAAAACTCACCATCCTTTCCGATACCTACAACCAACGGACTCTGCTTACGGGCAGCAATGATCTGATTAGGGTTACGCTTATCAAGAATAGCGATAGCGTAGGCTCCGATTACCTGACGGAGAGCCACCTGAACGGCAGTCAGCAAATCGAGATTTTTCTTTATCTGAATATATTCAATCAGCTGAACGAGAACCTCAGTATCCGTCTCGCTCTTAAACTCTACCCCCTTAGCAATGAGATTCTTCTTGATATCGGCATAGTTTTCTATGATTCCATTATGAATCATGGCAAGGTTCTTGCTAGAGGAATAATGCGGGTGAGCATTTACAGCTGAAGGCTCTCCATGGGTAGCCCAACGAGTATGAGCAATACCCACATGTCCCGAAATATCCTTATCAGAGCAGAACGCTTCAAGATCTGCCACCTTACCCTTTGCTTTGTAAACGTTCAAAGCACTATCATTACTGATAAGAGCCACGCCTGCACTATCGTATCCACGATATTCCAAACGCTTTAAACCTTTGATAAGAGCAGGATAAGCCTCACCCTTACCTAAATATCCTACAATGCCACACATATATATATTATTATTTTTGTAGTATCCTGATTTTACTCCCTTCTATTACCTGCTATCGCAAGATATTGACAATCAATGATGCGATAGAAATCAATGTACCAACGGCAGAGAACCACAATGTAGTAGATGAACCGATAGATGAGTTTTGAGCTTTCACCTTATTTGGTTCTACATAGATAATATCATTCTGCTGCAGATAATAGAATGGTGAATTAATAATATTTGCATCATTCAAGTTCATACGATAAGTATGCTTCTCTCCTGCTGCATCCTGACGAATCAATAATACATTGTCACGCTTACCATAGATAGTTAAGTCGCCACACTGTGCCAAAGCTTCAAGAATACTCATCTTCTCCTGTGGAGCATAAATAATTCCTGGCTTTTCTACTTCACCTAATACAGATACATGGTAACTGCCCATGCGAACCGTAACAATTGGATTTTCTTTTTCTGCCAGATAAGGCTTCACCTTATTCTTGATGAGATCTTCAGCCTGCTTCTTGGTCAAACCACCGACATGCAAGGTTCCAACAACAGGAAACTCAATATTACCATCATTATCAACCAGATATCCTTGCAGGGAACCACTACCATAACTCAGCTGTCCGCCTGTACCCAATGTTTGAGAGACAGAGAGGTTGAAAGGCATGGCAGCCTTTGGATCTGTTGTAATTACTGTAATTGTAAGTTCGTCCTTAGGCATAATCTTGGCTTCATAAAGCATTCTTGAAGCAGCCAAGCTGATAGAATCTGCATTTTGGAAATAAGCTACATTCTTAGTACTTCCACAACTGCCAAGTACTAAGAGTATAGTCAAAGCGACTAAAACTGAACTAACGAGTTTTTTCATTTTCTAAAATTTTCGTTTTAAAATATTGGTGCAAAATTACGGTATTTTTTTGAATACTGCAAATTTTTGCACCAATAATTCTATTTACGTCTATTTTTTTTTGAAATAATAGCCTTTTTTACTTATCTTCGATGCCATTTGATGGCAAATTAAAGCTATAACTGTTATCGAAAATCTTCTTCACTTTATTAATCTCAACGAAGGTTGTGCCTCCCCCCTCTCCAAAGCTACCGCTCAGATAAGCAATTTTATCCTCCTCACCTAAGTAGCCTTTCTGGCGAAGCATACGTACCGCTGCGGTAAACATAGCCTTGGTAGAAACCTGATCCTTCTGATGAATTGGAATAATACCATAGCTCAGATTCAACCAGCGCTGGAGTTTCTCCTTATAGCAGATTGCCAATACCGGATTTGGGCCACGGAAGGCTGCCAGGTCGCGTGCAGTCTGACCAGTCTCACCATCGGTAATAATACCGGCAACACCCAACTTCTTAGTAGCCTCAATGGCAGCATGAGCCAGGAAGAGCTTCTGGTCAATCTTACCATCTTCCATTGGGTCAATATCATTCAGTGGAGACTTATCCTTCTCTGCCTGCTCAGCAATACGGGCCATGGTCTGCACAGCCTCTACAGGATACTTTCCGCTTGCTGTTTCACCAGAAAGCATCAGCGCATCGGTGCGATAGAAGATAGCATTGGCAATATCGGTTACCTCTGCACGGGTAGGACGTGGATTCTTAATCATGGTATGCAACATCTGTGTAGCAACGATTACCGGTTTCTGCGCCTTCACACACTTAGAGATGATGCGGCGCTGGATACCTGGAATTCTCTCGATTGGCACCTCGATACCCAGGTCACCACGGGCAACCATGATACCATAGCAGGCATCAATAATCTCGTCAATATTATCAACACCTTCCTGATTTTCTATCTTTGAGATAATCTTGATATCACTGTTGTGAGCGTCCAAGATATCCTGAACTGCCTTCACATCGGCTGCATTGCGCACAAAAGAGTGAGCGATGAAATCAATATCCAACTCGATAGCGAGTTCAATATTCCGGCGGTCTTTCTCTGTCAGTGCAGGCAGGTCGATATGCTCTCCCGGCACATTCACGCTCTTGTGAGCCCCGAGCACTCCCTCGTTCTGAACCTCGGCAACCAGCATAGGCCCCTGGCTGTCGATAATCTTCATATCGAGTTCACCATCATCGAAGAGCAAATCATCACCTACCTTAACATCGGCTGCGATGTCAGGATAGCTCACATTCACAATATCATGAGAAGACTCCATTTCCGGACGTCCAAAGATTTTCACTACATCACCAACATTGTAGTGGATAGGTTCCTTCACATCTGTAGTTCGCACCTCAGGACCTTTGGTATCAATCATAATACCAATATGTGGAGACACGGCTCTTACATTCTTTACGATGGTGCGTATACCCTCTTCTGTGGCATGAGCAGTATTCATACGAACAACGTTCATACCGGCGAAAAACAGTTTTCGGATAAAATTCTGATCACATCTACGATCACTGATGGAAGCGACAATCTTTGTTTGTTTCATATTTGTAATTTACCTTATTGAAATTTCAATGTTTGCAGTATTTCTACCATATTTCTTAAATTGCGTGCAAAGATACAAAGAATTTCTGAAATAAAAAACATCTGAAATACAAAATATATATAAAATATTGAGTTACTTTCAAATTGAAAGCACATAAAACAGAAAATCTAGCCAATGGGACACTTCTCGTTCCCATTGACTAGATAACAAATCTATTAATCCCGTTGAAAAACAGGATTCTTAATGATCAATTCTAAATTAGATATCCAAGTCTGGCGCCTTCTCAGCTCCTGCTGCTGCCTCAAACTTAGGCATCACATTGAAATTGAAGAGGCCAGCGATAAGGGCACTTGGCATTTTTCTAACCGTCTGGTTATAGTTCTGAACGGCTTCATTATACTTGCGGCGTGCCTCGCTGATGCGGTTTTCCGTACCCTCTTCCTGAACCTGAAGAGCCTTGAAGTTCTCGCTGGCTTTCAACTCAGGATATTTCTCGGCTACTACCATCAGTTTGGAGAATGCATTCGCCAACTCACCCTGTGCTGCAGCATATTTCTTCAGGCTAGCCTCAGTAAGATTATTGGCATCCAGCTTTACCTGACCAACAGCAGCACGAGCCTTGGTTACCTCGGCAAAGGTTTCTTTCTCATGCTTGGCATAAGCCTTTACTATCTTTGCCAACTGTGGCATCATGTCTGCACGACGCTGATACTGAGTCTGAACATTAGCCAACTCTGTGGTAGCCAACTCCTGTTTCTCTACCAATCCGTTATAACCACTGAACATCCATAGTACCAGCACAACTACGATGCCCAGAATAATCCAGCTTTTCTTTATACCTCTCTTTGCCGGTTGCATGTTTGAATTCATTGTCTGTTCCATTGTCATTATTATTAATTAATTATTTACTATAAACTATTAACTATAAACTATAATCAGTCATCACCATCCTCCGCCAGAGCCGCCTCCGCTAAAGGTGCCTCCGCCAAAAGAACCGCCCGAGAAACCGCCGCCGGAAGAACCGCCACCTCCCATAAAGAAAGGAGGTATCCAGTCATCGTCATTGTTTCTCCTACGAGACTGTTTTCTCTGATTGCTCTTCGGTCTTGGCTTCACAATACCGAGCATCTCCAGAATATACCTGATAAACAGATAGATAGGAATACCGAAGAAGATAAGGAACAGGATAATGACCAGGAACCAGTCCTCTTCGTCATTAACCGAACCTTCATCAACATCCGCAATTCCCGTCCGTCCACTTTTCACCTTATTATATATAGCACGGCTCACAGATGCTACTGCCTCGCCCGGATTGCCTTCGCGCATATACTTCACGATGCAAGCTCGGGCAATATCATCACAGTCCACATCAGTCAACTCACCCTCCAGTCCACTTCCTGGAGCTATAAAGTACTTATGGTCCTCCACCGCGATGACGATAACCAGTCCTCTCCGGCTCTTCTTGTAACCGATACCATATTGGTTGCCCACATCCTGCGCCATCCGGAAGGCATCCTGGTTGTCAACCTTTCCCACAATGATGAGCACATTCTGTACGCCACATTCCAACTTCAGTTTCTGAAGATAGAAATTGGCAGAATCCTTCTGAGCCTTATCAACATATCCATCCGGGTCGGAAACATATTGCGTAGAATCCCTGAGGAAAGGAATCGGTACATTTTTCGCCGTCCAGACCTCCCCAGCCGTCAACGCCAATGCATGAAAGGCAACCATCATCAAAGCCAAAAAATATCTCTTAAATCTCATAATTTCTCTATTTTGGTGCAAAAATACGCAATAAAAACCTTATATGCAAATACTTAGAGCATTATTTTTGCAAAAAAAGCCTTAAGTATTTTGTTATATCATAAAAAACTTGTATCTTTGCACACCGAAATAAAGAATAACAAGTAAAATTAGTAAAAAATAAAGAAATGACCAAAGCAGATATCATTAATGAGGTAGCTATCGCTACTGGTATGCCTAAGAAAGAAGTAGGTACTGTAGTAGAGGCTTTTATGGAAGAGGTTAAGAAGTGCCTCATCGAAAAGAAGGACAATGTATACTTGCGTGGCTTCGGCAGCTTCAACATCAAGCATCGTGCTGCTAAGACTGCCCGTAACATCTCTAAGAATACAACCATCACCATTCCAGCTCACGACTTGCCAAGCTTCAAGCCATCAAAGAGCTTCATCGAGGAGATGCAGAACGCTCAGTAATACTGCTGGACAGGAAGAGAGAAATATCATTTTTTATAATAACAATATTTTAAAATTTTAAAATCATGCCAAACGGAAAGAAAAAGAAGGGCCACAAGATGGCTACTCACAAGCGTAAAAAAAGATTACGTAAGAACAGACATAAGAGCAAGTAAGCTAGCATTGTAGCTAGTCTACTATAGCTCTCGGTCAGTTCGTGACTGAGGGGGTGTGTCAGTTCAGATATGGAATGACATACCCTTTTTTTGTATTAATTTAAAGTAAAAAGATTATTGAAGATATGACAAGCGAAGTTGTAATTGATGTCCAACAGAAAGACATCTCTATCGCACTCATGGAGGACAAGCAGCTGGTGGAATACCAGAACGAACCTCGTGAAGCATCGTTCTCTGTGGGCAACATCTACATCGCAAAGGTAAAAAAACTGATGCCGGGTCTTAACGCCTGCTTCGTGGATGTAGGTTATGAACGCGACGCCTTTCTTCATTATCTTGACCTAGGAAGTCATTTTAATTCCTACCAGAAGTACCTTAAACAAGTACAGAGCGACAGAAAGAAACTTTTCCCATTCTCTAAAGCCAGCAAAATGCCTGAATTGGAAAAGGACGGCAGCATACAGAATGTACTCAAAGCAGGACAGGAAGTGCTGGTACAAATCGTAAAGGAACCAATCTCTACCAAGGGACCTCGACTCACAGGCGAAATCTCATTCGCGGGCCGATACCTGGTACTCATGCCATTCGGTGATAAAGTTTCTGTCTCGTCGAAAATTAAAAGCGGTGAAGAACGCTCCCGACTCAAACAACTCATTCACAGCATCAAACCAAAGAATTGCGGCGTTATCGTCCGCACTGTGGCTGAGGGTAAGAAGGTCGCTGAGCTCGATGCTGAGCTGAAAGTCCTGGTGAAGCGATGGGAGGATGCTATCGCCAAGGTACAGAAGACCCAGCAGCGCCCGCAACTTGCATTCGAGGAGACCGGAAGAGCCGTTGCTCTCTTGCGTGACTTGTTTAACCCATCTTACGAGAACATCTACGTGAACAACGAAGATGTGATGAACGAGGTGAAGAACTATGTTTCTCTAATAGCCCCTGAAAAGGCGGGCATAGTTAAGCTCTACACCGGTAAGGTGCCTATCTTCGACAATTTCAGCATTACCAAGCAGATTAAAGCTGGCTTTGGTCGTGTTGTTAACTACAAGCATGGTGCTTATCTCATCATTGAGCACACCGAGGCCTTGCACGTTGTCGATGTAAACAGTGGTAACAGAACTCGTGAGAAAGGTCAGGAAGCAAATGCACTGGACGTTAACCTCGGCGCTGCTGATGAGTTGGCAAGACAATTGCGCCTCCGAGATATGGGAGGTATCATTGTTGTCGACTTCATCGACATGAATCTTGCCGAAGACCGACAGTTGCTCTATGAACGCATGTGCAAGAACATGCAGAAGGACCGTGCCAAGCACAACATCCTGCCATTGAGCAAGTTCGGACTGATGCAGATTACACGCCAGCGTGTACGTCCGGCTATGGATGTGAATGTAGATGAAACCTGCCCTACCTGTTTCGGTACGGGCAAGATCAAGTCTAGCATCCTCTTCACCGACCAGTTGGAAAGAAAAATCGACCGCCTAGTCAACAAGATCGGCGTCAAGAAATTCACTTTGTATGTGAATCCTTACGTGGCTGCCTTCATCAACAAGGGCTTCATTTCCCTGAAGCGCAGATGGCAGTTTAAGTATGGTTTCGGCTTCAATGTGATTCCTTCACAGAAACTGGCATTCCTCCAGTACGAATTCTACGACAAGGACAACCAGTATCTGGACATGCAGGAAGAACAGGAAACAAAGTAAGTTTTTAATTATCAGAAAAAAGCTCCATTCGCATCTGATTGCGAATGGAGCTTTTTTATTTTGTTTTTCTACACCTTATTATATATAGGGCATTTTAGTACTCTATCTCATTATTCACCATCTTCTCTGTATCCCAAGGTGCAGGAGCACCGCCGAGATAACGATGGAACCAGTCGAGGTGCGCGTTGTAATAGAGCGGCATCGACTTCAGGTTGCTTGGCCAGTGACCATCATACTTCAAGACTATCAGTCGCGAAGGAATGTTCAGGGTCTGCAAAGCTGTGAAATATTGCAAACTCTGGGTATACGGTACACGATAGTCCAGTTCGCCCGTCATCACGAGGGTTGGTGTTGAGAAGTTCTTGATGTATGAGGATGGCGACCACTTCTCGTAGAGATCAGAATTATAAGGCTGTCCCTCTAACTCAAAGTTAGGAAACCATACTTCCTCAGTACTGCCCCACATAGAGCGCAAGTCATATACACCCATCATGGAAGCCAGACACTTGAATCGCTTGGTATGGCCCTGCAGCCAGTTCATCATGTAACCGCCATACGACCATCCCATCGCTCCCATCCTGGTGGAGTCAACATATTCCAGGGTTGCCAATTTATCGGTAACCTTCATTACATCCTCGAATACCTTTCCGCCCCAGTCACCGGAAATGGCACGGGTGAAAGCCTGACCATATCCCGTAGAACCATGAGGATTAGGATAAGCCACCACATAACCGGCAGCAGGATAAACCTGCCAGTCGCCACGGAAAGAATTCATCCATTGCATCTGTGGTCCGCCATGCACATTGATGATAAGCGGATATTTCTTGCTGGCATCAAAGTTGTGTGGCTTCACGATGAATACCTGTACCTTGTCGCCACCAGCACCCTCTACCCAGATACTCTCAGATGGACGGATATCCACCTCATCCTCCAACTTCTGGTTGAGGAAGGTAATCTGCTGTTCCTTGCCGCTGGCTACAGGAGTTCCATTCCACTTCTTCATCTGCTGGCGATAGAGAGCCGATGGCTTGCCTGTCGTGCTATAGGTATAATATACCATACCCTTATTGTCGAAATCAAACTCAGAGATGGCCTTGCCCGTCAATACCGGCGAGATGGTCTTTCTGGCTATATCGAGCTTGTAGAGCGGCTCAGCGCCCTGTACCTGACCGAGAAAGAAGATACTCTTGCTGTCGGAAGCCCATTTGTAATCATCTACCCAGTTGTCAAACTTCTCTGTCAGGACGGTAGACTTCTTTGCAGCCCGGTCGTAGATAGCAAGACGGAAGCGATCAGACTCATAACCAGGCACTTGCTGCAAGCGGTAAGCGATATACTTGCCGTCAGGCGAATAGGCTGGAGTACCATCCCAAGCCTTGTTCTCCTTCGTGATGCAGACTGGTTCTCCCCCATTCACAGATACCGTCCACAGGTCGGCATTGGTACTAGCCTCCTGATGCTCATCATGATTGGATACGAAACAGATCTCCTTGCTGTCAGGAGAGAATTGATAGGTGATTCCACCCCCAACCACGAATATCAGCGAATAATTGCCCGGAGTCAGATCCTTGTAAGTCTTCGTCTGTGTATCGAAAAGGATAAGGTGATTGCATCTGCCATCATTATAGCTCGTCCAATGGCGGTAGAGCAACTTGTCGGCGATATGCGCCTGTACAGGTCCCTGCTCCTTTTTCTCCATCCGGGCCTTGTTAGCCTTGGCATCAGCTCCCAGGTCGGGATATACTTCTGCGGTAAAGGCAATGTATCGCTCATCCGGAGAGATGACAGGACTACCGATACCCAACTCATAATCTGTTACCTGTTCCGTCTCGCAGGTAGTCAGATCCATGCGAAAGATCTGAGCCGTCCCTTTCTCATAATTAGTAAAGAAGATACTCTTTCCATCCTTGCTCCATACGGCAGAACTGCTCTTTCCATCCTCGGTAAGAGCCTTGGCGTGAGAGCCATCCGCATTCATGATGTAGATGTCGGAGCCAGACTTCTGGTTCTTCAGGTCAGAAGAACTGGCGGTATAGCAAACCGTCTTACCATCAGGCGAAAGGCTCACCGAAGATACGCCCTTCACCCTGTATAAATCCTCGATGGTAAACGCTCTTTTCTGAGCGTTTGCCGAAAGCAGCGCCATCACGAGTGCTGCCGAAAACATCAATCTTTTGTTCATATAACCTATTAATATTTATATTTACGATGCAAAAATAGCAATTATTTTTGGATTTTCTGCAACCTTTTCACTACTTTTATCGTCTAAGCTATAAATAACATTGATAATAACATAAAAAAGAAAGGAAAAGATTATGATTTTAAGTACAACTCCAACCATAGAAGGCCACCCTATCCGCGAATACCGTGGCGTAGTGACCGGCGAAACCATCATCGGTACCAACTTTGTAAAGGATTTCTTTGCCAGTGTCCGTGATGTAATCGGCGGCAGAAGCGGTTCTTACGAAAGCACCCTCCGCGAGGCTAAGGATACAGCCCTCAGAGAGATGGCCGACCGTGCCGCATCCCTGGGCTGCAACGCCATCGTGGGCATCGACCTGGATTACGAAACCGTAGGAAAAAGCGGCTCCATGCTGATGGTAACATGCAGCGGAACGGCGGTGATTATCTAGTTCTGCGACTGTACAAAAGAACAAAACATGCTTGAAACGGGGCGGTAACTACCTTAAAAAACGAGTTACCGCCCCTTTTCAGATATATTTTTATCTATATAGTGTGGTGACATACACCTGATGAAGGTCACCAACTTTCTTCTATTTCATTTATTCTATCACCCAATCCTCTATACTTCGCTGGTTTTCCGAGAAGTTAATACCCACTTTCACAACCTTTCGGCCATCATCGGCAAAAGCCTTGGCATAGTTCTTATCGCTGATTTGCGCCATGGCGATGTCGGCAGACTTCTTATATTTCAACTCAAAGATAAAGATACTCTTATCCGTCTTGAGCACAAGGTCTATTCTTCCATCCGAAGTAGTATGCTCCACCTTCACATCTTCGCCAAGCATGGTGAAGATGGTGAATATCACGGCTTGATAGTGACGCTCATTATTATTGATAATCGTATATGGAAACTTATCATAGAATGCCTTCAAATGAGGCATAAAAGCTTCCATGTCATCATTGATGAGCACATTCTTGGAATAAGCATACACGATGGCATCATATCTGTTCATGTCTTGCGCAGAATAATACCAGACGAGACTTTCCGAGAAACCTTGTCTTACTTCTTGATTTGGGAAACAGAGATGATACAACTTGCCTTTCTTCTCATATCCTTTAATGGTAAGGTAGCCACTTTGGAAAAGGACAGGAATAGGATCAGCAAGCCTTTCCGTAGGTGTATCAAAACGTGATGCCTGTATCCACAGATCGTCCAGATTGAGCATATCCAAATTCTTCTGCTGCATCAGTTCTATCAGGAACGTAGGCGTACCAGATGTAAACCAATAGCTATTAAACTCCTTATCATCCAAAGCATTGATAATGCTGTAAGGATTGAAGATATCCTCGCTATTGATACTGAAGTGGTAGCCATCATAATGCTGCTTGAGTTGCTGCAAGGTCTCCTCATAAGTGAGTCCATTATGCTCAGCCATCTCCTCGATTCCCTCACGGAAATACTGAGTCAATTCACTCTTGGTAATACCACAACAGCTACTGTATTCATCCTTCAACGTGAGAATCTTAAGATTGTTCAACTCGCTAAAGATGCTGAGCTGACTAAACTTGGAAATACCTGTGATGAATACAAAGCGGATGTTTCCCTCTTGCTGCTTCAAGGGGCTGAAGAAATCTCGCATGATATTGCGGATGGTTTTCTGCAAGTCTTCGTCACTGACAGAATCATGCATAGGAGCATCATATTCGTCTATGAGAACAACAACTTGTTTACCTGTTTGAGCAGCTGCTGCAAGCAAGATGTTCTTAAGACGACCTCCAAAAGACTTCTCATCTATTGGATTAACTTTTAAACCATATTTTTTCTCTTCTACTTCTAGTATTCCGTTTAGAATTGAATATGTATTCTCCAAACTATAATACTTACCACAGCTCAGATCCAGGTGGATGACAGGATATGCCGTCCATTCCTTCTCCATCTGTTCGATGGCAAGGCCCTTAAACAGTTCTTTCTTACCCTCGAAATAAGCCTGGAGGGTAGATACAAACAAGGATTTTCCGAATCGACGTGGGCGACTCAGAAAATGAAATTTGGCATAATGAGCCAACTGATAGACGATAGCCGTCTTGTCAGCATAGAAGTAATTCCCCTTCACGATTTCGGAGAACGTTTGTATTCCCAAAGGATATCTCTTTGAAGCCATAATCTTACTCTTAATAATTAATGTACAAAGATACAGATAATATTTCAGAAAACAAGCATTTTTCTGATTATTAACAATATATCACTGCAAAAATAGAACCGCAATTCAACAAAACATGCTTGAAACGGGGCGGTAACGGCCTTAAAAAACGAGTTACCGCCCCTGTTCAAGCATATTTTTATCTAAAATCCTTTACGGTATTCAATATCTTTGTAGCCAATTATCAGAGCCTTAGGGCTAATTGTTATCATAAAATAAGACTTTACAGACTAGACTACCAGAGTCTATTTCAAGAAAATAGGGAACGTTATGAAATATCAACGCTCCCTATTTTTGTATATCAATACCCTGGGTTTTGAGTCAAATTTGGATTCATATCTATTCCATTTTGAGGAATAGGTAAAAGCAACTGATATTTTTCTAATCCGAGTTCTTTCATCGCCAAACCATTTCTTTTCAAGAAAGCAAAATAGTCTTGCAATTTAAGAGACTTCCTCAGTTGTTTAATTCCTTCAACAGAAACACTTGTTCCGGAAATACCATTCACATTATCTACTTCTGAAATATATTTTGAAGACTTTGCATTGTTACCCAAGTGAATTTCGCATTCAGCATATAAAAGCTTGACATCCGTAGTAGTCATAATAGGTACTACCTCTTCAGGACTTCCGTCTACATTTACCCTAGAGGCTCTTGACTCATTGCCAACCTTCAAAGCCAATATCAAATCTTTGCTTTCAGATGTATATTTTGTTGGAACTTTTTCCATAGAGTATATATTTTTGTCAACAACTTGTTGGAGAAGATTACTAGCTGCAGCCCATTTTTGCTGATACATATATACTTTCGCCAAAAGAATACGAGCCACATCCTTCGATACAAACAAAGCATCATTGGCGTTGGTTGCAAAAGCTACACATTTCTTTTCATCCAAATTTCTTATTGCTTCTACCAGTTCTTCTTCCAGCATTTGTAAAATACTAGATTCGGATGTTCTTGGAACATAAGAATCTGCATAACCTTCAAAACCTGCATTAGGCATCACAACTACACCACCCCACCAAATCAACATTTGATAGTAGCACAAATCTCGATAAACATTCAGATAAGGAGAATATACTGCCCTATACATGGCATCTGCTCTATACAACCTTGCAATCATATTCAGCGCTTGGTATGAATCATTCCAACACTTACGGATATTCGGTTCACTGCTACTAATAGGAGCAACAAAACGAAAATCATTTATTATCTTTGTATAACGATAATTCATCCCCGCCTCAAGGGTTACAGCTTCAGACAAACTCCTCATAAAATCAGAAACTAAACTGATGCCATCACTTCCGAGTCGAGGTACTATGATTTCTGCATTAGGATTAGCTTGCTGAGTTAAGTTCAAGCGAGCCACTACATTACCCATACCATCATATAAAGGAATTGAAACTGCTTGTTCCTTTCTAAAAGAGGCAGCCTTTACAACCACCTTTAAGATATTATTATTCAATTCTTTAGAATAGTTGATACAAGGTTCACTTCCACTTCCGGTCTCATAAATTTTCATTCCCAAAACAGAAGTCGAATTATCGTATATATCATCACCAGGAATACTTGGTCGCTCTAAGTAAACAGGTACAGTTGTATTTACCTTTACCTCATAGCTTCCACCTTCCATAGGTACATTGATATTATTTGTTTCCAAACTGACAGGATGATTTTCAGGCGCAATTTCATTTCCTGCAGTTCCATCTCCATCCCAATCGAAAAAATAGATAAGATTCTTAACGGCAACCTCTTTACCCATCTCTTGATAGCGTTTCTTGATATTCTCTGCTATTTGAGGCAATTTGCTTTCCAAAGAGAACATATCTTTACGAATTTGTAGTTTGGTAGTTTCTGAGAAATTACCATCCTCAGCAAACTCTTCTGAAAGTTGAGATAAATATTCAGTAATTTGTGCTTCAGAACGATTGTACAGAATTAAAGATGACACGGCAATAAGAGCTGCTGCTTCATCAGTACCAGAAGTAATCGAGAAATGATTAACATCAGTCTTGGCATACTTTTCGAGACCAAAAGTCTTGAGAACTTCTTCTTGTGCCTGATTGTTTGCTTCCTTAAATGACTTACCATCCTTAGCTACCAAATCCATAACTCTCTGATACTTAAGATGTGAAAGAATATTCAAATTCACATCAGCTGCATTTTGAAGATTAGCAACAGCATTTAAAGCCAAGGTTCCTTTAGAAAGTTCGCCAGTTACTTCATTAAAATAATATCCAGAAGCAGACAGTTTTACATAGGGAGACTTTAACAATTTAGATCCAAAAGTAAAAGTACCCTCATTATCTGTAATCGTAGAAGTAAAAGATTCACCTGTTTCATCTAGGTCAGCATCTAAAGGCTGCATTTGAATGGCTGTACCTCTAACAAAAGGACCTTTTTCTACTTTACCACCTACATTAAAATTAGTAGGAGTGTAACCATCCAGGTCGTCATTACTAGAACAAGACTGTAGCATTGCCATCATTCCTATGGTAACAACCACAACGGCTTTCTTTAAAATTACTTTCATAATCTCATTATTTATTAGTTAAACTTTCATATACAAGAAGCGTGGTCTACATATACCACACCTAACTTTGGAGGTCCTGAGAAAACCCTGAGATACAGATATAGTAATAGTAGCCCACGCTATGCGTGAGAACCACTATGCTACCATTGTATCTCTTTTTGAAAATTTCTCAGGTTTCCAAAGTTACAAGATAAGCATAACGCCTCTTTATATTCTAATATGTCTTGGAGATGGCATACACCAAATCCGCTTCAAAATTACAAAACTTTCCCGACATAGCCACAAGTTTTGGGGGAAAATTTGCATATAAGCCTCACTTTTCTTTCCTTTTTTCTATTTTTAATCACTTTTCTTCTATCTCAGCAGATATTTCGCAACCAAATCTCTGAGCATCGACTCCGAAAGATTGGATACTGAGCGTTGATAGCCGACTCTATGGAACTGATCTATCTATCATCGTTTTGTATGACGTATTCTCTGCGCTTTCTTCTCATCCTTTCTCATCAGATAAGGTGAAGGGGGTAGTTCTGGAAGCACATCATTGATGGCATCAATCTGCCCAACCACCTTCAGTAAGAGGAGAAAAGTGGCTAGCGAAAGATTGCCCGCAGTGCCATTCTCAAACTTGTGGATGGTGGTCAAGCCAAGCCCAGTAAGCTCGGCAACCTCTTTCTGGGTGAGATTGCATCTCATTCTATATTCCTTGAATCTTACTCCCAGTAAACGTACCAACTCAGGAGTAGAATATTCATATAAATCTGCCATAATCTTCTATTAATTTATCTATCATTATAATGATATTTATCCCATATATCAGCCTTTACCATCAATATACTGATATTTATGGGTACAAAAATAAGAAAAAGAAATGAGACAGACAGGCTTTCAAGAGATTATTTTCTAACTTACTATCATTTTTCTGAAAAATGACGTATTTTACCCTGCTGTTTTTCTCGCACATACATATTTTTTTCGCGAAAAAAGTCTCAAAGTCTCATTTTTCGGCTAATTTTCCACTTATATTACTGATGTACAACACATTACAAGAATGATACTTTTCGGTTTATTTTACATAAAGTATCATCGAAGTATCATTATTTTTGTAGAAGTATCATTAAATCACCATGATGCATCATAAAAAAACACGAAATTATAGTCAACTAAATATAGAAAAACTACAATTTGCTTGCTCAAAATAGTGCCCCAAAATTACCCCATGAAATGGGCATTCAATGCCCGCAGTACGGGCAATGAGTACCCAACACTTGGTCTATCGATACCCGTCACTTGATCCCTTAGTGCCCGTGTGACGGGCACTAAGAGACCAACCTATGTGCTTATTCCTAACTACAGTTGTCTGTGTTTTCCATCTTATTCCTAGTTAATATTGGCATGCTTTATAAACTAGAAAGGTAGACACTATCAATTTTATAAAACGGAAATAGTAGACATTATCAATTCTATAAAATGAAATACTAGACCTTAGTTTTTGTGCCTGTATTTCTAGACATAAATCCTCAAAAAAGGCTTTTTTGCAAGCAACTTACCTGAATTTTATGATACTTCTATTGAATTTATGATACTTCTATGATACTTCTATGATACTTCTTTGTAAAATAAACAGAAAAGTCTCATTTTTATAAACCATTACATATCAATCATATACATCGGTTTTAGCCACAAATAATGAGACTTTGAGACTTTTTTTCGAGAAAAAAACTTTTATGTGCACGAAACAAAAGGAAAGAAGAAAGCAGTAATTATAAAAGAAAAAAGCAGCAATGGCTACTACTCCATTGCTGCTTTTTTTATATTTTACTGAACAATCTTGAAGCGGATACGCAAAGAATGCGCATGTTCATCCCAATTGGTACCAAGCAATACAAACTTGCCAATCTGGGCGGTAGAACGGACATGCTTGCCGATACATGGACAAACATCATAATCACCGATACGAACCAGACGCAAGGTCTCGCTCGCATCATCCGGCAGACGGTCTAACTTGACGTTAGCCGGAATATGGTCACGATCCACAAACTCGTAAGTAACAGGCATATCAAGCTCTATCAGACGATTCATCTCCGTCTCAATCTCCTTCTCCTCCTGACGTGTAGGCTTGTGATCGACTACGAAGGTCATCTTACTCTTCTTGCGCTCAATATGTGCATTGCGGCTGCGCTCACAGCCAAACAGGCGAACCATCAACTGATTGAGCAGATGCTCAGCCGTATGAGCAGGAGGGAACTCCTCCTTATGATGCTCATTCAATATGATATCACTTTCCTCCATCTTGACATTGAATTTATAGATTCTTACTCCGTTAGCATCCATTGATATCGGGAACACGCCATCCTTCTTCAATTCAACCTTCTTCTTGCCACCCGAGAACAGTTCTGTTACCAGCACCTCCTCTTCAGCAATATGGAAGAAATCGAAAGCATGACCAGGGATGCAAACCTGCAGCTGGCGCGCCTCCTGGGCAAAGTTAAGTACGATGAGCATAGCTTCATCATCCTTCTTGCGAAGGAAGGCGAAATTGGTACGGGGATCGAAATTCTCAGAACCCGGATTCACATACATCAAATCGAAGGTCTCACCCTCGCGGATGGCTTTCTCTTCATTGGCGAAGCGAAGAAGCTGACGATAAGTGGCTGCCAGATATTTCTGCTCCTGACTCAATGCCGAGTCAGATGAATCCTGATAGGCATGCGCCAGAGTTTCCAGACTCCAATAGTCGAATATCGTGGTACGGCCATCCGTGCCGCTGAATCCTTCTTTATCCATTCCCTTCTCGCCGAATTCCTGACCGCTGTAAAGCATGAAAGGATTCTTCTGGAAGAAGAGACTCATGGCTGCAGCAGGAATCGCCTTCATGGCTGAGCCACAGAAGAAATCGCTGGCGATGCGCTGCTCATCATGATTCTCAAGGAAATAGAGCATGTGATCGCGGATATCATCCACTACCTGCCACTCGTGAGTAATACTGGCTGCCGGACGCTCACCACGAACCACACCACGCAGGCAATCATACATTCCTACTTTGTCATAAAGATAATCGAAACCAGCCTTTACAAAGTTGCGGTACTGGTTAGGATCGTAAACCTCGCCGATAACCACGATGTGAGGATACTTCGCCTTCAATATTCCTGTAGCGTATGACCAGAATGCCGTTGGCACCATTTCTGCCATATCACAGCGGAAGCCATCAACACCCTTGCTTGCCCAGAAGAGGAGGATATCTGTCATCTTGCCCCATGTGTTTGGCACTGGTTCATAATGATAGCTTCTGCCTCCTGCATCACAGTAATCTACACCGTAATTGAGTTTCACGGTCTCATACCAGTCGTTACAGCCAGGATGGTTATCAAACCGGTCGTTTCCTGTAGCTCTGGCTGGGCTCTCGGTATAAGGTTCATAAATCTTGGCATCTTTCGCAGAAAAAGCCTTGAACTCTGGTTTGGAACGACGGATTTCATTCAAATCCAAATCGCCCCATGCATAATAGAAATTATTCCTAGTAGAGAAGTGCATGTTCGGATCATCATCTTCTCCCAAATCCCGTACACCTGTTGGTTTGCAAATGGAATGATACTCTCGGGCTACATGGTTCGGAACGAAATCCATGATTACTTTCATACCTGCCTTGTGAGTACGCTCTATCAGCTGCTCCCACTCTTTCATTCGCATACTGACATTCACAGCCAAGTCTGGATCGATATCATAGTAGTCGGTAATAGCATATGGCGAACCTGCTTTTCCCTTCACTACCTCTGCATGCTGAGTAGGAATTCCATAAGAAGAGTAGTTTGTCTGAGTGGCATGACGAATCACACCCGTATACCAAATATGTGTAAATCCCATATCGTGGATGCTAGCCAAAACTTCATCAGAGAAATTATTCAGCTTTCCACAACCATTCTCTTCGATGGTACCATTTTCCTTACAGGTTGTATTCTGGTTTCCGAAGAGTCGTGGGAGAACCTGGTATATAATAACTTTTTCCTTCATTTAGCGGCTTTACGAAAAAAAATGAAACGTTTTACCTTTCCAACAACGCCTTTGCTGAAAAGATAAAACGTTGAATAGTGTCATTGTTGATTAAGCAATACCATGAGCGGCAACATTCTTGTCGATGCGGCCAATCATGCCCTGCAATGCCTTGCCAGGACCACACTCTGTGAAGTCATCAGCACCATCAGCAATCATAGCCTGTACAGATGAAGTCCAACGTACAGAGCTTGTAAGCTGTGCGATGAGGTTCTGCTGAATCTCAGCTGGATCAGTATGAGGCTTACCGTCTACATTCTGGTAAACCGGGCACTTAGGAGCTGAGAATGTAGTCTTCTCGATAGCAGCCTGAAGTTCATCCTTAGCTGGCTGCATCAATGGAGAGTGGAAAGCACCACCAACCTTCAAAGGCAATGCACGCTTAGCACCGGCAGCCTTCAGCTTCTCGCAAGCTGCATTGATAGCATCTACGTTACCAGAGATAACGAGCTGACCAGGGCAGTTGTAGTTAGCAGCAACTACCACGTTGCCTTCTGTGCTTACCTCAGCGCAGATTTCCTCAACCTTCTCATCTGGCAAACCGATGATGGCAGCCATGGTACCAGGGTTAGCCTCGCAAGCCTTCTGCATAGCGTTGGCACGGGCAGCAACAAGTTTCAAACCATCCTCGAAAGCCATAGCACCGGCAGCAACCAATGCAGAGAACTCACCGAGAGAGTGACCAGCAACCATAGCTGGCTTGAATTCCTCACCCAGGCAAAGAGCAGAGATAACAGAATGGAGGAATACAGCAGGCTGGGTAACCTTGGTTTCCTTCAACTGATCGTCGGTTCCGGCGAACATGATATCAGTAATCTTGAAGCCGAGAATCTCGTCGGCCTTATCAAAAAGTTCTTTTGCCAATGCGTTGTTATCGTAGAGATCCTTACCCATACCTACGAACTGAGAACCCTGTCCAGGGAAAACAAATGCTTTCATTTTATCCTTATATTTTTTAGTTTATAAATAATATTCTGTAATAAATATGAATTCTCTGAATTCGACTGCAAAGGTACAATAAAATTCTGAGAATCAGCAGAGAATATTAAAAAATAAAGTTATATATTCTAAATTACTACAAGAATGGTAAAAACTTTCCATTCTGAATGCGGAACAGGCATAAAAAAAATCCCTAATGCCTTTCGGCAAAAGGGATCTTTATATTAATTTGCTTTACAGTGCGAAAAATATCGTACTTCATACAAATTGATTGAGCCAGGATTATTCAGCTGCTGGAGCCTCTTCCTCAGCTGCAGCCTCAGCAGGTGCCTCAACTGGAGCCTCCTCAGCAGCAGGAACTGCAACAGGAGCGTTCTCAGCAACAACGTTAACTGGAACCTTAACCTCAACCTCCTTGTGGTAGTGTACAGTAGCCTCGTACTCACCAACCTTCTTAGCATCCTTCATAGTGATGATCTTGCGATCAACCTCGATGCCCTTCTTAGCGAGTTCCTCAGCAACAGTTGCAGCGTTAACTGAGCCATAGAGCTGACCAGTAGCGCTCACCTTAGCAGCGATAGTAAGAACAATGCCCTCGAGAGCCTCGCCCTTCTTAACAGCCTCAGCCTTGATAGCCTCAAGCTTGTGAGCCTGCTGCTTCAAATCCTCAGCCAACTGCTTCTTAGCAGATGGAGATGCGATAACAGCCTTACCTGTAGGGATAAGGAAGTTACGACCATAACCACTCTTTACATTTACGATATCGTTCTTATATCCAAGACCGATAATATCTTGCTTCAAAATAATTTCCATTCTTCTTTATCCTCCTTAAATTACTTCATCAAATCGGTTACGTAAGGAAGCAAAGCGATCTGGCGAGCACGCTTTACAGCCTGTGCTACACGGCGCTGATACTTCAAAGATGTACCTGTGATACGACGTGGAAGGATTTTACCCTGCTCGTTCAAGAACTTCTTCAAGAACTCTGGATCCTTGTAGTCGATGTACTTAATACCGCTCTTCTTGAAACGGCAATACTTCTTCTTCTTTGTGTCGATAGAAGGAGCAGTCAAATAACGGATTTCTGATTTCTGATCTGCCATGATTAAGCCTCCTCTTTTTTACCAAGCTTTGCACGACGCTTCTCTGCGTAAGCGGCAGCATACTTGTCAAGTTTAACAGTCATGTAACGAATTACTTTCTCGTCGCGGCGATAAGCTGTTTCGAGCTTAGCGATAACAGTTGGCTCAGCCTTGAACTCAACCAAGCTGTAGAAGCCTGATGTCTTCTTCTCGATGTTGTAAGCCAACTTCTTCAAACCCCAAGCCTCTTTGTTCAGAATCTCAGCACCATTATCGGTGAGTACCTTCTCGAACTTAGCGACCGTTTCCTTCATCTGTTCATCAGACAAAACGGGAGTCAAAATGAAAACGGTTTCGTATTGATTCATACTACTTTAAATGATTAAATATTAATATAAAAATTCTCATGCAAACCGGAAAATGTGTGCGAAAACACAGCCTTTTCACGAATTGCGGTGCAAAATTACGACTTTTTCTTGAATTAACCAAATATTTTTCGTACTTTTGCACAAAATAATTGTTAATAGTATAAAAACAACCTCTAAATTGTAAAGAATATGGCAAAAATGAATAAGAAACTGATTACTCTGCTCCATACCCTACCATCTATGGGCATGGCTTTCATCGTTTTAGGCGTCCTGCTGATGGTGGCCAGCTTTGCGTTTTCTATCAAGGGAAACAGCGCACTCTTCGCAGGTCTCTTTTTCATCCTGGCAGGAATAGCCGGATTTGTATATTCATTAAAAAAAGGATAAGCCGGTCATCGACTTATCCTTTTTATATCTTTGAGAATCTTTTCCCTGTTACTGAAATATTTAATCCTCGTTAGGAACAATGAGTTTGTATCCCTTACCATGGATATTGATGATTTCAATCTGAGGGTCGTCCTTCAAATGCTTACGGAGTTTGGTGATATAAACATCCATTGAGCGTGCATTGAAGTAATTGTCATCAATCCAGATGGTCTTCAGAGCAAAATCGCGCTGCAGAATTTCATTAGAGTGAGCACAGAGCAAAGCAAGAAGTTCATTCTCCTTGGTGGTAAGTTTAGTCTGCTTGTCACCAATGGTAAGAAGCTGCTTCTGGGTATCAAAGGTAAAGTCACCGATGTGATACATAGTAGACTCCTTGCTCTTTTTGCCACGTACGCGGCGGAGAATAGCCTCTACACGGAACACCAGCTCTTCCATAGAGAATGGCTTGGTGATATAATCATCAGCACCAATCTTGAAACCTTCAAGGATATCTTCCTTCAATGTCTTGGCTGTAAGGAAGATGATAGGGAGGTCGGCATTGGTCTGACGAATTTCCTGTGCCAGGGTAAAGCCGTCCTTCTTTGGCATCATCACGTCGAGTACTGCAATATCAAACTTATTCTTATTGAATTCCTTATAACCTACCTCGCCATCAGGGCACAGAACTGTGGTAAATCCCTTTGCCTGCAAATATTCGCGAAGCAACATACCTAAATTTTCATCGTCCTCGCAAAGCAAGATTTTAATTTTCTCTTCCATATCTTTATTCTTTAAAATTATTAATATTCTTTTAATTCTTTATTCTGTTTCTTCAAGTCTTAACTGTGAATCACCGGCAACTTGATGGTAAAGGTTGTGCCCTTTCCCAATTCGCTATCTACCTTAATTTCACCATCATGAAGATCTACTATCTTCTTGACATAAGCCAGTCCCAGTCCGAATCCCTTCACATCATGGACATTGCCCGTATGTACGCGGTAGAACTTGTCGAATATCTTCTTCAGATTCTCCTTCTTCATACCCAGACCGGTATCCGTAATCGAGAGATACAGATGTTCTTCATCATTCCAGGTCTTCATCGTAATGTTAAGCGGCTCGTCCGGCTTGCGGTATTTCACAGCATTGTCCATCAGATTGAAGATGACATTCTGGAAATGCACCTCGTCAACATAGAGTCCCGAATCGATGGCTTCGATATCGGTATAGACCTTACCACCTGTATGCTCAACGCGGAGCGAGAAGGAATTGGCAATATTCTCAACCATCTCGTTCAGATCGAGTTCTTTCTTCTTGAACACCGCCTTCTTGCGGTCGAACATACTCATCTGCAATACCTTTTCTACCAGGAAACGAAGACGCTTCGACTCATCGTTGATCACGTTACCCAGATGTTTCTGCATCTGTTCGCTCTTTGCCACCGAAGTATCATTGAGCATCTGCGCTGCCAGACTGATACTGGCAATCGGCGTCTTCAGTTCGTGGGTCATATTATTGATGAAGTCGTTCTTTATCTCAGTATATCTCTTTTGTCTGAAGATAACCACAATGGTAAAGATGAAGGTAATCAGCAGTACCAGCGTGAAGATGACACTAGGAATCATGAAGCGCACACTGGAGAAGATATAGCTGTTCATATCCGGGAAATGCACCCTTACTACACCCATCTTCGACTGTGGGTCGTTGCGGAAGAGCACCTGTGAGTAGCTGTATTCCTCACCCTCGTCCGTATAGTCAGGGCAGCGGTAAACCTCTCGTCCATCCTGGGTAGTCACGGTGAAATGATAAGGTATGTTGATACCATTATTCATCATCTCAGCCTTGAGGTCCTGATCGAGCTGCTTGAAGTTGATTCTCTCCTTCAGCGGCTTGTCTGATGCCGAATAAAGGATAGAATATACCACCTCATCCAGCAACGCTTTCTGATAGACATAGCGGTTCTTCACGATTTCCTGAAGCGACTTCTGTGTTTCTGTCAGCGAATTCTTATCGCTACGCAGTATCATCGCCTTCGGCATATTGCCAGGATGTGTAGCATTTGTCTTCAGCTCGAAAGTTGAATAAACTGCCGTTCCCTTGTTCTTATCTTTATTGGCCTTACGTTCTGTCTCGTTGACATTCTTTTCGAGATAGCGCAGAGTTTCATTAAGCTCCAAATTTCTTGAAGCTTGATACAGGGCTCTGTTGACCGACTCGTCAAACTGTTCCTTCTTCATGTTTACCATCTCCTGGATGTAACTGAGCTGCAAGTACAGCAGCGCAAGGAACGAAAAGCCCATGATAATGGCTATGGTCCAAATCGTTTTCTTCTTCATGGGGGCAAAGATAAGAAATTTCTTAATCAGTTAACTTAAAATCGTTAATTAATTATTTACTCTTTCTAGTTTTTAACATTTTTCGGTATTTTTAGTTTCGTATATAAAACTATATTTTCGTTTTCCATAAAAAAGAGAGGAAGTATACATATCACATGCACACTTCCCCATATTGGTCATATCAACATAAAATTTTAATTTATATAAGAGAGATTTTTCTCTAACCTAACAATTGCTATTCAGCATCCTTCTCCAATTCTGCCTCATGATCCGCAATCAGCTTACTCTGAATGTCGGAAGGAACCAACTCGTAGCTGGCAAACTTGGTAGTGAATGAAGCACGTCCACCTGTCAATGAACTCAGAGAGATGGAATAGCTGGCAAGTTCCTTCAGAGGAATCTTGGCACTCAACTTCTGGTAACCGGCCTCGCTGTCCATACCCATAATGAGAGCACGACGTCCCTGGAGATCACTCATCACATCACCCATGAAATCAGCAGGCACATAAACCTCAAGATCATAGATAGGCTCCAGAATCTTCGGACCAGCCTGTTTGAAGGCATCGCTGAACGCATGGCGGGCAGCAAGCATGAACGAAAGTTCATTACTATCTACTGGGTGCATCTTACCATCATAAACAATGACACGTACATCACGTGCATAACTGCCCGTCAACGGACCATGTTCCATACAGTCCATAACACCCTTCAGAATAGCTGGCATGAAGCGGGCATCAATGGCACCACCAACCACAGAGTTGAGGAATACCAGCTTACCACCCCATGGCAAACTAACCTCTTCACGGCTCTTGATATTCATCTTGAACTCCTGACCGTTGAAGGTAAATGACGTAGGATCAGGCATACCTTCTGCGTATGGTTCAACAATGAGATGCACCTCACCAAACTGACCAGAGCCACCACTCTGTTTCTTATGGCGGTAGTCAGCACGAGCCTTCTTGGTAATAGTCTCACGATAAGGAATACGTGGCTCTTCGAAAGTCACATTGAGTTTTTCGTTGTTTTCCAGACGCCACTTCAGCGTGCGGAGATGGAACTCACCCTGTCCTCTTACGATTACCTGGCGCAATTCCTTGCTCTGATCAACAATCCAAGTAGGATCTTCCTGGCGCATCTTCAGGAGTGCAGCCATCAGTTTCTCTGTATCCTGAACATTGGCAGCCTTGATAGCACGTGAATACTTAGGGTTAGGATATTTAATGAAGTCGAAACGCCACTCAGCCCCCTTACCATTAAGGGTATTGCCAGTCTTCACGTCCTTCATCTTCACGGTACAGCCAATATCACCGGCATTCAACTGCTCTACAGGCACACGGTTGGCACCCGCACAGGCATAAATCTGTCCGATACGCTCCTTGGAGCCACGATCTGCATTAGTCAGGTCGTCACCATTCTTGATAGAGCCGCTCATCACCTTGAAGTAGCTTACCTCACCGATATGAGGTTCCATACCAGTCTTGAAGAAGTAAACACTCTCAGGACCATTGCTGTCTGGCATAATTTCTTCACCACGTGTATTATGCAGTTTCGGCATCTCGCTTACGAAAGGAACCACATTGCCCAGGAACTCCATCAGGCGGTGAACGCCCATCGACTTACCTGCACAAACGCAGAACACAGGGAAGATGCTACGGGTAACCAATCCCTTGCGGATGCCCTCGCGAAGTTCATCTTCTGTCAGACTCTCGCTCTCGAAGAACTTCTCCATCAGTCCCTCATCGTTCTCGGCTGCAGCCTCAACAAGAGCCGTATGAAGTTCCATGGCTTTCTCCATTTCTTCTTCTGGAATATCTTCAATAATAGGAGCACCGCCCTCAGGCTTCCAGGAATATTTTTTCATCAATAAGACGTCAATGAGAGCATTGAAGCCTGAACCGGTCTCGATAGGATATTGTATCTGCACACACTTAGAACCGTAAATGTCCTTCATGGTGGCTATGATATTATCAAAGTCGCACTTGTCTGAGTCGAGCTGGTTTACCAGGAAGATGACAGGTTTGCCCAACTTCTCTGTATAACGGAAGTTGTTCTGTGTACCTACTTCTGGACCATACTGACCATTAATAAGGATAACTGCCTGATCGGTAACATTGAGAGATGTAATGGCACCTCCCACGAAATCATCGCTACCTGGGCAATCTATAATGTTAAGCTTCTTGTTGTTCCACTCTACATGAAAAACTGTAGGGAACACAGAGTAGCCGTATTCCAACTCAACTGGGAAGTAGTCGCTCACCGTATTTTTCGCTTCTACAGAGCCTTTACGCTTGATAACGCCTGCTTCAAATAACATACTCTCGGCAAGTGTAGTCTTGCCGCTACCCGCACTGCCCAACAGCGCAATGTTTTTAATCTCATTTGTCTGATAAACTCTCATGACGCTTATAGATTTTTAAGGGTTATACTTAAATTTGCTAGTTGAAATCCACAGTCAAACCACCGGTTTTTCTGTTTCATGCTACTAAAGTACAAAAAAAATCGCACTTTGCCAAAAGTTTTGGGCAAAAAACTTCTGTTTTTTAAAACATATTAGTACTTTTGCACTTTGTTTAGACATGTTTTTGTCTTTACACCTTATTATATATAGAAAAAAGAAGTTCAGAAATATGGCAGGACTATACATACATATCCCCTTTTGTGAAAGCCGGTGCATCTACTGCGGTTTTTACAGTACCACCTCCCTCAAGTTAAGGGATGATTACACTGATGCTCTCTGCCGGGAGATGCAGATGCGCCCGGCAAAAGCCGCTCTCGGAAGCAATGAGACTATCGAAACCATCTATCTGGGCGGTGGAACCCCGAGTCAGCTCAACGGCTCCCAACTCAACCAGATTTTCTCTGCTATCAGAAAAAACTATACGCTGGCAGAGAATATGGAGATCACGATGGAATGCAATCCGGACGATGTAACCGGCGATTTCTGTGAAACGCTGAAGCAACTCCCCATCAACAGAATCAGCATGGGAGCGCAGACCTTCAGCAATGAGCGCTTACACTTTCTGCATCGCCGTCATAACGCCAGAGAGGTAGAAGAAGCCGTCGACCGACTCCGCAACATCGGCATCCGCAATATCAGTATCGACCTGATGTTCGGATTCCCCGAAGAATCTCTTTCCCAATGGATGAGCGATATCAGGCACGCCATACAGCTGGATGTGGAACACATATCTGCCTACAGTCTGATGTACGAAGAGGGAACTCCCCTCTACCATATGCTGAAACAGGGAAAGATTAGCGAAATAGATGAAGAAACCAGTCGCAAGATGTATGAAGCCCTGATAGACCAGCTTACTGGAGCAGGCTACGAACATTATGAAATCAGCAATTTTGCCCGTCCGGGGTTCCGTTCACGCCACAACAGCAGTTACTGGCACGAGGTACCATATATCGGAATAGGAGCAGCCGCCCACTCCTACAATAGGAAGCAGCGCAGCTGGAATATCGAAAACATCCAGACTTATATTCGAAGCATCGGCGATGGCATTCTGCCTTCTGAGAGTGAACAGCTAGATATTTTCACCCGATACAACGATCTGATAACAACCGCCTTGCGAACAAGCGACGGAATAAACCTCATGAAGATGGAGCAGGAATTCGGAAAAGAACTGGCAGACAGACTGCTCCAGGAAGCCCAGTCGCATATCAGCCGGGGGCTGATGAAAATAAAGAACGGCAGGCTCTCCCTCACTCGGGAAGGTCTTTACATATCGGATGATGTGATGAGTGATTTCATGATTATATAATGGTTTCAATAAACAAAAAAGCCTTGGAATCTAATTCCAAGGCTCTAATTTCTTTAAACCATTTTTCTTGTATACTTCATAATAAAAAGCTTTTATGCTCTTAACCACTTGTATGGTAGATTTCTTTTTCTGCAACATAGGCTTAACCAGCTGCATCACAGCAAAACAAACTACCACAATAAGCAATACTACTGCCCAAGAGAGAATCTCACTCTGAATATCCAAAATTGGCTGGAGGCCAATGCCCAAAGCCACAGGCAGGATAAAACAGACCCAATCTATCGGGCTGTCAAGCTTGGTTGATTCGAAATATTCATCGCGTAATGCTTTTGGAGCATTCAAGATTAATCTTTTCTGGTGCTTATTCCAGTAATCTTCAAATTCTTTTTCCATGCAATCCATTTACTGTTTTGTATTAAAACTAGACGGTTAAAACTTCAATACTTATACTTTTCTTTATACTTTTCGGCTACAAAGATAAGAATAATTATTCATTTCTCCAAAATTACAACATACTACTTTGAATATTTAACGTATATTAGTTCTAATGGTCAAAACAAAAACTTCACTGCATCACTTGACAATAGCCTGCTTGTATATAGACTGGAAAAGGCAACACCCAACGACGGGCATTGCCTTTCTTGTATAATAACAAAGAGGAATTTTATCTCTCATTCAGTGGCTTATACTCCAGTTCGCCAAGAATATTCTTATATGCAGGACGGATAATACGACGGCCTTCGAAATTGAGTTCTTCAATACGATGGGCTGTCCAACCCACGATACGTGCCATGGCGAAAATAGGTGTATAGATTTCCTGTGGCAAACCAATCATTTCATAGATAAAGCCACTGTAGAAATCAAGATTTGCACACGCTGGCTTGCTGCCTCCACGGTGTTCCTGCAGACATTTGATACCTTCCTGCTCTATCAGCTTCAGGAAATTATACTCGTCTTCTCTCCCCTTTTCCTTGGCAAGTTCACCTGCCAGGCGCTTCAGTTCAACGGCACGTGGGTCACTCAAAGTATAGACCGCATGACCGATACCATAAATGAGACCTGTCTTGTCATAAGCCTCTTTGTTGAGCATTCGCTTAAGGTAAGTATCAAGTTCAGTTACATTACCCCAATCCTTGATAGCTTCTTTCAAGTGGTGGAACATATTGATAACCTTGATATTGGCACCACCATGCAAAGGACCCTTCAAACTACCGATACCAGCAGCAATAGAACTGTAAGTATCTGTACGGGTAGAAGATGTTACACGTACTGTAAAGGTTGAGTTGTTACCACCACCATGTTCTGCCTGGATAATCAGGAGAAGGTCGAGCATACGGGCATCCAGTTCGGAATAGTTTTCATGCTTCATCATATAAAGAAAGTTCTCTGCAATAGAGAGATTCTCACGAGGATGACGAATATGTAGACTTCTACCCTGAACAGAGTGACGGTAGATATTGTATGCATAAGCAATGATGGTTGGGAACTTGGCAATCAATTCAATACTCTGGCGCATCAGATTGTCACGGCTGATGTCATCCGGATTCGGATCGAAGGTGTACATTTCGAGCACACAACGGGCCAGGATGTTCATGATGTTGCTGCCTTCCAGCTCGATGATATGGGTAATCGTACGATGATCAAGCGGCATATTATCGTTCAGAAGTTCCTTGAAAGCATCCAATTCCTCCTTATCAGGCAACTGGCCCGAGAGCAGCAGGAAGGCTACTTCCTCGAATCCGAAACGCTTCTCCTTCAAGAGAGGAGTTACCAGATCATCAAGTTCATAACCACGATAATAAAGTTTACCTTCTGTAGGAGTCAACTTACCTTCTGCATCGCGCTCATAACCCACTACATTACCGATATTGGTCAGTCCGACCAACACACCAGAGCCATCCTCATTACGAAGTCCACGCTTCACATTGAACTTCTTGAATGCATCCTTATCAATCTTGCATGAGTTTTTTACCTCATCGCTTAATTTATATATTAAATATTCTTTATTCATAACTGTTACTTTTTTAGCTGCATGGCTACAACTATTATTTCTTTGCAGCAAAGTTCAATGCAGAACCAGCCTTAAACCATGCAATCTGTGTATCATTATAAGTATGCTCAACCTCGAAACTATCCTCAGAACCATCCTTGTGCTTCAAGGCAATGGTGAGTTTTGAACCTGGAGCAAACTCCTTCAAACCTGTCAGAGAGATGCGGTCGTCCTCCTGCACCTTATTATAATCATCCTTGTTGCAGAATGTAAGGGCGAGCATACCCTGCTTCTTCAGGTTGGTTTCGTGGATACGGGCGAAACTCTTGGCGAGAATCACCTTCACGTTGAGGAAACGAGGCTCCATAGCTGCATGCTCACGGGAAGAACCTTCACCATAGTTATCCTCTGCCACCACGATGCTGCTGATGCCTTTTGCCTTGTAAGCCTTGGCAGCGGTAGAAACCTCGACATAAGCACCATCCAACTGGTTCTTCACCTTATTGCTCTCACCGTTAAAGGCATTAACGGCACCCATTAAAAGGTTGTCGGAGATGTTCTGCAAATGTCCACGGAACTTCAGCCAAGGACCCGCCATAGAGATGTGGTCGGTGGTACATTTGCCCTCGGTTTTGATAAGAAGCGGCATATCTGTCAGGTCTTTTCCATCCCATGGAGCAAACGGAGCAAGTTTCTGGAGTCGGTTGCTGTCAGGCGCAATAACAACCTCTACATTGGCATTTTCTTCGCTTGGAGCAATGAATCCCTTATCCTCTACGGCAAAACCCTTAGGTGGGAAGGTGAAACCTGTAGGCGCATCGAGCATCACGCTGTTGCCCTCCTTATCAAACAAGGTATCGGTAGCCGGATTGAAGTCGAGACGGCCCGCAATGGTGAGAGCCACGGTGAGCTCAGGACTGCCGATGAAGGCAAACGTATTAGGGTTGCCATCAGCACGGCGGCGGAAGTTTCGGTTGAAAGAAGTGACGATGGCATTCTTGCGCGTATTATCGTCGGTATGACGCTTCCACTGTCCGATGCAAGGACCGCAGGCATTGGTCATGATGAGGGCTCCAATCTTCTTGAAATCATCAAGGATGCCATCACGCTCGGCTGTATAGCGAATCTGCTCTGAACCCGGGTTGATGATAAGCTGTCCCTTCACCTCAATACCTTTCTCATAAGCCTGACGGGCAATGCTGGCAGCACGGGCCAAGTCCTGATAAGAAGAGTTGGTACAGCTACCTACCAATCCTACTTCTACTACCATCGGATAATCGTTGGCAGGACCTTTTGCCTTCATGTGAGAGATTGGTGTGGCTGCATCTGGAGTGAACGGACCGTTAAGATGAGGTTCAACCTTAGAAAGGTCGATTTCAACAATCTGGTCGTAGAAAGCAGACGGATCTGCCAACACCTCATCATCAGCACGGAGTTCGGCTGCATTCATCTGTGCGAGAGATGCAATTTCTTCACGGCCTGTCTTGCGGAGATACTCGCTGGCATTCTGGTCGAATGGGAAGATAGAGCATGTGGCACCCAATTCGGCTCCCATGTTACAGATGGTAGCCTTGCCGGTAGTCGAGATGCTGTCCAATCCCTCGCCGAAGTATTCGAGGATGGCGTTGGTTCCGCCCTTTACGGTAAGAATGCCGAGGATTTCGAGAATCACATCCTTAGGAGTGGCCCAGCCAGAGAGTTTACCTGTGAGATGCACACCAATGAGACGTGGCATCTTGAGTTCCCAAGGCTGACCGGTCAACACATCTACGGCATCAGCACCACCTACACCTACTGCCACCATGCCGAGACCGCCGGCATTAGGAGTATGAGAATCAGTACCCACCATCATACCTCCAGGGAATGCATAGTTTTCGAGCACTACCTGATGGATGATTCCGGCACCAGGTCCCCAGAATCCGATATGATATTTCTGAGAAACAGATTTCAGGAAGTCATATACCTCCTTATTGGTCTTGCAAGCCTCAGGAAGATCTTGTGTTGCGCCCACATCGGCACGAATCAAGTGATCACAATGTACGGAAGCAGGTACGGCCACCTTGTCCTTACCCGCATTCATGAACTGCAAGAGTGCCATTTGCGCAGTCGCATCCTGCATCGCCACGCGATTAGGACGGAAGTCAACATATTCTATACCTCTTTTATATGGTCGCAACTGTGTAGGGTCGAAAAGATGCGCAAAGAGCACCTTCTCGGCATAAGTAAGAGGTCGTTTCACCGTAGCCTTAGCCTGGGCTACACTTTCCGAATACGAAGCGTAAAAGCTTCTCAGCATTTCAATGTCCAATATCATCTTGTTCACAATTTTAATTAATTATACACTCTTTCGAGCAATTCTGTTTGCAAAAATACAACTTTTTCTACAAATAGTAGCATGTTTTATCGAAAATTTATCATTTTGATATGATTTTTCTGTTTTTTTGATAATTTTGTTGCATATTTATACGTTAATCACTCTCTTTCTCCAGAAAAGCAGGATTATGATATGAAAAGACAAGAATGGCTACGGAAAGGCAGGAAAACAGAGAAAAAAGAAAGGAAAGTGAAGAAAAGAGAAGTAAAAATGAAAGAAAAAGCAAAAATTTTTGGTGCTCTCCGCATTATTTATTATTTTTGCAGATGTTATGAGAATAGACATTATTACAGTATTACCAGAGATGCTGGAGGGATTCTTCAATGAGTCCATTCTGGCACGTGCGCAGAAGAAGGGGCTAGCGGAGATTCATCTGCACAACCTGCGTGACTACACATTAGATAAATGGAAGCGTGTGGACGACTATCCATACGGCGGAAGTGCCGGCATGGTGATGCAATGTGAACCAATAGACCGCTGCATAGCTGCGCTGAAGGCAGAGCACGAGTATGATGACGTGATTTACGTTTCGCCAGATGGTGAAACTTTCAACCAGAAGATAGCCAACGAAATGTCGATGCAGGGTAACCTCATCATCCTCTGCGGTCACTACAAGGGTATTGACCAGCGTGTGCGCGACCATCTCATTACCCGCGAAATCAGTGTAGGTGATTATGTGCTGACGGGTGGCGAACTTGCTGCAGCCATCATCTCAGATGCCGTCATCCGACTGGTTCCGGGTGTTATCAGCGACGAACAGAGTGCACTTTCCGACTGTTTCCAGGACGACATTCTTGCTGCCCCTATCTACACCCGTCCTGCCGACTACAAGGGATGGAAGGTTCCGGAGATTCTGCTCAGTGGCAACGAAGCCAAGATTCGCCAGTGGGAATTCGACCAGGCCATGGAAAGAACAAAGCGCCTGCGCCCTGACCTGCTGAAATAAGAAGAAATCATTGCTGATTACTATCATACCCAGAACGGTGATTTTTAGGCACGGTGTAATCCGTTCCTAAAAATCACCGTTCTACTCATTCTCAAGCCATATACTAAAACTCTACACCTTATTTATCAACTACACCTTATTAATATTATTCTTTTTCTACGCATTTTTCGCAGAAAGCCTCACCCAGCATGAAACCTTCTTCGTAGAGGCGTTCCAGTTTATCGGTATTCTTCTCTATTCTGCCTACTTCCAACGGACGGATCGGACGGATACAGGTAATCTTACCCGCAGCCTCCAGATCATCTACAAGCTGGATCTGTTCGTTATAAGCCCGATGACGGTGACTCAGAGCCACACGCAGGCGAGGATAGTTCTTATATAAATAAGGTATCTTACGGTCTTTGCCCATATCACGCCATCCTTTGTTGCGAGTCAGGACAACCACATTGTGTTGCCACCCCATGTCAATGGCGTGCTGTACCGGAATACTGTCCGCAATACCACCATCCAACATAGGAATGCCATCCACTTCCACAATCTTGCTCACATATGGCAAACTGCTGGAAGCACGCACAACATCCAGTGCACGCTGCCTGTCATGATTCTCGGAAAGATACATAGCCTTGCCCGTAAGACAATTGGTAGTAACCATCTCGAAACCATCGGCATACTTAAAATAGGTATCAAAATCGAAAGGCAAGAGCTGGTTCGGAAACTTATCGTAGAGCAATTTGCGGTCGAAGATACACCCCTGAGTCACCAGATGGCGAATACCGATATACTGGTATCGGGCCAGATAATCGATGTTAGAGATACGGGCACGCCGAGGTTGGCGGCTCATATACGACATGCCATTACATGCCCCAGCCGATACAGCCACCGTATAAGGGAAATGAACATCATGCTTCATGAAGGCATCCAGTACCCCACTGGTGAAGACCCCTCGCATGCCTCCTCCCTCAAGAACCAAACCTGTTGTTTTCAAATTCAATTTCATAACACACTCTCTGCTTTTAAAATTCTGAAAATAATTATATTTTGCTCGCAGCATAGACAATTTTCTTACATTTTGTCTAGCAAAAAGCCGTTTTTATATTAATTATTTATAAATTTACGCGTTTTATTCAATTTTGCTTGCAAAGATACGTATTTTTTGGGAAATAATTGCTAACTTTGCAAGCAAAATAATGTAAAATACTAAAAATATGTTCAGCAAAGAGACTTACATCAGCCGCAGACAGGAGTTGAAGAAGCTTGTGAAAAGCGGCGTAATTATACTTTTCGGAAACAACAATTCACCATGTAATTTCCCTAATAACGGATATTACCCTTTCCGTCAGGACTCGACATTCCTCTATTATTTCGGATTGCAGCGCGACGGTCTAGTAGGTGTGATAGATATAGACAACGATATTGAAACCCTGATTGGCGATGACATCGACCTCGTAGACATCGTATGGTACGGAAGCGTTGACAGTGTTCACGATCTTGCAGCGCAGGTAGGCGTTCACAACTCAGCACCTATGAAAACGCTCAAAACTATTTGCAACGACGCCATGTCGAAGAAGCGCAAGATTCATTTCCTGCCACCTTACCGCTACGACATCAAGCTGCAGATATTCGACCTTCTGGGCATCCATCCTAACCAGCAGAAAGAAGAGGCCAGCATGGACCTCATCAAGGCTGTTGTGAAGATGCGTTCAACTAAGACCCAGGAAGAAATCGAGGAATTGGAGCGTGCTGCTGTCATCGGATACAAGATGCATACCACAGCGATGAAGCTCGTACGTCCGGGTGTGACAGAAAAATATGTTGCAGGTCAGGTAAGCGGCATTGCCCACTCTTACGGAGCCATGGTCAGTTTCCCAACCATCTTCAGTCAGCACGGTGAAATTCAGCATGGTTATCCATCTATGAATGTACTGGAAGAAGGCAGACTGGCACTCTGTGATGCAGGTGCAGAAACTATGAACAACTACTGTTCAGACAACACCCGCACCATGCCGGTGAGCGGAAAGTTCAGCCAGCGCCAGTTGGAAATCTACTCTATTGTAGAAGAATGCCACGACCATGCACTGGATGTAGCCAAGCCAGGCGTAAAATGGGCAGACGTACACTTCTCTGTTTGCCGCCTACTCTTCGACCGCATGAAGGAGCTCGGACTTGCAAAGGGTGATACAGAAGAGGCTGTAAAGGCTGGAGCACACGCCATGTTCCTGCCTCATGGTTTGGGCCACATGATGGGAATGGATGTTCACGACATGGAGAACCTCGACCAGATTAACGTTGGTTTCGACGAAGAGGTACGCCCTAATCTGGAGCAATTCGGTACCAACTGCCTGCGTATGGGTCGCCGTCTGCAGGAAGGTTTCGTGGTAACCGACGAGCCGGGAGTTTACTTCATCCCTGCCCTCATCGACGACTGGAAGGCATCCGGTCACTGTGCAGAATTCCTCAACTTCGACAAGATTGAGACCTATAAAGATTTCGGTGGTATCCGAATTGAGGACGACGTACTCATCACCAAAGATGGTTGCAGATTCCTGGGCAAAGACCGCATACCTTATCATCCAAAAGATGTTGAGGAGTTCATGGCAGCCAACTAAGAATAAAATTCCTGAAAGAGAAATCATTTCAGAAAAAGGAATCAGAGAGAAGATATAACAAGAACATTAATATAAAGAGAAAAGAATTCATGAAGAAAACAATGATTGTTGCAGCCTTGATGGCTTTGGTAGCCACAGGAGCAAATGCGAAGAAAGTTGCAGACTCTGCAGAAGTAGCAAAGAACAAACCTGTATTTACTGTAGTAAAGCAGAATCCTATCACTAGCATCAAGGACCAGAACCGCAGTGGTACGTGCTGGGCTTACTCTACCCTCAGCTACTTCGAGAGCGAAATCTTGAAGAAGACAGGCAAGACCTACGACCTCAGCGAAATGTTCGTAGCCAACAAGACTTATATGGACCGCGCCACAGTGGCTGTAAGAATGCACGGCGACGTGAGCTTCTCTGAGGGTGGTAGCGCCTACGATGTACTCTATGCTTTGCAGCACTATGGTATTGTACCTGAGTCTGCCATGCCTGCACCAGGTTCATTGACAGGTGACTCTTTGGCTAACTTCGGTGAGTTCTTCAATGTAATGACTCCATACGTAGAGGCAGTAGCAAAGAGCACAGCTAAGAAGCTTTCTCCAGCCTGGAAGAGCGGTCTTCAGGGCATCATCGACTCTTACATCGGTAAGGCTCCTGAGAAGTTTACATACGAGGGCAAGCAGTATACTCCACAGAGCTTCTGCCAGAGCCTCGGTTTGAATCTTGATGATTATGTAACCATTACCAGCTACACCCACCACCCAATGTGGAGCAAGTTTGCTGTTGAGGTACAGGATAACTGGCGCTGGCCTTTGAGTTACAACGTTCCTATGGAAGACATCTGCAAGATCATCGACAACGCTGTAAACAACGGTTACACAGTAGCTTGGGGCGGTGACGTAACAGAAGATGGTTTCACTCGCAAGGGTCTCGGTATCGCTTACGACGTAAAGAAGGTTCGCTCTATGGCCGGTACAGATGCTGACCATTGGTTCAAGCTCTCTAAGGACGAGAAGAAGGAGAAGTTTGATTCTCTCGGCGTAAATGCTCCTGAGATTGTTCCTACACAGGCTATGCGTCAGGAAGCATTCGACAATTGGGAGACAACTGATGACCACGGTATGCACATCTACGGTATCGCTAAGGATCAGAACGGCAAGGAGTACTACATGGTTAAGAACTCTTGGGGCGAGTATGGTGACTACAAGGGAACCTGGTACATGACCAAGGCTTTCGTAGCTTACAAGACTATGGACTTCATGGTTAACAAGAACGCCCTTCCTAAGGACATCCGCAAGAAGCTCGGAATCTAGGAGAGTTTTAATAGTTAAAAGTTTATAGTTAACAGTCTATAGGTTTTCTATGGACATTCTCCTAAACAAAAATATTCAAGGGGCAGCAAACCGATGAGTTTGCTGCCTTTTTTGTTGCCAAGAAAATCTCTTATTCACTTATTTTGGGTTGCCAACAAGTCTTATTTTTACTTATTTCTAGGTAATTTAGTAAAATTCCTCCCTAAACATTTCCTTTTGTCATTTTATTTTCGTAACTTTGGGGGCAGAAATAAAAAATAATTAAAATGCATTTTAAATGGAATTACGAATCACCAACACCTGAACAGCAAAAAGCAGCTGAAGAATTAGGCGCCAAGCTAAATATGAGCCCAGTTCTTGCCCATTTGCTCATCAAGCGCGAGATTACGACAGAGTCTGCAGCCAAACGGTTCTTCCGTCCACAACTCTCAGATCTCATCAATCCATTCCTGATGAAAGACATGGATATTGCCGTAGACCGCCTGAACGATGCTATGGGTAGAAAGGAACGTATCCTTGTTTACGGAGACTATGACGTAGACGGATGCACCGCCGTTGCCCTGGTGTACAAATTCTTGCAGCAATTCTATTCAAACATCGACTACTACATTCCCGACCGCTACGACGAAGGTTACGGAGTGAGTAAGAAAGGAATAGATTTTGCTCATCAGACTGGTGTAAAACTGATTATTATTCTAGACTGCGGAATCAAGGCTATTCAGGAGATAGAATATGCCAAGAGTCTGGGAATAGACTTCATCATCTGCGACCATCACGTTCCTGACGATGTGATGCCACCTGCTGTGGCCATACTCAATCCGAAGCGTCCTGACGATCCATTCCCATTCAAGCATCTCTGCGGATGCGGTGTAGGATTCAAGTTTATGCAGGCTTTTGCCAAGAACAACAACATTCCGTTCTCCAGGCTCATTCCTCTGCTCGACTTCTGCGCCGTGAGTATTGCTGCCGACATTGTGCCGGTGGTAGATGAGAACAGAATACTTGCCTTCCATGGGCTTAAGTTGCTGAATACCAACCCAAGTATCGGTCTGAAATCCATCATCGACATCTGCGGACTGAACGGACGCGAACTCTCTATGAGCGATATTGTGTTCAAGATTGGTCCCCGCATCAATGCTTCAGGCAGAATGGAGAACGGCAAGCTGAGCGTAGATCTGCTGGTAGAAAGAGACTATTCCTCAGCCCTGCGCATGGCCAGACACATCAATGAGTACAATGAGCAGCGCAAAGACATAGACAAGCAGATGACTGAAGAAGCCAACGGCATCGTATCGCGTCTGGAAAGCATGAAACACAATTCCAGCATCGTGCTCTATGATGAAGGCTGGAAAAAGGGAGTCATTGGCATTGTTGCTTCCCGACTCACCGAAATCTACTTCCGCCCTACCATTGTTCTGACCCGGGATGGTGATATGGCTACAGGTTCAGCACGTAGCGTAACGGGATTTGACATCTACTCAGCCATCAAGAGTTGCCGCGACCTCCTGCTCAATTTCGGTGGTCATACCTATGCTGCCGGACTTACCTTGAAGTGGGATAAGGTTAGAGAGTTCAGAGACAGGTTCCAGCATTATGTAGAAGAGCATATTTCGCCTCAACAGACAGAACCGATGCTCAACATAGATGCTGAAATTGACTTTAAAGACATTACCAAGCATCTGCAGGCCGACTTGAAGCGCTTCTCTCCTTTCGGTCCATGTAACCAGAAACCTATTTTCTGCACCAACCGGGTATATGATTATGGTACCAGCAAGGTGGTGGGCAGAGAACAGGAACACATCAAGTTGGAACTGGTAGACTCAAAATCGAGCACGGTCTTAAACGGCATCGCTTTCGGTCAGAGTGCAGCTGCCCGCTACATCAAGAGTAAGCGAAGTTTCGACATAGCCTTCACCATAGAAGAGAATATTTTTAAGAAAAACCAAGTTCAACTTCAGATAGAAGACATCCGTCCAAACGAAGGATGAGGTACTTAGCCCTATGCATGGATTAGGCACTGATTACTCGGATTACACGGATTTGTAGAGCAAATCCGTCTGGACGCGCAAAAGCATCGAAATCTGCAAGGGCAAAAGTTTCAAAAAATGGCAGATAAATATCAAGAAATACTACGTACATATTGGGGGTATCCTGACTTTCGCGGCATACAACGAGACATCATCGAGAGTATAGCCCGAGGTGAGGATACCCTCGGTCTTATGCCTACAGGTGGCGGTAAATCCATCACCTTCCAGGTTCCAGCCCTTGCCCAAAAGGGCGTCTGCATTGTGGTAACTCCACTCATTGCGCTGATGAAGGATCAGGTACAGCATCTCAAAGCCCGCAACATCCTGGCTGAAGCCATCTACACAGGATTGTCGCGCCAAGAGATTCTCCGAATATTGGAAAATTGTATTTTCGGTGAAATCAAGTTTCTGTATGTTTCACCAGAACGTCTTTCTTCAGAATTGTTCCAAACTAAACTGCGCCACATTCCGGTGAGTTTCATCACGGTAGATGAAGCTCACTGTATCAGCCAGTGGGGTTACGATTTCCGCCCGTCTTATCTCGAAATTGCAAAAATAAGAGATATGAAGCCCGGTGTACCAGTCCTTGCTCTTACGGCTACGGCCACTCCCGATGTAGTAGAAGATATACAGAACCAGCTTCACTTCAAGAAGCAAAACGTATTTAAAATGAGTTTTGCCCGCAAGAATCTTGCCTATGTGGTGCGCACCACCAACGACAAGTTGACCGAAATGGTTCATATCCTACAGTGTACCCAAGGCTCAGCAATCATTTACGCGAGAAGCCGAAAACGAACCAAGGAGATGGCAGAACTTCTGAACAAACAAGGTATTTCTGCTACATTTTACCATGCCGGACTGGATTCCGACGTGAAGGATATCCGACAGAAGAACTGGCAAAATGACGAGATAAGGGTAATGGTAGCAACCAATGCTTTCGGCATGGGAATAGACAAGTCAGATGTGAGAATGGTAATTCATATAGATTGTCCAGACTCACTGGAAGCCTATTTTCAAGAGGCGGGACGAGGCGGAAGAGACGGCGAAAAGGCTTATGCTGTGCTGCTCTACAACCAGAGCGATGAAAACAAACTCATGAAACGCATAGACGAAACCTTCCCAGACAAAGAATTCATCAAAGACGTTTACGAGCATCTTGCTTACTTTTTCCAGGTGGCAGTTGGAAGCGGAATGGGACAGACTTTCATGTTCGAGATAGAGAAGTTCTGCTTCACCTACAAGTACTTCCCTACTCGCGTAGACTCGGCTCTGCGCATTCTGGAGCGCTCAGGCTATATCCACTACGAGGACAATCCTGACGGAAAAGCAAGAATCAGATTTAACATCAGCCGAAATGATCTCTATCTGCTAGAGAATGTTTCGGAGAAGGAAGAGTCTGTTATTACGGGGCTTCTGCGTAATTACGGCGGTCTGTTTACCGACTATGTTTACATTGATGAGTCGCTGATAGAGCGTGTAAGCGAACTAAACCGTCAGCAGGTATACATGATTCTGAAAAATCTGAGTGCCCGCCACATCATCGACTTCATTCCCCGCCGCAAGACACCTTATATCAGCTACACGCGTCCTAGGGAAGATGGTTTCAGAGTTATCATCCCTGAGGAGGTATGGGAAGTACGCAAGAAACAGTTTACTGCCCACATCAAGAGCATTATCAGTTATGCAAAGAACGACAGCATCTGCCGTTCGCGCCAGCTTCTGAGTTATTTTGGCGAAAAAACGAAAATGAAGGACGACTGCGGGATATGTGATGTCTGCATAGACCACAAAATACCCCAGAAGCAAACTATTATATCAGAAATTCTAGACTTGCTGAAAGACGGAAAGCCACATGACATTACAGAACTAAACCAACTGAAATATGATTCAGAAGATATGGCTGCAGTTCTTGAAGAAATGGTTGCAGAGAATATGTTTTATGTCGAGGGAGACAAAATCGTTCATGACCCATAAATGAAATAGCAGAAAGGTGTATCATAAGTTATACTTTATGAGCCCGCTCCCATATGAAATCACTAAAGCCCCTTATAAACAGAAAAAAGGGAACGACACCTCTCGGGCCATTCCCTTTTCAACATTATGTACGAGAAAAAAATTAGTTATTCTCAGGGCGAAGTTTACGAACTGTAACACCAGCCTGCCACATTTCCTTGTTGCGCATAGCCTCGAGTTCAGCGTTCAACTTCTCGCGGTAATCAGCCTGAGAGTTCTTGTCGATAGAAATCTGAGCCTCGTTACCAGTCTTTACAGAGTAGTACAACCACTCCATTACAGGCTTGATAGCCTCACGGAAACGAGGAGCCCAGTCAAGAGCACCACGCTGAGCTGTTGTTGAACAGTTAGCATACATCCAATCCATACCCTTAGCACCGAAGAGAGGGCCAAGGCTCTGTGTGAGCTCCTCAACAGTCTCGTTGAAAGCCTCAGATGGTGAGTGACCATTCTCGCGGAGCACGTCATACTGTGCCTCCAACAATCCCTCAATTGCACCCATCAATGAGCCACGCTCACCTGTGAGGTCAGAAGTAGCCTCACGCTGGAATGTTGTCTTGAACAAATAACCGGCACCGATACCGATACCGAAGGCAATAGTCTTCTCCTCTGCCTTGCCAGATGCATCCTGATATACAGCGTAAGAGCAGTTCAAACCACGACCCTCGCAGAACATAGTGCGGAGAGAAGTACCAGAACCCTTAGGAGCAACCATGATTACATCAATATCCTTTGGTGGAACAACGCCTGTGCGGTCGCTCCAGTTGATAGCGAAACCATGTGAATAATACAAAGTCTTACCTGCTGTGAGGTGTGGCTTAATCTTTGGCCAGCATGCAATCTGACCGGCATCAGAAAGCAACATACAGATGATAGTACCCTTTTCAGCAGCTTCCTCGATAGAGAACAATGTCTTACCAGGAACCCAACCATCCTTCAGACACTTCTCGTAGGTCTTACCCTGACGCTGTCCGACGATGACGTTGAAACCATTATCGCGAAGGTTACAAGCCTGACCAGGACCCTGGATACCATAACCGATAACTGCGATTGTTTCGTTCTTCAATACTTCACGTGCTTTCTCCAATGAAAATTCATGACTGGTGACAACAGTTTCCATTACGCCACCGAAATTCATTTCTGCCATAATTTTTATTTTTTTTGTGCGGCTTGCCGTTTGTGGAGCCGCGGGTTATACTTGTCCATACGGATGCGAGCTGTATTCTTATCCAAAGAGAGCCTGTTTGATCCGTCCACCCCCTATCCAAGAAGGCGGCTCTGGGTTTATTCTTATTTTCTGAGTGCAAAGGTAAGCAAATAAAATGAAACCACCAAATTTTTCTTTCAATTTTTAATAAATTTAGCCTTACTTCTTACAACTTCCACCTCATTTACGTCATTTTTGTCGGTTTTTGTTATCTTTATGCAGTATTCTTGCATTTTTTCTGCCTCACTTGTTTCTTCCAAATAGAAATGAAGTTGGTCTCCCTGGTGACTTTCTGCTACATAAGCTATCTCAAATCTTTGCAAAAAGTGATTTTTGTAATAATCCAGATCAAAGAGGTCGAGGATATGTTCGATGTATTTCACCGAGTTGATGTGCCCGTTAACATCTACATCATGATAATAGGTGTCAATGGTTCTCACCAGCTTGGCATCCTTGCCCATTTTCACTCTCGAACTTGCCTGGATAGGACAAGGTTTTTCCGAATCAATATATTCTTTGATGAGTCCGTCGTGAATTTCAAAAATATCAACAGGCTGTCGGGTTTCCGTATCAATCATTGCCCACACGCTCTTGCCGTAGCCGTAAACCTTGGCTTCTTCGGATGATGATGTCTTGCCGCAGATTTTGAAATCTCGGGATGTGAAATATTTCATGGCACTCTCGCACCAGGTTTCTACCACAAAGCGGTCGTAAGACTTCGGCATCTCTGTCATCTCAATGGCCAGTCGGCTGAGAACCCATGTCTTGTGTCGGGGCATGAGGTAGTTCATACCGAACCCGCGGTCGTTGCTGTGAAAATCGGCAGCATTGAGCAGATGATTTCCGAGATGCCCCATAAAGAGGTGGCTGCTGAAATCGCAGTGGAAAGGCTCCGATAGGAATTCGTAACGCCCTACCTTATCTAATATTTTCTGTTCCATAATATCTGTCTCGTCCTTTTATCTTGTTGTTTGTCTTGTTGTTTTAAACCGAAAAAGCCCCCTGCTCCGCTAGTTTGAAGCCAGGGGAACAAAGGGCATCAAAATATGAAAGAAATCTAATCTTCTGAATTCTGCTTGAGATAATCAGAGATGGGTTCGTCAAAACTTCTCGTTACAGCGATTCTGCCGCTTCGGGTATACTGAAGCAGGCAGTTGTAGCTGTTGAGCTGCTGGAAGAGGTCGGCGATGTCTTCGGTAAGTCCTGCCAGAAGCACGGTGCTGTAGGTAGGATTCACCTCCATCATGCGGGCATCATGCTTGCGGATGGTGCGCGAAACCTCTGGATTTTCGAGCAATACCGGAGTGGAAATCTTGAAGAGAGCCACTTCATGGATGAAGATCTGGTCGTCGGAGTAGTAATCGCTCTTCACCACGTCAATCTTCTTCTCTATTGCCTTGTTGATTTTCTCAATCTGCTCTTCATCACTCCAAACCGTGATGGTATACTTGTGTATATTCTTGATACTGCTGGCCGAAACATTCAAGCTCTCGATGTTTACCTGTCTGCGAGTAAACACGGCGGTAATCTGATTCAGGATACCGGCAATGTTTTCTGAGTAAACAAGCAATGTATATAATTTCTTTTCGTTGTTATTCTCCATTTTTCCAAATTTTAAAATAATCGGTTACTTTTCGGAGGATGCTTCCTCATGAAGGAATTTACACCTTATTATATATAGCCGAAAGCTTTTAATAATTCAACTCGAGTTGCATCTCATCTACACTCTTGCCCGGCAGCGTCATCGGAACGATGTCTTCATTCTCCTTGATGGCGCACTCCAACAGGTAAGGACCCTTGGTGCTGATCATCTTCTCCACCTTAGCCTGAAGGTCCTTGCGGTCTATTACCACATCGTATGGTATGCCGTAGGCCTTGGCAATCTCTGCATAATGAGGATTCATCATGTGGGTGAAGGAGTGACGGCCGCCGAACATCAGGTCTTGCCACTGGCGAACGTTGCCCAGATAGTTGTTGTTCAGCAGAATCATCTTTACCGGTGCCTGCTGCTCCATGATGGTGCCCAGTTCCTGGATGTTCATCTGGAAACCGCCGTCGCCGAAGAAACAGCAGATGGTGCGATCGGGAGCTCCGAAGGTGGCACCGATGGCTGCCGGAAGGCCGAAGCCCATGGTTCCGAAACCACCACTGGTTACGATGCTCAGCTTCTTGGTAAACTTGAAGTAGCGGCTACTGATCATCTGGTTCTGACCTACGTCGTTTACGAGAACAGCCTCATTATGAGTAGCTTCCGTTACCACGTTGGTCACCTCGCCCATGAGCAGCGGTCCCTCTGTAGGATGGATATCCTTCTCTATTACCTTTTCCTGTTCCTGCTGGCGGTATTCCTCGAAGGAATCTCTCCACTCGCGGTGAACATTCTTGTTCAGCAGACGGGTAATGGCTGGCAGACTCTGCTTGCAGTCGCCCACAACAGCCACATCGGTCTTGATAACCTTATCAATCTCAGCCTTGTCAATGTCCAGGTGGATAATCTTTGCCTGAGGAGCATACTTAGAAGGCACGCCTGTGATACGGTCGCTGAAACGCATACCGATGGCGATGAGCACATCACACTCCTGGGTCTTCATGTTGGTAGCATAAGAACCATGCATGCCGAGCATACCCATGTTGAGCGGGTGGTTGCTAGGCAGGGCAGAAAGGCCGAGCAGGGTTCTGCCGGCAGGGATATCTGCCTTCTCGAGGAATTCGATGAGTTCATTATGTGCACCGCCAAGCTCTACTCCATGCCCCACGAGGGCGAATGGTTTCTTGGCATTGTTGATGAGTTCGGCAGCTTCAGCCACCGCCTTTTCATCTATCGTAGGATAAGGGTTGTAAGATGTAACCTTCTCACATTTCACTGGTTCCCACTCGCATGTAGCCACCTGCGCATTCTTTGTAAAGTCGAGCACCACAGGTCCCGGACGTCCGCTGCGGGCGATGTAGAAAGCACGGCTCACAGCCCATGCCACATCCTCGGCACGGCGTATCTGGTAAGACCACTTGGAGATTGGCTGGGTAACACCCACGAGGTCTACCTCCTGGAAGGCATCGGTACCCAGGGCACCTACGCCTACCTGTCCGGCGATGACTACGATTGGTGTAGAATCCATCATGGCATCAGCGATGCCGGTCAATGTATTAGTAGCTCCAGGACCACTAGTGACAAGAGCGACGCCCACTTCGCCGCTGACTCGGGCATAACCCTGTGCAGCGTGAGCAGCAGCCTGCTCGTGACGTACCAAGATGTGGTCAAACATCTTCTTTTCACCTCTCGTGTAACCGTACAGTGCATCAAACACTGGCATGATGCTGCCGCCCGGATATCCGAAGATGGTTTTAACATCCTCGTTTTTCAGGGAGCGCATCAGAGCTTCGGCTCCTGTTATTACTTCTTTTGCCATTTATATGTTATTATTCTGAATAATTCAAAAACTTTTCTTTTCTCAAAGACTCTAAAAACTGTCTTTTCAAAGACTCTCGAAGATTAGTCGATGATTCTCACACCGCCCTTATCTGCCGAACTTACGCTCTGGGCATAAGCGCGCAGTGCCTTGCTAACCACGCGGTTGCGCTTCAGCGGCTGCTGTGGGCGTGCTGCGAGTTCCTCGTCAGAGAGCTTCACATTGATGGAGCGGCTAGGGATATCAATGACGATGATGTCGCCATCCTTAATCTTGCCGATGTTACCACCTGCTGCAGCCTCAGGACTGATGTGACCGATGCTCAAGCCTGATGTACCGCCAGAGAAGCGGCCGTCGGTGATGAGGGCACATTCCTTGCCCAGGTGACGGCTCTTGATGTAAGAGGTTGGGTAGAGCATCTCCTGCATGCCAGGGCCACCCTTCGGACCCTCGTGGGTGATGACTACGCAGTCGCCTGAGTTAACCTTTCCGCCGAGGATGCCTTCGCATGCATCTTCCTGAGAATCAAAGCATACGGCTGGACCCTCAAAATGCCAGAGCACTGGGTCTACGCCGGCTGTCTTCACTACGCAACCGTTTTGGGCGATGTTGCCGAAGAGCACAGCCAGTCCGCCATCCTTGGTGTAAGCATGCTCGAGGTCGCGGATACAACCCTCGGCGCGGTCGGTGTCAAGACTCTCCCACTGAGCATCCTGGCTACCCATCTGGGTAGAGAACTTTCTGCCCGGTGCAGAATGGTAGATTCTGTCAGCCTCAGCATCAATCTCTGTGCCGGTAATGTCGTATTTCTTCATCTGCTCATCGAGTGTTTTGCCGTCAACACGCTTTACGGCGCCGTTGATCAGACCGCCCTTGTTCAGCTCGTTCAGGATACCGAGGATACCACCTGCGCGGTTGCACTCCTGTACACTGTATTTCTGGGTGTTAGGGCTCAACTTGCAGAGGCAAGGCACCTTGCGGCTCAATTGGTCGATGTCTTCCATCTTGAAGTCTGCGCCAGCTTCCTGAGCTACTGCCAGCAAGTGGAGCACGGTGTTGGTGCTTCCGCCCATGGCGATGTCCAGGGTCATGGCGTTTAGGAATGCGTCGCGGGTAGCTATATTGCGTGGCAATACGCTCTCGTCGCCGTCCTCATAATATGCATAAGCGTTCTTAACTATCTGGCGTGCTGCATCTTTAAAAAGTTGGATGCGGTTTTTGTGGGTAGCAAGAATGGTTCCGTTGCCTGGTAAACTCAGACCGATGGCCTCGGTGAGTGAGTTCATTGAGTTGGCGGTAAACATACCTGAGCAGCTACCGCAACCTGGGCAGGCGCACTGCTCAATCTGCTTCATCTCCTCGTCAGAAACGCTTGTATCAGCACCCTTAATCATAGCTGTAATCAAGTCGGCGTTCTCACCCTTCCAGCGTCCGGCTTCCATAGGTCCACCTGAGCAGAACACGGTAGGAATGTTCAGTCGCATAGATGCCATGAGCATACCTGGGGTTACCTTGTCGCAGTTTGAGATGCAGATCATGGCATCGGCCTTGTGAGCATTGACCATGTATTCTACAGAGTCGGCAATGATGTCACGGCTTGGGAGAGAATAGAGCATTCCGTCGTGTCCCATTGCGATACCATCGTCAACGGCGATGGTATTGAATTCGGCTGCGTAGCACCCCATTGCTTCGATTTCCTTCTTGACGATCTGACCGATTTCATGAAGATGGGTATGACCTGGCACAAACTGAGTAAAGCTGTTCACGATAGCAATGATTGGTTTACCAAACTGCTCGTGTTTCATACCTGCAGCTACCCAGAGTGCTCGGGCACCTGCCATTCTTCTGCCTTCAGTGCAGACGCTGCTTCTTAATGGATGTTTCATATCTTTTTTTTCTTTTATTTCCTTGCTTAAAAGGGCTCTTTCGAGCCCATTTGTTATAATTTGACTGCAAAGATACAGAGAATTTATGTAATAGCCAACTAATTTCGTATAAAATTTCAGAAAACTTCGTTTTTTTGTTAGAAAAACAAATAAAATGCTTACAATTTATCACGATAGATACTCATTTCTGCTGATTTTGTGCAAAAAACAAGAAAGAGCCTATTAACCACACTGAACTCTTATTTTATTAAGATTACCTGACGAAAAAGTATAAAGCGAGGCGGCCAGACATGTAAGAAAGGTAAGAAGAAAAAAAATCCTCCTAAACCGACGTTTAGGAGGACCTGGTCACAAGACCAAATATCTGAAACTACTTATTTCTTTATTCAGCTGCATTGTTATCATTGAATGTAGCAACACGGTTGAACTCAACCTGCTTGAAGAGCTTGTCAGTAGCACCCATACCCTTAGCCTGAAGACGATTTGCGCTAATCTTGTAAGTCTTAACGAGAATGTTCTTTACAGCATTGGCACGAGCCTCAGAAAGTTTCTGGTTAAGTTCCTTAGAACCCTCTGGAGATGCATAACCCTTAATTTCAACCTTAGCATCTGGATGATTCTTCATATACTGAGCAATCATCTCGATGTTTGGCATCTGGCTACGATCTACTTTTGACTTACCTACAGTAAACAATACTGTTGGCTGCAAATTGGTAGCAGTAGCTGGCTTTACATACTTAGGAGCCTTCTGGCACTCATTGAGCGCATTCTGGAGATCCTTGATCTGCTTGTCCTTAGCTGCGAGTTCAGAATCCTTGCTATTCAAGTCGTTGCGGAGGTTGTTGATCTGACCATTCAAACCATCAATCTCGTTCTGGTCGCGTGGAGTTACGATAGTGAAGTTGTGAGAGTTGTTAGAACCCTTGAACTTGTAGTTAACACCCACCTTAACCTGGAAAGCAGACTTGTTAACATCAAACTGGCAACCATTGCAAGCACTCTTGTTGTCGTGAAGGAACCAATTCATAGATGGCTCTACATATACCTGCCAAGCCTTGTTTGCGCCAAGGTTGAATGCGAAGTCAACACCTGCGTTAGCTGTGAGGGCATTGAGGTTGCCATTATGAAGGTTGAAAGAGTGGTAACCGCCGATGCCTGCCAATGGGATGATTTCGAATTTACGTGGCTCACCCTTGTAACCCAAGAAGAGGTTTGTTGCATTGATAGTACCGATGAACTTACCGCTTGCACCACGAACCAAAGTCTTATGTGTATAAGGCAGGTTGCGGTTACGAGCATAGAGGTCAGCCTCTACAGCAGCACCCCAAACTGGAGTAAACCACTTTCCGAGGCGTACACCTACTGAAGGATTTACGTTCTTGAACCATGCATTGTGAGTAGTCTTTGTAGCAGCTCCTACGTTTACACCAAGATACCAATTGTCTAAGAACTTGCTCTCCTGTGTAGTCTGAGCAGATGCAGATACTGCCATTACGGCAGCAGCAAACATTAATACTAACTTTTTCATTTTCTCTCTAAAATTTGATTTTATATAAATTACTTAAAACTTCATTTTCAGGGTGCAAAATAATAAAAAAAATTATTAACTACCAAATTTTTGGTCATATTTTATGCTGTAAAACATAAAAAATGGAGAAAAAGAACATTTTAATATCCTATTTCTCCATTCTATTTTACTCAAAATGAATAATCTGAGCCATTATTGGTTCTATCCGTTTCTATCAGAAAACATCTTCTGAAGAAAGCTAAAGTTCGAAAACCTGAGCGCTTCTGCCTGCGATGGTTACCTGCTTATTGCCCAAGCCAGAAACCGAGAGTTTCAGCGTGCGAGGCAAGGCATTCACCACTTTAAGCCAGGTTTTGCCCGATTTAGAATCCTTCACCACACTGGTGCCCACATATTTCTTCAGCGCATCCGGCAGACTGAGCACGGATGAGATGTAGAGGTCACCGGCATGCTGACCGAACATCTTCTGCATCTTGTAGCTCTCGCTCGCGCGTACATTATTATTATCAAAGTAAATCATGTCCGGCTGCCAGTTGCTGTATCCGTCCTTACACAAGAGAGGAGCATAGGATGTCATTTCTACCACATCGCCGTTGCGCTCCACATTGCAGAGGTGGATGCCCTCAGCCAGCGCATTGTCTACCGCATTGGCACCGCGAGATGCATATTCGCCCAGATAAACCTTAGGAGCCTTGCGGTCGTAATGATCGTAATAATCCTGATGGTTCAGGAACCAGCCCGGCTGCTCATAATAATGCTCGTCTACGGCATCAATCCAGCGCTTGTTTTCGCGGGCAATCTTCCAACCCTCAATATAATCGGAAGACGGGAAGTGGAACGGACCTACGGTACCTACCACCTCGAGCTGAGGATACTTCTGCTTCACTGCCTTGCAGATCATCAGGTAGCGCTGCTCGAAATCGGTAGAGATGAGGTCTTCGTTGCCGATGCCTATCATCTTGAGGTTGAACGGAGCCGGATGACCCGCATCGGCTCTCATCTTAGCCCACTTAGAGGTAGCAGGGTCGCCATTCGCCCATTCAACCAAGTCTAGCACGTCCTGAATATACTGCGGCATCTCGCTCATCGGGATTCCGCCCTGCTGACCAGCCACTCCGCGCTCATCTGCCACAGAGTTCTGACAAGGAACACCTGCCGCCAATACAGGCAACGGCTCGGCTCCCATATCCTCGCACCACTGGAAATACTCATAGAAACCCAGCTGGCGGGTCTGATGGTATCCCCAGATGTTGTAGGCTGGCTTGCGATCTTTCTGCGGACCCACGCTCTCCTTCCAGTGGTAAATGTTCTTGAGCCCCTGACCGTGGAGCATGCAGCCGCCCGGGAAGCGCACGAAGCGAGGCTTCAGGTCGGCAATGGCTTCGGCAAGGTCTTTACGCAGTCCATGACCCTTGTAAGTATCTTGTGGCTTGAGACTTACCAAATCTACCGCCACTTTCGGCTCGCCCTTAGGCAAGATGGCGAACCGGATGTTCTTGCCCAGTTTGCCCTCCTTGGTGGTGGCTTCACTGGCGAGTTCGCCCTCATATTTATCGGTCACGATGAGCTGCGCCTTATATTCCTTCCAGTCTGCGCCCTGCACCTTAATCTTGGTCTGGCATACCGGCAATCCCTCCTGGTTTACAAGCGCTAGGGTGAGGTCTTTCTTCTTGGCATCGATGCAGCGGGCGTGCAGGCTCACCTCGTAGATGGCCGGCTGATGCTTACCCTTCTTGCCCTCAACGGTAGCTCCGCGACGTATGGAGATGCCGTCCCAACCTATATTATAAATAGGTGTAGCGCCCAGAACGGCGTAATGGGCATTGTTCTGGCTCACCCCGTTTTCGGTGGCGATGCCCTCTTTCTCTACCCCCACCCATGCCGTGGTGGCATTCCACTGGTGGCGGTGGTCTTCCTTGTTATACTCAAAGTCACCGTTCTGCAACATTTCTGCAGAGAGTCCTCCGTCGGCAGCGCGGCTGATGTCTTCGAAGAAGATACCCATCAGCTTGTTGGAGATGCGGTGGGATTTCTGTGGATTGATGCTGAGGTTGGCAGGGATTTCCGAATCTTTCGGCAGGTCGATGTGGTTGTCCTTGGCATAAGCTGCGAGGTCGGCATCGGTCTTCGGTATCGGCTGGGCGTTGAGTTTTGCCTCTTCAGAGAGGGCGTGGAACCAGGAACGGATGTAGTTGAGATGCACGGCCGGCACCTCGAAATCGCAGCCCTGGAAGAGTTTTCCGCCTATGGTTGCGGTGTCGCGCTGCCAGAGTATCTCATCAGCTGAAGCCTCCAGAGTATCTTCCTTGAAGGTACGGAAATCGTTGCTTGCCTGTACGTATCGCTTACCTTTGGATGTCTTGAGATAGATGTCGAAGTTGCCGTCATCCATCTGATAGGCAGCCACATCCTTCACGCCCTTTTCGCGGATGATGGGATAATCCTGCGGGCGCCAGGTGATGAGGTCTTCAGAATAGGCTACGGCAAACTGAGGTGCATGCTGGTTCACGCTCCAAAGTGCGCGCCATGTGCCGTCGTTAGCTTTTACCACGAAGGGGTTATACATCTTCTTTTCAGCTCCCCACGGACCGTAGTCGCTGGCGCAGAGCTGTCCTACATCCACCCAACGCTCATCGTCGGTGAAATAAGCCAGATGCAACCCCTGGCTGGGTGCTGGCGAATAGATGAATATCTGGCAGATGGAATCCTTGCCCTGTATGGTGTATGCAGGGGCATCCTTGTCTATTTGCTTCTGCATCTGCTGACTGCTGACTGCCTGACTGGCACTGGCAGCTGCCACGAGCAGCGCTGATGTAAATATGTACTTTAGTTTTATCATGTTTCTATATTTTTAGATTAATATTGTTTGTTCATTTTACACTATTTCTCTCGGCTTGATAAAAAGGCAGAGTGCATCACTGCACCCTGCCCCACAAATTAGAGAGTTATAAAAAATCAAGTATGCAGTGACTTAAGCACTGCTTCTTTCTGAAATAATTATCTTCTTTTTAGCTGTAATATTCCTTCTTGCCGGCAGCCAGCGTATTCTTCATCAGCGAACAGATGGTCATCGGACCAACGCCTCCCGGAACAGGAGTGATGAAGGAGCACTTCTCTGCCACCTCGTCGAATTTCACATCACCATTCAAGCGGAAACCGCTTTTCTTCGTAGCATCAGGCACGCGGGTGGTACCCACATCAATGACTACGGCTCCCGGCTTCACCATATCGGCTGTCACGAAATCAGGACGGCCTATGGCTGCGATGATGATATCTGCCTCCTGACACTCTTTCTTCAAATTCTTGGAATGGGAGTGGCATACGGTGACGGTAGCATCGCCATACTGCTTCTGCATCATCAGCTGAGCCATTGGCTTGCCTACGATGTTGCTTCTGCCCAGAATGACGCATTTCTTGCCACTGGTCTCAATATTGTAATGCTGCAGCAGGGTGAGGATACCGAGCGGAGTGGCAGAGATGAAACAAGGCATGCCGAGCGACATTCTGCCCACGTTTACCGGGTGGAATCCGTCTACATCCTTACGGTAATCTATTGCCATAGTCACCTTCTGCTCATCGATGTGCTTAGGCAGAGGAAGCTGAACGATGAATCCGTCAACATCATCATCCTGGTTCAGCTTGTCTACACACTGCAGGAGCTCTTCTTCGGTAACATCCTCCTCATAACGGATGAGGGTCGACTTGAATCCACACTTCTCGCAGGCCAGCACCTTGTTCTTCACATAGGTTTCACTGCCTCCGTCGTGCCCTACGAGCACGGCTACCAGGTGTGGCTGCTTGCCTCCGTCGGCAACAATCTGTGCCACCTCCTGGGCTATCTGTTCCTTGATGGCGGCTGCCGTCGCCTTTCCGTCGATTAACGTCATTTTTCCTTTAGTTTATAATTTATAATTTATAGTTTATAGGGCATTCTTGCTTTATAGGGCATTTTTGCCTATCGCAAGTTTGCTATACGGCAAAGCCGCTACAAACTATTAACTATCAACTGATTTACATTCCCGGCATCTTAGGCATGCCTGGCATACCCTTCATGCGGCTCATCATCTGCGCCATTTTGTTGCCGGTCATCATCTGCATCATCTTTCGGGTCTGGTCAAACTGCTTGATAAGTTTGTTCACCTCCTGGATGTTAGTGCCCGAACCCTTAGCGATGCGCTGGCGGCGTGATGTGTTGAGGATGGCTGGGTTGGTGCGCTCCTTAGGAGTCATACTCTGGATGATGGCCTCTACGCCCTTGAATGCATCCTCTGGGATATCTACGTCGCGGATGGCCTTGCCCACGCCCGGAATCATCGCTGCCAGATCCTTGATGTTACCCATCTTCTTAATCTGCTGGATCTGGTTGTAGAAATCGTTGAAGTCAAACTGGTTCTTTCTGATTTTCTTCTCCAGTTTTTTGGCCTCTTCCAGGTCGAACTGCTCCTGTGCGCGCTCTACGAGGGATACCACGTCACCCATGCCGAGGATTCGGTCTGCCATACGAGCTGGATGGAACACGTCAATGGCGTCCATCTTCTCGCCGGTACCTATAAACTTGATTGGCTTGGTTACCACGGTACGGATACTGAGGGCAGCACCACCACGGGTATCACCATCGAGCTTGGTGAGAACAACGCCGTTAAAGTCGAGGCGGTCATTAAATTCCTTGGCTGTGTTTACGGCATCCTGACCGGTCATGGAGTCAACCACGAAGAGGGTTTCGTCTGGACGGAGATGATTCTTGAGATTGCTGATCTCGTTCATCATCTGCTCATCAATGGCGAGACGTCCGGCTGTATCGACGATTACCACATCGTTGCCGTTGGTCTTAGCCTGCTGGATAGCATGGTCGGCGATACTGAGCACATCCTTGTTCTCTGGCTCGCTGTATACCGGAACCCCCACCTGCTCACCCACTACATGGAGCTGCTGGATAGCTGCCGGACGGTAAACGTCGCAGGCCACGAGCAATGGCTTCTTGCCTTTCTTGGTCTTGAGCATATTGGCAAGCTTGCCGCTGAAGGTAGTTTTACCCGAACCCTGCAGACCGCTCATGAGGATGATGGCCGGATGACTTTCGAGCTTCAATGGGGCTTCTTCGCCGCCCATGAGTTCTTCCAGTTCATCGTGCACCAACTTGATCATCAACTGTCCCGGCTTTACGGCAGTAAGTACATTCATGCCGAGTGCTTTCTCCTTCACCTTGTTGGTGAATTCCTTAGCCACTTTATAGTTTACGTCGGCGTCGAGGAGTGCACGGCGCACATCCTTCATGGTTTCCGCCACGTTGATTTCTGTAATTTTTCCCTCGCCCTTCAAGATTTTGAACGAGCGTTCCAGTCTATCACTTAAATTTTCAAACATTTTTCTTTCTTTATATTTTTGGCTACAAAGATACGACTTTTTTTCGAGAAAGCCAACTTGTTTATGCTTTTTTTTATCCCGTCGGCTAAAATAGCTGTCGCTCTGCCTTTCCCGAGTTCATTTCTTCAGTTTTCTCTTGTGCTTATTTTTCAGGATTCTCCTTCTTTTTCGATTTTGATTCAGCATCAGAAGTTGCTTTTTTCTCTTCTGTAGCCATTTCAGAAGGAGGATCTTTCTTAAAAGCCGAGACATCATACGGATTAGTCAATTCATACTTTTTCCCCGTTGCTTTTTCATAAGCAGCTACCACAGGATCCTTATGTTCCATTTTTTCAAATACCTTTTTAGCCTGTTGCAGATGCTTCTTATCACGTTTACCCTGTTTATCCATCCAGCCGAAAGCATCAAAACCAATGCCAGCAGATGAAGTTGGTAAAGAGTTTATCTTCTCCTGAATATCCTCTTCCATGTTTTTGATGCCTTCCTGATTCTTGCCCCAAACTGTCACTTCGCCTAATTGTTTGGCATCCGGCAAGAGAAACAGAGTATCCGGCAGTTCCTTGTACCGGATAGTAGCCTTCATAAAACCAGGTTTCGATACGGTTGCTGAATCAAACTGATAGCGCATCGTCCAATAGCCCCGATAATCTGTTCTTGCCCAATGATTGTTATTGGTATGAATAAGTGCTTCACGAATAGGCACATGATTTTCTGCCGATGCGATGACACACGTTTTCTGCGCATAGGCTACCTGCCCTAACATGGCAAGCAATACTGTTAAAATCAATATGATACGCTTCATGCTTTTTCTCTGATTTATATCTTTTCTTTGTACCAGACAAATTACTTCTTCTTAATATGAATCTGATACAAAAGTAATGATTAAATCTGATACTTCATTAAATTCCCCAAGAAGTTTAAGTTCATTTAAAGAGTAATGTAAAAAAATTAAGCGTCTATAACAGTTGGTCGATTTATATAGTATCATTCAAAGGTATATAGTATCATTCAAAGGAAAGATATAGTGTTTTCAACACTAAGAAATATTTTTATAAGTAAAAGCATATAGCCTTTAGAGTTCTTGCATATAGTCTTTTTAGTCAAAACACATAGTTTCCCAGAAGAAAACACATAGCTTCCCAGATATTACCACTAGGCTCAGCAGCTCTGCCGAGCCTAGTCAGCAGGTCTGCCGACTGCAGTCAGCACATCTGCCGAGCCTAGTGACAAATCCCAGTAAAAGCAATTCCGTTACTGCAGAAATAATTCACTTAATTCTATTGAGTTCATTTCATTATTCTACTATTCCACGTTGCTCGATTCTCTTAGCCTCTTCAAGAAGCTTGATGGCATCTACATACTGAGCGATGCCCTGAGCCACCTCCTTGGCAGCCTTCATTGCCAGGACTACAGTCTGCGGACGGTGTACCACATCACCTCCGGCAAACACACCGCGACGGGTGGTCATACCGAACGGACGTTCAACAACTTTTACATATCCCTTCTCATCCACCTCGATTCCGGCAGTGGTAGAAACGATCCGGTTAGCAGGTCTTGAACCGATGGCGAGATAGATTCTGTCGAATTTTTCTACCCTTTCACCCTCAGGAGTGTTCAGCACACAGCTTCCCAGACGGCCGTTTTTGCCCTTCAGAAAGGCCTCGACGGTAGTTTTCCACTCAAATTTCACGCCTTCCTTCACAGCATCTTCATATTCGCTCTGGATGGCAGGCATCTCTTCCTGGGTCTTACGGTACAGCACAGTTACATCGGCACCCAGACGGATAGCAGTACGGGCAGCATCCATGGCCACGTTTCCGCCGCCAATGACACCCACCTTCTCACCGTCGCGCAGCGGAACCATGTCGCGGGTCAAAGCGCCTTCGTTATAGGCATTCACGTTATGCAGAAAGTATGTACTCTGGCTCACACCATGGAGCTTTGAACCCGGTGTAGAGTCCATGTTCTGAGGCACGTTTGTACCTGTGCCCATAAAGATGGCGTCGTAGCCTGCACGGAACAGACTGTCGATGGTTACATTGTTCTCGCCCACCATGCAATTGGTGATAAACTGCACGCCGAGGGCAGCAATCTTAGCCACCTCATCGCGCACTACCGACTTAGGCAAGCGATACTCAGGAATACCGTACATCAACACGCCTCCCGGCTCAGCCTGGCCCTCGAAAATGGTGACGTTGAAGCCCTGACGCGCCAGATCGCCGGCTACGGTCAAGCCCGCTGGACCCGAACCGATGACTGCCACACGGCCACGTGTTTTCTGTGGCAACATCTCGCGCGAAAGGTTCATCTTGGTATCAAAATCGGCAATAAACTGCTCCAGTTTGCCGATCTGTACCGGTTTGCCTTTCTTTCCGAGTACGCAGTTGCCCTGACACTGTTTCTCATGAGGGCATACACGGCCGCAGATAGCCGGCAGGTTGCTCTTGGCATTGATGATGCTCATCGCCGCACCCATGTTACCCATAGAGAGTTCGTGTACGAAATCTGGAATGTCGTTGCCTATCGGGCATCCCTTCTTGCACTGCGGAATCTTGCAGTGGAGGCAGCGTTTAGCCTCCTCAATGGCCTCGCGGGTAGAAAAACCCTCGTTCACTACCTGGAAGGCAGCAGCATCCGCCTGCTGTTCTGTTGTATCAGCCTGCTTAGCATCATCATTCTGCTTAGCTGCTGTTTCTGTTGTATTCTGCTCAGGGGCCTGCGCCTCTGCAGCATTCTTCATATTCTTTGTTTCTTTCTGTTCGCTCATAATAGAACTGCTCTCCTTTTTACTGATTCTACAATCTGGTTATTGATTCTACAATCTTTTTTACTGATTCTACAATCTATCCTTTGATTTGTGGGTGCAAAGGTACAAATAATATTTCAGAAATCGCCCCTATCTCCTTACATATTTTCATTTTGCCCCCTTTTTTCCTTATTATCCACCTGCTGGCGCCTTACCGGGGACGCACGCCTGCCTAATCACTAATCACTAATCATTAATCATTAATCACTAATCGGGGGTGGTCATTAAGGTCATTGGTCATTAAGGTCATTAAGCTTTTCCGCTTCCGGCAACATATAAAAAAGACCCTACATTCACATGCAAGGCCTTTAAACAACTTAAATGTTCTGCATTCACATGCAAAACACCAACAACTGGAGGGGGAACATAATAATAAGGGCTCCCCCATTAAATCAACATTTTTATTTTTCTTTAATCTCAATATCTTCCTTCACATGATTACGTATCTTGGTGAGGAAGAGTTTCATACGCTTCGCATCCTTGTGGTCAATGATGTCGATGAGCTCAGCAAGCTCCTCTCTGATCTGTGCCACCTGACCCGATGTGTATGGGTTGAAGAGGATTTCCTGCAGCAGGTAATCATCTTCGTTGAGCACGCCCTTGGCTATCTGCATGTGGCGCTTGAAGGTGGTGCCCGGAGCATCCTGGTGCTTCATCACTGCTGCAAAGGCAAAGGTGCTCACGAAAGGAATACTCAGCGAGTAGGCCACCGTCTGGTCGTGCTCATCAAATGTATACTCATGCAGACTCAACCCCAACTTCTGGTAGAGGTCCTTGAAGAATATCTTGCCCATGTAGTCACCCTCCTTGATGATGACTGCATTCTCCTCTGAAAGCTGGTTCAGATTGGCAAAGGTCGGGCCGAACATAGGGTGCGTGCTCACGAAGCGGAAACCGCTCTTCTCGTAAAACTCCTGCAGTCCGGTCTTTACCGAAGCTATGTCGCTGATAATGCAGTCGTGAGAGAGATGTGGCAACACCTCTTCGAAGGCTGGTAGCGTATATTTTACCGTCACCGCATTGATAACCAGTTCGGGGCGGAACATCTCTATTTCTTCCATCTTGGTGAAGCGGTAACAGTTGTAGGTGAAGCGCAGTCGCTTGGCATCCTTCTCGTAAACCGCCACCTCGTGGTCGAAACTGAGCAGGTCGATGAAGAAACTTCCCATCTTACCTGCTCCCATAATTAATATTCTCATAGCCAGTATCCTTTACTTCTGGTTTAGGATTTCCAACTGCTGGCGGACACTCTCCTCATGGATGTGCTCGAAAATCTGAGCGGCAAACTCAGGGCTCATGCCGCAGAGGGCTGCCTGGGCTCCACGCTTGTCGAGAATCTCGTTGTAACGGCTGGTCTGAACGATGGTCATGTTGTGCTCCTTCTTGTAGGTACCAATCTCGCGGCAAACGCGCATACGCTTAGCCAGGAGATCCATCAGCTGGTTGTCGCACTCGTCAATCTGACCGCGCAGCTGGTGCAGACCCTCTGTAGAATAATGCTCATCGCGCACTACGAGGAGGCTGAGGATGTAATCCAGCACCTCTGGGGTAACCTGCTGCTTGGCATCGCTCCATGCATCGTCTGGGCTGCAGTGGCTCTCAACGATGAGTCCGTCGAAACCTAAGTCCATTGCCTGCTGGCAGAGAGGGGCGATGAGGTCGCGTCGGCCGCCGATGTGGCTAGGGTCGCAGATGATTGGCAACTGTGGTATGCGGCGGTGCAACTCGATAGGAATCTGCCACATAGGAAGGTTGCGGTAAATCTTCTTATCGAAGCTGGAGAATCCGCGGTGGATGGCACCGAGCTTCTTGATGCCTGCCTGGTTGATGCGCTGCAGGGCACCGATCCAAAGCTCGAGGTCTGGGTTTACCGGGTTCTTAACGAGCACAGGCACGTCTACGCCCTGAAGACTGTCGGCAAGTGCCTGCATGGCGAATGGGTTGGCAGAAGTACGTGCGCCTACCCAGAGAATGTCGATTCCATATTTCAGTGCGAGCTCTACATGCTCTGGGGTAGCCACCTCAGTAGCTGTCAGCATGCCTGTTTCTTCCTTCACCTGCTTCATCCAAGGCAAGGCCTTCTCGCCGTTACCCTCGAAGCCTCCCGGTTTGGTGCGTGGCTTCCACACACCTGCGCGGAACATGTGGCAACCTTTGGCAGCCAACTGCTTAGCGGTAGTCATAACCTGCTCTTCTGTCTCTGCCGAGCAAGGGCCGGCAATGACGCAAGGGCGTTCCTGATCACTAGGAAAATTCAATGGTTCTAATTCTAATTCCATAGTCGTATATTTTTATTTTTTACTTTTTTCTTTTTTATCTTTAAGATTAAAGCCCGGGGGGACCAGCGATGGAATCGCTGGGAACGGGGGTGGAAAGGGGAAAGGCTCTTTTTACCTTTCAAAGGGGTTAAGGCTCTTTTTACCTTTTTACCCTTTTACCTTTTTACCTTTCAAAGGCCTTTTACTTTTCAAAAACCTTCTTGATTCTTTCCAGGGCCTCTTTCATCTTCTCATCCTTGGCACAGAGGCTGATACGGATGTAACGCTTGCCGTTGGTTCCGAAGATGAAGCCAGGGGTGATAAAGACGCGTGCCTCATGCAGCACCTTCTCTGTCAGGTCTTCTACATCGGCATATTTCTCAGGTATCTTGCCCCAGAGGAACATGCCTACCTGGTTAGGGTCAAACTGGCAGTCGAGCACCTTCATGATCTCCTCAGCAATGTCACGGCGGCGGCGGTAGTTCTGGATGTTGTTCTCGCGATGCCATTCATCCGTGTTGTTAAGCATCGCTTCGGCAGCTGCCAGCTGAATGCCTCGGAAGCTTCCGTTGTCGATGTTGCTCTTCACCTTCAGAATCCATGAGATAAAAGTCTTGTTGCTCGAAATCATCGCCACACGCCAGCCTGGCATGTTGTGGCTCTTGCTCAGAGAATTGAACTCGATGCAGCAGTCCTTAGCTCCCGGCACCTGCATGATGCTCATTGGGTGCTCGTTGAGGATGAGCGAATATGGGTTGTCGTTCACCACCACGATGTTGTGCTTCTGGGCGAATGCCACCAGCTTTTCGTAGGTTTCGCGCTTTGCTACACCGCCTGTCGGCATGTTAGGATAGTTGGTCCACATCAGTTTTACGTGGCTCAGGTCCATCTTCTCCAGGGCGTCGAAATCGGGCTGCCATCCGTTATCCTCTCTCAGATCGTAGTAGGTAATCTTGGTACCCAGAATCTTGTTGATGGCGGTATAGGTAGGGTATCCCGGGTTCGGGATGAGTACCTCATCGCCAGGGTTGCAGAAGGCGAGCGTTACGTGCAGAATGCCTTCCTTGCTACCTATGAGGGGCTGGATTTCTGTAGCCCAGTCGAGGTCTACATCGTACCAGCGCTTATAGAAACCAGCCATTGCTTTGCGCAACTCTGGTATGCCCACCGTAGGCTGATATCCGTGTGCGTTTGGATTGTTGGCTACCTCGCAGAGCTTATCAATGGTCTGCTTAGAAGGCGGCATGTCTGGACTTCCGATGGCCAGACTGATGATGTCTTTGCCCTCGGCATTAAGCTTAGCCACTTCCTTCAGCTTGCGGCTGAAGTAGTATTCCTGTATTTCCGTTACTCTATTGGCTGGTTGTATCATAATTCTTATTTTTAACTATTAACTGTTAACTATCAACTATTCCTTCTCCTCATATTCTCCCAACACCTTTATTTTCTTCACGAGCGGCGTAATGGCGTCAATGCTCTGGCGGTATCGGGTCAGGTTGTCGAAGGTGAGGTCTACGTAGAAGAGGTACTCCCACTCATGTCCGATGTTTGGCAGCGACTGGATCTTGGTGAGATTGATGTCGTAGAAACTCAGGATGGTGAGCACCTTGGAGAGCGATCCCTTATCGTGAGCCAGACTGAAGACGATGCTCGCCTTGTTGGCCTTTTCGATGGGACGGAGCAGGGCTGCCTTCTGCGGATTGCAGACCACGAGGAATCGGGTGTAGTTGTGCGGATTGTCGTGGATGTCTTCCTGCAGCACCTTCATGCCGTACATGTGGGCGGCGTAAGAAGAGCAGATGGCTGCCCATCCCCTTACCTTGTGCTGGGCGATATAGGCTGCCGAGCCTGCGGTATCTTCTGCCTCCACCGCCTTGAGGTCGGGATGGTTGGCTAGGAACTTGCCGCACTGCATGAGGGCTACCGGATGGGAGTGAACCTCCTGCAGGGTGCTCCAGTCGTCTTCTGGCAGACAGCAGATGCTGTGCTCTATATGGAGCTTGTGTTCGCCTACCACGGTGGTTCCGCTCTGCCGGAGCAGTTCGTAATTGTGGAGCAGGCTGCCCGCAATGGTGTTTTCAATGGCGCAGATGCCTACTACAGTAGGATCGCGCTTGATGTTTTCGAACACCTCTTCGAAGGTAGCACAACAGATGATTTCAATCTGTTCGCCCTCGAAATACTGGTGGGCGGTAATGTCGTGGAAAGATCCCAGCTCTCCTTGAATTGCTATTCTCTTCATGTTTCTTTTATCTTGTCTAATGTTACGAAAAACGGTCCTACTCAATAAGAGCGGGACCGTTTCGATGATTTCAAGAATCTAATATCCTAAGTTGAAATTTACACGCAACTTCCCGCTTTACAATTATTTGCAAAGTAAAAGTAATAGCTAAAAAAGAATGCGTTAAACTTCTTCATTGTCTTTACATTTTATATGTTACTCACTTTTGTTCTTTCCGAGCCCGTTTCTCCTTTATTATATAAGGAACTTATCTGTGCTCAGATTTTCCAGAGTTCTTTCCTACACCTCTTTATTATATAAGGAGCAGGCAGTGCTCAGATTTCGAGTTTCGACTTGCTAAAATCTCAACTCGACTGCAAAAGTAACATTTTTCTTTGATATTGCCAAACAATTTGATATATTTTTCTTCATTTTCCTTATATTTTATGCTAAAAAACATATTTTCGCCCGATTTTTATCATCAGAATACGGAAAAATGCAGAAAAATGTACTCAAAAGCCAGGCGCTAGAGAGAGACGCAACGCCGGAATCCGTGAGGCAAGCCCCTTCCTTTATCTGCAATGTTCTCTGCCTTCAGCCTTGAATTCTCCAGTCAGCTCCCCTACTTTCTCCGGGTTCAGCTCCAGGTAGCGCTTCATGTCCTTTCCGGCACCATCCTTGTCGCCCATCTGCATCAGCAGATTGCCGCGCTTCAGGAGGTTCTCGCTCAGAGAGGCTTTTACAGACGAGTGTTCCGCAGAATCCTTCTGTTCTGCCAATTCTTTCTCCTGCTCTACAATCTGCTGCGTCAGCGTAGCAAGCAACAGAACAGGGTTTATCTGATTCAAATCCATAACCTTATATTTTTACGAAAAGTTATTCTGTTGTATATCACGGAGTTAACCCACTTGACACCCTAAAACAGGGTGTCAAGGTATGAGCCACTCCTTATAATAAGGTGTCATTTACTTGATGGCCCCGATAATCTCAGTCACACTCTTGCATCCGTGAGCATCAAGCCACTCGTTGATTCCATCCTTCACCTTCTTCGTAACCGCAGGATCAATGAAGTTGGCTGTACCAATCTCAATGGCCGTAGCACCGCACATCAGGAACTCAATGGCATCCTTGGCAGAAGAAATGCCGCCCAGACCAACAACCGGAATGTTTACGGCATGAGCCACATCCCAAACCATGCGCAGGGCAACAGGCTTAACGCAAGGACCACTCAAACCACCCGTACGGATGCTCAAGAGAGGCTGGCGCTTCTCAATGTCCACCGCCATACCCATCAGCGTGTTGATGAGCGAAACAGAATCGGCACCCTCAGCCTCCACGGCACGGGCGATGTCGGCAATGCTGGTAACATTAGGCGAAAGCTTCACGATGAGGGTCTTCTTATAAACCTTTCTCACCGCCTTCACCACGCTGGCTGCACCCTCGCAGGTTACACCGAAGGCCATGCCGCCATCCTTCACGTTAGGACAGGAGATGTTCAGCTCTATGGCAGGAATCTTATCCAGCTCGTTGATGCGCGCAGCACACTCAGCATAACTCTCAGGCGAATGTCCGCTCACGTTGACAATCATATTGGTATCAATGTCCTTGATCTGAGGATAAATGTGAGAGCAGAAATACTCCACACCCTTGTTCTGCAAACCTACGCAGTTGAGCATGCCCTGAGGCGTTTCAGCCATACGCGGATAGTCGTTTCCCTCGCGCGGTTCCAGGGTAGTGCCCTTCACGATAATACCGCCAATCTCCTCCAGAGGAACGAAATCGGCAAATTCCAATCCGTAGCCGAAAGTACCCGATGCAGTCATCACAGGGTTCTTCAACTCCAAATCCTTTATCTTTACACTTAAATCAGCCATAATCTTCTGTTTTACTTAAAAATGTTTTTACAAACAAAGGCAAAAGAATTCTTCGTTCTTCACTCTTCGTTCTTCGTTTCCAACGAATTCTTCCCTCTTCGTTCTTCACTTTCCACTCTTCACTTAAATTTCCCAAGTAAGTTTCTTGATGTTGATGACAGGTCCATCCTTGCAGACGCACTGGTTACCCTCGGTAGTTTTCTCTACGCAGCAGAGGCAGGCACCCACGCCGCACGCCATCTTGTTCTCGAGAGAAACCTCACACTCCACGCCAGCCTTCTTGGCAAAGCGAGCCACGCTCACCATCATCGGCTTAGGTCCGCAGGTAGAAATCATATCAAACTTCTCGTTCTCCAGAACAGAGTGGTTGGTAACGAAACCTACCTCGCCAGCCGAACCATCCTCGGTAGTGATGCATACCTTTCCGATCTTGGCAAACTCATCCAGTTCGAGCAGATCCGTAGCCTTGCGTGCACCCAGAAGGAAAGTAACATCAGCCCCGAAATCCTTGATGAGTTTTCCGAAATAGAGGAGCGGAGCCACACCTACGCCGCCACCTACGAGCAGATATTTCTGGCTCTTCTCGGTAGGCATGGTGAAGCCGTTGCCGAGAGGCAGCATACAGTTGAGCACATCGCCCTCCTTGAGCTGTCCGAGCTGACGGGTACCGTCGCCCACCATTGCTACGAGCAACCAGAGCTGATTATTTTCACGATCCACGAAATTGATGGAGATAGGACGGCGAAGCATGGTAGTAGGCGAATGGTCTACTCTTACTTCTACGAATTGGCCAGGCAAGATTTCAGGCAAAGGTTTCTCATCGGTAAGCTTAATCAAAACATGCTTATCGCTAAGCGCCTCTACAGAAACCACCTTGAGGTCGAGAACATATTTTTTCATCTTATTGCTAATTTTTAATATGCTTATTATATAATGTACGTATATTATAAAAATAGGTACGCGTAGCTTCCGGTTACGCCCACCTACGTTTCTACGATGCAAAGGTACATCAAAAATCCGAATTTACGAAAAGAAAAGAGATATTTTTTCCTTATCGCCGCTCCTATGTGTTTGTTTTAGGGTTCTCCAATCCCTACTTTATTTCTTAGGAACGAAGGTTTCCCAGGTCTGATCATCGTAGAAAATACGGATTTCGGTAATCTTTCTTTGCGGTTTGTCTACATATTTTACCGCCGCTTGGGCGATATTTTTAGGTGTACGATTTACGCCCTGCATTTGAGGCTGGTCAAAGAACGAGGGAGAAGTAGGGGAGGCTGCGGCTCCTTCGGCTCCAAAATCGAGCATAGGCTCGGCGGAGGCGGCTCCAGAAGGCTGACTGCCCTGCTTCATCCCCTCAGCATCACCGGCTGCTCCATCCGTAATGCCCTGATACATGTCTGCAGCACCCTCTTCGCTGCCACCCTGGGAAGCCTGGTTCTGATACATAGGAGGAGTACCGTAGAGTACCCAATAAACGTTTACCTGAGGAAAACTCTTATGGATACCATCCACAATGCTAAGCGAGGGATTGGTCTTCCCGTTGAAAATATTGCTCAGCGTAGCGGTCGAGATTCCGATCATCTGAGCGAAGTTTTGCTGAGTGAGGTGCTGGTCCTCCATCAGCTGTCTGATTCTATCTTTCATGCTCTAAAAATTTTAGCGTTCATTTTTCTACTGATACGATGTTTTATTTCCGAACAAGCCACTTTTAGGCCCTTTTTCGGTCGATTTTACAAAGATAAAGCAAAAATTTAGAATAACCAAACATTTCTGAATAAATTTAGATTTTTAAACTTTAGGTTTCTGTTTATAAATTTAAATTCTACTCACTCCAGTGTTCGGTTTTTAGGTTTAGTTTTATAAATATAAACCTATCAATCAAAATATATGACGAACCTTTTCTTTATAGATTTAGGCTAAATCACTGGTTATTCATACCATAAACCACCTATATAAAGGCATATAGAGCGGTTTATGCAATATTTTCCCCACACTTATGTAAAACTCTATGGTTTATAAAACAACTAAAATACATAACTAACTGAGTTTCCGCTACTTATAAATTTAAAATATAGCATGAATATTTATTCATTCACAACCATAAACACCCTGTTTCATCTTTATTTTTATAAATATAAAACATAAATTCATGTGTTTAGTTTTCTTGTGTTTATGTTTATAAATCAAAATCACCCGTTTTGATTTATAAATTTAAAAACATAAACTTAGGAAATGTAAACCTTAATAAATGCAAACGACCGATTTCAGACAACAGGAAATGGCAATTTTTTCCATTTCTAGCGTATTCCAGCCCATCGGCAAGGAAACGGGCAAATTCGCGAGTAATGAAGAGGGTTAATTTATGTAAGTTACTGATAACCAATAAAGTTAAGTCTATTTTCAGGCGAAACAGGAAAATGGGCATCTAGCTCGAAAAATCGCTTAAATCCCCCATTTTTGCCCAAAAATCGCCCAAAATGAGCCCAGGTAAGCGCCCAAAAAAGAGCTGAAAATCCCCTATTTTGGGCAAATTTATAATGCTAAACGCTAGTTGGCTGCTTTCTGGAAACAGGCAGCAAAGAAGGGCGAAAACGGAAACGAGCTCCTGCCGAGAGAAAACTCTCAGCAGGAGCTCGCCTACTCTCCCCCACCTCACTCTTCAGCATCAGTGAAGGATAAAAAAGATGAGTTCTTTCATCAGTTCACCCACCGGAGTGGATGGATTATCCAGTCCCTTTATCTTCGCATCCACCTCCTTAAACTTCTCAATAATCGCCATCACTTTCACGCCCGTATAGTTCCTCATTCCTGTAATATATTCGCGCGCCGCCCAAGCTCCGCGCAAATCCAGGAATTTTGCGAGCTCATTTTCGTTCTGCCTGTTGGGTGCATAATAAGCAATCATCAGGTTTTGGAAATAAGTAAAGAGCATCGGGAGAAGCGTGAAGAGAGAACCACTCTTCGGATTGCTGTCAAAATAATTTATTATCTGATTTGCCTTGAACACATCGCGGCTGACGATGGCACTTCTCAGCTCGAAGGCATTGAAGTCTTTGCTCACCCCTATTTCTCGCTCCACAATCTCCGGAGTAACACGCCGGTCGTTCTCAGGAAGAGAAATGAGCAGTTTGTCGAGCTCGGAAGTGAGTCGGTGCAAATCTGCTCCCACATGATCAGCCACCATCTGGGTAGCTTTGGGTTCAATGGTTGCCTTACGGGTCTTGAGATAAGTCTCGATGAAGCCCGGCAGATTTCGGTCGTAGAGCTTCTTGCTTTCAAAAACCACACCCGCCTTGGCAGCGAGGGCAGAAAACTTTTTACGACTGTCGAGCTTGCCGTTTTTATGACAGAAAACAAGGATGGTTGTTTTTACCGGATTTTCGAGGTACTTCTCGAGCGCTTCCAAATTCCGCAAATTCTGAGCCTCTTTCACAACCACCACTCTATACTCCGCCATCATCGGGTAGCCCTTGCACAAATCTGCCACTTGCGCACCCGTTACATCAGCTCCGAAAACTACCGTCTGGTTGAAGTCACGCTCCTCGGGCTGGAGCACATTTTCTGAAATGTAGTCGCAGATCTTATCTATATAAAAAGGTTCCTCGCCCATCAGAACATAGACGGGAGAATACTTCCGAGCCTTCAAATCTTTCATGATTGACTCGTAACTTATTGCACTTTTCTTTTCTACCATTGGATTATTTTTTGTAACTTTGCACCCAGCAAACTCCGGGGGTACGGACAAGCATTTGCTCCGCCTCCAGGTTCGCAGTTTTCTGAGGTGCAGTTTTCAGCTGCACTTCGACTGCAAAGTTACAAAAAATAAATTGAACTGCCTATATAAAAGAGGTAGTTTTTGAAAATGAGGTATGGTTAAAAGAAGAAAAGAAACCATATCGAAAACAGAAAAGAAAGAAATATAACCCTATATATAATAAGGTATAGAAAAATGATTCGCTTAAATTTGCCATCTTTCGACATCAAGGTTTCGGGCTCAAAACAGCATCCCCAGATACTGGATGTGCTGCGCCGGAAGTTCATCACGCTCACTCCCGAAGAGTGGGTGCGCCAGCATTTCGTTCATTTTCTCATCGAGCACAAGGGGTATCCTGCCTCTCTGCTCGCCAACGAAATCCAGCTGAAATGTGGCGACAAGGTGCTGCGCGCCGACAGTGTGCTCTACTCCCGTGAGCTGCAGCCCCGCATGATCATCGAGTACAAAGCCCCTCACATCCCCATCACACAGAAAGTGTTCGACCAGATTTCGGTCTACAATCTCCTGCTCCATGTCGACTTCCTGGTGGTGAGCAACGGGCTGGAGCATTACATCTGCAAGATGGATTATGAAAGTAAAAAATATGTATTTTTAGAGACTATTCCCGATTATTCCGATTTATTGACATTATGAGAGCATCGGGGCCAGTCCGGAAGTTTTTAAACAGAGTTTCCCCAGCCTTCAAAATTTGCGAATTTCCGCCCAACCGGCCATCCGTTTTAGAATTCGCGAATTTTGGAGGCCTTTTTCTGCCTCCTTTTCCTCTCCCTTTTTGAGTACTCCTTTTCCTCCCCCTTTTTGAGCACTCCTTTTCTACTCCCTTTTTGAGCACTCCTTTTCCTCCCATCCCCTTTCTCGCGTTATTTTTTAATAAAAAACCCATTTTCATTTTGTAGTCTCCTCCTTTTGCATTATCTTTGCATCTAATATATATATATTAAGGTATAGACTGCCTAAAAGAACAGAAAGAAATGGAGAATAAAAAGATAAAAATAGCCGTAGCCGGAACAGGATATGTAGGCCTGAGCATCGCTACCCTGCTCAGCCAGCATCATGAGGTGGTGGCAGTAGACGTGATTCCCGAAAAGGTGGAGCTCATCAATTCGCGCCGCTCGCCTATCCAGGACGAATACATAGAGAAATATCTGGCTGAAAAGGAACTCAACCTCAAAGCCACAACCGATGGAGAAGAAGCCTATAAGGATGCCGACTTCGTAGTGATTGCCACACCAACCAACTATGATCCGGTGAAAAACTACTTCGACACCTCGCACGTAGAAGAAGTCATCCGCCTGGTGATGCAGGTGAATCCCGATGCCATCATGGTCATCAAGAGCACCATCCCGGTAGGCTACACCGAAAGCATCCGCCAGAAGACGGGCAGCAAGAACATCATCTTCGCTCCCGAATTCCTGCGCGAGAGCAAGGCACTCTACGACAACCTCTACCCGAGCCGCATCATCGTGGGCAGACCGAATGATGACGAGCGACTGGACCAGGCAGCCCGCACCTTTGCAGAACTGCTGAAAGAGGGAGCCATCAAGCAAGACATAGAAACCCTGTTCATGGGACTTACCGAGGCAGAGGCGGTGAAACTCTTCGCCAACACCTACCTCGCCCTGCGCGTGAGCTACTTCAACGAGTTGGATACCTACGCCGAAATGAAGGGCCTCGACACCAAGGCGATTATCGACGGAGTGGGTCTGGACCCTCGCATCGGCACCTTCTACAACAATCCTTCCTTCGGATACGGCGGCTACTGTCTGCCGAAAGATACCAAGCAGCTGCTCGCCAACTACGCCGATGTGCCTGAGAACCTGATTCAGGCGATTGTAGAGAGCAACCGTACCCGCAAGGATTTCATCGCCGACCGCGTGCTGAACATGGCTGGCTACTACGATTATGCCAACCAGAACAACTTCAGCGAGGAGGAAGAGAAGCCTTGCACCATCGGCGTATACCGCCTCACGATGAAGAGCAACAGCGACAACTTCCGCCAGAGCAGCATACAGGGTGTGATGAAGCGCATCAAGGCAAAGGGCGCGCAGGTCATCATCTACGAACCTACGCTGAAAGACGGAACCACCTTCTTCGGAAGCCGCATCGTAAACAACATGGATGCCTTCAAGCAGCAGAGCCAGGCCATCATCGCCAACCGGTATGACAAATGCCTGGATGATGTGGAAGAGAAGGTTTACACCCGCGATATTTTCAGAAGAGACTGATCTGAACAGAAAGTTAATAGTTAAAAGTTAACAGTTGAAAAGCTGAAGACAGAAAATAGGAAAACAATAATATTTATAATAAAGAGAAAAATAAGAAATGGCAAAATTAGTAATCAATTCCTACGAGGAATTTGCATCTCACCTCGGTGAGAAGTTAGGAGAATCAGACTGGTTGCAGATTGACCAGGACCGTATCAACAAGTTCGCAGACGCTACACTCGACCCACAGTGGATCCACGTAGACGTAGAGCGCGCCAAGGTAGAGAGCCCTTACCACAGCACCATCGCTCACGGTTACCTCACCCTCTCAGTACTCCCATACCTCTGGCAGCAGATTATCGAGGTAAATAACCTCAAGATGCTCGTAAACTACGGCATGGACAAGATGAAGTTCGGCCAGCCAGTCATCACCGGTTCACGCGTGCGCCTGGTAGCCACTCTCCACGACATCCAGAACATCCGTGGCATCTGCAAGACCAGCATCAAGTTTGACATCGAAATAGAAGGTCAGCGCAAGCCAGCCCTCTCAGGCATCGCTTCTTTCCTCTACTATTTCAACAACTAAAAGATGGCAGCAGGTAAATGGATTGGTGGTGTGCTCGGTTTCATCACAGCCGGTCCGCTGGGAGCCCTGGCAGGTTATGCCCTCGGTTCCCTCTTTGAGCACGGACTGGATGCGGTAAACCGCGACGGCGACCACCATTACAACAACGCCTACGATGCCTACAGCGGCCAGCAGCACAGCGGCCGCCAGGGCTTCGGAAACCAGGGCTACGGCCGCCAGCAGAGTTATGAGGGAGAGCGAAACTCCTTCATGTTCTCGCTGCTGGTGCTCAGCTCCTACATCATCAATGCAGATGGCAAGATCATGCATTCCGAGATGGAGATGGTGCGCCGCTTCCTGCGTCAGAATTTCGGCGAGGCAGCCAAGCAGCAGGGCGAGGAAATCCTCCTCAAACTCTTCGAACAGCAGAAGCAGATGGGCATGCAGCAGTACCGTTCGGTGATACAGGACAGCTGTCATCAGATACGTGCCAACATGATGTATGAACAGCGCCTGCAGTTGCTCAATTTCCTCGTCATGATAGCCCAGGCCGATGGAGTTGTGAATTCTCAGGAGATTCAGGCACTCAAGGAGATGGCCATCCACATGGGTCTTTCTGCCGAGGATGTAGACCAGATGCTGAACCTGGAGAGCGGGGCTTCTTCAACAGGCAGTCTGGATGACGCCTACCGTGTTCTGGGAATCAGTCCTGACGCCTCAAACGATGAGGTGAAGGCCGCATACCGCAAGATGGCGCTCAAGCATCATCCTGACAAGGTAGCAGCACTGGGCGAAGATGTGCGCCGTGCAGCCGAGAAGAAATTCCAGGAAATCAACGACGCCAAAGACCGCATCTACAAGGCTAGAGGACTCTAAGTTCCAGATTAGGATTAAAGGAGTTTAGACAGATTGTCCTAGCTGCCTGAAAACGAAAAAAATAAAGGCTCGCCAAGTAATTTTGGCGAGCCTTTATTGTATCTTATCGTATCTTTATCAGAAGATTATAATCCGAAAAGAGCGGAGAGAGAGGAGGAAGATTAATCCTCATTCTCAGTCTTTCTTCTGCGGATAGCGCGCTTGCGCTTTGGCTTCTCATCAGTCTTAGGAGACTCAATCTTAACACCAGCCAATTCTGGGTCGATGAGGATACGGCCACAATACTCACAAGGGATAATCTTCTTGTGCATCTTGATATCGAGCTGGCGCTGAGGTGGAATCTTGTTGAAGCAACCGCCACATGCATCACGCTGCACGTAAACGATACCCAAACCGTTGCGGGCACCATTACGGATGCGCTTGAAGCTCTGGAGCAAACGTGGCTCAATCTTCTTCTCGAGCTCGAATGCCTTCTCCTTCAAATTCTCCTCTTCCTCACGGGTTTCAGCCATGATAGACTCGAGCTCAGAACGCTTCATTACCAAGCCCTTCTCGCGGTCTGCCTTCTGGTCCTCAGCCTTGTGAAGGTCGTACAGGCGCTCGTTGATTGTCTGCTGCGCCTCGCGGATCTTCTTGCTGCAAAGTTCGATTTCCAGCTCCTGGAACTCGATTTCCTTGCTCAAAGTATCATACTCGCGGTTGTTGCTAACCATTTCGAGCTGCTTCTTATAACGCTCCACGCTAGCCTGAGCCTCCTCAATCTCGTGCTGCTTCTGATCGATGGCGCGGTCAAACTGCTCAATATCGGTCTGGATTTTCTCGATACGGGTGGTAAGACCAGCAATATCGTCTTCCAAATCCTGAACTTCGAGAGGCAACTCACCTCTCAACGCACGCTTTTCATCAATTGCAGACAAGGTGGTCTGAAGCTGATAGAGAGCCTTCAACTTCTCTTCCACTGTCAAATCTGTAGGATCTTTCTTTGCCATAACTTTATTTTTTTTAATGTTGAATGTTAAATGTTGAATGTTGAATGAGGCTTGCGCCCTTCCAACCTATAAATACAATATCGGATTCGTATTTATCTCCGAGATGCAGCATTTGGCATCAGGAAAATTCTCCTGGATGATGCTGCGGAAGATTTCGCCCGTAAACTGCTCACTCTGATAGTGGCCGATGACGCAGATCTGTATCTCCTGCTCGTGACCGAAATACTCGTGATAACTCATCTCGCCCGTGATGAAGGCATCGGCACCTGCCTTGATGGCTGCGTCGAGCAAGAAAGCACCTGCTCCACCGCAGAGTGCCACCTTCCTGATAGGACGGCGAAGCAACTGGTTGCACTGCACGCACTCCACGCCAAACCGCTCCTTGAGCATCAGCACCAAATCGTCGGCTGCCAGGTCCTCAGCCACCTCTCCGATGACGCCCTCGCCGCCCTTCACGCCGTCCACTTCCTTCTCGCCAGCAAAGAACTGCACGTTTCGCAGTCCCAGTTTCTCGGCAATCTTGAAGTTCACGCCGCCCGCAGCCGCATCCATGTTGGTATGCATCGCCACGATGGTAATATCATTCTTAATCGCCTTGCGCACGGTACGCTGCACGTAGTTCTCGTCCGAGATTCTCGCCAGTTTGCGGAATATCAGCGGATGATGGCTCACGATGAGGTTACATCCCTTCTGGATGGCCTCGTCTACCACGGCTTCAGTAACGTCAAGACACAACAATGCCCCTGACATTTCTACCGCCTCTGTCAATCCAACTTGCAGGCCGGCATTATCATATCCTTCCTGCAAGGGCAGAGGCGCGTAATGTTCAAGGGCATCAACTACCTGTTTTATTTTCACGCTCCTATTCAATATTTTATTTTTAGACTGCAAAGTTACTCATTTTTCCCCGATTTTATCTCCATACAGCCCTCCGTTTAAACTTTTTTAATATAAAGTTTCGCTTTTGCGCAAAATATTTCACAAAAACAGCCGATAGTTGTAGATTTTTTATTAATTTTGCAAGCATACTTCATAAAAGCAGAACGGAGCCCGTCCCCCAAGGAAAGGTTCCCGATGAAGAACAGAGTATAATAAATTGGTATAGAACATCGTATCATAAAAATAGTATAGCTTATGCATCAATCTACATTACCCTGCGATTTCGCACTCCCTGCCGAATGGGAGCCACAGAGCGCCATCATGCTCACCTGGCCACATGCCGGCACCGACTGGAAGCCGTATCTGCCTGAAATTACAGATACTTATCTCGAACTGGCAGATATCATCACGCGCTACGAGCAGCTGCTTGTGGCTACACCCGATGTGCCTGCTACCCGATACCAGCTCAAGAAAAAGCTCTCTGCCGAACAGATGAGCCGCGTGCTGCTCTACGAGGTAGAAAGCAATGATACCTGGGTGCGCGACCACGGACCCCTCACCATGGTGCTGCGCAAAAAGCAGAACACCTGGATGGTGCCTTACCGCATACTCGACTTCAAGTTCAACGGCTGGGGTGAAAAGTTCAGATGGGAGAAGGATAATGCCATCACCCTGAAACTATACTATCAGGCAGCCTTCAATGCCGATATTGAGAACCACCAGGGCTTCGTGCTCGAAGGAGGAAGCATCGAGAGCGACGGAAAGGGTACACTCTTCACCACCTCTCAGTGCCTGCTGGCGCCTCACCGCAACCAGCCGCTCGACCACGACAGCATCGACCATCTGCTGCAGACTTTCTTCCAGCTCAAGCGAGTCGTCTGGCTGGATCACGGCAATCTGATTGGCGATGATACCGACGGCCACATCGACACCATCGTGAGAGTGGCTCCACACGACACCTTATTATATGTAGGCTGCGATAATCCGGAAGATGAGCAGTATGAAGACTTTCAGGCGTTGGAGAAGCAGCTCAAAGGCCTCTTCACCTGGGAGGGATACCCTTACCGCTTGCTCAAACTGCCGATGCCCGACCCTATCTATGATGAGGGCGACTGCCTCACCACCAACCCGGAGAGCGAGGGCGACCGACTGCCTGCCACCTACGCCAACTTCCTGATACTGAACAAGGCTGTGATTTATCCCACCTACAATCAGCCGGAAAAGGACGAGGAGGCACGCAAGCAGATTCAGCTCGCCTTCCCCGACCGCGAAATCATCGGCGTAGATTCGCAGACCATCATCCGCCAGCATGGCAGCATCCACTGCATCACCATGCAGTTGCCCGAGGGAGCCCTCAGAGACTCAAAATTCAACACTCAACACTCAACATTCAACATTTAACATTAAACATTTAACATTAAAAGTAAAAAATGAACGTCGGTTTATTACAACTTCATAATACGGCAGATATCGCCAACAACAAGCAGCGCCTGGCAGAAGGCATCATCGACCTCGCCCATCGCGGCGCAGAGCTCATCGTGCTTCAGGAGCTTCATAACTCCCTCTATTTCTGTCAGGTAGAGGATGTTGACCTCTTCGACCTGGCAGAGCCTATTCCGGGCCCTTCGACCGATTTCTACGGCAAGCTTGCCAAGGATCTCGGCGTCGTCATCGTCACCTCCCTCTTCGAGCGCCGCGCTCCGGGGCTCTACCACAATACGGCGGTAGTGATGGAGAAGGATGGAAGCATTGCCGGAAAATACCGCAAGATGCATATCCCCGACGATCCTGCCTACTACGAGAAGTTCTATTTCACACCGGGCGACCTCGGTTTCCACCCTATCCAGACCTCTGTAGGCAAGCTCGGCGTGCTGGTTTGCTGGGACCAGTGGTATCCCGAAGCAGCCCGTCTGATGGCGCTGCAGGGAGCCGAAATGCTCATCTATCCTACCGCCATCGGCTATGCCACCTATGATACCGAGGAGGAGCAGCAGCGCCAGCGCGAGGCGTGGACTACCGTGATGCGGGGCCATGCCGTAGCCAACGGATTGCCGGTCATCGCCGTAAACCGCGTAGGTTTCGAGCCTGATCCTAGCGGTCAGACCGAGGGCATCCAGTTCTGGGGCAGCAGTTTCGTAGCCGGTCCTCAGGGCGAGCTCTACTACCGTGCCAGCGATCAGGAAGAAGAGAGCCTGGTGGTAGATATCGACCTGAAGCACAGCGAGAATGTGCGCCGCTGGTGGCCATTCCTCCGCGACCGCCGCATCGAGAACTACGGAGATATCACCAAGCGATTTATCGATTAACCCATTTTTTGCCGGAAATTCCGAGAGAATATCGGGATTCCGGCATACATATATATATAAGGTATAGATTTTCAGGATAAATGGAGAATTTGGAAGTGATGGTGATACTTTTCATCATCGTGATTTTAGGTTACGTCGCCTGCAAGTTAGGATATATGGGCGACAAGTTTGACAAGAAGCTATCCAGCATGGTGGTAGATATCACCTGCCCTCTGCTGGTGCTCTCGTCAGTAATGGGCGATGAGCTGCCCGACCGCACGCTCATCCTTCCCCTTCTGGGCGTAGGTTTCCTTACCTACATCCTTTTGCTGGTATTCGGTTTCTGGGTACCGCGTCTCATCACGCGCAATCATGATGACCAGGGCATGATAGGTTTTGCGCTGATGTTTGCCAACGTAGGTTTCATCGGCTACCCTATCGTTTCGAGCATATTCGGTCCGAAGGCCATTTTTTATGCCGCCTTGCTCAACATGCCGAACACCTTTTTTATTTTTACGGCAGGTGTCATGCTCATCAAGGGCGAGTACAGCGTCAAGCAGTTCAATCCTAAGGTGCTGTTTTCTCCGGCTCTTCTGGGTGCCTTCGTTGCCGCCCTGCTGGTAGCTTTCGGGGTACATACGCCGGATATCATTGCGCGTCCGGTAACGATGGTGGGAAATGTTACGGTTCCTGCCGCCCTGATGATTATCGGTTCCTCGATGGCTAAGTTGCCGGTGAAGGAGATTATCGGCAGTCCTAAGGTATACCTCTCCTCGTTCTTGCGTCTTGTGGTAGTACCTCTGAGCATTTATTTTCTGTTCAAGGTATGTGGTGTAAGCGATCAGGTCAACAACATCAATACGGTTGTCATTGCGATGCCTGTAGCGAGTTTCGGCACGATGTTCTGTCTGAAATACGGCCGCAATCCTTCGCTCATCACCGAGATGACGTTCATCACCACGGTTGGCAGCATCATCACCATCCCGCTCATCACCCTCCTCTTTTCGTAACGAGAAAAAAATCCCCTGATGCCACAAAGTCACCAGGGGATTTTTATATAATTCATTAATCATTAATCACTAATCACTAATCACTAATCATTATCTCACGCAGAATTTCTTGCCATTCTTGATGTATATACCCTTCTTCATAGCCCCCGTAATGCGGCGGCCGCTCAGGTCATAAATGGCATCATTTCCGGTCTCCTGATCCGATGTTACAGAATGGATGCCGGTAGACTCCAGGTTGCGGTAAGTCCTTACCTCGAGTTCATAAACCGGTTCAAGACCTCTTACGCTGTTCACGCTTCCAGCACCAAACACGATGTTTTCAGCCAATTTACCATCCACCAGTGCATAATACTTTGATACGCCTTCATCCACCGTCAGATAATAGTAATAAGTGGAGCCGATGACAGGTTTGCCATTATAGAAATTGCGGGAAGGATTATACTGGCTTCCTGCTTCCTCGAATGTTACACCTTCTCCTATTTTGGTTCTCACCTCAAATGTGCGAGGTTCGTATCCGGTTGCCGGCAGACGCAGTCTCTCAAAGTCCTGACCATACAGTTCCATATACTCCTCCGAGCCATTTCTCTTAGCCACAACAGCCAGATAATCACCCGGTTCTGCATCTACAGTACTCAGAACCGTAAAGACCAATTTAGGATAGATGTAGCCCCGTCCAAAATCTTTAATCGTCTTGGTGCTGGATGATATAATCTCCCGAATCTCGCCCTTAGCATTCATCAGAGCCATGGCAAGTACTCCGTCAAAGTTCTGTTTTCCTTCATTTTTGATTGGTACTGAAAAGACGATACATTTCTGTCCCTTCTTCACATCAGTAACATTCATATTCATTTCCTGAAGATAGTCAGTCATCTTCGTGAATCTCATATCAGAGATTTTTTCCTTTCCGTCAGATGGCTCCATGCCGAATACTGCCATCTGGCCAACGTTATACCGACTGGCAACTGGCTTTCCTTCTTCGTTTTGCGGATTGAGGGCTCCTATATGGTAGAACCCGTTGCAAAGACCGCCCCAGCCCCAGTTTACGCTGAACTATCGTCCTTGTAACCATCTATCACGAAGGCATGACCGCCACCAATAGAGTCGAATGCAGCATAGAGCACAGGACGGTTGGCATCAATCTCTCCGCGCAACTTTTCGTTCCATTCCTCTGCGCTCCCAGCTTCTATTGACATCTGATGCGAAATCTTGCTGTAGCCGAAATACTTCTGCATGGCGGCCACCAGATCGCTTATATACGAACCGCTACCGTCTTCAGCATACTGCATATCCACAGCCACACCGAGGTCTGACATGAGCCTTGCCACGCCGTCGAAGTCAGCAGCGTTGGTTCCGTCATATCGCGCAGGCATGTTTGCCCAATCATATTCGTGCTCGAATTGGGCAGTCAGGGTCTTGCCGTCCCATTTATAGGAATGGCTTCCGGTGCCCTTGGCAGGATAACCGTGATACTGCATCACGATGGCACCAGCCGTAGCCGCACAGCCAACCGGATATTTGTTTGGCGTGTACTTGTTGAATGGAGCCATCTGGTCCCATTTCGCGGTATTGAGCAGCTTTTCGCCGCTGAAACCGGTTCTTGTGGCAGTCTGGTTCGCCTGATTGCTGTTAGCCAGCGCTGCTATCTGCCGTTCATAACTCTTGAGCAGGTCCTTCAATCCGTCGGGCAGATTTCCTGCATCAAATGTTCCTGTTGAGGTATACCCCAAAACTGGCGCTACTGCGTCGTCACCTGCTATAATGACGAATCCGCCTGCGTCATTGTTGAAAACATAATAAGCATCAGAGCGCGATGCGGTATTAGCCGTTCTGCTCTTGGCTCTAGCTTTCTGCGGCATCTGTTTTCCCCAGAAGCTATAAGCCTGCTGCTGTGCCTGCCATTGAGTTATCCGCTTAGCCTCCGAAGGAGAATATACCAGCAGCAGCAACAATGCCAATATGTTTTTAAAGTGTAATTTTCGTTTCATTAGTTCTTGTTGTTTAATAATTTACTAAATATTCTCTATATATCCTAATATATATCCTGATATAAGTTCACTTGTATAAATCCACCTGAATAAGCCCAGCCTGAATATCGGGCTTCTGTAGTTTTTTAAATACTTTGTTCTGCTGCAAATATACGAAAAATATTCGTACCAAACAAGTTTTTTCGCATTTTTTTTCGTCCCTACCCTCATTTTTTATGTATTGCCCCCCTCTTTTTACGTATTAAGCGAAAAAAAATCCCCTGATGCCACAGAAAGCACCAGGGGATTCCTATCTTTTAATTGTAATATTCAACACTCAACATTCAACACTCAACACTCAACATTACTTCGCGCTAATTTTCTTGCCATTCTTGATGTATACGCCCTTCTTCATAGCCTCAGTTATGCGGCGGCCGTTCAGGTCGTAAATGGCAGCATTGCCTGGCTTCTTATCCAATGTTACAGAATGGATGCCGGTAGGCTCCAGATCCTCTACCACATTATCAAAGTATTTAATCCAGTTCTTGGTATACTGATGAGCATCATACTTCGCCTTGCTGCCCGGATAGAGATGCAGCGTGCGATACAACTTACTGCTCTTGCTAGCAAATACACACCAGCTTATCCAGTAAGGAGCCTCCTTATGACGCATATATACATCCTTCAATTCGAAGCAGGCATTAAATGTGTTGCGGCCGAATTCCTCTATCGTCTCCGGCAAATCAATCTCCTTCAACATGGTTGCTCTGAAAGCATTGAAGCCCAACTCCTTAACACCGGCAGGCATCTTGAAACTCTCCAGATATTCATTGCCTTCAAATGCATACTTAGGAACCATATCAGCCTTGTAGCCTTCATAAGCCACCACCTTAGCACCGCTCAGGTCGATGCTCTTGAACCTATGACTGGCGAGTTCTTCAAAGTCGCGCTTGTCTATCTCTCCGTTCACCTTGATATTTCTGTATACAAAATAATCAGGTTTTCCGTTGGCAAGTGCTTGCTTCAGCGTTCCAGCCCCCGTCAGGTTGATTGTGGTATCCTTTTCCTGATAATCACGATAAGCTCTTACCTCGAGTTTGTAAACAGGCTTCACGCCTCTGATACTATTCTTATTTTCTGTACCCAATTTGATATCATTAACAGGCTTACCATCCAGTTCAACAAAATACTTTGTTATATCCTCATCTATCGTCAGGTAATAATTATAATAGGTACCCATGATAGGTTTACCATTATAGAAATTGCTGGAAGGATTATATCTGGAAGCAGGCTCAAAAGTAGCACCCTTACCAATTTTTCTCTTTATCTCAAACGTGAGAGGCTCATATCCTGTTGCAGGCAGACGCATTCTCTCATAGTTTGGATCATACAGTTCTATATACTCCTCCGAGCCATTTTCCTTTGCCATAACAGCCAGATAATCACCCGGTTCAGCATCAATTTTGCTTGTAGTATAGAAAGTAAAAACAGGATAATAATGTCCTATTTCAAAATTTTCAATCGACACAGAAGAAAGAATCTCCCGAAGTTCTCCCTTAGCGTTCATCAAAGCCAACGCACACTCACCGGTATACGCATGATCTCCATTATTTGCGATAGGCAAAGAATAGACATTAAACTTTTGTCCCTTCTTCACATCGGTAACATTCATATTCAGTACCTGCATCAGACCATCGTACTTCACAAATCCCAAACCAGAGATTTTCTCCGTTCCATCAGATGGCTCCATGCCGAATACTGCCGATTGACTTACATTATACTTATCGCCCATTGGCTTGCCTGCGCTTTCCGGATTCAGGGCTCCAATCTGGTAGAAGCCATCACAATAGCCGCCCCAGCCCCAGTTTACGCTGAAACTTTCGTCCTTGTATCCATCAATTACGAAGGCATGACCGCCACCAGCTGGGTCAGAAGCAGCATAGAGCACAGGGCGGTTGGCATCAATCTCCTCGCGCAGTCTGCCGTTCCACGCCTCAGCACCCACATCTTCTATTGCCATCAGATGCGAAAGTTTGCTGTAGCCGTAGTACTTCTGAAGGGCGGTTACCAGGTTGCCGATATACGCACCGCTTCCGTCCTTATTATACTGCATCTCCACTGCCACACCGAGGTCTGCCATCAATCTTGCCACGCCGTCGAAGGCAGCATCGTTGGTGCCGTCATATTTGGCAGGCATGCTTGCCCAGTCGTAGGTATGCTCAAAATTGGCTGAGAGGGTCTTGCCGTTCCAGGTATAAGAATGGCTTCCGGCGCCCTTGGCAGGATAGCCGTGGTGCTTCATTACGATGGCTCCAGCCGTTGCTACACAGCCTGTTACATAGTTGTTTGGCGTATACTTGTTGAATGGAGCCATCTGGTTCCATTCTGCGGTTTTGAGCAGGTTTTCGCCTGTAAAACCGGCTCTCGTGGCAGTCTGGTTCGCTACATAGTTGTCGCCCAGCGCCGCAATCTGCCGCTCATAGCTCTTCAGCAGATCCTTCAGTCCGTCAGGCAGATTCTCGGCATCAAATGATCCCGTTGAAGTATAGCCCAAGACTGGCGTTACGGCATCATCACCAGCGATAATGACGAATCCGCCTGCGTCGTTGTTAAATACATAGTAAGCATCAGAGCGCGATGCGGTAGTAGCCGCCCTGCTCTTCGCCCTTGCCTTCTGCGGCATCTGTTTTCCCCAGAAGCTGTAAGCCTGCTGTTGAGCCTGCCACTGTGTGATTCGCTTGGCTTGCAGAGGAGAGTATCCCAGCGCCAGCAACAATACCAATAGAAATTGAATGTGTAATAGTCGCTTCATAAGTTCTTATCTTTTTAAGGGTTATTATATAATATGTATAGTTCTTAGAAAATTCTTTGTTCTTTTGCAAAGATAATGTTTTTTTAAATACCACGCAAGTTTTACGCTCTCTTTTTTGCCCCGTTCTCCACTTTTTTACGCAATGACACCCCTTTTTACGCATTGAACGGAAAAAAAATCATCCAATTTTCGTTATTCCCCGATTTTTGCCTTATCTTTGCAAGTAAATTTGGCACGAAGCAATCCTTTTTACCAATAATATAAATTAGAAAAAAATGAAGATAAACAACAGTACGAAGAAAAGCCTGCTCATCATCGCACTCGCGATGGCCAGCACTACTTACCAGACTCAAGCCGCCCCGATAGAACATATCGGCGACAGATACATCATGCATATTCCAGAAATGGAACTCACAGGCGAAGAATCACTCCTCGATGTGCTCATGATGTGCCCGGAAGTCATCTCGCTCGACGGCAACAACATCATCGGCGGAGATCCTTTCGCCAACCTCTACGGCAAGTTCGTCATCCGTATCGACAACCAGGAATACGGACTCGATTACGCCACCTTCCTCCACCATTTCAAGGCGCGGGAGATTGAAACCATCAAGGTGTGCCAGAACGCCGAAGTGATGAAGGGATGCAGCAGTCTGAAGAAAGTCATCGACATCACACTGCGCAAGAAGGAGAACGGAACCACCGGCAGATGGGGACTCTTCGGTGATACCTACGGCGGCGCAAAAGGCATCGTCAGCGTCATCAGCCAGCAGGATAAACTCCGTGTGCTCAGTCATGTGGAAGGCAACTTCCAGCGCACCTCCAGCAGCGATAAGGATGCCTACCAGGGCTTCTCAGGAACCACCGTGAACCACTACTCCCACGAGGGTGCCAAACTCAATCTGCTCTGGACGCCTACCGCGAAGGATGTGCTCGAAATAGATGCGATGCAAACCTATACCCGCAACCATTTCACCCACACCCCAGCCGATTACGTGCGCGCCTATCATCTGCAGGCCGACTATACCCGCACGCTCGCCGACAACGGCTCCAGCATCCTCTTTACCCTCGGTGCCGAGCATATCAGCGACAACGGACGCACGCTGGAAGAAACCCAGACCGCGCCCTACCAGAACCACTCTACCTACCCCTTCATGGTGGTAGAATACGCCACTCCGGTCATCACCCCTGATCTCTGGATTACGGCAGGTTTCGAGGGCGGACTCTCCATCGAGAAGAACTGCATCGCCGATTACATCAACCATTCCAACTACCAGGATTTCTACGCCCAGCTGGATTACAACATCGGCAAGTGGGGATTCATGGCAGGCGACCGCTTCCGCATCATCAACTTCCGTCCTAAGCAGATTGCGCCGGAAGAGCACTGGAAGCATACCACGCACAACCATATCTACTCGGCGAGCGCCTATTACCGCTTCACGCCGGGTCATACCCTGCAGGCCACCTACTGCCGCCGCATCTTCAATCCCGAGTTTGGCGATTTCGTAACCGCGGGCGATATGGAGGGCGCCTGGCAGCCGGTTTATACCGCCGATATCGGCAACAGCATGGCGAATGTGGTAGAGCTCAAGCATACCTACAGCCGCCCTGCCTTCGTGCTCAGCACCTCGGTGAAGAACATCCACCAGCACCAGCTCAGCACCATCCACGACAATACGCTCGGCATCGGCACCACCGCCTTCTGGCATCAGGGCATCCTTCGCCTCACAGCCGGTGTCAACTACTTCTGGCAGCGCAGCGAAACCCCTTCTGAGGAGGCTCAGCAGCGCAATGCGGAGTATAATCATTTTGCTGTATTCAAGTTGGCACCGCAGCTCACAATGGCCGATGGCTGGCGCTTTACGGGCAACCTCATCTGGTGCACCCGTCGCCGCAGCGATGCCTACACCCCGGCTAATCTCTATGCCGAGGTAGGGGTATACAAGAATCTGGGCAAGCACTGGACGCTCGAAGGCCGCTTCCACGATATGGCGAGCCAGCACTTCGGCAACCGCGCTGCCACCATCGGCTGCACGTATTATTTTTAATTGAGATTTTAACAATCTTTTTCTAAATCAGAAGCAAGATTTCTGTTCCTTTCTTATTTTATTATCAGAAAGTGAAACAATAAAAAGAAAGGAACATTATATATGAGAAAAATTGATTTCAAGAAGATCGGGCTGGCAGCGATGATGATCCTGTCGGCCCTCACATTCCAGTCGTGCGATAACGATAACGATACCGACTGGGACCGCGTTTTCCCTAACGCACTGGTAACCGTGAAGAAGAGTGGCGATGCCTGCTATCTGCAGCTCGACGACAACACCACGCTGCTCGCCAAGAACCTGAAACCTACCATCTTTGACGGTAAGGAGGTTCGCGCCCTGGTCAACTACACGCAGACCTCGGAGAAGAGCGAGAAGTATAACCAGGTGATTCACGTCAACTGGATAGACAGCATCCTGACCAAGAAGCCGGTACCATCGCTCGGTTCTGATACCGAGAACAGCGAGAAGTATGGCAACAATCTGGTAGAAATCGTGCGCGACTGGGTAACGGTGGCAGAAGATGGTTATCTCACCCTCCGTTTCCGTGCTCTCTGGGGCGGTCAGAAGGTGCATTACATCAACCTCGTTACGGGTGTGAATCCAGATAATCCTTACGAGGTAGAGTTGCGCCACAATGTTAATGGCGATCCTCAGAACTACTGGCGCGATGCCCTCGTAGCGTTCAATCTGAACGGAGTCGTGCCTGATACCGAAGGCAAGACGGTGAAGCTTACCATCCGCTGGCGTTCCAGCCAGGGCTACAAGAAGGTAGATTTCGACTACTGTTCGCGCAAGCCTATCAGCAGCCCGAAGATGCTCGAAGGATACAGCCAGGAAGGAAGAGATATCCGATAAACAAAGAAAAAGCAGATAAAAGCAAAAGCCCCGATGCGTGATGCATCGGGGCTTTTTTACCTTTTTACTTTTTTACCTTTAAAAGCTGCTGCAGCTTGTTACACCGAGTGTGGTAGCGATGGCTGTAAGGAAGGAGATTGCAATCTGCAAAATTGTTTTCCATGTACTTGCTTTCATAATCTTTAATTTTTTTAATGTTAAGTGTTAAATGTTGAATGTTTAATGTTGAATGTTGACTTGGGTGGCCTCAGGCGAGGGCTTTATTCAAGCCCGTCGCCGCCTTCCTGAGAGCCGCCGCCTGGCTGCGTACCGCCGCCGGTAGTTCCGGAGCCGCCCTGGCTGGTACCGCCGCCTTGTTCAGTGCCGCCTGAGGTGCCACCTTGTTCAGTGCCGCCTGAAGTACCACCAGAGGTGCCGCCCTCGTCGGTGCCGGTATAGCCGCCGTACTCCTGAATCTTGCACTTCTTGCGCAGTTCCGAGTTGCTCCAGCTTTTTGTGTTTCTCACAATCAGGTGTACACCCTCTACGCTGGCAGCCGTTACCTTCTCCTTGGTATCCTCCGCCTTCGAAGTCATACCGATAGAGAACAGACCGAGATCAGAGAGACGCACGCTCTTGCCGTCGAGAATCAACTCCTGCAGATGGTCGAGTGCATCCATCAGCACACCGTGGATAGTACCTCGGGAGTAAGGCGAACCGTGGTCAGAGATGTGAGATACGAATCCCTCGAAATCCACCTCGCGGTCGGTTACCGCAGTGGCATACCACTTTTTCTTACCAGCGTTCTCGCCGCTCTGTGGGGTACGCTGCAACTTACGATACTTCAATGTTCCTTTCTGTTCCATGATCTTAAATTATTAAAGGGTTAATATAAATGTTACTTGAATGATATTCAGTTATTGCCTTTCTTTGAATGACAGTGCAAAGGTACGGCAATTTTCTGATACTACCAAATTTCACCCTGCAGAGTTATGTTAAACGGATTTAACACTTCGGGCACATCTGGTTAATCTTGCCAACTCATAATTTTTCGTGCGAGAAAACTATGTGATGTAAAAAGTTTCTCTATGCTTTCTTACTCCGAAAACAGTAGGAAGCAAGAAATCCATCATCATCCACCGAACCCATTTCCACCTCCCAAGTGTGACAGTTGTGACAGTTGTGACAGTTTTCAGCGCCTACCCCCACCTCCCTCTCTTTAGAGGTAACTTATTATATATATATAAATATATATAATAAGTTAAATATAATAATAACAATTTGAAAGCAGCCCGATTTCATATACCCCTCCCCTGAAAACTGTCACAACTGTCACAACTGTCACAACTGTAACGCCTCTCTCAATCCTTCTCCTCTCCTTCTCCATCCATCCTGTTTTGTAAAGAAAAAAGGAATCACCCTACCCCCTGGAGGTTATTAGGGGGATACGCTCATGCCCATAGGGGGGGGCTGCTGAGTAGATACTTCATTTCATCCTTTAAAATCAGTTAAAAAATGGGTGTTTGTACTTCCCTGAAAAAGGTTGTCACTTAGGAACAAACAGAAGTGACAATGAAAC
>OHAC01000017.1_pt1 | contig 168737 bp, 147 predicted proteins | sample 1577051 | NCBI WGS metagenome assembly OHAC01 (sample SAMEA3541499, study PRJEB24748) | human gut metagenome | biome: human gut; feature: human-associated habitat; material: faeces | place: China | collected 2012 | reverse complement strand
CTTTTTTCATTCCTCTGACTGGTTTGTGATGCCCTCTCGTTGAGTGCCTGAATAGGATACACCTTTTTCGACACAAAGTCAACACATATTTCCCATATTTTTCGCGTTTTGTCGATTTGAACAGCGAATTAACGGTATTATCGCCGCAATATGTGTAACATTGTGATATATCGGATTTTTACGCGTATTTTTTCAAATTTCCAGTGGAATCCGGTGTCTTTTTCCATCTTATACCAACACAAAAAGAAAAGAGCCTTGCGGCTCTTTTCTCTCTCACTCATAATTTGTCCTGCTGATACTTTGCGCGCACACCGCCAATAAACTTCAGCCGCGTTCTCGCGCTCAGAATATTGGCATCGCCGATGGTCTTTTGCTCGATGCGCACCGGCACAGCAACTTCTCGCAGATGCATACCGATCAGTGTGCCGCCAATATCCAATCCCGCATGAGCGCGAATGTGCTCGACAGCGACCGGTTCATCAAAATTCTCCCAACAGGTCGTGGCAAACGAGCCGCCTGCTTTCGGCTGCGGCAATACATTGACCATTTCATAACCATATGCTTCTGCCGCCTGCCGCTCCATAATAATCGCGCGGTTTAGGTGCTCACAGCACTGGGCAGCCAAATAAATGCCATGCGGTTCCAGTGCGGCATATGCACCACGATAAATCGCACCGGCAATATCCATAGACGAGGCAGAGCCGATCTTCTGACCGCCTACTTCACTCGTCGAACATCCAATAACAAACAGGTCACCCATCTTGAGTTTCGCCTGTGCCAATACTTCATTGACAGCTTTTTGTGTCTCCTGTTCAATTTGTTTCAGTTCCATGATGAATGTCCTCCTTTTGACGACTTTGGCTTATTCCCGTATCATCTGGCAATATGTCAGCGGTTCAAAGCCCATTCTTTTATACAACGCAGCTGCGCGGCTGTTTTCCGGTGTGACCTCCAGTCGAAACCGTGCAGTATCCGGATATGCCGAAAACAGCCAATCAAAAAAGGCGTGTCCCAGCCCCTGACCGCGCAGTTCCGGTTCAATGAACAATTCTTCAATCATGACGCAGGAGCCTGCCTCTGTCGCATACATATGAGTCAGATACGCATATCCGGCGTGTTTGTCATCCCGATACAGCATACAGCCCTCTATCAGCGGATTGTCGGATACTGCCTGCTCAAAACTGCGCTGCAGAATCTTTTTCGGCACAGCATGCGTCACGGCATCCGATTGATAAAAGCTTTTGACGCGCGGCATGACATAGGCGCGGTCGGCTTGTTTCATTCGTTTTACGGTTAACATGTCTATTCATTCCTATCTAAATCATTGCAAAGATTGCTGCGCAATGCTGCGGCGGCATTGCGCCAAATGCAGCAGCATCGCGTCATACGCCGCCATCTCGTCGTGTGCACCGATTGCTGTGAGAATTTCTCTATTGGTGCGCGCCAGCTCCTCCAGCGCCTTCTGTGACGGTGTACCGGCCAGCATGGACGGTGGTCCGCACAAAATAACCGCCAAATTCGGTACCACAACATTGCCCGATGTGCGGGCAATGGCGGCATGATAAGCAGTATTTTCTTTGGAGAAATCATCTCCCGCCAGCATTTTCTTCTCGCAAGCATCGCACAGATGCATCAAATCGTCCAATTCTTCCGGTGTGCATCTGCTTGCCGCCAGAGATGCCAGTCGCGGCTCCACCAAAAAGCGCAGCTCGAGCAAATCGGTTGCCACCTGTACTTTGTCCGTCAAAAATTCCAGACCGAGCGGATCTTCGCTGACACCGCTGCGTGCAGATACAAAGGTACCAGAGCCACGGCGGATTTCTACCACACTGCGGCTGACCAATGTTTTGATTGCTTCACGCAGGGTACTGCGTCCAACGCCGAGCGTTTTTGCCAATTCAAATTCATTCGGCAGCTTATCGCCCGGCTTGAGCTTCTGTCCGATAATGCTACGGACGATCTCATCCGCCACGCGATCTGTCAGCAGTTTTCCGGTTTCCATGATTCTGATTCCTTTCCGTGTTTCTTTATCTGTTTATCCCGCCGCTGTGTTGCAAACGGCGTTGTCACTCGCCTGAATGGCTTTTGCTTGGATGCCGCAGTACTTCATATACGGCAGCAGCTGCCGGAATACGGTATCTGTTGCCACGCTGCCATCAAAGCGTACAGCGACCGTTCCTGTCGTGTCAATTGCTTTCGAAACCGCTCGATAGCTGGCATCCGCCGCCTGACTCGACTCATTTGCGCTGGTGTTCCAATCCCAGACGCGATAGCCTGCGTTGAGAAGCGCATGGAGCGCGTCACGATTGAGCTTTCCGGAGCTTCCGCCGGAAATGCGCACCAAACGAGTCGGCATGCCGGTAATCACGGACAACTGCTCATTTGCCTGATCCAGCAGCGCAACCGCGTTTCCACTGTTTGCCTGTTCCGGTGTCAGCAGCAAACCGACGCTGTTTCCGTTTCCCGTCAAATGGCGAAGGGTATCATCCGCGCCATACAGATTATCTATCGACACAAAGAATGTCGCCTGCATTGCATTTGCGGACAGCGTATCCGCAATCGAGCTTGTCACGTCATCCAGCTTGCTGTCTATGGTAAGATAGACGGCGTCCGGAACATTCTTCGGCATCGTATATGCGAACTCTGATATCGTCACCGTGCTGCCCGGCATATACAAAAACGTGCTGCCAGTATTTTGTCTCGGCATATACAAGAACGTGCTGCCGATGCCGGTTATCGGTCTTTTCGTTCCAGTAATGTTGTTATTCGGCTTATTGTTGGTTGGTTTGTTGTTATCCGGCTGTTTCTTGCTTCCCGTAACGGTTACCTGACACGCCGCCTTTACACCCAGCGCTTCCGCGGTAATTTCAGCGGAGCCCTCTTTGTTCGCACGCACCTTACCGGCTGCATCGACGGATGCAACCGCGGGGTTGGACGAACGCCATGTGATTTTCTGACCTTTCAAGTCTCCTGTAGCGTTTGCTGTCAGTTGCTTGCTATCCCCCGTTTCCAAAGAAACCCGATTGGGAGTAATTGTTATGCCGCCATCTATGACAACGCGCACATCGCACGCCGCAGATACCGAACCAACCGATGCCGTAATTTTTGCAGTTCCCGCACCGGCTGCATAAATTGTACCGTCCTTGTAATATGCGACGCTTTCATCTGAACTGTTCCAAGTCAAACCTTCTAAATCTGCATCTGCCGGAACCGGATCCGCTTCAATACCGGCACTTTCTCCCACGTGCAGTTCCATTTTCTGAGGCTTCAATAAGATGCCTGTCAGTCCCGGCTGTACCGAAATCGTCAGCTTGCCCTGTGCGGAATCCGCCGTTGCCGTGATCGTCGCAGAGCCGGACTGATGCGCCGTCACCTTGCCTGTTTCATCAACAGACAAAATCTCCGGTCTATCCGATTTCCATGTAACTTTCGCATCATCCTGCGCTTCTGTCGGCGTGATAGACAGCTTCAGATTCTGCGTCTCTCCGATGCGCATTTCCTGTGCGCCCTTAACGGTTATCTGCTCGACTGCATAGCCGGAAACTTCGATGACACAGGCTGCAACGCCGCCTTTCACACGCTTTGCAACCTCTGCAGTTCCCGCTTTTTTTGCGCTTACGACACCTGTTGTTCCATCCAGTTCAATGATGTCGCTCCCTTTTTTAATTTCCCACTTACTTTCTGAGTCAGATGGGTTTCCCGAACCTGAACCTGTCATTGGTTGCTCCGGTTGATTTTCTTCTTTGACCACCAATTGAATCTGTTCATTTTGTTTCATGGAAACCGACGTTCTCGAGTCGCCCGTAACAATGTCTACAGGTACTTGTCTCGGTGCCGGCGTAGTTCCCTGATCATCCTTCGGCACGGCCGCCGCGACTGCGCCGCAGACCAGCACGCCGCACAGCAGAGCGCAAAGCAATTTCGTCATTTTTTTCACGTCGTTATCATCTCCCTGCGTTCCCCGCATCAGATATTTATTCAGCTTTATTATACCGCACAACCCTGTATTTGTCACAGAATTTTTGCCGGAATCCCGAATAAATTTACAATCTGTTCCCACCTATGGCTCAATCGACAAATCCTCATCTTGTGTTCTATATCCCGCTTTCTGTTGCGCACTGCACCCAGCAATGTTATAATAAATATATCTTTCATTGTATCATAACAGGGAGGGCAACCATGAACATCGAACAGCAGATTCGGGAGTTTTTAACCGGACAGAGCGCCAAGGCATATCAGGTTTTCGGCTCGCACCCTGTCCACAAATACGGTCAGGACGGCATCGAGTTCCGTGTCTATGCGCCGAACGCCGTCAACATGCAGCTGGTCGGCGATTTTAACGACTGGAACGGTTGGAACATGGAGCACCAGACCCATGGAATCTGGACCATTTTCTGCAAAGACATTCCGCAGGGAGCACTGTATAAATACCGCACAACCACGCAGGAAGGCCGCGTGATTGACCGCGCCGACCCATTCGCTTTTCATTCCGAACTGCGGCCTGGCAATGCATCCGCTGTTTTTGACGTCGACCACTATCACTGGAACGACGAGAATTGGATGGCACAGCGCAACAAGAACTATACGCGTCCCATGAGCATTTATGAGCTGCACGCCGGTTCTTGGCGGCGGGATACCGAGCACATCCCCGCGAATGCTACGCCGGAGGAACAGGAAAACGGCAGAATGCTCACCTATCGGGAGCTTGCCGACCAGCTCATTCCCTATGTCAAGGAGCAGGGCTTCTCTCACATTGAGCTGATGCCGCTGACCGAATACCCTTTTGACGGCTCTTGGGGCTATCAGGCGACCGGTTATTTTTCTGCGACTTCGCGCTACGGCGATCCCTACGGTCTAATGGAGCTGATTGACCGCTGCCATCAGGCGCACATCGGCGTCATTCTCGATGTCGTACCGCTGCATTTTGTGACGGATTTCTTTGGTCTGCATCAGTTTGACGGCGGATTCGTCTATGAGTCGCAGTATGAAAACCTGCGTTATACTGAGTGGGGCACCGTCCTGTTTGACTACACCAAACCGCACGTTCTGTCCTTCATGAAGTCCTCTCTGGATTTTTGGATTAACTATTATCATATTGACGGTCTGCGCTTTGACGCCGTCTCTCAGCTCATTTTCAAAAACGGAGACCCCAATGCACCGCTCAACGACCCTGGTATCTGGTTCCTCAAAAATACGAACTTTTATTTGCAGCAAACCTATCCAAACGTCATGCTCATGGCGGAGGATTCTTCCAATTACATCAAGGTCACGGCGCCGCCGCAATACGGCGGTCTCGGCTTTGACTACAAATGGGATCTCGGCTGGATGAACGACACCCTACAGTATCTGTCCATGCATCCCAACGACCGCAATTATTCGCGCCACACCCTCATGTTCTCTATGGCGTATTTTTACAACGATATTTTTATTTTGCCGCTGTCTCACGATGAAGTGGTTCACGGCAAACACACCATCATCGACAAGATGTGGGGCAATTACGAGCAAAAGTTCAGCCAGGCCCGCCTGTTATACCTGTATATGTGTGCGCATCCGGGAAAAGTGCTCAATTTCATGGGAAATGAAATCGCAGAGTTCCGCGAGTGGGATGAAAACAAACAACTGGGCTGGAATTTGATGGAGTACCCTATGCACGATTCCTTCAATCGGTACTGCCGGCATCTGCACAAAATCGGCTTGGAATACCGCGCGCTGTATGATACGGAATATGATCCGCGCGCCTTCCGCTGGCTGGATACGCCGGGCGCACCGGCTACTGTATTCGCCTTTGTCCGCCGCTCGGCAGATGAGCAGCAGGCAATTGCATGCGTAATGAACTTTGGTCTGCAGCCTGTCACGGTCTCTATTTCGGGTCTGTCCGGCGAGTGGCGGGAGCTTGTCAATACGGATAACACCTCGTATTCCGGCTCCGGCGTCATCAATTCGGACAGCATCCACGGACAGGTACGCCTTGCCCCGCTGTCCGGCTGTCTGCTGTGCAGAGGCTGACTGTGCAAACATCTGTGTAAAACCAAATAGACAAAAAGAATCTGTGCGCCTATTATACAAGATAGGCAGTTCACAGATTCTTTTTTTATTTTGAAAGGAGGGATTGTATGCCAGATGCAACGATTGCAGCTTGCCATATCGCATCTCTCGAGCATCCCATCACTGCGCTTGCGGATCGGCCGCCGCTTTCCGCGGAAGATCTCAAAGCGTATTTCGATGCCAATCCGATTCAGCTCATGCACGCACACAATGCGCTGGTACAGACGCTTTCCGGTACGAGCGGCGCGGAAAATATCGGTTTTGCCAACACCGCCGGTGTCTCCGCTTCCAATATCCAAAGTGCCATCGAACAGGTACAGCAGCAGTTGTCCGCGCTCGCCTTGGGTTCGATTCCGGACGGCTCCATCACGGCTGTCAAGCTCGCTGCTTCGCTCCAACAGCAGCTGGACACCATTGCACAGCTGCAAACAACCGTAGAGCAAATGCAGACCGCCGAGCACGCTTCCGGAACCCAGTTCCCGTTTATGATTCTCGCGCTGTCCGCAGACACCGCTGAGACATTGAAGGATGAGCTGGCATCCGCTGCGCTCGGTCTGCACTACACGGACGGTGTGCACGGCCTCGGCAGACAGTTCGGCTGGCTGTGCAGCAGAAAAAGCGCCAAGACGCCATCTGAAGCCTTTCTTGCCAAGCAAACGTATGCAGACATTTTATCCGATGCAGCGACGCGGCAGGAAATTGCCGATCTCGCTCCGGTTCTCGCGCTGATTAAACTGTCCGCCGAGGGTCTGCAGGCGTACCGCACAGCGCTGCAAGGCAATGTATAAGCCCCATGAAACAGCAAAAGTCTCCCGCACGGGAGACTTTTGTTTTGTTATCGAATTTCATCCAAGGTTTTAGAAACTTCATGCTTGATCGGCTTCCACTCTACCTTGCGGAACAGCGCCGCAACGGCAATGGGCAGATACGTCAGCTGAAACAGCGGGAAGGTAAATGTATACAGCACCCGCTTCCATGTCGGACAGTTGCGAATTTTCTTTCGCTCCGTGATCATGGTCACGAGACCCATCAGGAACAGGGAGCCATAGTATCCGAGCAGCCAAAAGCCCAGCGAGCTGAGCATGGTCTGAATCATGTGCGGCATGTACAGCGAACCGAAAACACCCATTAGCAGCATGGCAATGTCCAGTGCGAGAATGCCCATGGTAATCAGCATACCCGGCATAACCGTCATCGTCAGGTCATAGCTGGCGAGTTTTTTGATGTGGTGCTTGGTGACAATGCCGCGGCTCAGCTTGCCGCCGTAATTGGCAACAATCTGATAAAAGCCCTTTGCCCAGCGCATACGCTGGGTCCAAGACTGGCTAAATGTCGTCGGCTGCTCATCATACAGCATCGCATCGCCGCAATAGCCGATCATTTCGCCGTGAATGACGGTATCTACGGTAAATTCAATGTCCTCCGTCAGCAGGTGATACGGCCAGCCGCCGCGCTCGCGAATGACCGCACTTGCCACGACAAAGCCGGTGCCCGACACCGCACAGCTGGTACCCAGCATCATGCGGGCATTGTTCAAAAATTTTGCCTCTCGCATGAACCACAGCGAATATCCCGCAGAGATCCAGTTGGTCGCAAAGTTCTTGGAATTTCGATAGGTTGTCATGATGCGGTAACCCTGACAGAATGTCTTGTTGACCGCCTCAAAAAAGTGTTCATCCAGCAGATTATCCGCATCAATGATGACATATGCATCATAGTAGTCATCACCGACGCCCTTTTTCAGCTTATCAAACAGATAATCCAGCGCATAGCCCTTGCCGACCTGCTCTTTGTTAAAGCGTTCATAGACAATGGCGCCATGGTCGCGCGCCACCTGCGCGGTATCGTCCGTGCAGTTATCCGCGATAACAATCGCATCCAAAAATTCAGCCGGATACGTCTGCGCCCGAATGGTATCCAGCAGCTGACCAATCACACCGGACTCATTTCGCGCGGAAATAATCGCCGCATACCGATTGGTTTTGACAAGCGGCTCCGCGTGGTTCTTTTTGCGGCGCTTGTGGATGTACTCTCCGATAAACACCACGCCGATATATCCCATCTGATATATATACAGAATGGAAATGATCGTGATGACCAATGTGTTCATATGGATAATGAGATTCACAGCAATCCCCTTTCTCATTTATCACGGGTTCTTTTTCAAAAAGATAACACTTTCTTGTGACGATTGCAAGGAATCCCCGTGTTTTTCACAAAATCTTTGCAAATTTCTACACTGTACACAAAAAGGAGCACCCCGAACGGGTGCTCCCTCAAGCATTTTCGGTTATGCCATGCTATGATTAGCCGGCGGAACCAACAGCGGAGCCGGCAGAACCGGAGCCGTTGGATACGAATGCATCGGCATTGAACGGGAGATAGGTATTGACGTTGTACGCAGTAATCTTATCGTACTCGTCAGTGGTCTCTACCTTCATATCCTCGATGATGCCGTCCAGCTTGTCCTGAACCATCTGCTGACCAATTGCAGACTTGATGGTGCTCTCATCGCCATTGCCGGAGTTTTTCAGATACGCAGAGGTATCGGTCAGTGCGGAATCCTCCAGCTTCAGCTTTTCAATGATGAACCAGCCATAGCCCTTGTAATATACCAGCTGATCGTTGATGGCGCCTTCTTCCATCTTAGCAACTGCCTGATAGTACTCGTCTACCATGTCGCCCTCGGTGAAGTAGTATCCGTTCTTGGACTGTGCCGTGTCCGCATTGTTTTCCTTCCACAGATCGTCAAACTTGCTCGGATCTGCCTTGACCTGATCCAGAATAGACTGTGCCTTGTTCTGGGCTGCGGTCAGTGCATCGCCGGTCAGCTCGTTGCCGTTGTCATCTACATCCTTAATCAGAATGGATTTTGCGTGCAGATAGGTGTTCTGGAACTGCTTGGTGATATCGCCCTGATCGTAATACTTATCAATGATGTCATACATCAGCTGCATGGTCTCGTTGTTGCTCTCGTACAGCTTTTCGGTGTAGCCATAGCTGTTGAGATAGGTCACAAACGGATCTTCATCGCCCTTGACCTTGTACTTGAGCCAACGGGTAAACGTACCGGTCTGCGAGCCGAGCTGCTGTCTGTTGCTGTCCAGATTTTCCTTGAGCTCTTTCTTGGAATCCTTGCTCAGGCTCACACCCTCGTTTTCTGCCAGCTTTTTGATGGCACGATACTGCTTTGCCTGATTCAGGCAGCCTTCCTTGATGCTGCCAAAGATTTCATCGCTTGCCATGGACTGAATATCCATGCCAAAGGAGTTTTCATAGTACATCAGATTATAGACAATGTACGCTGCCAGCTCGCTGGAATGTACATCCTCTCCGTCAATGGTTGCCACAACCGGTGTATTATCCTTCGTGCCGCAGCCGGTCATTGTCGCCAGCATGCCGACACAGAGGATACCAGCCATGAGCATGGAAAGTAATCGCTTCATGTTTGATTCTCCTGTTCTTCATTTTTCATCCCGCCGCCACAGGAAAGCAGCGGCTTCCCCCACTTGGCGCGATAGTTTCACTTAACCATTATACCACCGATACCAAGGACAAACAATTGCAAAACAGTAAATTTTGTGTGTACATCGTGTGATGAATCAAAAAATGCCGTTTGTCCGCCGATATTCGCGCGGCGAACAGCCGACCTTTTTAATAAATAAGTTGCTCAGGCTGCCGCCGCTTTCATATCCGACTTCATACGCAATATCTATCACGGACATGGTTGTTTGCAGCAGCAGCATTTTTGCCTTTTCCAGCCGCGTATTGATGACGTATTCCATCGGAGAAAAGCCGGTCTGCCGCTTGAATTCATGCGAATAATGGCAGGCACTTAAATGAGCCATATCCGCCAGCTCACGCAGTGTGATGGCGTCGCCCACATGCTCGCGGATATATTCCACCGTCTGGTTGATGGGATTGTCACGCCGCGACAGCTTTCGCGGCGGAAGGGCAAGCCATGTGAGCAGCTGATAAATGCGCATGGAGTCCTCCGCCTCGCTGCCAAGACCCACTTTTTGATAGTCCTGCACCATATCATATAGTCGCTGTCCAATCAGCATATTTTCTTCCCGCTGCACAACCGGACTTTCCGCCGCAATGGCGCGCACCAAATCATGGGCATTGCTGCCGTCAAAATGCAGATATAAAAATTCTGCGCCGCTCTCTGTGCGATAGGTGTGCGGCCGGTCGCAGTCGAGCAGCAAAATGTCTCCCTTCTCTGCATGATAGGTTTCCCCGTCATATTCCAGCGCCATGCTGCCGCTGCGCACAAACAGCAGCAGCGGATTCTCATAGCACGGTCTGCTGACCTGATACTGGCTGTCGCAGTAATAATGTCCGCACAGCACAGGATAAAAATACAGCGCCTGTGCACGTGCCGTTGCCGTCAGCGGCACACAGATTGAGTTGGGCAGAATGCCCGCTCCCAGTTCATACATACGCGTTCCTCTTTTCCGCAAAATTGATGATGTTTTCCATTATATCCAATATTTACGTTTTGTCAATCCTGCCGTATAATACAGACAACGAAAACGAAAACAACAAAAAACAAATAAAATTTTCGTCTTTCGTAATCACAAAGACAAATAGTATGGAATAAGAAATTCACAAGTCGAATGATGTTTTGAAAACACGAGAAAGGAAGTATTGGTTATGTATTTAGGTGAAAAGCTGATTAAGAGAGAGCCGTTCCGTTGGGGTATCGTAGGCGGAGGCAAGACCTCTCAGGTAGGTTACAAGCATCGTCTGGGCGCAATGCGCGACAACACCTCGTTCCTGCTCACTGCTGCTGCATTTGATGTAGACGCAGAGCGCTGCAGAGAATTTGGCGTAAGCCTCGGCATGGATGCAGATCGCTGCTATCCGGATTACAAGACGATGTTCGAGGAAGAAGCAAAGCGTGAGGACGGCATCGAAGTCGTTGACGTTGCAACCCCGAATTTCCTGCATTACGAAGTAACCAAGGCAGCACTGGAAGCTGGCCTGCACGTTATCTGCGAGAAGCCGCTGTTCTTTGAGGCTGAGCAGGGCGAAGAAATCAAGAAGCTGGCAGAGGAAAAGGGCAAGATCGTCGCTGTAACCTACGGCTTCTCCGGTTTCGATATGCTCAAGCAGATGCGCGCGATGGTAACCTCCGGCAAGCTGGGCAAGATCAACATGATCGAGCTGCGCTATGCACACGGCTTCGGCTGCGATCCGGAAGGCGATGTAAAGTCTGAGGGTCAGAAATGGCGCGTAAATCCGGCCAAGGTAGGCAAGGCATTTGTTCTGGGCGATCTGTCCACCCATACGTACTATATGTCTCAGCTCATCTGCCCGGATCAGAAGCTGAAGGAAGTTCTGTGCGACCGTCAGGCATTTGTCGGCTCCCGCTATCCGCTGGAGGACAACGCATATGTTCTGATGCATTATGAAGACGGTGCTGTTGGCCGCATGTGGTGCTCCTGCGTCAACGCCGGCGACATGTCCTCTCAGCACATCCGCATCGTAGGTTCCAAGGCATCTCTGGAGTGGAACGATGCTCGTCCGGATGTTGTAAAGTATCAGATTCAGGGTCAGCCGGAGCAGCTGCTGTACCGCGGTCTGGATTATCTGGATGCTTCGGCACAGGAAGATGAGCGCATCGGTGCGCTGCACTACACCGGCCTGATCGACTCTTGGTCCAACCTGTACAAGCGTTTCGCAATCGTCATGGACGCAAAGGATCGCGGCGATGAAGAAACCGTAAAGAATGTGATTTATCCGGATCTGGATCACGGCATTGACGGCATCAAGTGGATCAACGCCTGCGCAGAGTCCGCAGACAAGGGTGCTGTTTGGGTTCAGGTCTAATCTCGAATACCACCAATTTATTTTCCTTCTCCAATACCCGCCTCCCCGGCGGGTATTGGAACGTTTATGCAAAAACCCCGCTTTATTTTCCTTCTCCAGTCCCCGCCTTCTCGGCGGGGATTGGTGGTTGTATGCAAAACCCCGTAGTTTCGAAACTACGGGGTTTGTGTTTTCTTTTTAGAGCATGGCTTTGTTTTACGCACAGACCAAACTCGTCTCTCCCTCTGGGAGAGATGTCGCGCAGCGACAGAGAGGGCTAGCTCCTTCTTACGCACAGTCCAAACTCGTCTCTCCCTCTGGGAGAGATGTCGCGCAGCGACAGAGAGGGCTAATACCAGCTAGCATGTTCTTGAAGGTTTACCTTGACACGAATTTGTCAGCGTCTTGCCCTCTCAGTCATTTGCTTCGCAAATGCCAGCTCTCCCGGAGGGAGAGCCAAGAAGCTGGTGCGAACCGCAATCCTGATAAATCAAGCTATCTCTTGCGCAGACCTGCCCGCGTGCTGCTCCTTCCGTCACGGCTTGCGCCGCGCCACCTTCCTCAAAGAGGAAGGCATAAATTCTTATCCATTGTTATTCGCCGGATTCTGGCGGTTCTCTCCGCTCGGGCGTCTGCGTCTGCGGCGCGGACGACGCGAAGTGTTTTCCTTTTCTTCCGTCGATTTTTCCACGGTATTTTGCTCTGCGCCAAGGTCCGCGGTCTTTTTCTGATTGTTCAGGCTGCGTCTGCCGCGATTGCCGCGGCGCGAACGAGATCTTCCTGTTCCGCGGCCCTCGTGCGGCTTTTCCTGCATCGGATACGGGTTGTCCTCACGCACCGGAACCTCTCGGTCAATGGTCTTTTCAATTCGGCGCAGATACGGAACCTCATCTGCCTGGCAGAACGTGATGGCAATGCCGCCATGACCCGCTCTGCCGGTTCTGCCGATACGGTGCACATAATTTTCCGGTTCCGTCGGCACGTCATAGTTGATGACATGCGACAGATCGCTAATATCCAGTCCGCGCGCCGCAATATCCGTTGCAACGAGCACGCGAATCTTACCTTCCTTAAAGCGGTTGAGTGCGTTTTGTCTGTCAATCTGCGATTTATCGCCGTGAATCGCACCTGCGCCGACATGGGCGCGGTTCAAATCATGCGCCACTCTATCGCAGCCCGACTTGGTGCGCACAAATACCAACGCGCGGTGCAGCTCCGGATCACGCAGCGTGTACAGCAGCAGCTTTTTCTTGTTTTCACGATCTACAAAATACACCGACTGGTCAATTTTTTCTACGGTTGTGGAGACCGGATTGACTTCTACGCGCGTGAAGTCATCTTTGAGCAGGCGCTTGACCAGCGACTGCACGGATTTCGGCATGGTTGCGGAAAACAGCAGCGTCTGCATGTCATCGTGCTCGCCCATGCGGCGGATAATGCGTTCCACATCGTCGACAAATCCCATGTCCAGCATGCGATCCGCCTCATCGAGCACAAACAGTTCAATGTCCTCCAGATCAATGTATCCCTGACCGCACAAATCGTTGAGTCTGCCCGGCGTTGCCACGAGGACATCGACACCGGCGCTCAGTGCTTCGGTCTGGTTGTACTGTGAAACGCCGCCATATACCAGCGCACAGCGAATATCTGTATATTTCGCATAAGAAACAAGGCTGTCATAGATCTGAATCGCCAGCTCACGGGTCGGCGTGAGAATCAGCGAACGGACCGGCGGAAATCCCGGCAGCCGTTCTTCATTTTTTAACTTTTGTAAAATCGGAATCGCAAACGCACAGGTCTTGCCTGTACCGGTCTGCGCCAGTCCGAGTACATCCTTGCCCGCAACAGCCGCCGGAATCGCCTGCTCCTGTATCGGGGTCGGTACGGTATAACCGGCATCGCTGAGCGCGTGCAGAAGCTCTTCATCGATGCCCAAATCGCGGAATTCCATTTCCAACAATACTCCTTTTTCTTTCGTCAATCATGTTTGTGTTATTTCCAGTATAACACACCCGGATATGTCTACCAAGTGGCAAACTGCCGATTTTTTGCAAAAAACCGAAAATCTGTGCAGATATTCCACAGATTTTCGGTTTGATTCGTTATGGATGCTTTGGCAGTGTCAGATAAAACGCAACGCCCTGCTCCACATTGCGTACACCGCACCCGCCGTTGTGCGCGTGCATAATCGCACGAACGATGGAAAGTCCAATGCCGGAACCGCCGCCGCTGACGCGCGTGCGCGATTTATCCAGCTTATAGAACTTATCCCAAATTTTATCCATTTCTTCCTGTGCCAGCTGACTGCCTTCATTTTCCACCGTCAGCACAATATGCTTGGCATCTTCGGCGGTCTGAATCCGGATATGTCCGCCTGTCGGCGTATGGTCGATGGCATTTGTCATGTAATTCATCACAGCGCGTTCCAGCATATCATAATCCGCATACAGCATTTCATTGCCAACGCCGGAAACGTCTACATGCAGCTGCTTTTCCTGCCACATGACCTGTGTTTTTTCCACCACTGCTTCCGCCAGCTCATAGGCATCAAACTCGGTTTTATTCGGCACGGTATTGCCCAATTCAATTTTGGACAAATCCAGCAGCTGCCGCACAAGATGGTTCATGCGCTTGGCTTCATCAATGATAATATCACAGTACTCATTTTTTGCTTCTTCTGAATCGCTGATGCCGACACGCAGACCCTCGGCATATCCCTGAATCAAGGCGATCGGTGTCTTGAGATCATGCGAAATATTGATGATAAACTCTTTTCTCATGTCATCAATGCGCTGTTTTTCCTCAATTTCCCGCTGCAGCTGTTCATTCATCTGCTGCAGCTCATGAATTGACGATTCCAGATCCTTGGACATCTTATTCAGGCTGTCTCCCAGCTCGCCCAATTCATCATGGTATGTGCCGGTGTATTTTTTAGAAAAATCCAGACGTGTAATGGCACGTGCGAGCTGCGTCATTTCGGTAATCGGCCGCGTAAATTTTCCGCCGATAAAAAATCCCGCAATCAGACACGCAAACAGCGCCGCAAATCCGGAGATAATCAGAAATGCCAAATTGACCGACCGTTCTTCTTTGAGCGCGGTTGTCGGAATGCGCAGCAGCACCGTATCCTCATTTTGCAGCTTGCCCAGCAGCGCGATATACGCCACCTGCCCGTCCGAGTCCTGTAAACTGGAAAAGGTGTAGCCTTTCTTTTCCAATTCCTCGCTGTTATAGACATAAATCGTCTGTCTGAGCGGGTCTTCCATCACAAAATTGCGTCCGTTGCGGTCATGCTGATAAATGGTGTCATAAAGCGTCTGATCATACTGATTCAGGATACTGATTCGGATATTATTGTTTTTCTCCAAATGCTTCAGCTCATCCTCCAGCACCGTCACATCTCCGGTATAGCAGGCATTGATGTGCTGATAAACCTTGGTCAAATTTTGCTTTTTCTCCACCAGATAATACCGCTGAAAAAACAGCAGGTTGAGCAGAATAATCACAACAATATAAATCGCCGCCGTCAATGCCACACAGCTGAAAAATCGAAATTTTAACGTGTGTATACCGCGGTATCGCTTTCCGTTTTCCTCCTGCTGCGGACGGAACGCATGTGTTTTCACTGCTGTTCTCCCTCAAACCGGTAGCCAAAGCCGCGCACGGTCTCGATCATCTTTCCGCAGTCGCCCAGCTTGGCGCGCAGCTTTTTGACATGGGTATCTACCGTGCGCAAATCGCCAAAATAATCATATCCCCACACAGCATTCAGGATATTTTCACGGGAAACCGCAATGTTTTGATTGTTTTTGAAGTAAATGAGCAATTCATATTCCTTCGGCGTCAAATCGACCGTCTGTCCGGCAACGCACACCTCGCGGCGAATCTCATTGACAGACAGCTCGCCCGCCTGATACACGCCCTCGCTGCGCTGATGGCAGCGCTTTTCAATGGCGCGCACCCGCGCAGACAGCACAATCGGAGAAAACGGCTTGGTGATATAATCATCTGCGCCGAGGTCAAAGCCGAACACCTCGTCATTTTCCTCCGTGCGCGCCGTCAGCATCATAACCGGTACCTCCGTGTTTTTGCTGCGGATATGGCGCAGAACACTCCAGCCATCGTACACCGGCATCATCACGTCCAAAATAATCAGGTCAATGGAACCCAGCTTCTGGTCAATCAGCTCCATAGCCTGCCCGCCGTCTGCCGCCTGCAGGACAGTATATCCATCGCGGCGCAAAAAATCAGAAACCAAACGGCGGATTCGCTCTTCATCATCTGCTATCAAAATTGTGAACATATGGCATGCTCCTCTCTGAATACCCAAGTTATATTTTTATATTACGTTAGTCGTGTGAACACAGTGTGACGATACTTGAAATTCCGCCGCTTTTTACAAAAAGTTCATAAAAAAAATGCTTCTCTTTGTCGTGCGCAAAGAGAAGCATGCTGTTCATCGTTTCTTCTTGGTATCCGGAAGCTCAGGAAAGCATTCCTGTGTGATGGCGGATGCGAGCGAGGTCAACGTATTGTTCAAATCCGCGATAGTCAGCAGCACAGACATCGCAGCCGCCGGTGTGCCGAGCTTCATATCATTGTCGTGCACAATCGCGTCAATGGAGTCCATCAGCTGTGCGTTGATGTTAGCTCTCCGCTCCAGCTGGGTGTGAAAGCAATTTTCCAAGCCCTTTTCTCCCGCGCCGCTCTGCTCTACGCCGTTCAAAATACGCTTAATCTGCGAAATGCTCAACAGATTCTTAAGCGAATACACCGCCAGCATCTGCAAAATCTGTTCCCGCGAATATTTTTTGCCTTTAATGGGAGAAATCACGCCCGCCTTGCTGTAATTGTGAATCATGGTGCGCGTCAGCGGTTCTTTTTCTCCATCTTCTCCCAGATGTTCGCTCATCAGCGCAATCACCTGATCCATATACAAATCCAGGGACGGAATGTCTTCCGGATGCAGCTGCTTCTGCTTTACGCTTTCCTGAATCAGTTTTCTAAAATCCTTACTCATGTCTGCACCCCTTATCATTCGCAATCTTTGGTAGTATCATAAACTATTTTGCAATAGAAATCAAGTTATTTCGTATTTTTCGCACGCGCTTCCTTGTTTCGAACACTATATGTTGTTTGACAAAAGAACGAAAAGTTTTTGTAAAAAGGGTTGCAAAGCAAAGACCATCGTAGTATGCTTTTAAAAAATTAACAACTTTTTAACGAGGTGATGCATATGCCGAATAAAAATTACCCAAAGGAAATTTTGACGATTATCCGCAGCAATCCTGCACCAGCAGAGCTGAAGGAAAAGCTGTCAGATTACCATGAGAACGATCTGGCAGACGCACTGACCGCCCTGACGCCGGAAGAGCGTCAAAAGCTGTATCCCATACTGGGCATAGAGTATGTCGCAGAGATTTTTTCCTATTTTGACGATGCGGAACCGTATTTGAAGGAACTGCCCAGCAAAGAAGCTGCAAAGGTCATCTCCAACATGGATTCCGACGATGCCGTCGACGCCTTGGACGATTTGGAGGAAGAAGACAAACGCAAAATCGTCAGCCATCTGGATGAAGATTCCGCCGAGGATGTCAGAATGCTGCTCTCGTACGATGAAGATGAAATCGGCAGCAGCATGACGACCAATTACATCTGTATTCGAAAGGGCATGACGATTCGGCAGGCCATGAAGGAACTTGTCAGGCAGGCTGGAGAAAACGACAATATTTCCATCTTATATGTTATAGATGAGAGCGGCCGGTTGTACGGCGCCATCGACTTGAAGGATTTGATTATCGCTCGTTCTGAAGATTCGCTGGAAAAACTCATCGTTCGTTCCTATCCGTATGTGACCGATCATGAGAAAATTTCAGCCTGTATTGACCAGATCGTGGATTATGCCGAACGTTCTCTCCCTGTGCTGAACAGCGACAAAAAGCTGATTGGTATTATCACAGCATCGGATATTGTAGAATTGGTTGACAACGAACTCGGCGATGACTACGCAAAATTGGGCGGCTTGACCGGAGAAGAAGATCTCAACGAAGGCGTTTGGGACAGCGTTCGAAAGCGGTTTCCCTGGCTCATCGCGCTGCTGTTTCTCGGCATGCTGGTGTCATCCGTTGTCGGCATGTTTGAGTCGGTTGTCGCTGTGCTGCCAATTGTCATTTGCTTCCAGTCGTTGGTTCTGGACATGGCGGGCAATGTCGGCACCCAGTCTCTGGCGGTCACCATTCGCGTGCTGATGGACGAAAATCTGACCGGCACCAAAAAGCTCCGTCTGCTGTTCAAGGAAATGCGTGTAGGTCTCATCAACGGCGCCCTGCTGGCTGTACTGACGCTGGTATCACTCGGCATCTATATCCACTTCTTTAAAGGATACGATTGGGGACAGGCCTTTCTGCTATCCGGCTGTGTCGGCATTTCGCTCATTGTAGCGATGATTATTTCCAGCCTTGTGGGCACTGTAATTCCCATGTTTTTCCATAAAATTCACATTGATCCGGCTGTGGCTTCCGGCCCGCTCATCACAACCGTCAACGATCTCGTTGCCGTGGTGACGTACTATGGACTCGCCATGATTTTCTTGATTGATGTCTTTCATCTGGCTTAGCGCTGCGGGCGCAACAAAAAAGAAACGGCACACGCGCCGTTTCTTTTTTTAATATGTCTGTAATCTTTCCAGCTGTCGGCGTGCTGTTTCTCTCAGCTCGTCATCGCTGTCCTGTGTCGACAGGCGATAATATCTGCATGCCAGACCAATGTTTTGCGGCACGCCAATCCCATAGGCGTAGCAGTCCGCCATGTAGTGCTGTGCCGTCGTGCAGCCGCCCTGTGCCGCCAAATGCAGAAATCCAATCCCCTTTTCCAAACTCGCCGGAAGGCCGCTGTTTCCATAGATGTACGCCAAGCTCATGTATTCCATCGCATCGACGTCCTGTTCCTGCTGTATTTTCTCCCAGATCGTTTTCAGACGTTTGTTTCCTGATTTTTCGACATCATCCTCGACCGCATCCATCGGTATGCGGAATTGTTCGCCCGGATTTATATGCTTCATATGTTCGATCCCCCGCAACACATTTCTGATTTATCTTTTTCCGTGCTTTTTTCTGTGCTTTTTTGCACTTTTCATATGATAGAACGCCTTTTCCTTTTTGTCAAGTTATTCTCAATCTTTTTCTTGTTATAAATCGAAATATTCCTCATTTTCTCCATATTTATCGCATATATCTCTTGTTTTTTATTTCATTTTATCTAATATATACAATCTACTTTCTTACATTGTTTATTTTTTATCATACATATTGACATATATTCCAAAGAATACAGCAAAAAAGCAGCCCTGTTTTCACAGGACTGCATTTTTAACAATATACGACATTATTTTTCCTGCATCCATGTGCAGATTTTCCGATTACTCCGACACAACGGATACCGGTGTGACTGTCAATTCGCCATTCTGATAATCCACAACCAGCTTTGTGCCCTCAGACAGGTCGCCCGCAATAATCGTTCTGCCAAGCAGTGTCTCCACATTGCGCTGCAAGAATCTCTTGAGCGGACGGGCGCCGTAAACCGGATCGTAGCCGTTATCAATGACATACTGCTTTGCGGCATCGGTCAGTTCTACCGACAGCTGCTTGTCTTCCAGACGCTTGCTCAGAGCCTGAATCAGCAGGTCAATGATACCCGTAATATTCTCCTTGGTCAGCGGCTTGTAGAATACAATCTCATCCAGACGGTTGAGGAATTCCGGACGGAACGAGCGGCGCAGCAGCTCATGTACCTGCTGTTTTGCATCCTCACGGATTTCACCATCTGCGCCGATGCCATCGAGCAGAACAGACGAACCCAGATTAGAAGTCAGAATGATAATGGTGTTCTTGAAGTCCACGGTGCGGCCCTGCGAGTCGGTGATACGACCGTCATCCAGTACCTGCAGCAGGACGTTGAATACATCCGGATGTGCCTTTTCGACTTCATCGAACAGAACAACCGAGTACGGCTTTCTGCGAACCGCTTCGGTCAGCTGGCCGCCTTCTTCGTATCCGACATATCCCGGAGGTGCGCCAATCAGACGAGAGACGGAGTATTTTTCCATATACTCAGACATATCAATGCGAACCAGATTCTTTTCATCGTCAAACAGCGTAGCTGCCAGCGTCTTTGCCAGCTCGGTCTTGCCGACACCGGTTGGACCGAGGAACAGGAACGAACCAATCGGACGATTCGGGTCCTGAATGCCTGCGCGGGAACGCAGAATCGCTTCGGATACACGCTTCACCGCTTCATCCTGACCAATGACACGCTTGTGCAGGGTGTCTTCCAAATGCAGCAGCTTCTCGCGCTCACCCTCCATCAGACGGGCAACCGGAATACCGGTCCAACGCTCGATAATGCGGGCAATTTCTTCATCGGTGACCTTATCACGCAGCAGGGTGTGCTTGCCCTCTGCCTGCTCGGCCTTTGCTTCTTCCTCTTCCAGCTGCTTTTTCAGTTCCGGCAGCCGGCCGTATTTAAGTTCCGCAGCCTTGTTGAGGTCATATCGTTCTTCTGCGCGTTCGATATCTGCATTTAACTGCTCAATATCTGCACGCAGCTTCTGTACCTTGCCAATGGCATTCTTTTCATTGTCCCAGCGCGCCTTCATCGAGTTGAACTGCTCGCGCATCTCTGCCAATTCCTTCTGAATTTCTGCCAGATGCTCCTGCGACAGCTTGTCATCCTCTTTCTTGAGGGCAGCTTCTTCGATTTCGTGCTGAATGATTTTGCGCTGAATAACATCCAGCTCGGTCGGCATGGAGTCAATTTCCGTGCGAATCATTGCACACGCTTCATCGACCAGATCAATCGCCTTATCTGGCAGAAATCTGTCGGTAATATACCGATTGGACAGTGTAGCGGCTGCAATCAGCGCAGAATCCTGAATCTTTACGCCGTGATAGACTTCATAGCGTTCCTTCAGACCACGCAGAATCGCAATGGTATCTTCCACTGTCGGCTCACCGACCATAACGGTCTGGAAACGACGTTCCAGAGCCGGATCCTTTTCGATATACTGGCGATACTCGTTCAGTGTCGTTGCACCGATGCAGTGCAGCTCACCGCGCGCCAGCATCGGCTTTAACAGGTTGCCCGCGTCCATGGCGCCGTCTGTTTTGCCTGCGCCGACAATGGTATGCAGCTCATCAATGAAGAGAATGATGTGGCCTTCGCTCTTTTTGACTTCATTCAGAACGGCCTTCAGACGTTCCTCAAATTCGCCGCGATACTTGGCACCGGCAACCAACGAGCCCATATCCAGCGAGAAAATGGTCTTGTCTTTCAGCGTACCCGGCACGTCACCGCGCACAATACGCTGTGCCAGACCCTCTGCAATGGCGGTCTTGCCGACGCCCGGTTCACCGATCAGAACCGGATTGTTCTTGGTTTTACGAGACAAAATCCGAATGACATTACGAATCTCATCATCTCGGCCGATGACCGGATCCATCTTTTTCTGGCGAGCCTGCTCGACCAAATCCGTGCCGTATTTCTTCAGCGCATCATAGGTGTCCTCCGGAGAATCCGTTGTCACGCGCTGATTGCCGCGCACAGAGGACAAAGCCTGCAAGAAATTATTTTTCTGGATGCCAAACGTGCGGAACAGATCACGAACAGAACCGGAAGCCGTGTCGATCAGCGCAAGGAACAAATGCTCAACCGAAACAAAATCGTCCTTCATCTGCTCTGCGGCATGTTCTGCCTCATTCAAGGTTTTTTGCAGATCCGAGGTGACGTACATGCGGCTGGCATCGCGTCCGCCGGATACACGCGGCAGCTTTTCCACTGCCTGACGCGTCTGTCTTTCGAGATTATTCGGGTCAATGCCCATTTTTGTCATAAGCTGGGCAATCAATCCGCCGTCCTGATGCAGCAGGGCGAGCAGCAAATGCTCCTGTCCCATCTCTGCATTGCCGTACTCATTGTACAGCGCATTTGCATCTTGGATTGCTTCCAGAGATTTTTGCGTAAATTTTTGTGCATTCATGGTGTTACCTCCCTTGGCCGGACTGTGTATCATATGTGACACATCGTCTTTAGATTTCCTAACACCTGCATTATAGTTCCGTCTAAAAGGAAATGCAATAGCATAGTTGTTACAAGTTTGTTAATTTTAGCACTCAGCACACGAGAGTGCTAATTTCTGACAAAGCAGCTCTGATTCGTCAGGCGCGCAGTTCGCACCTGCTTCTTGGCTCTCCCTTTGGGAGAGCTGGCATTTGCGAAGCAAATGACTGAGAGGGCAGCACACTGGCAAATTCGTGTCAGAGTAAACCTTCAAAACCCATGCTAGCTGGTACCAGCCCTCTCTGTCGCTGCGCGACATCTCTCCCAGAGGGAGAGACGAGTTAGATTGTGCGAAAAATAACCGTGCCAGCTTCGTTTATCACGAAGTCGACACGGTTTGTATACTAATAGTATAATATTTATTGCTTTATATCATTTGTTTTCTTGCATTTTTTCTCCGAGCTGCGTATACAGCATGACAAGCTCCTGCGCCATCTCAAGCGGGCGTTCCTTTGGATTCAGGCGCAGCGACAGATATGGTTCTTCGCCTGCGTTGAGCAGCAAACGGCCTTTGTACTTCTGCATGCCGCACAGTGCCGCCATGCGGCGCAGATCCGTGCCGTCTTTCGCCCAAGTCAGATAGATTCTGCCGTCCTTCTGACGAATATCCATGATGTCCTGCACGGCAGCGCGGGCGCGCAGCAGCGCAATATCACACAGCGCAACTGCCGATGCCGGCGGCTCGCCAAAGCGGTCAATCATCTCATCCAGCAAATCGGCGCGTTCTTCTTCCGTATGAATCGCAGCAATGCGGCGGTACAAGTCCACGCGCTGACCGGAATCCTCAACATATTTCTCCGGCAAATTGGCATTGACCAGCAGCTCCACCGTGCAATCGGTGCTGGAACGCGGCTTTTCGCCCTTTTCCTCCAAAACCGCTTCTTCGAGCAGCTTCAAATACAAATCATAGCCGACATTCATCAAATGTCCCGACTGTTCTGCGCCGAGCACATTGCCCGCACCGCGAATCTCCAAATCTCGCATGGCAATCTTGAAACCGGAGCCAAATTCTGCAAATTCCCGCACCGCATTCAAGCGCTTTTGCGAAATATCCGACAGCGTTTTTCCGCGCTGGAACGTAAAATATGCAAACGCATGCCGCGCCGAGCGACCGACACGGCCGCGCAGCTGATGCAGCTGAGACAAGCCCATATGATCGGCGTCCTCGATAATCAGCGTATTGGCATTCGCAATGTCAATACCTGTCTCAATAATTGTCGTGCACACAAGCACATCAATGTCGCCGTCACTCATGCGCGTCATGATGCGCGACAGCTCCCGCTGGCTCATCTTGCCGTGCGCCACCGCAATTTCTGCATCCGGCAGCATTTTTTTGAGTTTTGCCGCACACGTGTCAATGGAACTGACCTCATTGTGCAGATAATAGGTCTGTCCGCCGCGGTAAAATTCCCGCCGCATGGCTTCCGCAATGACACCGGCATCGTACTCCATCACATAGGTCTGTACCGGATGCCGATCCTGCGGCGGCTCCTCGAGTACAGACATATCACGAATGCCAGACAGCGCCATGTTCAGCGTGCGCGGAATCGGTGTTGCGGACAGCGTGAGCACATCCACCTGCCGCGCCATTTCTTTGAGTTTTTCTTTGTGTGATACGCCAAACCGCTGTTCTTCGTCAATAATCAGCAAGCCCAAATCCTTGAATTTCATGCTCTTGTTAAACAGCTTATGCGTGCCAATGAGCAGGTCTATCTGTCCGGTTTTGACTTTTTCCAGAATGATTTTCTGCTCTTTGGCTGTTTTAAAGCGGCTGAGCATTTCAATCTTGACCGGCCATCCGGAAAAACGAGCCATGCAGGTCAGATAATGCTGGCGCGCCAAAACCGTCGTCGGCACAAGAATTGCCGCCTGCTTGCCGCCGAGCACACACTTCATGACCGCACGCAGCGCGACTTCGGTTTTGCCAAAGCCGACATCGCCGCACAACAAGCGATCCATGGGGCGTTCGGATTCCATATCCTGCTTGATTTCCTGTACACAGCGCAGCTGATCCTCGGTTTCCTCATGTTCGAACGCCGATTCAAATTCATGCTGCCAGCTGTCATCCTTTTGAAAGGCATAGCCGCGTTTGCGCTCGCGCTCTGCATACAGCGCAATCAGATTGACTGCCAGCTCTTTGACTGCGGCCTTTGCCTTGCTGCGTGTTTTCTGCCATTCAGCACCGCCCAGTTTGTTGAGCCGCACGCGGCCGCTTTCCGCCGCGTCCGAACCCGCACCGATGTATTTGGAAATCAAATCCAAACTGGTCGCCGGAACATACAGAAAATCCGTACCGGCGAACGCAATCTTGACAAAGTCCTGATACGTGCCCTCTACCCGCATGCGCTCCATGCCGACAAACCGGCCGATGCCGTGGTGTTCATGTACGACCAAATCGCCCGGCGTCAGGTCTGTATAACTGCGCACATGATCTCGATTGGATTTTTTGCGGCGTTCTTTTTTCTTTTTTCGCGCAGCAAGCATCTGTCCTTCCGTCAAAACCGCCGTTTTGAGCGAAGGATATTCGATGCCGGCAGACAAACTGCCGTCTAAAATGCTGACACCGCTCTGCCGCGGCAGTCTGTCCGTCACCCGCGCGTCAATGCCATGCTCCTGCAAAATTTCTTTCATGGTCGTGCGGCGCATATCGCCGGAACATAGGACAATGACACGATAATTCATATCCTGATAGGCGCGAATATCCGACGCGGCTGCTTCCGTGTTTCCGGAATACGGAGATAGCTGCTTTGCCTTGATTTCCGTCACCAATTTTGGCGGACATTCCGGCACAGAGCTCAAAAACGTCTCCAAATACAGCATACTGTGCGATGCAAGCTGCTGCATGACTTCTTCCAGACTGCGCTGATATACCGCATTTTTTCCAAAAATCTGTCCGCGCTCCAGCAGTGCTTCCACATCTTCCCTCATGCGCAGCGTGAATACACGGGCCGCCTCACGCACCGCACGGAAGTCATCAAAACAGACCAGTGCTTCCTCCGGAATATACGCAGCGGCACAGGTCAGCTGCGGATAAATCAGCGGCAAATATTTATCTGCTGCCGGAAAAATGCCATCGTTGTTGAGCCGCTCAATATCGCGGCGCAGATTTTTATCCAGCTCCGGATGTTTATTGGTTCGGGAAAGCATGATACCGGTCAGCTTATTGACCAGTCCCTTCATGCCGTCCGGCGCCAGCGTCGGCAGAACTTCCATGTTCGGCACGCACAGCAGCTTTTCCAGCGAACGCGTGCGGCGCTGAGAGCCGATGTCAAAATAGGACATCGTATCCACTTCCGTGTCAAAAAACTCAATGCGAACCGGATAGTCTTCTCCCGGCACAAAAATATCCAGAATGCCGCCGCGAACCGAAAACTGTCCTTCACCTTCTACCTGCATACAGCGCCGATAGCCCGCCAGAAGCAGTTTTTGAATCAGATCTTCTATCTCATATTCTCCGTTAAAATCAATCGAGAACATGGCCTCCTGCATTTTTTCCGGCGGCATGGTCGCCATGAGCAGCGCCGGAACCGTTGTAACAATGGTCTTTTTGCCGAGCCGCAAATTGCGCAGCGCGGAAATACGCTTATGCTCGTATTCACGAGAGGACGATTCGATGTTATGGAAGACAAATTCCCTTGCCGGAAGAATTTCCACCGGACGCTCCGAAAATGCTTCCAGATCGCGCGCCATGCGGCTGCACGCCAAATCATCCGCACAGATGACAACCGCCTGTTTGTGCAGCTGTCCCGCCAGCGCTGCCGTCAGATTTGCCTTGTGAATCGGTGCGAGACCTGTCACCTCAACCGGTGATTTGCCCGCCTTCAGTCCCTCCGCAATGCTGTCATATTCCGTTAAGTCAGCAATCAGCTGTGTGATACGTTCCATGGAAAAAACTCCTTATACACGCCGAAAAGGCCGCATACAGACGTATGCGGCTTATTTCGATGAAATTTTCGGATGATGCTCTTACTTTTTCGGGATATAGTCATCCGGATTCAGACCCTTGCGGGTGTAGTAATCGGTCAGAGCTGCCTGAATTGCTTCTTCAGCCAGAACAGAGCAGTGCATCTTTACCGGCGGCAGACCGTCCAGCGCCTCTGCCACTGCCTTGTTGGTCAGCTTAAGTGCTTCTTCAATGGTCTTGCCCTTTACCATCTCGGTTGCCATCGAGCTGGTCGCAACAGCTGCACCGCAGCCGAAGGTCTTGAACTTGATATCCTCAATGACGCCCTCGTCGTTGATCTTCATATACATCTTCATGATGTCGCCGCACTTGGCATTGCCTACTTCGCCGACAGCATTGGCATCTTCAATCACGCCGACATTGCGCGGATTGGCAAAATGATCCATTACCTTTTCGCTGTAATCCATAGTGATAAACTCCTTTTATTGCAATACAATTCCTAAAATATTCTTACTTGTTGTCAAACATCTTCAGCATCGGCTGGCCGCTGATCATCTCATCCCATACCGGAGACATATCGCGCAGCGTCTTGACAACATATGTGATCTTTTCAATCAAGTAATCTACATCTTCCTCGGTGTTCTGCTCACTCAGCGTGACGCGCAGAGAACCGTGTGCGATTTCGTGCGGCAGGCCAATTGCCATCAGAACATGAGACGGGTCGAGAGAACCGGTCGAGCATGCGGAGCCGGTCGAGCATGCAATGCCTGCCAGATCCAGACGCAGCACCAGGGACTCGCCCTCGATGCACTCGATAACAAAGCTTGCGGTGCCCGGCAGACGGTTTACCGGATCACCGGTCAGATGGGTATACGGAATCTTGAGCACGCCTTCAATCAGACGGTCGCGCAGACCCTTGACATATGCCATGTTCTTTTCCATATTTTCGTCTGCATAACGAATGGCTTCGCCCAAGCCGACAATACCGGCAACATTTTCCGTGCCGCTGCGCAGACCGCGCTCCTGTCCGCCGCCGTGAATCAGCGGCTCCAGCTTAATGCCCTTGCGGCAATACAGGGCGCCGGTACCCTTCGGTGCATGCAGCTTATGACCGGACAGAGACAGCATGTCAATGCCCATTTCCTTCACATCAATGCGCATGTGGCCAACTGCCTGTACTGCATCGGTGTGGAACAGCACGCCGTGCTTGTGGCAAATATCCGAAATCGCCTTCAAATCCTGAATGGTGCCGATTTCGTTGTTTGCTGCCATGATGGATACCAGCGCAGTGTCCTCTGTGATGGCATTTTCCAGCTCATCCAGCTTGACATGACCCTGCTCGTCTACGCCGACGAACGTGACATCATAGCCGATTTTCTGCATGAATTCGCAGGTATACAGAACAGCATGGTGCTCAATGGTGCTGGTGATAATATGACGCTTGTTCTTCGGCAGCTTGCCGGAGAAGAACAGGCCCTTGATTGCCAGATTGTCCGCCTCAGAACCGCCGGAAGTAAAGTAAATCTCGTTCGGGTCACAGTTGAAGAACTTTGCCAGATGGCCGCGTGCTTCATCCATCGCCTTTTTCTCATCACGACCCAGCTTGTACAGGCTGGACGGGTTGCCATAACCGGTCGTCAGGTACGGCAGCATCGCGTTATATACGTTCTTGGAAATTGGTGTGGTAGCCGCGTTATCCGAATAAACAACACGTTCCATATTTCATATCCTCCTAAAGATATAGGTTTTTTTATTATCACGCAGGCAATACCTGTCTGCGATACTAATATACACGAAATTGGTGTTCATTTCAATAGCCCAGTAAAATAATCGGAAATTTTCCCATAATTTTTTGCTTGCTTTGCAGAAGAACAGTTTTATTTTACTATTTCCGGATTTAGAATACAATATAAATTCGAAAGAAAACTGCGGGCGTGTTTGACAGAAGTCTCCGTAACATGATACACTGAAAAAAAAGAAAAAGGACTGAGCTTTCATGAATCATTCTCAGTATCATGAACAGCGGCTTCGCGTCGCAATCAACCGCCGAACCAATGCAGAGCAAGGCTCTGTGAACAATCGCATCCCGCCGGAATTCGTCTCTTGCAGTGAGGATGGCATGAAATGTACCGTGCGCTACCGTCTCAAGCCGGAAATGCGCAATCCGATGGGCTGGCTGCACGGCGGCGTCACCAGTGCCATGATGGACATGGGCATGGGCTTGCTCGTATATTATAATGCAGATTTTCATTTGTGTCCGACCGCTACCATGACGGTCAACTATATCCGCCCCGGCCGCATCGGCGGAAATCTCATCGTCGAGTCGGAAATTACCTTCCGCGGACGCAAGCTGTTTCACGCCAGTGCACGCGGCTGGATGGAAGATACGCCGGACAAACTGGTGTGCACGGCGACCGCAACGTATGCGGTCACACCAAAAGCAGATGCCGCCCACGCGGAAAACAAGCGCCTGCGCGAACAAGCCGCCAAAGAAGGGCGTGTCCCTGCAACATCCGAGAAAAAATTTTCGTCCTAACGGTTTTTTCTCATTTTATTCACACAATGTACACATAGCTACGGTATACTGAACATGTAGTCAGGAATGGCTATATAAAAGATTTTTCTTTTATCTCTCTTTTTTACCCCCCTTTAAGTTTTGTACAAGACAAGCCGGATGTCCCCAACATCCGGCTTGTCTATTTTTTGTTTTTATTAAAATTACTCAAAGTATATTTATAATAATTTTATACAAACAAAAATCACCAGTGAAAAGACTGGTGATTTTACTGCTCTTATCTTACGCACAAATCAAACTTGTCTCTCCCTTTGGGAGAGATGTCGCGCAGCGACAGAGAGGGCTTTTCGACTCCCTCGCTCTTACGCACAAACCAACTTGTCTCTCCCTTTGGGAGAGATGTCGCGCAGCGACAGAGAGGGCTTTTTGACTCCCTCGCTCTTACGCACAAACCAAACTTGTCTCTCCCAGAGGGAGAGCCAAGAAGCTGGTGCGAACTGTACGCCTGACGTATCAAGGGAACTCTGATGCGGACTTGTTTGCGTGCTGCTCCTTTCGTCACGGCTTGCGCCGTGCCACCTTCCTCAAAGAGGAAGGCTTTTGGAATTTATTCTTCCTGCCGCGCCAGCATGGTCTGATACAGCTGATTTTTACGCGCACCGGTCTGCTTCGCCGCCTGTTTGACGGCATCGCGCAGGGTCAGACCGGCAGCTGTCAATTCTTCGGTCAGTGCAATGGCCTGTTCCATCTGATCTGCCGCTCGCTGTTCCGGATGATCGGACGCACCTTCAATGACAAGTACAAACTCGCCGCGCGGTTCTGTCTCCTGATAATATGCCGCCGCCTCCGGCAGGGTCATGCGCAGGCATTCTTCGTGCAACTTGGTAATCTCTCGTGAAATACTCACGCGGCGTTCTCCCAGCTGCTGTGCCAGCTCCTGCATCGTTGCACGCAGCCGATGCGGTGCCTCATAGACAATGCAAGTCCGTGTTTCTTGCTTGAGCACAGCGAGCCGTTCTTTTCTCTGCTTGCTGTTTGTCGGCAGAAAGCCCTCAAAGCACCATTTTCCGGACGGCAGTCCACTCTGTGCCAAGGCACTGACAGCAGCACAAGCTCCCGGCACCGGAATCACGGAAATGCCCGCCTCATGGCACAAATTTGCCAAATCTTCGCCCGGATCGCTAATTGCCGGCATGCCGGCATCCGTCACCAGCGCGCAGTTCTCGCCCGCCAATATACGCTCGACCAGCTCCGGCCCGCGCTGTTTTTTATTGTGTTCATGATAACTGACCAGCGGCTTACTGATTTCCAAGTAATGCAGCAGTTTGCCGCTGACACGGGTATCCTCTGCCGCAACAAAGTCCACTTCGCCGAGCGTCCGAACCGCACGATACGTGAGATCCTCCAGGTTTCCAATCGGTGTTGCCACCAAATAAAGCGTTCCTGCCATCAAAATTCCTCCCTGTGATAGATCGTTCGGTATTCTTCCGTGTGTTTTCCGTTTTCCCCGCAGACAAGCAGCGGCGGCAAAACCTGTACGCCGGGCGCACTGCCGCGACGCGCTTCAATCAGAACCGCAGACGGCACAGCGGTTGCCCGCTGATGCACAAACCGCATGCGTTTGGGTTCTAACTGTCTGGCTCTCATTTCCGTAATCAATTCACAGATTCGTTCCGGCCGATAAACAAACGCGGCGCGTCCGCCAAATTTGACGAGATATGCAGCAGCTCGCACGGCATCTGCCGCCGTTCCGCTGCTGTCCTGCCGTGCCGTGCTTTTATTGACGCCTTTTGCGGAAAATCCGCTGTTTTGCGCAAAATACGGCGGATTGCACACAACATAATCAAATGAACCTGTCGAAAACAGTGATTGACTCTGCTTCATATCGCCGCAAATCACCCGCATGCGCTGCTCCAAGCCATTGTGCGTGATATTCTCCTTCGCCAGAGCGGCAACTTCCGGCTGAATTTCCAGTCCTGTGACGGTAATATGCGGATGCCGTGCACACAGCAATACACTGAGCGCACCGTTGCCGCAGCCCAAATCCATGATGCTTCCGCGCGCCGGCGGACAAGCAAAATCGGACAGAAGCATGGTGTCCTGTCCTAGTTTGAAAAAGCGGTCATCCTGTATCAACGAAAATCCGCCCCATAATTTGTCTGTCCGGCGCATAGGCAACTACTCCTACATTCAGTATATTATAGTGTAAATTATCCCATATGTATCATATTGAGTGCTTCATGCTCCCAACCACGGTCGGATTCCGGATCCGGTTCATCTTCCAGCAGATTGAACGCCGCCATGCCGTATGCATCGCGCATCGCGAGCAGCTCCTCATAATATGCGCGGCCGTCCGGCTCGTCAATATACGGAATCTGCTCCCGCGGCAAATCGGCATTGACCGCCGCAATGATTTCATTTTTCTCGGAAACAAACAGTGCCATGTTGAAACTCCTTGTTTGACTGAATTTTTATGTTCTTTGAAGAAAGACTTTTTTAGGCTCCCTCTTTGAGGGAGCTGGATTGCCGCCTTGCGGCAAGACTGAGGGAGCAGCTGGCCAGCATGTTTTTTCCGATTTACTCTGATACGAATTGGGCAGAACCTTGCCCTCTCAGTCATTTGCTTCGCAAATGCCAGCTCTCCCAATGGGAGAGCCAAGAAGCCATTGCGAACCGCGCGCCAAACGAATCAGAGTAGCTCTAATGCAAACTTTCTCGCGTGCTGCTCCTTCCGTCACGGCTTGCGCCGTGCCACCTTCCTCAAAGAGGAAGGCTTTTTGTTCGTTGTTTGACGATCTGATCGATTTGTGTACAAACTTCCGGAAAATTCTTATCAATCTGTTGATTTGAGAACCGTATTACAAACAGATGGTATGATTCTAAAACGGCAGTTCTTTCCCTGTCATATGCCATTCCCTGTGTTTCATTGTGTTGTGCACCATCCAGCTCAATGACAAGCCCTGCTGCATGGCAATAAAAGTCCACAATAAACCCTCGAATTGTTTTCTGTCGCTGAAATCTAACTGGATACGTTCTCAAATAGTCATACCAAAGATGTTTTTCTTGTTTTGTGGCATCTTTTCGGAGCTGTTTTGCTCGTGGTATCAAGTCTTGACGATACGGTAACGAAATAGCACTCGCCTCTTTTTGATAATTATCTGTATAATCTTATTCAAATTATATTATAAGTTATCTTTTATCTTCTTCCACTCCGCCACAGCAAGCTCATCACAGCGATTGTTATTCTCGTTTTGCGCGTGACCTTTGACCCAATGAAACGTCACATCGTGAACTTCCAGCAAGTCGAGCAGCCGTTCCCACAAATCCGGATTTTTAGCCGGTTCTTTGGGTGTGCGCATCCAATTTTTTGCGCGCCATTTGACCGCCCAGCCCTTTTGAATGGCATCAATGACATATTTGCTGTCCGAATACAAATCGACTGTACACGGCGTTTTGAGTGCTTCCAGCGCTGTGATGACACCGAGAAGCTCCATGCGATTGTTGGTTGTGTTCGGAAATCCCTTGCTGATTTCTTTTCGGTGCTCTCCGTATTGCAGGATAATACCGAAGCCGCCCGGCCCCGGATTGCCGGAGCAGGCGCCATCGGTATAAATCACGACATGTTTATTCTGTGCCATCGGTTTCCTCAGTGGTCACATCCTGTGTTTCAGCAGATTCCGGCACCTCATCCTCTGCCAGTTCTTCCTCCGGTTCCTTGTCTACGCGGGTAATCGCATTGACATGGACATTGTCACCCGTGCGCATGACAATAACACCCTTGGAATTTCTGCCGCACAGACGAATATCTCCGACATCCGTACGAATCATGACGCCGTCATCCGTGATAATCAGCACATCATTGTCATCATCGACAACGGCACAGCCCGCAATATGCCCGGTCGCATCACTCAGCGCATGTGCCAAAATGCCCTTGCCGCCGCGGTGATGAATGGAATAATCCTCAACCGGTGTCCGCTTGCCGAAACCGTTTTCTGTAATCGTGAGCACTTCGCCCTCCGGACGTGCACGCACGCCGCCGATCACGCGGTCATCCTCATCCAGCTCAATGCCCTTGACACCGACAGCAGAACGACCCATTGCGCGAACTTCACTCTCATGGAAGCGAATGCCGCGTCCCTTTGCCGTAATCAGCAGCATATCCTGCGTGTCATCGGTCAGACGGACATCAATCAGGCGATCGCCTTCATTGAGCGACAGGGCACGCAAACCGGTTTTGCGGATGTGTGTCATATCAGCGAGGCAAACGCGCTTGACAATGCCGCGCTCTGTCGTAAAGAACAGATAATGCTTTTCATCGTACTGTTCTTCCGGCACACTGAACATCGCGGAAATGGTCTCTCCATTTTCCAGTGTCAGCAGGTTGACCAGATTGGTTCCCTTTGCCGTGCGGCTGGTCTCCGGAATCTGATAGCCCTTGAGCAGATATACCTTGCCAAAGCTGCTGAAGAACAGAATATTGTCATGCGAGGACGCTGCAAACAGCACCTCTGCGTAATCCTCTTCCCGCGTTGCCATGGCATTGACGCCGCGGCCGCCGCGGCGCTGGGCGCGATACGATGAGGTCGGCAGACGCTTGATATAGCCTCTGTGCGTCAGCGTATATGTGCAGTCCTCCTGCGGAATCAAATCTTCAATGTCAATATCGTCATCTACGATTTCAATGCCGGTGCGGCGTTCATCGCCGAACTTGTCGCGAATGGCAAGCAGCTCGGTGCGAACAACTTCCAGCTGCTTTTGACGGCTGCCCAGCACATCCATCAGCTCATGAATGCGGCCTTCAATTTCATTGTATTCATCGACGAGCTTTTGACGCTCCAGACCGGACAAACGACCCAGACGCATGCTGACGATAGCCTGTGCCTGTTCTTCATCCAGATGGAACGGATATTCTTCCTTGCCGTCTACGATGCCGAGCAGAGCAATCTGATTGATGATAAATGTCTCTGCAATCAGGTTTTGCTTGGCTTCTGTCTCATTTGCCGATGCGCGGATAATGGCAATGATGCGGTCAATATTTTCCGTTGCAACCTTCAAGCCCTCTAAAATGTGTGCGCGCTTTTCTGCGCGCTTCAGCTCATAGCGGCTGCGGCGCTCAATAATTTCTCTCTGGAACTCAATGTATTGGTCAATGAGCTCGCGCAGATTGAGTGTGCGCGGCTGATTGTTGACCAGTGCCAGATTGTTTACCGAGAATGTATCCTGCAGCTGGGTGTAATGGAACAGCTGATTGAGCACAACCTGTGCATTGGCATCGCGCTTGAGTTCGATGACAACGCGGATACCCTCGCGGTCAGATTCATCACGCAGGTCGGAAATGCCTTCTACGCGCTTATCCTTGACCAAATCGGCAATGCTCTCGACCAGACGCGCCTTATTGACGCCATATGGAATTTCGGTTGCGACAATGCGGGTGCGGTTGTTCGGCATTTCTTCAAAGTGCGTGCGCGCACGAACCTTGAGCTTGCCGCGGCCGGTTGCATACGCTGCGCGAATGCCGCTGCGGCCCATAATCACACCGCCGGTCGGGAAATCCGGTCCCTTGATATACTGACAGATCTCATCAAGACCTGCTTCCGGATTGTCGATGACATGGCAAATGCCGTTGATTACCTCTGTCAGATTGTGCGGCGGCATATTGGTCGCCATGCCGACAGCAATACCTGTCGAGCCGTTGACAAGCATGCTCGGGAAACGCGACGGCAAAACAATCGGTTCCTTGCGATTGTCATCGAAGTTCGGCATAAAGTCAACGGTATCCTTGTCGATGTCCGTCATCATATGCGCTGCCAGCTTGCTCATACGCGCTTCCGTATAACGGTAAGCTGCCGGAGGATCGCCGTCAATCGAACCGAAGTTGCCGTGACCGTCAATCATCGGGTAGCGCAGCGAGAACCACTGTGCCATACGAACCATCGCGTCGTATACCGAGGCATCACCGTGCGGATGGTACCGGCCAAGTACATTACCAACGGTGGTAGCCGCCTTGCGGTATGCACGGTCTGCGGTCAGGTGATCTTCGTACATTGCGTACAGAATACGGCGATGTACCGGCTTGAGACCGTCGCGTGCATCCGGCAGCGCACGGCCTACAATAACCGACATCGCGTAGTCGATGTACGATTTTTTCATCTCTCGTTCCAGATCGACCGGAATGATCTTCTGGTTTTCAAAATGGATTTTATTCTTTTCAGTATCCTTTGCCAACTTGCTTATGCCTCCTCATCCAACAATTCAGAGAGACAAGAAATGGCCTCTTCCAGCGAATCCAGCGCATCCCCTAGGATGGCATCTTCTTCGGAGGTCTTTTTCGTCTTCTTGGCCGGCAGCAAATCTACCAGCGCATCATGTCCGTCCATGAGCTGCTGTGCTGCAGCTCTGATCCGTGCTTGTTTTAATTCGTCCATGCGTACCTCCGGCTTATTAAATATCCAGATTGCTGACGTACTTCGCATTTTTCTGAATGAACTCGCGGCGCGGCTCTACCTTTTCGCCCATGAGCAGCGTAAAGATTTCGTCTGCCATCGAAGCATCTTCCAGCGTTACCTGCAGCAGCGTTCTATTTTCCGGATTCATGGTTGTCTCCCACAGCTGTTCCGGATCCATCTCGCCGAGGCCCTTATAGCGCTGAATATCCACGCCGTCACCCATCTCAGCCAGCACACTGACCTGTTCCTGCTCAGTATACGTATAGCGCACACTCTTGCCCTTGGTGTTCTTAAACAGCGGCGGCTGTGCGATATACACATGTCCCTGCTCGATGAGCGGACGCATATAGCGGAAGAAGAAGGTGAGCAGCAGGGTTCGGATATGGCTGCCGTCGACGTCGGCATCCGCCATCAGAATAATCTTGCCGTAGCGCAGCTTTGCCGGATCAAAATCCTCACCGAAGCCCGCGCCAAACGCGGTAATCATCGGCGTCAGCTTATCATTGCCATAGACCTTGTCCAATCGTGCCTTCTCTACGTTGAGCATCTTGCCCCACAGCGGCAAAATAGCCTGATACCGGCGGTCACGACCTTCCTTGGCGGAGCCGCCTGCGGAATCGCCCTCGACAATGTAAATCTCTGTCAGCTTCGGATCTCGCTCCTGACAGTCTGCCAGCTTGCCCGGCAAAGAACCGGATTCCAGTGCGCTCTTGCGGCGTGTCATTTCACGCGCTTTGCGCGCTGCCTCTCTTGCACGGGATGCGGTCTGTGCCTTGTCAATAATCGCCTTGCCGACAGACGGATTTTCTTCAAAGAAAATGGTCAGCTTTTCGCTGAGCATGGAATCCACCAGATTGCGCATATCCGAATTGCCCAGCTTGGTCTTGGTCTGGCCTTCAAACTGTGCCTCCGGCAGCTTGACGGAAATCACGGCGGTCAAACCCTCACGGACATCTTCGCCGGAGAAATTCTTATCGCTGTCCTTCAGGAATCCAAACTTGCGGGCATAGTCGTTAATTACCTTGGTCAGCGCCGACTTAAAGCCGGTCTCATGCGTACCGCCCTCTGTTGTATTGATGTTGTTTGCAAAGGACAGCAGATTTTCGCTGTATCCATCGGTATACTGCAGCGCAACCTCCGCCATGGAATTGTCGCGGCTGCCCTCCACATAGATCACTTCCGGATGCAGCGCCGTCTTGTTGCGGTTCAAATACGCGACAAACTGCTTGATGCCGCCCTCATAGTGCATCACGTCCTCGCGCGGCTCGTCATCCGGATCGCGTTCGTCGCGCAGCGTAATTTTTACGCCGCCGTTGAGGAACGCCTGCTCCTGCAGCCGATTGGCGAGAATCTCATAGTCATACTGCAAAGTTTCAAAAATCTGTCCGTCCGCCTTAAACCGAATGGTCGTGCCGGTCTCATGCGCACACGGCACCGAACGCAGGGTAGATACCGTCTTACCGCGGGCAAATTTCATCGTGTATTTGTTTTCGCCGTCATACACGGTTGCTTCCAGCCATTCGGACAGGGCATTGACAACGGAGGAACCTACGCCGTGCAGACCGCCGGATACCTTGTAGCCGTCACCGCCGAACTTACCGCCGGCGTGCAGCACAGTCAGCACCACTTCCAGCGTTGGAATACCCATCTGCGGGTGAATGCCGACCGGAATGCCTCGGCCGTTATCGCGCACGGTGACGACGCTGTCCGGCTCCAACGTCACCTCAATATGGGTGCAGTAGCCCGCCAATGCTTCATCAATGGAGTTATCCACGATTTCATACACCAAATGGTGCAGGCCGCGCGCAGAAGTCGAGCCAATGTACATGCCCGGGCGCTTGCGGACTGCTTCCAGTCCTTCCAGCACCTGAATCTGGTTCTCATCATAGGTTTCCTTGACGGTCAAATCCAGGATCTCTTCGCTCATACTCATATCATACGTTCCATTTCTCCGGCGAACCTTCCTAAGAGAGGGAAAAAACAGCGCCGGCCGCCGGCTGCGGCTGCTGTCTCCAATTACAAAAAATCAGCATGGAATAAAACAATCCCGCATTGCACGGGATGTCTTATTCACAACAAAATCCAATCGAGCGGATTATTCCGCCGCGCCCTGCTCGCTTCTGCGCAGCAAAGTCGCTGTCGAAAGCTGGGAAATGTACAGGGTGCGCACACCGCCTTCTTCACACAAAATACAGGACTTTGGCAGATCCTCAAAAATAGACTGTACGCGTCCTGCTTTTTCCATAGAGGCAATGAGTGCGCGGGTATGCTTCGACCATGTTGCAGTGTCCATATCGTAAACACCGAGAATGGAACTGGCCGGAACGACCACATCCTGTCCCAGATGCAGATACATGCAGACACCTCCTGCTCCGAGTGAAATTTCCGTCCTTTGGGGAATCCGAAAGGAACCCCAACTCTGATATTTATTATACCACTTTTTGTGAAGTTTTGCACGTGTTTTCTCAAAAAATATTTCAATTCCCCGAAGTTTTTCTCACTTTTTTGCCGATAAAGCGAGAGTTTTTCCACACGATTTTCCACATGTTGCATTCTGGGTATTTTTTCGTAAATTTTTAAGGCAAAAAGGCAGATGATTCCCGCAGGAACCATCTGCCTTTTCCATTATACCTGCTGCACCGTACCTTGTGAAACCAAGAACATGCGTCCTCCCTGCACCTGTGCGAGCTTTTCCGGCTCACAGCAGGTAATGAGAACCTGTCCGTTTTCAATGCGGTTGAGCACGAAATCCTGCCGTTTGGCATCCAGCTCACTCAGCACGTCATCAAGCAGCAGAATCGGATATTCTTTTGTGCTGTCATAAAACATATCACGCTCTGCGAGCTTGAGCGACAGCGCGCACGTGCGCACCTGTCCTTGCGAACCAAAGCTTTTTGCCGAGCGGCCTCCGATGAGCAGTTCCAGATCATCCTTGTGCGGTCCTGACAGACACGAACGCGATGCGATTTCTGCCGCGCGATGTGCACACATATGCTCCCAAATCTGCATGCCAATCTCTTTTGCGGAGGCAAACGGATCCGGCACAGCGGACACGGTGTGATAGCAGTACGACAGCTGCTCATTTTTACCGGACAGCGAGGCGTGAATGCCCTGTGCTTTCTCCATCAGTGCCCGCAGATAGTACGCGCGGTACCGCACGATATGTCCGCCTATCGCGGACATTCTGAAGGAGAAATCATCCAGTGTGTCAAGCAATGATGGCTTTTCCTCTGCGTCCTTCAAAATGCGCAGCTTGTTCTCGTGCAGTTTTCCATATTCGGACAGATACCGCGCATAGTTCGGCCGCAGCTGGCACAGCGCAATGTCCATAAACCGCCGCCGTGCAGCGGCGCCCTCCCGAATCAGCAGCAAATCTTCCGGACAAAACAAGACGGTTCGCAGCACACCTGTGACGTCAGACAGGCGTTTTTGCTTGACTTCATTGACAAAAAATTGTGCGCGCCCCGCCTGTGGGATCACGGCCCGCACGGTTCTGTCACGTTTTTCAGCGAAAAAGGCCGCGCGGACTTCCGCCTGCTGTGCGCCGAAGCGCACAGCATCCCGCTTTTGTCCCGACCGGAACAGCCGCGTAGTTGACAGAAGCCCGACAGCCTCTAAAATATTGGTTTTTCCCTGCGCATTTTCTCCGCAAAATACATTGACTCCCGGCGAAAGTGCCAGCTGTGCAGTCTCATAGTTTCGAAAATCGCGCAGATATAGCGTTTGGATGTTCATACAATGCGGAACTGCTGGCCGTCAGCCAACGCAATGACATCGCCCTTGTGCAGCTTTTTGCCGCGCTGCGTGCAGGTCTCACCGTTTACGGACACCTGTCCCTCTTCGATCATCCACTTTGCTTGTCCGCCAGTCGAACACACGCCGGCAAACTTCAAAAACGCATCCGCTTTGATAAATTCTGTGGTAATTTCAATTGTTTCCATCGTATTTTCTCCGTCCTTTACTCTGCCTTCAGACGTACCGGCAGAACCAAATACGTGAATGCGTTGCCTTCTTCTGGGGTGAACACAATCGGATTCAGGCTGCCTTGCAGCGAAATGCGTACCTTTTCCGACGGGCAGGCGCGCAGGGCATCGAGCAGATAGCGGTTATTAAATCCGATTTCCAAATGCGGCACATCGCCGTCGTATTCAAATTCATCGTACGATTTGCCGATGGTAGTGATACAGCTCAGCTTGAGCAAAGAGCCGTCAAATTCCATGCGAACCGGTGTCTTGAGCTTTTCGGACACGATGAGCGAAACGCGCTCAATCGAGGAGATCAGCTGTCTGACATCGACTGTGATAACGGCTTTTGCGTCCGCCGGAATGGCAGCTTGATAATTGAGGAATTCACCTTCCAGCAGGCGTGTGATGAGAACCGTGTCGCCGATACGGAATAAAATATGGCGGGAATCCGGATAAATTTCCATGACATCGGAAGATTCGTTGAGAATTCGTTCTACTTCGCGCAGTGCAAATGCAGGAACGACAAAACGGGCGTTGGTTGGCACTGGTGCTTCCAGCGTCTCGCGGCGCACGCTCAGACGGTATCCGTCGACGGCGGCTACGCGGAGCTGGTCAGCGGACAGTTCGAACAGGCAGCCTGTCAGAATTGGTTTTGTTTCGTTGTCAGAAACGGCAAAAATTGTCTGTGAAATCATGGACTTCAGCATGGATTGCGGCAATACAATCGGATTTTCGCTGTTTTCCACTTCCGGCAGCTGCGGGAATTCTGTTGCATCAGATGCAACGAGATTGAACATGGCGCGGCCGCAATGAATGGTGGTCAGCATCTCCTGATCGGTTTCCACGTAAATGGTGTTATCCGGCAGTTTGCGGATCATATCGCCGAACAGGCGTGCGTTGAGAACGGCGGCGCCCGGTTCTGTCACAGTAGCTTGGATGGTGACGCGGACGCCCATGGACATATTGTAGCCGCATAACGTCAGACCTCCGGCTGCATCGGCGGTGATAAGCAGACCTTCCAGCAGTGCGATGGAGCTTTTATTGCTCACTGCACGAGATGCTGTGGTGATGGCTTCTTGAAGAATGGATTTTTCGCATGAGAACTGCATGGTACTCCTCCTTATGGATAGTGATGAATATACGGATGTGTTGTATACCTGTCCGGCTCGATGTCTGATGTCTGATACATAGAGCGAATACGGTATATTCTCTTATAAGAATGAATAGTATATTTAGTAATAGTAGTAGAGGACTGCATTCTGTGGAAAACGTGTGATGCGTCCGAAATTTGGGGATTTTTTCGTTCTCTTGTACCTGTGGATAATTTTGGTGGAAAAGTGGATAAGTTTTTTACCGATTGCTTATCCACAGAAATGTTTCCACAGTACACAGGAATATGTGGATAAATTTGCAAGAGATCCCTCATCGTTCTGATGCATAATTATACAGCATGCATGTATATTCGATTACCCGCGAATATTTGTCTTGAGTGTTTTGATGATGTTGTCCATTTCGCTGGTTTCTTTGAGATAGTTTTCGATTTTGTTGATGGAATGCAGGACAGTCGTGTGGTCACGGGAGAAAATCTTGCCGATTTCCGGTAGAGAATAATCTGTGAGGTCACGAACAAGATACATGGCAACTTGGCGCGGTAGGACGAGATCTTTGGATCTGCCGCTGCCCTTGAGTTTTTCGACCGGTGTGCAGTAATAGCGGGAAACTTCGCGGAGAATCATTTCCGGTGTTGGGTTGAGACCGGGATTTTCCTTAAAAATATCCGCTACGGCTTCTTTTGCCAGTTCAATATCAATGGCGCGTTCCATTAAGTCGTGCAGCGCTTTGATTTTCTTGACGGTTCCTTCCAGCTGGCGCACATTGGATGTGATGGTTTTTGCGATGTAGTCGACGACGTCCTCCGGAAGCTGGACGCGCAGAGAATCCGCTTTGACGTGAATGATCGCCATACGGGTTTCGTAGTCCGGCGGCTGAATGTCTGCGAGCAGACCCCATTCGAATCGGGTTTTCAGTCGGTCTTCCAGTGTGTGAATTTCTTTTGGCGGCCGGTCGGAGGTTAATACGATTTGCTTGTTTGCTTCGTATAATGCATTGAATGTGTGGAAAAATTCTTCCTGTGTGCGATCCTTGCCTGCGACAAACTGAATGTCATCGACGAGCAGCAGGTCTGCCAGCCGGTATTTGTCGCGAAATTCCTGTACCTGTCCGGCACCGATGGAGTTGACCAATTCGTTGGTGAAATCTTCGCCCTTGATATAGATGATGCGGAATGACGGATGATCGCGGCGCACGACGTTTGCAATGGCATAGAGCAAATGCGTTTTTCCCAAGCCGGATTGTCCATAGATAAACAGCGGATTGTAGTTTTTGGCCGGATTGTTTGCGACAGCGGTTGCCGCGGCGTGTGCAAATTTGTTGGAAGAGCCGACGATAAACTGTTCAAAGGTGTACTCGTCTTCCGGATAGTTGTTGTGTGCGATCGGCGTCGGTGCGTCTCCGGTTGTCACGATAACGTTGATGTCCGCGGAGAATAAATCGCGCAGTGCGTCTTTGATGGTCTGTAAATAGCGCTCATCAATGATTTCCTTTTTAAATTTATCCGGTGTGTGCAAAAGCAGGGTGTCATCTTTGAACTCGACAGCAGTCAGGTCGTCAAACCATGCGTCCAGCGTCACGGCTTGGAGACGGCCTTGGAGTAAGCCGAGCACCAGTTTCCAGATGTCAGCGGGTGTGTTCATATGATATCATTCCTCTCCCTTGGGATGGTCGTTCATGAAATTGGACGGGCTCCGGCTTGTGCGGATACCAGTACAGAGTATATAATACCATCAATTTTGCACCGTGTCCACAGGGTTTTCCACAGCTTCCACAGGAAAACTCTTGAAAAAATGATTTTTTTCCGCGAAAAACGAGCAGAATATGCAAATAAGCATTGACAAAATGAGAAATTCATGCTTATAATGTATCTTGTACACGCACGCAATGAATTTGAGTGTGAATGGAGGTGCAGCTAAGTATGGTAAGAACTTTCCAGCCGAAGAAGCGTCACCGCAGCAAGGTGCATGGCTTCCGCAAGAGAATGGCTACTGCTAACGGAAGAAAGGTTCTCGCTCGTCGTCGCTCCCGCGGCCGTAAGCGTCTGAGCCTGTAATCCTTGTGCGCATGGGCGCACAGTGAAAAAGAGAACGTGCTCCGCGATGGCGGTCTTTCCACGAAATGTGCGTTTCGGGGGAGAAAGATATGCTCTCTTTTGAAAAGAAGGACAACAAATGAGTGAGAGAAGCGTCGGACTTCGCGTCGGTTTCTCTTCACCGCTGAACAGAAATGGACCGCAAAGCGGTCCATTTCTGTTATCAGCACAAATTATCCTCTGTGTATAGCGGAGGCGGCGCGATTACAATTTGGACAGGCTGTGCGCCGAGATAACAAACCAGACCTGTCAGCTCCGGCATACTACATCGAGCCGGAGAGGAAGATTGTTTGTGGGGCCCGTGCGTGTACTGCAAGCCTCCTGCGATCTTCCGCAATACGGAACAAAGGAAGTCGGGCGATGAAGAATACCTTAAAGGAAAACCGTGATTTCCGCAGACTGTATGGAAGAGGCCGCTCTGCGTCCTCGGATTGTTTGGTTGTCTATGCCATGCACAATAAATTTGGTGCAGGGCGGCTTGGTATTACGGTCAGCGTAAAGCTGGGCTGTGCGGTGCAGAGAAACCGCATCAAACGACTGATTCGCGAAGCATACAGGCTGCATTTGGATGAGCTCCAGCCCAATACGGACCTCGTTGTGGTGGCACGTTTTCGCGCGGTGAATGCACCGTATGAGCGCGTAGAACGTGCGTACTTGCGCTGTCTGAAACAGCTGGGACTGCTGCAGACGAAAGAAGGAAAATAAATCATGATGAAGAAAATCATGATTCTGTGCATTCGATTTTATCGTTCCGCTATCTCGCCGCACATGAGACCCTGTTGCCGGTATACGCCGACCTGCTCCGCCTATGCGCTGGAAGCGATCGAAAAATACGGCGCATGGAAGGGCGGCTGGCTCGCAGTCAAGCGAATTCTGCGCTGCCATCCGTTTTCGCACCACAATCCCTATGATCCGGTGCCCTGACGGAAAACGACAACAAACCCCACTTTGGAGGATCAAATGGGAAACTTTTTCGGAATTATTATTGTAAGACCGCTGGGTCTGATTCTGATGGCGATTTGGTCGCTGGTTCAGAACTATGGCTTAGCTCTCATTCTGTTTACGCTGATTGTAAAGCTCATCCTTCTGCCGTTTATGTACAAGCAGAAAAAGGGCATGAAGAAGATGAATCTGGTGCAGGCGGAATCCGCTGCAATCCAGAAGCGCTATGCGCGCAACAGAGAAAAAATGAACGAGGAAATGCAGAAGCTGTATGAGCGCGAGGGCGTGAACCCGATGGGCTCCTGCCTGCTTTCCTTTATCACGCTGCCGATTATGATGGCTCTGTACTATGCAGTGCGTCAGCCGATGAAGTACATGATGGGTCTGTCCAACGACACGATCGAGGCGATCGCAAAGGTGTTGGGCACAACCTATGACAGTCACTCTGTCTCCGGTCAGATTCAGCTGGCAAAGATGGTTCACGAGAACTGGGACAAGGTCGCAGATTTTGCCACCAAGGGTCTGGTAAACATCGACTTTAATTTCCTCGGCATTGACCTGTCTGCGATTCCGCAGTTTTCGCATCTGGACATCCTGTGGCTGATCCCGATTCTGTCTGGCGGCACAGCGCTGATTTCTTCTCTCGTTATGAGAAAGACCCAGAACATGCAGAACCCGAATGCACAGCAGAACCAGAGTGCACAGATGAACTCCACCATGAACACCATGCTGATTATTATGCCGCTGATGTCCGTGTGGATTGCATTCACCCTGCCGGCATCTATGGGTATCTACTGGACGGTGAACAACCTGTTTACCGTTGCGCAGGAGCTGGTGCTGACTTGGTATATCCTCAAGTTTGACAAGGCTGAGGACGACGAAGAGACCAAGGCACGCAAGCGCCGTGAGGCTGCACACAAGCTCAAACTGGAAGAACAGGCGAAGGAGAAACAGGAAGCCGGAGAGCAGACCGAGTACCGCGGTGCAAAGGCTGCAAATGTTTCCAAGAAGAAGCTCAAGGCATATCAGGCAGAGATCCAGAAGGAAAAAGACAAGGAAACTGCTGCTCGTGCTGCGCAGATCAAGGCAGAAAAAGAAGCTGCCCGCCAAGCTGGCAAGCAGATTGACGACGAGTAAAAGGACGGAAATACACGTATGACGAAGTATATTGAAAAACAGGCCGCAACCATTGATGAGGCTGTTCAGCTGGCACTCGATGAGTTACAGATGGATCGTGACAGCGTCAGCGTTGAGGTTCTGGAAAAGGGAAAGAGCGGATTCTTCGGCATCGGTGCCGTTCCGGCACGTGTCCGCGTATCGTATGAAGAATCTACCCCGGAGAGCGAGGCAAAGGACTTTGTAGACGGTCTGCTGCAGCGCATGGGCATCCAGGGCGAAGCATTCCCGTCCGTCAAAGAGGATGGACAGATTATTCTGGACATCCGCGGCGAGGATATGGGCGCAGTGATCGGCCGCAGAGGCGATACACTGGATGCCATTCAGTACCTCACTTCCCTGACCATCAACCGCGGAAAAGAAGAGCACATCCGCATTGCGATTGACACCGAGGGATACCGCGCAAAGCGCGAGGAATCTCTCCAGCGTCTGGCGCGCAAAATGGCAGGTAAGGTGCTGAAGTACCGCAAGAACATGACATTGGAACCGATGAATCCGTATGAGCGCCGCATCATTCATGCAACGCTTCAGGATTATAAGGGCGTAACGACTTACTCCACCGGCACGGAGCCGAACCGTCGTGTCGTTGTTGCGATGGAACGCGGCGCAAGACCGCAGCGCAGCGGCGGATACCGTTCGAGAACACCGCGTCCGCGCAGAAATGACGCGGAGTAAGCATCGCGGATAGAAATGAGGTCGATGATGTTATGAGCAAGACCATTGCCGCAGTCGCGACAGGGCCTGCTGCCGGACCGATTGGAATCATCCGCGTCTCCGGACCTCAAACCCTTGCGATTGTTGATACAATTTTTACCCCGCAGGGCGGCGGGGCGCTGTCTGAGCGCCCAAACCGCCTGCTTACCTACGGTGCCCTGCACAGCCGAGACGGCAAGGTCATTGACCACTGTCTGTGCTGTGTGATGCATGCACCGAATTCCTACACGGGAGAGGACATGGCGGAAATTCAGTGCCATGGCTCCCCTGCCGTGCTGTCTGAGACGCTGTCTGCGCTGTTTGCAAAGGGCGCCGTACAGGCAGAACCCGGCGAATTTACCCGACGGGCGTTTCTCGCCGGCAAAATGGACTTGTCCGGCGCCGAAGCGGTGCACGATTTGGTGACAGCCGTGACGACACAGGCGGCGGAAAACGCCGCCGCGCAGCTGGACGGTGTTGTCGGAACCCATATCTTTGAGATTCGGCAGCAGCTGGTCGATCTGGTGGCGGAATTTTTGGCGGTTGTCGATTATCCGGACGAAGAAATTGACTCGCATCTGTTTGACAGTGCGTGCGAAATTCTGCATCGGGCGACCAGTGAGCTGTACGACATGGCGGAGACCTACGAGCGCGGACGTATTTTGCGCGAGGGCATTCCGTGTGCCATTCTTGGCAGACCGAATGCCGGCAAGTCCTCCCTGCTCAATGCACTGGCGGGCGTAGACCGCGCCATCGTCACGAACATTCCGGGTACAACCCGCGATGTCATTGAAGAAACCATCCGAATCGGCGCGGTTGTTCTGCGTCTGTATGATACCGCAGGCCTGCGCGATACGCAGGATCCGGTGGAAAAGATGGGCATTGACCGCGCGATGAAGCAGGCACAGGCGTCGTCGCTGATTCTCGCCGTGTTTGATTCCAGTGACCACATTTCCGATGATGATTTGATGGTTATTGCGCGCACACACGGCAAACGGACGATTGCCGTCCTCAACAAGAGTGATTTGCCGTCCGAGCTGGACGTGCAGAACATTCAGCGGCATTTCGACTACGTCGTGTCCGTCAGCGCCAAAACCGGCGAAGGACTGCAGGAATTATATGATTTGATTCCGAAGGTGGTCGGCATGGACGGCATGAGCTTTGACGGAAGCACAATTACCAATGCGCGGCAGGCTGCTGCCCTAGTACGGGCGGCGGAACGCTGCGAGGAGGCATTTGTCGCAGCCCAGCTCGGCATGACGCCGGATGCAATTGTCATGGACGCAGAGGGCGCCATTGCGGCTCTCGGTGAGATTACCGGACAGACCGTCCGCGATGACATTGTATCTACCATTTTTTCGAAGTTCTGCGTGGGAAAATAATTGGGAATGGCTGCCATTCCGGATGGAAAATTTCTGTCCGGAATGGCGTTTTTTCACGGCATTTTTCGACAGCAAATGCTTGCGCTGTCCGGCGCGCTAATAAGTTTTGCACATTTTACACAGAGTTATCAACAGAAAGCACGACCAGACGACGGAGATGTTTGACGGATTGGGAAATTTTTCGACATTGTTTTTGGTGAATTTGCTAGAGTTATACACAAAGTTATCCACAGCTGTGGATAACAAACGATGGACGGAGCAATAGAATGCGGCGTGCGCCTTGACCCGCTTTCCATTCTATGCTATGCTAAAATATCTGGAATTGCGCACTTTTGCCAGTACACAACAACGAACACAATAAGATGCATGGCATCTTTTGATACATATAAATACTATAAGAATAAAACGTTACGAATTATACAGAAAGGAATGATATTCGTGCAATTTTTAGCTGGAACTGTAGACGTTGCAGTCATCGGTGCCGGTCATGCGGGCATCGAGGCGGCACTGGCGAGCGCACGACTGGGACTGAAAACCATTGTTTTTTCCATCAATTTGGATGCCGTCGGCAATATGCCGTGCAATCCCGCCATTGGCGGCACGGCAAAGGGACATTTGGTGCGTGAAATTGATGCGCTGGGCGGCGAAATGGGACGTGCAGCGGATGCGGCGTGTATTCAGTATCGTCTGCTCAACCGCGGCAAGGGCCCTGCCGTGCACTCGCTGCGTGCACAGGCAGACCGTGCGCAATACAGAGAGTATATGAAGCATGTGCTCGAAAAGCAGGAAAACCTCATGCTCAAGCAGGCGGAAATCGTAGACATTACAACAGAAAACGGTGCTGTCACCGGTGTGACCACGCGAACCGGCGCACATTATGACGCCAAGGCGGTCATCGTCGCCACGGGCACGTATTTGCAGGGCAGAATTATCATCGGTGATATGTTTTATGACGGCGGTCCGGACGGCATGTTTGCCGCGATCGGCTTGACGGATTCTCTGCGCAAGATGGGGCTGCATCTCATGCGCTTTAAGACCGGCACGCCGCCGCGCGTCAATCGCCGCAGCATTGATTTTAGTGAGTTGGAAGTGCAGGAAGGCGAAAAAGACTGCATCCCGTTTTCCTTTGAGACCGAGCACGTGCCGGAAAATCGGGCAGTGTGCCACTTGACCTATACCAACGGCACAACACATGACGTCATTCGCAGCAATTTGAACCGCTCTCCCCTGTATTCCGGCAAAGTAGAGGGCATTGGCCCGCGCTATTGCCCGTCTATTGAAGATAAAGTGGTGCGGTTTGCGGATAAGCCGCGTCACCAGCTGTTTATCGAGCCGATGGGCTTAAACACGGAAGAAATGTACATTCAGGGCTTTTCCTCGTCCATGCCGGAAGATGTACAGCTGGATATGCTGCATACCATCAAGGGCTTGGAGCATGCGGAGGTCATGCGTCCGGCGTATGCCATTGAGTACGACTGCATTGACCCGCTGGAGCTGCTTCCGACGCTGGAAACCAAGAAGATTCACGGTTTGTACGGCGCCGGTCAGTTTAACGGCTCCTCCGGCTATGAAGAAGCGGGTGCACAAGGTCTGGTCGCCGGCATCAATGCCGCGCTCAAGCTCAAGGGAGAACCGCCGATGATTCTGGATCGCGCCGATGGGTATATTGGCACGCTGGTCGATGATCTCGTGACCTGCGGTACCAAGGAGCCGTACCGCATGATGACTTCGCGCAGTGAGTACCGCCTGATTCTGCGGCAGGACAATGCAGATGAGCGGTTGGTTGGCATTGGCACCCGTGTCGGGCTGAATTCGCAGGAACGCTGGGAAAAAGTACAGCGCAAATATGCCGCCGTCCAGCAGGAGATTGACCGTGTGGAACACGTCAATTTGGCGCCGTCAGACGTCTTACAGGATTTTCTAAAACAGCATCACAGCACACCACTCAAATCCGGATGTAAGTTGTCTGACCTTATCCGCAGACCGGAACTGAAATATGATGCCCTCGCTCCGTTTGATCCGGAACGTCCGACGTTATCCAAAGAGATTCGCGAGCAGGTCGAAATTCGCATCAAATATGAAGGCTATATCAAACGACAGCTGCGCGATGTGGAACAGTTCCGCAAGCTGGAAAGCCGCCCGCTGCCTGCGGATTTAGATTATACACAAATTTCATCGCTTCGTCTGGAGGCCAGACAAAAGCTGCAGCAGGTGCATCCGTTGAATTTTGGACAGGCATCGCGCATTTCCGGTGTGAGTCCGGCGGATATTACCGCCCTGATGATCGTCACAGAGATGATGGAAAAGGAGAAAAAGAATGACTGAATTGCTCAAAAACGGCTTTTCTGCCATGAAACTATCGGTTTCTGACGCACAGATTGCCCAGCTGGAGGATTTTACCGCCCGCATGCTGGAGACCAATAAGGTCATGAATCTCACCCGCATTACCGATCCGAAGGAGATTGCGGAAAAGCATCTGCTCGACTGTGCATCCCTGCTGCAGGCAGCGGATTTTTCAAAAAAATCCGTGGTAGATGTCGGCTGCGGCGCGGGTTTTCCGGGCATGCCGCTGCATATTTTGTGCCCGTCCTGCCAGTTGACGCTGCTCGATTCGCTGGGCAAGCGCATTCGTTTTTTGCAGGGATGCATTGATGCGATGAATCTGTCCGATATCGAGGCGGTGCATGCCCGTGCGGAAGAATTCGCGGCAAAGCATCGCGAGCAGTACGATTTTGCGGTTTCCCGCGCCGTTGCACAGCTCAATGTGCTGGCAGAGCTGTCGCTTCCGCTCGTCAAGCAGGGCGGCGCGTTCATCGCGATGAAGAGCAAGGACACCGACGAAGAACTGGAGCGGGCAAAGAAAGCCATTCGTCTGCTCGGCGGAGAAATCGAGAAAATTAGCGATTATACGATTCCGCACACCGAAATTACCCACCGCTTGGTGGTTATTCGAAAGAAAAATCACACACCGAAACAATATCCGCGTCCGTTCCGCAAGATTTCTGCATCCCCGCTGTGATTGTTTCACGTGAAACAGAGCGGCCGGATGTTTAACACATGTTTCACGTGAAACATACCAAGAATCACACGTGTTTCACGCAGAAATTACACACACAAAACGCGGTTTCCCTGTTGTTTCACGTGAAACAAAGTGGTATAATGAATACCGAAAAAGAAGTTATTCCGGAAAGGAAAATCACGTATGGGAAAAATCATTGCATTTGCAAATCAAAAAGGCGGCGTCGGAAAGACGACAACCGCCGTGAATCTTGCCGCTTCTTTGGCGGATCAGGGAAAGAAAGTTCTCGTGTGCGATTTTGACCCGCAGGGTAATGCGACTTCCGGTTTTGGTATTGACCCGCGCTCTCTCAAAACCAGTGTGTATGAGCTGGTCGTTTGCGATGCGCCGGTGGAAGAAGGAATTATCAAGACCAAGTGGGTCGATGTGATCGGCGCAAATGTCAATCTTGCCGGCGCAGAGATCGACATGATTGAAATGGATCGCCGCGAGTATCGGTTGAAGATGGTGCTCGATCAGGTGCGCGAGGAGTATGACTATATCTTCATTGACTGCCCGCCGTCTCTGGGACTGCTGACACTCAACTCTCTGTGTGCGGCAGATTCGTTTCTGGTGCCGCTGCAGTGCGAGTATTATGCACTAGAGGGTCTGACCCAGCTGATGACAACGGTGCGCGCCGTACAGCGCGGACTGAATGAGAATATCCGCATGGAGGGCGTGCTGCTCACCATGTTTGACGGACGCACGAATTTGTCCATTCAGGTGGTAGAGGAAGTCAAGCGTCACTTTGGCAAGAAGGTCTTTGCGACGGTGGTACCGCGCAACGTCCGCTTGTCCGAGGCACCGAGCCACGGCGAACCGATTACCGCGTACGATCGCTACTGCCGCGGTGCGGAAGCGTACATGGCACTGGCACAGGAATTTCTCAGAAGAAATGAAGCGTGAGAGAGGAGAAACGTATGGCAAATAAAAGTCTGGGACGCGGTCTCTCCGCATTGTTTGGGGAAGAAAATTTAGATCCGGCCGTGCCGCCGACGAGTGCAGAGCCGATTCGTCCGAAAAACGGATTCCGCAATCTGCCGCTCAGACGCATTGAGCCGAACCGCGCACAGCCGCGCCGGTCCTTTGATGAAAAGGCATTGCAGGAGCTGGAAAACAGCATTCGCACGCATGGCGTTCTCGCGCCGATTACGGTTCGGCAGGGCGACAATGGGTATTATCAGATTGTAGCTGGCGAACGCCGCTGGCGTGCGGCACGCCGCGCAGGCTTGGATACCATTCCGGCAATGGTCATTGATGCCGATGAGCAGACCATGATGGAACTGGCACTGATTGAAAACCTGCAGCGCGAGGATCTCAATCCGATGGAAGAAGCCGAAGGCTATCGCGCGTTGATGGATCAGTTTGGTATGAATCAGGAGACCGTAGCGGCGCGCGTGGGACGTTCGCGTTCTGCGGTTGCCAATTGCCTGCGTCTGCTGACGTTGGATGAAGATGTGCGCAAGCTGGTAGAGGAAGGCAGACTGTCCAGCGGCCATGCGCGTGCTGTGCTGTCCATTCAGGATGAGAGCAAGCGATTGACCGCGGCAATGAGCATGGTACAGTCCGGCATGTCTGTGCGTCAGGCAGAGGCATACGTCAAAAAACTCAATCAGCCGGCGGAAAAGAAAACCGAGATGGAAGTACCGAAGGAGTTCCAGCCGGACTACTATGCAGAGGTGGAGCGCAAGCTGGAAGGCTCGCTGGGCCGCCGCGTACAGATTGATCATAAAAAGAAAAAAGGAAAGATCACACTGGAATATTACGGTGATGAAGATCTGGAACGGCTGGCAAATGCTCTGGCAGCTGTGACCCTTTGATGGAGGCTTGTCATGAGCGAAGAAAAAAAGAACATTCCGCCGGAGAATGATTCGGCACAGAAAAAACCGACGTTGGAAGAGGACATTAAGATTTATGAAGAAGCCGTGTCTATTGACTGCAGCCGGCAAAAGAGCCGCAGAGTCTTTGTGTTCTATATCATCGGTCTGTTTTGCGTAGCACTGGTGCTGATTCTGCTCAGCTATGTCATGCAGGCGCATGCCAATCAGGAGCTGGAGGCACTGGGTACGCAGCTGACCGAACAGACCGACGCTGCCAACGGTGCAAGAGCAAAAGTGGATCAGCTGCAGGATTCCATTGATAAACTGCAGGCGGATCTGGCAGAAGCGCAGAAGCAGAATGGAACGCTGACCAAACAGTCAGAAGATGCTGCAAAGAATGCAGAAGCACTGGATCAGCTGTGGCAGCTGGAAAAGGCATATCAGGACGGGGAAAAAGATACCGCGCGCGAGATCATTGATAAGATGGACGCTGCGTATACGCGGGACGCCCTGACGAATGAGACCGCGGCACCGCTGACCGGCTCGGCGGCAAAGGAATATGCAGATATTTGTGATGCGTTGAACGCAGATGAATCATAAATTGAAATAACCATCCATAGCGGGCAAAGCGTCCGCATAGGGGTGTAAGAAAGGAAACATGAATCGTGTTAGATGTAAAGTTTATCCGAGAGAATACTGAGAAGTGCAAGACTCGTCTGGCTATGCGTGGCAAGAGCTATGACGAGGAGATTGATACTGCTCTGGCACTCGACCAGAAGCGCCGTGATATCATCGGCAAGGTTGAGGCTATGAAGGCGGAGCAGAATAAGGTATCTAAGTCCATCCCGCAGCTCAAGAAGGCTGGTGAGGATGTATCTGCTGTTCTGGCACAGATGAAGGAACTGAGTCAGGAAGTCAAGGCGCTGGACGCTGAGCAGGCAGAAGTAGAGCAGCAGCTGCATGATACTCTGCTGACCATCCCGAATGTACCGGCAGACAAGGTGCCGGAGGGTGCAGACGATACCTGCAATCCGGAACTGCGCCGCTGGAGCGAGCCGCGTGCGTTCGATTTCGAGCCGAAGGCACATTGGGACATCGGCAAGGATCTGGGCATTCTGGATCCGGACACCGCGGCAAAGGTAACCGGCAGCCGCTTCCATTTCTATAAGGGCATGGGCGCTCGTCTGGAGCGTGCAGTCATCAACTACTTCCTGAACACGCATACCGACAACGGCTACACGGAGATTCTGCCGCCGTTCATCGCAAATACCGCGTCTATGACCGGCACCGGTCAGCTGCCGAAGTTTGCAGAGGATATGTACCATCTGGAAAACACCGATCAGTACTTGATTCCGACGGCTGAGGTTCCGGTAACCAATATGTACCGCGATGACATTATTCCGGCTGAGCAGCTGCCGATTCGCTATGCAGCATACTCTGCATGCTTCCGCGGTGAGGCTGGTGCAGCAGGCCGTGACGCACGTGGCCTGATTCGTCAGCATCAGTTCAACAAGGTTGAGCTGGTAAACTTCACGGCACCGGAAGATTCTTGGAACCAGCTGGAGAACTTGACTCACGAGGCAGAAGCTGTTCTGCAGGGTCTGGGTCTGCCGTATCGTGTAGTTATCCTGTGCACCGGCGATGTAGGCTTCAGCTCTGCATGCACCTATGACATTGAGGTTTGGATGCCGTCTTATGGCCGCTATGTAGAGATTTCTTCCTGCTCCAACTTCCTGGATTATCAGGCACGCCGTGCAAACATCCGCTGCCGCAATGAGCAGGGCAAGCCGCAGTACGCGCACACCCTGAACGGCTCCGGCGTTGCAGTAGGCCGTACCGTAGCAGCCATTCTGGAGAACTACCAGAACGCAGACGGTTCTGTCACCGTTCCGGAAGCTCTGAGAGGCTTCATGGGCACCGATATCATCAAGTAAGACATCGAGCTAAATTGGGAATAGAAAACCGCTCATCCAGCCGGATGAGCGGTTTTTTCGTGTGGAGCAGAAGCTACTTGTCTCTCCCTCTGGGAGAGATGTCGCGGAGCGACAGAGAGGGATTAGCCATGATATGCATTTGTCAACGTCTTGCCCTCTCAGTCATTGGTTTTCTACCCGTTCGGCGGCGTTGCCGATGACGTAGAACGTGTACGGGTTGACGTTGCCGGTAGGCGTCAGACCATAGAGCTGCTGAAAGGTCAGCACGGCATTGCGCGTCAGTTCTCCGTAAAATCCCGTTGCGGGCACAGGCTCAATCTGCGGATAGACTTCAGACAACCGATTGAGCCAGTTTTGCAGGCGTGTGACGTCTGCCGAGCGGGAGCCGAGAACCAACGTATTGGTCGGCGGAAAGACATCGGATGACAGCTTTTGCGAAGCGCGAATGGTTTCATACGCGCGAATCAAATTGTTCCACGTGAAACTTCCGACGATGCCGTCCGGTGTCAAACCGACGCTGCGCTGGAAGGCCTGCACGGCGGTGCGTGTGTCGGTGCCGAAAATCCCGTCTATTTTGACAGGGGGAATATCGTTGTGAAACCGCCCGATGGTAGACAAAAAGAATTGCAGCAGGCGGACAGGGTCTCCGCGCATGCCCTCGCGCAAATCCTCCGGCAGTGTGCGGGAGATGTCCTGCAGCGTGATGCCGATGGCGTTGAGTTCTGCCAGCCGCAGCACGGCGTTGTAGACCGAGGTGATTTGATACCACGTGGCAGGGCCGACGATGCCGTCCGGCGTCAAATTAAAAATCTCCTGAAAAGCTTTGACAGCGGATTCCGTGTTGGCATCAAAGACGCCATTCACCGGATAGATTTTGGGAATGGCGGGATAGTTGTTTGAGATGCGGTTGAGGCGGCTCTGCATGATTTCTACAGAGATGGAGGCATCGCCCAGACGCAGCGGCTGCCCCGGATAGGAGCGGACAGCAGGGCGCGTGGGAGCGGTGCGAATATCCAAATCTTCGCCGTAATAGCGTGTGAGGATTTGATAGGGGGTAAGTCCCTGATTGGCAAGATCGACGGTACCCCATTGGCTCAATCCGTCGCATTGCACGCGCCGACCGTCGCAATAGGCGGCAAACAGCGGCTGGATAAAATCAGGGCGGGCAAGATACTGGTTAAACAGCTCGTTGACGAGCACGGCGACATTTTCGAAAATATCCCGCCCGTTGACAAAGGCCTGATCGTAAGCGGTGGAATTGGTGATGTCAAAATCATAGCCGCGCGAACGATACCATTCGGTGTAGATACGGTTGAGGGCAAAGGAGACCTGCGCATAAATATTGGCACGCAGGGCGTTTTCCGGCCAAGTCGGATATAGCTCGCTGGAAGCAACATTTTGGATATACTCCAAAAAAGGAACCGTGACGTTCTCCGCCGGTTCGTCCGGCCTGCCGAGATGGACGGTAATGGTTTCTGGGATGTATGGGTATTCTGGCATTTATTCCCTCCCTGAACCGGACGGGCCTTTTTCCGTGCTGTCGATGATGATGCTTTTGCGCAGTTCCTCGATGGAGCGCGGCGGAATCATAGCAACGGGCAGAACTGTGGTGAGGTCGGCAAAAATAGCGACATCCAGTACGGTCACCGGACGATAATCCGGATGGTCAATGCTGACGCGGTATGAGGCAAATGGCGGTGCAGTCTCTGCATTGTGCTCGGTCAGTGCGGGAGCTTCAAGTGCAATCGGGGCGGTAGAGCCGTTGCTGTCTGTGCGGACAGAGGCACAAGGTGTTTGGTTGTTGTCTGCGCAAAAAACGGTTATCTGGGCGCCTGCGACTGGCACTGCACCGCGTGCCGCGCGTGTCTGTACGATGAGTGTTCCTGTGGGCATGGTATCACCTCTCTGCTGTTGTTGAACATATAGAGCAATGTATGCGGGAGAACAGACGGATATGAGGGAGTAACCAGTTATCCCTGACAAATCAGACTGACTCCCATGCAGACTTGTCAGCGTACTGCTCCTTCTGTCACGGCTTTTTATCGGCAAAATAAAAGCACCGGCTCCGGAAATTTCCGGAACTGGTGCTTGATTTTTGTGCGAAACAAGTTTCAGTGATACTTACTGCTTTTCGTACATATACATGGTGTAGTTGTTGCCGTTGAGCATCAAAAACAGATGACCCTCAAACATGCCCACGGTATATACCTGCTTGCTGTTTCCGTTGTCGATGGTCAGGCAGTACGTCTTTTCATCATAGGTGTACGTGCAGGAATCCATCTGGTCATCCTCGCCCATCTTACAGGTGCCGTCATCCTTGAGCTTCAGCTCATAGGTGCCGCCGGTTGCATCCTTCCAGTTTCCCGTGAAATCGGAAAGCGCAATCGGTGTGGTGCGCTTGTCGCGGAAGAAATAGCACTGGCTTTGGTCGTAAAAGCATACCATGACATCGCCAAGTACGGTGCCGAACAAGGTTTCCTTGCCCTTTTCGTTGGACAGTACTACGTATTCTTCGTTCTTGAACGTGTCTGCCAGCTTAAAGCTGTCGTTCTGAGAATAGTATACGTATTTGCCGGAAAGAGAATTCGTAGAAAACTTGGTGGCGATGGTGCTGGTGTATGTGCCGTCTGCATTGAATGTCACGGAGCGATCGGCCTCCGGTGCAGACCAAGTACCGTCAACGGTGATAGATGGATTTTCCAACACATCGTAGGTCTCAGCTGCCGTCGACGTGTCGCCGCCGCGTGTACAGCCGGAAAGTAAGCCAACTGCCATCACTGCAGTCAGGGCAAGGGACAGTATTTTTTTCATCATAGCTAGTCAATTCTCTCCATTTCTGTGATTCAGATACAATCTATTATACTTGTACAGACAACAGAAATCAATAAAAAATCCGGAGAGACAGAAATTAGCCGTTTTTCTCCGCCTTGAGCTGGCGCAGTGCCTTGACGACAATTTCCTGATCATCCAGATGATTTGGCTCGCCGGAAACGCAGACAGAACCAATCATGCCGGTGCCTGCGAGCACAATCGGCATACCGCCGCCGCCCGGTGCGAAGTCATCGGCATGCAGCTTGCGGTCCTCCAGAGATTCCCCGCTCTCGCTCAGCATGCAGCCAAAGCAAAGAGAACCCATCTGCATCAGTTCAACGGCGTTGCGCTTGCGCTCCAGCCACAGTTCACTGTCCGGACGGGCGCCGTCCTGAAAATACCGATATACGACTACGCCATTGATGACGATTTCTGTGGCAACCGGTGCCGGATAGCCCTGAGATGCTTCATTGATGAGCAGTCCCAGACGCAGCGCATCGGCGCGGGAAAATGAGGAGAAGGTTAGTTCCTGTTCCAATGCGGACAGAGAGGCAAACGTTTCAGACATAAAAATAGCCACCTTTCAATACTTGTTGTATAAATAAGAATAAAATATACATAAGAGAAAAATAATGCTCTCGTATGTTTCTATCGGTATCGTATCATGTGCGGGAACGCTTGTAAAGAGAAAGTATGAAATTCTTAAGAATCTAAAAATCGCCAAAATTGTTGTTTTTTTTACGCAATGTGAGTATAATAAAAGGCACTGAACAGCAAGTAAACCATTATGGAAACAAATGGAAAAAGGAGATGAACATAGAGATGGCAGATGAATTTGAAACCAAGCCGGAAGAGGAGCAGAATAAGCGGGAGCAAGCCAAGCGAGATCTTGCCGATTTGCAGAAACTGATGGCACAGGTACAGGGCGATTCCTCCGCAAAGAGCGATCGCGATACACAGCCGGAGCCGGCAAAGCAAGAAGCCGTTTCTGTCGATGAACTGATTGACCGCGCGGCATCCGAAGCAGAACAGGATGCTGAGCCGGAAGACGCAGAGCAGGCAGAACAGGCGCCGGAAACACCATCTCAGATAGACGGAACACAATCCGATGACACGGAGACGAAGAAACCGCAGGAAGAACAATCCAAGCTGGAAGAATCGGAATCAACGGAACCGGAAGCATCTGAGACGCCGGAGGAAAAACAGCAGGCGGAGCAGGAACAGCGCGAGCAGGTGCTGAATCAGCAAAAGCGCCGCCGACAGGCTGCACAGGCCGCTGCCGGCACACCGATTGAGCTGGATTTAAGAAAAAAGGCAGCGGAAAAAACGCAGAAGCAGCAGCCGCACAAAACCCATAAGACGCACAAGGACGCAAGACTTGCGCGCAAACGGCGCAGACAGCTGATTCGCATGGGCACGGTTTTGGTCGTGTTCCTTGTTGCACTGGTGTTGATTGTCTCTATTGTGCGCGGCATTGCGGGCAGTGGAAAGAAAGATTCCGGGGATGCGGGCAAGCAGACGACTTCCGCCGTATCCAAAAACGAGAACAAAAAGGACAACGATACACCGGCAAGCCAGCAGGATAGCAAGCAGTACTTAGCAATTAAGGATGATACGACGCTGCCGGATTACGCAAAGAAATATCCGGGCATGTATGCAACAGCTGCCACAACGCAGAAAAAGCTCAGCGACAAAAAGGTATGTTATTTGACCTTTGATGACGGTCCGTCGGATACCTGCACGCCGCAGATTCTGGACATCCTGAAAAAGTATCATGTGAAGGCAACATTTTTTGTCGTGACCAGCGAAATTGACGGCAATGAGAAACTGATTCAGCGCATTATTGATGAAGGTCATACGCTGTGCATCCATGCCAATGAGCATGAGTACAAAAAAATCTATGCCTCTCCGGAAGCTTATCTGGAGGACTTTGCAGCGGCATATGATAAGATTTATGCGCTGACAGGCTATAAAGTACAGGGATTCCGCTTCCCAGGCGGCAGCAACGGTCAGCTCAATCATTATGGCAATTATGACGCCATCATAAAAGAGATGACGCGCCGCGGCTTTGAGTATTATGACTGGAATGCCTATGACCATGATGCAGAGGGCGGCAGCTATTCCGCATCGCAGCTGGCACAGTATGCCGTACACGAAGTATCCATTAGCTCGCGCAACGATGTTATTTTGTTGATGCACGATACGTATGGCAAGGAAAATACCGTGAAGGCTTTGCCGAGCATTATTGAAGGCATCCAGAAGGAAGGCATTGAATGCCTGCCGATTACCAAGACCACGCGTCCGGTGCATTTCAGTGTCAATGAAAACACACCGGCAGAGTATACCGAGGAGACGAGCAGCGAAGATTCTGCAAAGAGCAGTGATTCTTCCAGCAAATCCGGCAAGAGCAGCGAAAGCTCTGCCAAGAGCAGTTCCTCCAAAAGCGAAACGAAAAACTAAAAGCAAAATCACCAGTTCTGGGAACACCGGCGCTGGTGATTTTTTACTGCTGCACTTCGTATGATAATCTGTCACACAAACCAAACATGTCTCTCTCTTTGGGAGAGATGCCGCGGAGCGACAGAGAGGGCTAATACCAGCTAGAATAGGTTTTAAAGGTTTACCCTGATACGAACCTGTCTGTGTGCTGCCCTCTCAGTCATTACTTGTCTCTCCCTCTGGGAGAGATGTCGTGCAGCGACAGAGAGGGCTAATATCAGCTAGCATGTTTTTTGAAGATTCGCCCTGACACGAACCTGTCTGTGTGCTGCCCTCTCAGTCATTTGCTTCGCAAATGCCAGCTCTCCCAGAGGGAGAGCCAAGAAGAACGTACGAATAATTTTAATTTTGTATATTTATTATAGAACTATACAAGTAGTAAATATCTAGTGTAAAATATCCTGTTTCCAATTGGGGCGAGGTGGAGTATAATAAGGACAATACGTGCCTGCACGCAGGAGAACACGAAAATTCATTCCTGAGGTGGAAGTTATTATGAAAGACGGTTTTATCAAAGTCGCGGCAGCCACGCCGGAAATCCATGTGGCTGACTGCGCATTCAATGCAGACAATATTTTGACTCTGTGCCGCGAGGCAAATGAACAGGGCGTGCAGGTTGTTGGTTTTCCGGAGCTGTGTCTGACCGGATACACCTGTTCCGATCTGTTCTTGCACGAGGTTTTGCTGGAAGGCGCCAAGCAGCAGCTGCTCCGCATCGCCAAGGAGACCAAGGATATGGATATGCTGATTTTGATTGGCATTCCGGTGCGTGTGCGCGGTGCGCTGTACAACTGTGCCGCTGTTCTGCACAAGGGCGATATTCTGGGCATGGTGCCAAAGCGCAATATTCCGAACTATACCGAGTTCTATGAGCTGCGTCATTTTACCGAGGCAACCGCCGAGACCGCTGAGTATTTGACTTGGGGCGATCAGAAATTTGCACTCAGCCCGATGCAGGTATTCCAGTGCACAGAGATGCCGGAATTTACCGTCGGCGCAGAAATCTGTGAAGATTTGTGGGTATCCAATCCGCCGTCCAGTGCATTGGCAGCCGCAGGCGCGACGATTCTTTATAATCTGTCCGCTTCGGATGAAATTATCGGCAAGGCGGCATACCGCCGCGATTTGGTTCGGATGCAGTCGGGACGCGGACAGTGCGGTTACGTGTACTGCGATGCCGGCCAGGGCGAATCTTCTACGGATTTGGTGTTTGCCGCGCACAATATTATTGCAGAAAACGGCTCGATTCTCGCACAGTCTAAGCGATTTGAAACCGGCTTGACGATTTCGGAAATTGATGTCAAGCGTATGGATTACGAGCGCCGCCGTCAGAACACTTTCCACACAGAGGATGTGTTTGATTACGCGGAAATCCCGTTTGATATGCAGCTGAGAGAGACCGAGCTGACCCGCCCGGTTGCACAGACACCGTTTGTTCCGTCCAATAAGGACGATCTGGCAGAACGCTGCGAGGAAATTCTGACGCTGCAGGCAACCGGCTTGGCAACCCGTGTCCGCCATGCACACGCAAAAACGGCGGTTGTCGGTCTGTCCGGCGGTCTGGATTCCGCGCTGGCGCTGGTTGTCACCGTTCATGCCTTTGATATGCTGGGACGTGACAGAAAGGATATTATTGCCGTGACGATGCCGTGCTTTGGCACGACCAGCCGCACCAAGAACAACGCACTGACGCTGGCGGCGGCATATGGCACGACCTGCAAGACCATTGAAATCGGTGCGTCTGTGACGCAGCATTTTCTGGATATCGGTCATGATATGGAAGACCATTCCGTAACGTTTGAAAACGGTCAGGCGCGTGAACGCACGCAGGTGCTGATGGATCTCGCCAATAAAACCGGTGGCATGGTTATCGGTACCGGTGATCTGTCTGAGCTGGCACTGGGCTGGGCAACCTATAATGGTGACCATATGTCGATGTACGGCGTCAACGGTTCGATCCCGAAAACGCTGGTTCGCTATCTGACAGCATACGAAGCAGAGCGGGCGGGCGGAGAAACCGGTCGTGTTTTGCGCGATGTACTCGCGACGCCGGTATCGCCGGAGCTACTGCCGCCAAAGGACGGAGAGATTTCGCAAAAGACAGAAGAACTGGTCGGCCCGTATGAGCTGCACGATTTCTATCTGTATTATTTGCTGCGATTTGGCATGGAGCCGAAGAAGATCTATCGTCTGGCAAAGCATGCGTTCGCCGGCGTCTATGACGATGCAACAATTAAGAAATGGCTGACAACGTTTGTTCGCCGGTTCTTTATCCAGCAATTTAAGCGTTCCTGTCTGCCGGACGGCCCGAAGGTCGGTACGGTTACGCTGTCCCCGCGCGGAGACTGGCGCATGCCGTCGGATGCGGTCAGCGCCCTGTGGATGCAGCAGTGCGAGCAGCTGTAAGAGTGCGGATATAGATGAACAAATCTGTATTGGCTTCTTGGCTCTCCCTCTGGGAGAGCTGGATTGCTGCGAAGCAGCAAGACTGAGAGGGCAAGCAATATACAAAGTCTGCTTCAGGCAAATTGGAGAATATATCTGGTATAATCCCTCTCTGTCGCTGCGCGACATCTCTCCCAGAGGGAGAGCCGAGTTTGGCTTGTGCGCAAGATTTTGAGAGCAGTCCCGTTTGGGCTGCTCTCTTTTTCGTCTTAGCGATTCTTTTTCCCTTCGTTAAAAATTTCATTTGAACACAAAGTGTATATTTTCTATAAATATTATAGCGTTGTAAAAAGTGCGTGCAAAACGTGTGAAAAAAACTGGGTAAATTCTTGGTAAATTATAAAAAGTGTTCAAAAAAAGTGCGTGAATTTCTTGACAAAGATTTCGGAATCGCTATAATATAAGCGTGTGCATGTGCGCATGTACATAGATTAACCCGCATTCCTGAAGGTGCACCGTACTTTTAGCCGAAAGCCAGATCAGCAAAATGTGCGTTTGCAGATTTCACATGGAATTGATATTTTTTGGGAGGTTTACTGGTATGGATTTTAGGCTTACAAAAGAGCAGGCACTGGTTCAGAAGATGTGCCGTGAGTTCGCTGTAAACGAAGTTGAGCCGATCGCTGCTGAGATCGACGCTGAAGAGCGTTATCCGTTTGAAACCGTAGAAAAGATGCGTAAGTACGGCCTGATGGGCATTCAGTTCCCGAAGGAGCTGGGCGGCTCCGGCGGTGACACCATCTGCTACTCTATCGCTATCGAAGAAGCATCCCGCTTCTGCGGCACCACCGGCTGTATTATTTCTTCTCACGCAACGCTGGGCGCTTGGCCGATTTTCAAGTACGGCACCGCTGAGCAGAAGGAGAAGTGGCTGCGTCCGCTGATCGACGGTCACAAGACCGGTGCGTTTGGTCTGACCGAGCCGAATGCCGGCACTGACTCTGCAGCACAGCAGACTGTTGCTGTAAAGCAGGAAGACGGCTCTTATGTCATCAATGGCTCCAAGGTATTTATCACCGGCGGCGGCATTGCTGACACCTATGTAATTTTTGCTATGACCGATAAGGCTGCAAGAAATCATGGTATTTCTGCATTTATCGTTGATAAGGACGATCCGGGATTCTCCATCGGCAAGATCGAGCATAAGATGGGTATCCGCGGCTCCCAGACTGCTGAGCTGGTATTTGAAGATATGGTTCTTCCGGCAGACCGTCTGCTGGGCAGAGAAGGCCAGGGCTTCAAGATCGCTATGACCACCCTGGACGGCGGCCGTATCGGCATCGCTTCTCAGGCACTGGGCATCGCACAGGGTGCACTGGATCAGGCTATTGCTTACATGAAGGAGCGTGTACAGTTCGGTAAGACGCTGTCCAAGTTCCAGGGTCTGCAGTGGATGATCGCTGACATGGAGACCCAGGTAGACGCTGCTCGTCTGCTGGTTCGCCGTGCTGCATTCAACAAGGATAACGGCCTGCCGTACAACAAGGAAGCTGCTATGGCTAAGCTGTTTGCTGCTGAGACCGCTATGGACGTTACCACCAAGGCTCTCCAGATCTTCGGCGGTTACGGCTACATCCGTGAGTACCCGATGGAGCGCATGATGCGTGATGCGAAGATCACTGAGATCTACGAAGGCACTTCTCAGGTACAGCGCATGGTAATCGCTAACAACGTACTCGGCAAGTAAGATAGGGAGGAAACTGAATCATGAAAGTTATCGTATGCGTAAAGCAGGTTCCGGATACTTCTGGTAAGGTTGCAGTAAAGCCGGACGGAACTCTGGACCGCGCTTCTATGGCAGCAATCATCAATCCGGATGATAAGAACGCAATCGAAGCAGCACTGACCCTGAAGGATCAGACCGGCTGCAAGACCATCGTAGTAACCATGGGTCCTCCTCCGGCAGAAGGCATGCTGCGTGAGATCATGGCAATGGGCATCGACGAAGCAGTACTGGTATCCGGCCGTGAGTTCGGCGGTTCCGACACCTTCGCAACCTCCCAGATTCTGGCAGCAGCAATCAACAAGATCGGCGTAGAGGACGATGACATCGTACTGTGCGGCCGTCAGGCAATCGACGGTGATACCGCACAGGTAGGCCCGCAGATCGCAGAGAAGCTGAACCTGCCGCAGGTTACCTATGCAGCAGACATCAAGGTAGAAGGCCGCGATGTAACGGTAAAGAGAATGCTGGAAGATGGCTACATGACCATCAAGACGCAGACTCCGTGCCTGATTACTGCAATCAAGGAACTGAACACCCCGCGCTACATGAGCGTAGGCGGTATTTTCGAGACATACAGCAAGCCGATGTCCGTATTTGACTTCAACACTCTGAAGGATGATCCGCTGATCGAGCTGGACACCATCGGCCTGAAGGGTTCTCCGACGAACATCTTCGCATCCTTTACCCCTCCGCAGAAGGGACAGGGCGAGATGCTCGAGGGCGCTGACCAGAAGACTGTTGACGTACTGGTTGACAAGCTGCTGGCAAAGCACATCATTTAATTGAAAGGAGAAACAACAAATGGCTGAGTTTAAGAATTCCGGAGAGAACATGAAGGATTTCAAGGGCGTTTGGGTATTCTGTGAGCAGCGTCAGGGCGAGCTGCAGAGCACCGTCCTTGAGCTGGTATCCGAAGGCCGCAAGCTGGCAGACGATCTGGGCGTAGAGCTGGCAGGTCTGCTGGTAGGCGATCAGGTAGAAGGCCTGGCAAAGGAAATTGGCGCATATGGCGCAGACAAGGTAATTCTGGTAGATGATCCGGCACTGAAGGATTACACCACCGATGCATATGCAGACGTTATCTGCAAGGCAGTTATGGACAAGAAGCCGGAGATCGTACTGATCGGCGCAACCAACATTGGCCGTGACCTGGGTCCGCGTTGCGCAGCAAGACTGCACACCGGCCTGACCGCAGACTGCACCCATCTGGATGTAGATACTGCTAAGTACGCAGACTTCCTGAGAGAAGCATCTACCCTGAACGTAGATCAGATGGTAGAGACCGGCCGTATCAAGATGGACGACCGCAACCTGAAGATGACCCGTCCGGCATTCGGCGGTCACCTGATGGCAACCATCATTTGCCCGAGATTCCGTCCGCAGATGTCCACTGTACGTCCGGGCGTACTGAAGAAGGGCGAGTACAACGAAGCTAAGGCAAATGCAGTCGTAGTAGAGAAGTACAATGTAGAGCTGGATCCGATCAAGACGCAGGTAGTTGAGATCGTGAAGGAAGCAAAGCAGCTGGTAGACCTGATCGGTGCTGACGTTGTCGTATCTGTAGGCCGTGGTATCTCCAAGGACGTAGAGAAGGGCATCAAGCTGGCAGAAGAGCTGGCAGAAGTACTGGGCGGCGTAGTAGGCGGCTCCCGTGTAGCAATCGACTCCGGCTGGCTGACTGCTGACCATCAGGTAGGTCAGACTGGTAAGACTGTACATCCGAAGCTGTACATCGCACTGGGTATTTCCGGCGCTATCCAGCACAAGGCTGGTATGCAGGATTCCGAGAACATCATCGCAGTAAACAAGTCCGAGAGCGCACCGATTTTCGATGTAGCTGACTGGGGCATCTGCGGCGACCTGTTCAAGGTAGTACCGATGATGATCGAGACCATCAAGGCAGCTCAGGCTGCAAAGTAATCTGTTTATACAGAAACAGATATAGATATTCGCAAAAATACAGGCAAAAACCTTTGCCACCGGTTAAATTTTGTATTCAGACGAGAGACGTCCCTCCGGATTTCCGGAGGGACTTTTTTTGTGCAAAAATTTCAGAATCCCAGCAAAATATTGTTATTCGACCATAAACTAGAAAAGGATTTTGGGTAACTGTTTGTTTTTGGTAAAGAAAAGACGAATAAAACGTTCAAAAAAACGTTATTTCACTCCAAAAGACCACAATTTGTGCATATTGTTAGTAATGTTAGATAAAATTTTGTTTGTGAATCAATCACTATAAAAAACATTGCACAACAAAATGAAATATGCTATACTGATTTTGATAAGGTATATGTTAACTTTTTAGTTTCTTTGGGTGTTATTGAAACACATATTATAGTGAAATTGGAGGAATAAAACATGGACTTCAACTTGACCAAAGAGCAAGAACTGATTCGGAAGGCTCTCGCAGAGTTTACCGAAGAAGAAGTCAAGCCGATCGCAGCTGAGACTGATCGCACCGAGCAGTATCCGGCTGACACCATTGCTAAGCTGTTCCGTTACGGCGTAATGGGCATGTGCGTACCGAAGGAGTACGGCGGACCTGGCGCTGACGACATCTCCGCTGCTATCGTAGTAGAAGAGCTGTCCAAGCAGTGCGCTTCCACCGGCGACATCGTTGCTACCCACAACGGCCTGTGCTGCGGACCGATCATCAACTTCGGTACCGAGGAGCAGAAGCAGAAGTATCTGCCGCAGCTGGTTAACGGCAAGGTAGGCGCATTCGCTCTGACCGAGCCGAACGCTGGTTCTGATGCTTCTAAGGGCACCACTGTTTGCGAAGACAAGGGTGACCACTGGGTAATGAACGGTTCCAAGATCTTCATTACCAACGGCTATGTAGCTGACATTTTCGTAGTATTCGCAATGACCGACCCGTCCAAGGGCACCAAGGGCATCTCTGCATTCATCGTAGAGAAGGACTTCCCGGGCTTCTCTGTAGGTCGTCACGAGGAGAAGATGGGCCTGCACGGTTCCCCGACGGCTGAGATCGTATTCGAGGACTGCATCATCCCGAAGGAAAACCTGCTCGGCAGACTGGGCAAGGGCTTCAACATTGCAATGAACACCCTGGACGGCGGCCGTATCGGCATCGCTGCACAGGCACTGGGCATCGCTGAAGGCGCTATGAACGAGGCTGTTGAGTACACCAAGGGTCGTGTACAGTTCGGTCGTCCGATCTCCAAGTTCCAGAACACCCAGTTCGTATTTGCTGACATGGAAGTTGCTATCAACGCAGCACGTCTGCTGACCTATTCTGCTGCTGCAGCTAAGGGCTCTGGCAAGCGTTTCACCAAGGACGCTGCTATGGCTAAGCTGTTCGCTTCTGAGGCAGCTATGAAGATCACCACCCAGGCAGTTCAGCTGTTCGGCGGCTACGGCTACACCCGTGACTACCCGGTTGAGCGCATGATGCGTGATGCTAAGATCACCGAGCTGTACGAGGGCACCTCTGAAATTCAGAGAGTCGTTATCGCAGGCAACGTACTCGGTAAGTAAGAATAGGGAGGATATAGAATCATGAAAGTTATCGTATGCGTAAAGCAGGTTCCGGATACTTCTGGTAAGGTTGCAGTAAAGCCGGACGGAACTCTGGACCGCGCTTCTATGGCAGCAATCATCAATCCGGATGATAAGAACGCAATCGAAGCAGCACTGACCCTGAAGGATCAGACCGGCTGCAAGACCATCGTAGTAACCATGGGTCCTCCTCCGGCAGAAGGCATGCTGCGTGAGATCATGGCAATGGGCATCGACGAAGCAGTACTGGTATCCGGCCGTGAGTTCGGCGGTTCCGACACCTTCGCAACCTCCCAGATTCTGGCAGCAGCAATCAACAAGATCGGCGTAGAGGACGATGACATCGTACTGTGCGGCCGTCAGGCAATCGACGGTGATACCGCACAGGTAGGCCCGCAGATCGCAGAGAAGCTGAACCTGCCGCAGGTTACCTATGCAGCAGACATCAAGGTAGAAGGCCGCGATGTAACGGTAAAGAGAATGCTGGAAGATGGCTACATGACCATCAAGACGCAGACTCCGTGCCTGATTACTGCAATCAAGGAACTGAACACCCCGCGCTACATGAGCGTAGGCGGTATTTTCGAGACATACAGCAAGCCGATGTCCGTATTTGACTTCAACACTCTGAAGGATGATCCGCTGATCGAGCTGGACACCATCGGCCTGAAGGGTTCTCCGACGAACATCTTCGCATCCTTTACCCCTCCGCAGAAGGGACAGGGCGAGATGCTCGAGGGCGCTGACCAGAAGACTGTTGACGTACTGGTTGACAAGCTGCTGGCAAAGCACATCATTTAATTGAAAGGAGAAACAACAAATGGCTGAGTTTAAGAATTCCGGAGAGAACATGAAGGATTTCAAGGGCGTTTGGGTATTCTGTGAGCAGCGTCAGGGCGAGCTGCAGAGCACCGTCCTTGAGCTGGTATCCGAAGGCCGCAAGCTGGCAGACGATCTGGGCGTAGAGCTGGCAGGTCTGCTGGTAGGCGATCAGGTAGAAGGCCTGGCAAAGGAAATTGGCGCATATGGCGCAGACAAGGTAATTCTGGTAGATGATCCGGCACTGAAGGATTACACCACCGATGCATATGCAGACGTTATCTGCAAGGCAGTTATGGACAAGAAGCCGGAGATCGTACTGATCGGCGCAACCAACATTGGCCGTGACCTGGGTCCGCGTTGCGCAGCAAGACTGCACACCGGCCTGACCGCAGACTGCACCCATCTGGATGTAGATACTGCTAAGTACGCAGACTTCCTGAGAGAAGCATCTACCCTGAACGTAGATCAGATGGTAGAGACCGGCCGTATCAAGATGGACGACCGCAACCTGAAGATGACCCGTCCGGCATTCGGCGGTCACCTGATGGCAACCATCATTTGCCCGAGATTCCGTCCGCAGATGTCCACTGTACGTCCGGGCGTACTGAAGAAGGGCGAGTACAACGAAGCTAAGGCAAATGCAGTCGTAGTAGAGAAGTACAATGTAGAGCTGGATCCGATCAAGACGCAGGTAGTTGAGATCGTGAAGGAAGCAAAGCAGCTGGTAGACCTGATCGGTGCTGACGTTGTCGTATCTGTAGGCCGTGGTATCTCCAAGGACGTAGAGAAGGGCATCAAGCTGGCAGAAGAGCTGGCAGAAGTACTGGGCGGCGTAGTAGGCGGCTCCCGTGTAGCAATCGACTCCGGCTGGCTGACTGCTGACCATCAGGTAGGTCAGACTGGTAAGACTGTACATCCGAAGCTGTACATCGCACTGGGTATTTCCGGCGCTATCCAGCACAAGGCTGGTATGCAGGATTCCGAGAACATCATCGCAGTAAACAAGTCCGAGAGCGCACCGATTTTCGATGTAGCTGACTGGGGCATCTGCGGCGACCTGTTCAAGGTAGTACCGATGATGATCGAGACCATCAAGGCAGCACAGGCTGCTAAGTAATCTGTTTATACAGAAACAGATATAGATATTCGCAAAAATACAGGCAAAGACCTTTGCCGCCGGTTAAATTTTGTATTCAGACGAGAGACGTCCTCCGGATTTCCGGAGGACGTTTTTATTTTTTCGTTTGACTGTGCAGCCACGCCAAGGCATCATGCAGTGTGCCAACAGCATCGCACAAACCCATAGCGACAGCCTCCTGGGCGCCGAGAACCGTGCCGACATCGGTTGCCAGTGCACCGGTTTCCATCATGCGGCGGTTCAGTTCAGACTCCTCAACCGAGGAATTGTCCACGATAAAGCGTGTGATGCGCGTCTGAATCTGCCGGAAGTATTCATAGGTCTGCGGCGCGCCGATGACTGTCCCGCTGATACGAACAGGGTGCAGCATCATGGAGGCAGACGGCGCAATCAGTGTGCGCTGTGCCGCGACGGCAAGCGGAATGCCAATGGAATGCCCGCCGCCGAGCACAAGCGAAATTGTCGGCTTGTGCATTCCCGCAATCAATTCGGCAATGGCAAGACCGGCTTCTACATCGCCGCCTGCCGTGTTGAGCAAAATGAGCAGCCCGTCAATATCCGGCGTTTCCTCAATGGCGGCGAGCTGCGGCAAAACGTGTTCATATTTTGTGGTTTTTGTCGCTTCCGGTGCTTCTTGATGGCCCTCAATGGTTCCGATAATGGTGATGCAGTGAATGCTTCCGTGGGAGGAATGCGTTGTGACAGAGCCGGTGTCCGCTTCGGTCTGCTGTTTTTGATCTTTGGTGTCAGCCATATGCAAAAAACCTCTTGTGTTTGTAAAATTTTATCATATATCGCATTGACAAAAGATATTTATACGAATAGTTATCCACATTTCCACAGAGTTATCCACAGAAGCATGTGAAAATCGGTGGATAACCTTGTGCATTTGTGGATAAGGGGCAGGTCATACACAAAATATCGGGGATATCCTGAGACAATGCCCGACAGATTCTCTGTGCAGGACGGCAGTTTTCCGTATTTTCTATTTGTCAAAATGACAGTGTACGCTTTGTAATCAAAATTTTCTTCACTTTTTGTGATAATTTGACGCGAAATATCTGCCTGTAATCATCAGACGTATGTAGTTTCCCCGCATCTCAGAAAGTTATGCACAGGCTTGACTTCTGATATCCGGTACGCTATCATAAAATAAGAAAATCCAGTAAAATGAACAGGAGGTCATCTCATGGAGCCGAAAAAATTATATCGAATTGAACAGGGAAAAATGCTGTTCGGCGTTTGCAATGGCATTGCCGCCTATCTCAACATGGATGTGACAATTATTCGCCTGCTTGCGGTGGCACTCGCCGTATGCAGTGGCGCGGGAATCGTTCTGTACATTCTGGCAGCCATCATTATGCCGGTGCGGGAATATTAACAATTATCCGGAACAAATTCGCTGCAAGCTCTTGTCACTCGCGGACGGATTTGCTACAATAATATATAGTATATCATTTGAAAACGGTTGCGGATGTGCGCAAAGCGCGACATATCCGTTGACAACAAACGCGGAAATTCCGCAGAGAAAAAGGAGAAGTTAACTCTCATGACAAATCCTATTGTCACCATTGAAATGGAAGATGGCGGCGAAATTCAGATCGAGCTGTACGCCGAGACTGCGCCGAACACGGTACGTAATTTTGTAAGTCTGGTATCCAAGGGCTTTTACAACGGAACGACGTTCCATCGCGTTATCCCTGGCTTTATGATTCAGGGCGGCGATCCGGAAGGCAACGGCATGGGCGGCCCGGGCTACACCATTGCAGGTGAGTTCGCAATGAACGGCTTCCACAATGATTTGAAGCACACCCGCGGCGTTCTGTCCATGGCTCGCGCAATGGACCCGAATTCTGCCGGTTCTCAGTTCTTTATTATGGTAGAAGATGCACCGCATTTGGACAATCAGTATGCAGCCTTCGGCCGCGTGATCACCGGCATGGATGTTTGTGACCGCATCGTAGCAACGCGCACAAACTTCCGTGATATGCCGCTCAAGCCGCAGGTTATGAAGAGCGTAACCGTCGAGACCTTTGGCGAAAGCTTTGATGAGCCGGAGAAGGTTTGATCGGACTGTTTCTGACAAGCTGAAGACCGCGCTCCGTGCGCGGTCTTTTTCAGTGGGACGCAAGGAAGATTACGATAATGGAGGTCAGGACTTTTGGCAGACATCAGTATCAAAGGACTGAATCAGTTTTTTGGAGAAAATCAAATTTTGCACGACATCACGTTTGATATTTTTCCGGGAGAAAAAGTAGCAATTGTAGGCCCAAACGGCGCGGGAAAAACCACACTGTTTCGCGTGATTACCGGCGAGCTGCCGTATGAGACCGGCACAATTTCGATTGCCAAAAATCGCACGGTCGGCGTCATCGACCAGATTCCGGTTTATGAGCCGGGCGACACCGTAGAGCAAATTTTGCGCTCTGCGTTTCATCGCATCGCGGAGGTGCGCCAGCGCATGACAGAGCTGGAAATGCAGATGGAGAAAAATGATGACTCGCAGATTCTCAAGCAGTACGGCGCGCTGCAGGCGGAATTTGAAGCCATGGGCGGCTATGCACTGGATTATGAAGTAGATAAGGTATGCAACGGTCTGGAAATTCCAAAGGAAATGCGGGCGCAGCCGTTTGATGTGCTGTCCGGCGGCGAAAAGACCCGCGTGAATCTGGCGCGTATTATTCTGGAGGATACGGACATTTTGCTGCTGGACGAGCCGACCAACCATCTGGATTTGGATGCTGTTGAATGGCTGGGAAATTTCCTGTCTGAATACAAGGGAACCGTGGTTACGATTTCCCATGACCGCTATTTCCTCGACCAGTGCTGTGACCGCATCATTGAACTGTTTGAAGGCCATGCGGACTTTTATGCAGGTTCCTACAGCTATTATGCAGAGGAGCGCAAGCTGCGCTTTGCACAGCGCATGGCAGAGCATGAAAATCAGATGGAGGAGCTCAAGCGATTACAGGATCAATCGCGCAAGATGCACCAGTGGGGCACCGAGAAAATGCACAAGCGTGCGTTCTCCATTGATAAGCGCATCGCGCGCATGACGGTCGCAGACCGTCCGAAGCAGCAAAAAAAGATGTCCATGCAGTTTGGAGATCCGAACTATGAGACGGAAAATGTGCTCAAAGTGCGCGGCATCTGCAAGAGCTTTGACGGTCGGCAGGTCCTGCACGACGTCACGTTCAGCATAAAGAACGGCGAACGCGTGGCAATCTTGGGCGACAATGGCACCGGCAAAACGACACTGCTCAACATTATTTTGGGCTGTGAGGCGGCAGACAGCGGCACAATCAAAAAGGGCGAGGGACTTAAGCCCGCGTATTTGCCGCAGGTCGTTCATTTTGAGGATGAAAACCGCACGCTCGTAGATACCTTGATTTATGAAAAGAACGTCACGCCGCAGACTGCGCGCAATCGTCTGGGACGATTCCAGTTCTCCGGCGAAGATGCACTCAAGCCGGTATCCAAGTTGTCCGGCGGCGAAAAAAGCCGTCTGCGCTTGTGTGAGCTAATGTACGATCCGCTCAATATGCTCGTGCTCGACGAGCCGACCAACCATCTGGATATTTTGTCCCGTGAGTGGATTGAGGAGGCCATTGAAGGCTTTACCGGCACGCTGCTGTTTGTATCGCATGACCGCTATTTTGTATCTCGGTTTGCCAATCGCATTATCGTCCTGATGGACGGCGAAATGATTGATTTTACCGGCAATTATGAACAGTATCTCGCCTTTCGTGAGCGCAAAGCCGCGGAAAAAGCGGCTGCCGTGACACCGAAGCCAAAAAAAGAAAAGCCCAAGCCAAAGGGCGGCACCAAGCAGTTGGAGAAGAAAATTGCCAAGCTGGAGCGCGAAATTTCTCAGTGTGAGGAACAGAGCGCTGCATTGGATGAACAGATGGCTGCCGCGGCAAGCGATCCGGGCAAGCTGATGGAGCTTTCCAACCAGAAGGATGAAGTGGAAACCCAGCTGATGGAACTCATGGAGCAGTGGGAACAGCTGTCTGCGCAGTTGGAGGAGATGCAGGACGCATGAAACGATTTTATCGCACGCTGTGTCTGATCTGTCTGATTGCCACTGTGGGATGCATTCCGTGCGCTATGTTTATGACAACATGGCGGTTTGGTCTGTATTTCTTTGCGGCGTTATGCATTTGTACGGCACTGATGTGCAAGCTTCTTGCATGGCGCGATACACAAACCGGTGTCAAACAGCGCATCAGCAAATGGCTCGTGCGCATCGGGCATGTGCTGTTTCTCGTTTGGCTGTGCTCGTTTGTCGGGATAGAGGGCATGATTGTGTCCGGTACACGGTCTGAGGTACAGCAGCCGATAGATGTCCTGTGTGTGCTCGGCGGCGGTCTGCGCGGCGACCAGCCGTCGCAGAATCTCAAAAATCGGCTGGTTGTGGCGATGGACGTCATGAAGCAGAATCCGGAGGCACAGGTCATCGTGTGCGGCGGACAGGGAGCCGACGAAGCGGAGCCCGAAGCGACGGTCATGCGCCGCTGGATGGTGCAGCACGGCGCAGATTCCAGCCACATCGTACTGGAAGACCAGTCGCACAACACGGTACAAAACATAGAAAATGCCATGAAAATCTGTGAAGAGCGCAGCTGGGATACGCAGCATGTCACGGTTGTGTCGAGCAGCTTTCATTTGTTCCGCATTCGGCATATTATGCGGCATGTCGGCCTGACGCCGTCTGTGGTGTCTGCACCGGCGGGAGATCCGGCATCCGCTGTTTTGATGTACATCCGAGAGTATTTTTCCGTTGTCAAAATGATTGGCAGCGGATACTGGTAAACAAGAGACAGAGACGGACAGAAGGGGGCGTACCTATGATACGGTATACAGTTCCATGCAGCTTATATGCAACGGATAACGACCATTTCCAACTCGCAGAGATTCGGCTGTCAGCGACCGTGGCGCCGCAGTTTATTACCGGACTGCGCGCATTGCTGGGCGGTAAGATAGATGCATTGGAGCTGCACGACGTCAAGCATCGGGCACTGATTCGCGGAGAGGGAAAAGTGACGTATCCGCTATTGATTGGAGACCGCACCGCATATTTCTGCGAAGAAAACTTGTTTGAGATGGAAAATTTTGTGCTTGACCGTCTGTTCGGAAGAAAAAAAGCAAACCAATGTCTGTCCATTACCATCAACGGAGAAGCGGATTTGCAGATGAGCGTTGGGGTGTGGGTAAACGAATAGTAATCAAATAATTCATTTATACAATATAAAACGATATAAACTGTATAATAAAGAGAAATGATAACAAGGAGTTGAAATTCATGCTGGAAAAGCTGGAAGGGCTTGCCGATCGGTATGATGAGCTGGAAAACCAGCTTGCCAGCCCGAATTTATACGATGATCCGGAGCGGGCGGCGGCTCTGACAAAGGAACATCGAACTTTGCAGCCGATTCTCAAGACATATCGCGCATACCAGACTGCTTGTCAGGATGAGCAGGACGCAAAGGAACTGCTGGAGGAAGCGGGCGGCGATGCAGACATGCATGCGCTCGCGCAGGAGACCTTGGCATCCAGCCGCGAGCAAAAGGAGCAGCTGGAGCAGGAATTAAAGATTCTGCTTTTGCCAAAAGACGCGCGCGATGAGCGCAGTGTCATTATGGAAATTCGTGCGGGTGCGGGCGGCGAGGAGGCCGCGTTGTTTGCCGCATCGCTGTACCGCATGTATACCATGTATGCGGATACAAGAGGCTGGAAAACCGAACGCATCAGTGAATCTGAGACCGAATTGGGCGGCTTCCGAGAGATTACCTTCAGCATTGACGGCGAAGGCGCCTTTTCTCGTCTCAAGTACGAGAGCGGTGTGCACCGCGTACAGCGCGTGCCGGAGACCGAATCGCAGGGCCGTGTGCACACGTCTACCGTAACCGTTGCGGTGCTGCCAGAGGTGGATGACGTGGAGCTGATCATCGACCCGAAGGATCTGAAGATTGATACCTATCGTTCGTCGGGTGCGGGCGGACAGCATATCAATAAGACCTCGTCAGCCATTCGCATCACGCATTTGCCGACCGGCATGGTTGTCGAGTGTCAGGACGAGCGAAGCCAGTTCAAAAACCGAGACAAAGCGATGAAGGTACTGCGTTCCCGTCTGTTTGAAATCAAACAGCGCGAACAGGATGACGCGATTGCTGCGGAACGCCGCAGTCAGGTCGGTTCCGGTGACCGCTCGGAGCGCATTCGTACGTATAACTTTCCGGAAAACCGCGTGTCCGAGCACCGCATCAAGCTGACGCTGTATAAGCTGGACAATTTCCTCAACGGAAATCTGGATGAAGTGCTTGACGCGCTGATTACAACCGATCAGGCGGAAAAGCTGGCAAAGATGGAAAATTAAACAAATAGACAAAAATAATTAAAATTATACGAATAGAAATAAAAGAAGGTCAAATCATGCAAACCAAACTGCTGCGTCCGTCGGAAGAACCGACGGCAATTGAAGAAGCCGGTGCGCTGCTTCGCGCCGGAGAAGTTGTGGGCATTCCCACAGAAACGGTATATGGCCTTGCGGCGGATGCGCTCAATCCGCAGGCAGTCAAGCGTATTTTCGAGGCGAAAGGACGCCCGCAGGACAATCCACTCATCGTGCACATTGCGGATCTCTCCATGGTGCGGGAGATTGCAACGGAGTTTCCGCCGGAAGCACAGAAGCTGGCAGATGCGTTTTGGCCTGGTCCGCTGACCATCATTCTGCCCAAACAGGATAAAATACCAATGGTAACGTCTGGTGGATTAAATACAGTTGGTATTCGATTTCCGGTGCATCCGATGGCACAGGCAATTATCCGCGCGGCAGGCGTTCCGCTGGCGGCTCCGTCTGCCAACACCTCCGGCAGACCGTCTACCACGACAGCACAGCATGTCATGGAGGACTTGCACGGCAAGATTGCCGCTGTTGTAGATGGCGGTCCGTGCTCGGTCGGTGTGGAATCGACGGTCGTGTCACTGTGCGGCGAACGTCCGCGGCTGCTGCGTCCGGGCGGAATTTCGCTGGAACAGCTGCAATCGGTACTTGGCGAAGTGGATGTTGACCGTGCGTTGAAAGAAAAGATTGACGACAGCGAGAAAGTCTCTGCGCCGGGCATGAAATATCGCCATTATGCGCCCAAAGCACCGGTAACGGTTGTATTCGGCACGCCGGAAGCCAGCGCGCAGTACATCGCGCAAAGACTGGGACAGCATACCGGCGTTTTGTGCTTTGACGATTGTGCGCAGCTGTTTTGCGGAAAAGCGGTTGTGGAGACGTTTGGCCCGTCCGATGATGAAGCACAGCAGGCGCGGGAAGTGTTCGATGCGCTGCGCCGGTTTGACGATACGGACTGCACGGAAATTTTTGCCCAGTGCCCGCCGTCCCACGGCATCGGCCTTGCGGTGGCAAACCGCATCAAAAAGGCGGCCGGTTTCCATGTGATCGACTTGACGGAGGAACAAGCATGAAAATTCTTGGTCTGACCGGCGGCTCCGGCACAGGAAAAAGCGCCGCCTGTACAGCATTTGCGCGGCTGGGATGCGGCGTCATTGATGCGGACGCGACCTATCGAACGCTGTGCGATACCTGCGAGCCCATGCTGGAAGAAATACAAAATGTATTTGGAGATGTCTTTTCTACAGACGGGAAATTAGACCGCAAAAAGCTCGGCGCCATCGTTTTTGCCGATGCGCAGAAGCTGCAGCAGCTCAACGCGATTACCCATCCGTATATTCGGCAGGCCGCCCGCGATGCATTCGCCGCGTATAGCAAACGGGGATGCTTGCTGTGCATCTATGATGCACCGGTATTATTTGAAGGTCAGATGGAGACGCTCTGCGATAAGACGTGTGCGGTGCTCGCGGCGCGCAATACGCGCATTGCGCGCATTGTGGCGCGGGATGCGATTACGGAGGAGTATGCGGCGCTGCGCATTGACGCGCAGAAAGACGATGCATTTTACCGCGAAAGATGCGATTATGTCGTACAAAATGATGCAGACTTGGACACACTGTATACACAGGTGCGCAAGATCTATGAAGATATGGTGCGCAAATAAACGCATCGGTGCAGAAAGGATGAAAGTTTCATGGAAAACACCCTATTTTATGACAAAAAGACCGGCTGGGATCGCATGAGCGATGCCGAGCAGGCTGCCATGATGGAGTACGCGGAAGGATATAAGGCGTTCTTGGACGAAGCCAAGACCGAGCGTGACGCGGTTCGCCGCCTGCAGGCTATGGCAGAGGCAAACGGCTTTGCGGCATATACCCGCGGCAAGGAAATCCATCCGGGAGAGAAATATTACAAAATAAATAGAAATAAAGCGATTATACTCTTTGTAGTCGGTTCGGACGGCATGCACAGCGGCATCAATCTGTCGGCTGCGCATTTGGACGCGCCGCGCATTGATATTCGCACGGTTCCGCTGTATGAAGACAACGGCATGGCGCTGTTTAAGACGCACTACTACGGCGGCATCAAAAAGTATCAGTGGACAACCATTCCGATGGAGCTGCGCGGCGTCGTTTGCCGCATGACGGAAAACGGCGTGGAGTCCGTGGATGTTCGCATTGGCGATAAGCCGGGCGATCCGGTCTTTGTCATCACGGATCTGCTCATTCATCTGGCAACCGAACAGATGGGAAAGACCATGATGAAGGGCATCGAGGCGGAGAATATGAACGTGCTGGTCGGCTCGAAGCCGTCCAAGTCGGACATCGAGACCTCAGATAAAATCAAGCTGTGGGTGATGGAGTTCCTCAACAAGGAATACGGTATCACGGAGGAGGATTTCCTGTCCGCAGAGCTGACCTGCGTGCCGGCGTTCAAGGCCTCGGATGTCGGCTTTGACCGCTCGTTTATCGGCGCCTATGGCCACGATGACCGCGTGTGCTCGTATCCGGCGGCAACGGCGCTGTTGGATCTCGAAGAAACGCCGAAAAAGACGTCCATGGTCATTCTGGTCGACAAGGAAGAAATCGGTTCGGACGGTGTGACCGGTATGCAGTCGCACTTCTTTGACACGCTGGTGACGGATTTGTGCCGTGCAGACGGCACGCTGTTTGAGGAGTGCATCGAGCGCTCTACCTGCCTGTCCGCGGACGTTTGCAATGCGTTTGACCCGAACTATCCGAATGTTTCCGAGCGCCGCAACGATGCGCGTGTTAACTGCGGCGTGGCACTGGTCAAGTATACCGGTGCGCGCGGCAAGTCCGGTTCTTCCGATGCAACCGCAGAGCTGATGGGAAAAATGCGCTATCAGTTCCATAAGAACCATGTCATTTGGCAGACCGGTCAGCTCGGCAAGGTCGATCAGGGCGGCGGCGGTACCGTTGCCATGTTTATGGCGAACCGCAATATTGACACGGTAGATTGCGGCGTGCCGGTGCTCAGCATGCACGCGCCGTTTGAAGTCATTGCAAAGCTGGATTTGTTTGCCGCTTACAATGCGTTCAAAGCGTTCTATCAGATGGAACAGTAATCACAATTCGCAAAAAAATATGGCGCTGCCGCAGGCAGCGCCATATTTCGTTTATCTGACTTGAATTTGCTCTAAAACCTTGCCAATCGGTGCATCAATGGTCAATTGCGCGCCGGTGGAGCGCTGCGTCTGACCCTTGTTGATGACGACGAGATATTTGCCGCGGAAGTACTGAATCAAACCAGCGGCGGGATAGACGGCAAGCGACGTGCCGCCGATGATCAGCATATCCGCCTGCGCAATTGCCTGTACGCTGTTCATCAGGCACTGCTCATCGAGCGACTCCTCATACAGCACAACATCCGGCTTGATGATGCCGCCGCAGGTGCATCGCGGAACACCGTGACAGGATTTCATGTACTGGGCATCATAGAATTTGCCGCAGTGCTGGCAGTAATTTCGATGCACAGAGCCGTGCAGCTCATAGACGTTCTTGCTGCCGGCAGCTTGATGCAGACCGTCTATGTTTTGCGTGACAACGGCGGTCAGCTTGCCTGCCTGCTCCAGCTCTGCGAGCTTTTTGTGTGCGGCGTTTGGCTTCGCGTCCAGCGCGAGCATCTTGTCCTGATAAAATCGGAAGAACTCCTCCGGCTGAGACTGGAAAAAGGAATGACTGAGGATGGTTTCCGGCGGAAATTTGTACTTCTGATGATATAAGCCGTCAACGCTGCGGAAATCCGGAATGCCGCTTTCCGTCGAGACACCGGCGCCGCCGAAAAAAACAAGTTTCTTGGATTCGTCAATCATGTGCTGCAACGTTTGAATTTGCTGTTCCAATGCCATGGTACTGCCTCCTTGTTTTGTGTGTTACCGCACCAAAGTTGTGGTGTTTGCTTTTCGCTCGTGAATGACCGGCTGTGCCGCCGGATAGCCGATGGCAGCGGATGCATTGACGATGTGACTTTCCGGCACACCGTATTCCGTCAGCAGGGCGCGCACAGCGGGCACATCGCAGACGTCACGCACCTGATTGATCCAGCAGGTGCCGAGACCGAGAGAGGTCGCTGTCAGCAGCACATTTTCCATTGCCGCGCCGGCATCGAGAAAGCTGTTGCGGTTGTCGCGTTCGCCGGATACGATGAGAAAGGCAGCCGGTGCGAAAAAGTTGTAGCCGGCAGGCCGATTGTCCGCCTCTCTGACGGCGGCGGCAAGCGCCTGAATTTTTTCCGTGTTTGCGAGCAGCGTAAAATGCCAGCTCTGTTCATTGCGGCCGGACGGTGCCCAGACAGCAGCGGTCAGCAAATCCTGTAGCTTTTCCGATTCCACAGGCTGCTCCGTAAAGCTGCGGCACGAGTGTCTGTCCAAAATATTCTGTAATACGGGATTCATATCATCATCTCCTTCTGCCTTTAGTATAATGCAGGGGAGAAACGGTTGCAAGTTTTTCTGCTTTGCACAGATTTCATCAACAGCCTGTGGATAACTTGGAGGATAACCCGCACGAACATGTCATTTGACAATAAAAAAAGCAGCATTTCCAAAGAAATGCTGCTTTTGGTGGCCCATCGGGGGTTCGAACCCCGGACCCTCTGCTTAAAAGGCAGATGCTCTACCTACTGAGCTAATGGACCGGACTGGCAGGGGCGGCAGGAGTTGAACCTGCGATACTAGAGTCAAAGTCTGGTGCCTTAACCACTTGGCCACGCCCCCGTATGCAGGCAATCAGCTGAAAGCCCCCGATAAAAAATGTTCTTCACAACGGCGCGCATCGTGAAGAATGAAAAAATGGGGTGAGTGAAGGGATTCGAACCCTCGGCCTCCAGAGCCACAATCTGGCGCTCTAACCAACTGAGCTACACCCACCATATAGATTTTGAAACGCACATTCGGACTCAATTAGAATGGTACGCCAGGAGGGATTCGAACCCCCGGCCTACTGCTTAGAAGGCAGTTGCTCTATCCGGCTGAGCTACTGGCGCATATCAATTCCGACAAACCCATTCGAAGAAAATGGAGCGGGTGATGGGAATCGAACCCACGTGTTCAGCTTGGAAGGCTGACATTCTACCATTGAACTACACCCGCAGGCTTTTCACAATGCTCACTTAGTATACCAATCCAAACGGGAATTGTCAAGCGTTTTTTGCAAAAAACTTTTGTTTTTTTCTAAAATTTCGCAGAATACACATTGAACATCGTGACAGCCAGCACACACACAAACAGCGCGATGAGCAGACCGCAGAAAAAATTGAGCTGTTTTTGCACAGCGGCAATCTGCTCTTTGTCGCCGGTCTTTTTTACCGCCTCCTGCTTGCGCAGCAGCGCCATCGTCGGAATGAGAAGAACGATGAGAACGGCGATAATAATGAGTCTCCAAGTCATGGGGACACCTCCTACATATATCCCTCCGTCATGGCTGTGCCATGGCGGAGGGGATAACAGAATCAGATTGTCTGAACAAGTATCTTGCCGTCCGCAGCAGAGACATGGGCACCGCTGAGCGGGTGCTCCCATGCGGCAATGATGCGGTTAGCGAGTTCGTCCTCGACCTGCTTTTCAATGGCGCGGCGCAGATTGCGGGCGCCGAATTTGACGGAGAACGAGTCCTCAATCAGATAATCGACGAGGGAATCGTCCCAAGTCAGGCGGATATTGTTCTCGGCCAGCGTATCGCGCAGCTGACCCAGCATGATTGCCGCGATGCCGCGGAAATCTTCCTTGGTGAGGTGGGAGAACGAAATGATATCATCAATACGATTGAGGAACTCCGGACGCATGATTTCCTCCAAAGCCTTGACGGCGCGTGCCTCGTCCTGCTCGGAGACCGTCTTGCCAAAGCCGACAGAGCCGCCGGAGCGGTCGGAACCGGCGTTGGAGGTCATGATGATGATGGCGTTTTCAAACGATACTGTGCGGCCCTGCGCATCCGTGATGCGGCCGTCATCCAGCACCTGAAGCAGGATGTTGAGCACATCCGGATGTGCTTTTTCAATTTCGTCAAACAACACGACTGAGTACGGACGGCGGCGCAGCTTTTCGGTCAGCTGACCTGCCTCGTCGAATCCGACATATCCCGGAGGAGAACCGATCAGACGGGAAACCGTGTGCTTTTCCATGTATTCCGACATGTCGAGACGAATCAGCGCCTCCGGCGTGTCGAACAGATCCTCTGCCAGTGCCTTGACCAGCTCGGTTTTGCCGACACCGGTCGGACCGACAAATAGGAAGGAAACCGGCTTGTGCTTCGGGCTGATGCCGGCGCGGGAGCGGCGAACCGCATGAGCCACTGCGGAGACCGCCTTTTCCTGACCGACAACGCGGCGGTGCAGGCGTTCTTCCAGACCGATGAGACGAGAAAATTCCTGTTCACATACCTTGGATGCCGGAACACCGGTCCAAAGCTCGATGACGGAGGCCAAGTGCTCGGCGGTCAGCTCCGGAACCGGAATCTTGCGCAGCTCCGTGAGCTTGTTTTCCGTCTGCAGCTCCAGACTCTTCAGCTCTGCCATCTGCTCATAGACCTCATTGTTCTGCGGCAGCTGCAGCAAATCATCCTGCTTGCGGTGAATGTCCTCCAGCTTGTCGCCCAGCTCCGGAATCTCTGCCGTTGCCGGACTGTCCAGATTCAGGCGGGAGCAGGCTTCATCAATCAAATCAATGGCCTTGTCCGGCAGGAAACGATCCGTGATATAGCGCTCGGACAGTGCCGCCGCCTGATGGCAGATTTCATCGGAAATGTGTACGCCGTGGAAGGTTTCATAATATCCGCGCACGCCCTTGAGGATTTCCGCGGTATCCGTGATGGACGGCTCCGCAATGGTCACCGGCTGGAAACGGCGCTCCAAGGCGGCGTCTTTCTCGATATATTTGCGGTATTCTGCGAAGGTTGTCGCGCCGATGACCTGAATTTCACCGCGGGACAAAGCCGGCTTGAGGATGTTTGCGGCGTTCATAGAACCCTCTGCGTCGCCTGCGCCGACAATGTTGTGTACCTCGTCAATGACAAGAATGATATTGCCGAGAGACTTGATTTCATTGATGAGTCCCTTCATACGGCCTTCAAACTGGCCGCGGAACTGTGTGCCCGCGACGAGAGAAGTCAAATCCAGCAGGTGCACTTCCTTGTTTTTGAGCTTGTACGGAACATCGCCCTTGGCAATGCGAATGGCAAGACCTTCTGCGACAGCGGTTTTGCCGACGCCCGGCTCACCAATCAGACACGGATTGTTTTTCTGACGGCGGTTCAAAATCTGAATGACGCGTTCGGTTTCGCTGTCTCTGCCAATGATTGCATCGAGCTGTCCTTCGCGGGCGCGATACGTCAAATCGGTGCAGTATGCAGACAGATTTTTGCGTTTTTTTGCCTCTTTTTTCTTGCGGCGCGCGTCATCCTCGCGGACATCTGTGCCGGATTCCTCGCGCGGTGCTTCCGTGTTGTCGTTGCCGGAGAACATCTTGTCAAGGAACGGGAACGTATGTGTGCCGCCAAAGTCAAACGAATCATCCTGATCGTCTGCGTCGTCCTCGTCCGGATTCATTTCCGCATCCTCTGCATCGTCATCTTCGGTGTTCATGAGCGAATGCATGTTGGTCATTTCGTCGGTGATCTGATCCAGATCGTCCTCTGTAATGCCCATCTGGCGCATCAAGCCGTCAATCGGCTTCAGACCCAGTTCCTTGGCGCATTTCAGGCAGTAGCCCTCGTTGGAGGTGCTGCCCTCTTCCATTTTAGAGATAAACACCACCGCCACGTTTTTGTGGCAGCGGGAGCATAAAGGCATATGCATAGGGGTAATTTCCTTTCTACTCTTGCGAAGTATGTATTCGTTGTGAAATAGAGCGGAGCAGGAGAGGCCTGCTCCGTCTTATTATGAGAAAAGTTATGAAAAAATACTCAGGTATTTGCAGGATTGCTTTCAAACAGCGAAACGCCGTCATTCCAGCCGACCAGCTTCCCCGCGATGGCAGAGTTCTCCATCACAGAAGGAGACAGCAGACCGGCATCGGAATATGCTGCCGGAGCAACCAGCTTGACTGCCCACAGGACAACCGTGCACAAAACCAGACCGCAGACCAGTCCGAGTGCGCCGCCGAGCAGCGCATTGCACGAGTGAATGACCGGCAGGCGGGTGAAGATGTCAAACACGGATGCCGCCCAGTGAATGAGAACGAGCAGGACGATAAAAGAAACGAGGAAAATCATCACATAGGCGAGCGCTTCGCCGACACACAGCGCAATGGCGCTGAGCATGGTGTCGCGCGGATCCTCCGCCGCCTGCAGCACCTCTAACGAGACGTGCTGAGACGATAAAATGTTCTGTAAATAGCCGGAAATACTGTTCCACAGCTCGGAAGCAGATGTGGACACAGAGGTCGATAGCGTCGGCATGGATGCGCTGACCGACTCCTTCAGATACGGAGCAATTTTTGCACCGACCTGCACGCGGAAGTGGCTGGCGCATGCCAGCGCGGCGATCAGCGCGGCGAGAGAGCCGAACAGATTAAAAATCGTGCCGATGAACCCTCTGTGGAATCCATTGAGCGTGTATAAAAGGATAACGAGTAAAATAATCCAGTCAACAGCTGTCATAAATATTCCGTCCTTTCAAGGGAATAGAAAATAGAGCGTGTGCTTGGGCGCGTTTAGTCCGAGGAAGCATGCAGATCCTTGAGCGGACTGCCGATGGTCAGCACCCGCGCCTGACTGTTAAACAGCGCGATGGCGGAGCCGCCGGAGCGCATGTACACACGAGACAGACCGGTGAGTCCGGTCTGAGAATCAATCTCTTTTAGACTCTTAGAATAGAACGTGACGGTTTCGCCGGTTGTCACGGCGAGGCGTCCGTCGCAGTAGCTGACGCCGTCCGGCTGCTCCGGCAAATACAGCGGCTTGCGCGAGGCTGTGCCGCGTGCATTGATGAGAACGACTTCCGCGCGGCCGGTCTGCGAATATGCTTCGGTTGCCAGCGCAAGACAGTCGTTTGTCAAGTCGAACGCGATCAGATCATCGGAAGAATAGTCCTTTTGGTACTTGATTTGTCCGCCGCGTGAGACAACATAGGTTGCGCTGTCGCAAACCGTGCACACGGTGTTGTTTCCCAAGAATTTCATGCCAAGCACGAGACTGCCGTTCATGTCAATGCCGTCATTGCCCTCGTTTGGCTTTTTGTCGGAACTGATGTCGGCAAAAAACAGCTTGGAGGTCAGCGTGAGACCGTCCTGACGGAAACAGAACAGTGCCAGCCGCTGGCCGTCCGAAGAGAGCGCCGCAGACATAATATAGTAGTCGTTGGTGGACCAGGTGTATAAATGCTCATTGTCCACGTTGTATACGCGAACCGCACTTTTATAGCCCGCCTCATCGGTCACGATAGCGACATTGCCGTTTGCGGCGATGTCTGCGTTGGTAATCGGAGAGGACATAGTCTGTGAGTACAGCTCGTTGAGCGTGTTCGTGACGGTAAAGCGATACGCCCCGCGGTCAAAGATCAGCAGATACTGGTTGGAGGCACGCATCACCGGATTGGCATAGGAAAGATTGGTTTCCATTTGCGAATACTTGCCCGGCATCTCAAACGACAGCATGTTGTCGGAGCAAACGGCGAGCCCGTTGCCGAACGGCAGAATGGACTTGCTGGAACCGGACGGATATGAGATAACCGTCATATCCTCCGCCGACCGCACAGAAGCGGCTTTGAGAGAGGAACGAATGTTGCCGATGCTTGCCGGTGTAAACAATTGTAAATTCATGCCGACAAACAGCAGCGTCACGAGAACGAGCAGCCGCCCGATATATGTTCGGCCGCGGTGGACGCGGCGCAGGACGGGATCGGGACTGTTCCACAGCGGATCCTCCCGCCGTTTCAAAGACATTTTTTTCATATCGGAAGTCCTCCGGGTACACCTTCGTCGGCTGCCAGATGGAATTGGTCAAGCTCCGGCGTTGTGTCATACCATAGGCGCGTCATGTACAATCCCTGCGGCGGGAGTGTCGGGCCGGCCTGCTCGCGGTCACAGCTCGCCAGAATGCGCGCGATGTCTTCCGGACGGAATTTTCCCTGACCGGCGTACAGCAGTGTGCCGGAAATCGCCCGCACCATGTTGTACAAAAAGCCGTCTGCGGAAACGCGGATGCGAACCAGTGCGCCGACAGCGTCTGCGCTGCACGTGAAAATCTCGCGCACCGTGGATTTGACCGGCGTGCCTACCGAGCGGACGGCGGCAAAATCCTTTTTGCCGATAAAATACTGTGCCGCCTGCTGCATGGCATCGACATCCAGAGAATAGGGATAGAAATAACTGCGGCTCACCGCGAACGGATCGCGGATTTTTCCCGGAGCAATCAAATAGGTATACTCCTTGCGCGTGCAGTTGAAGCGGGCGTCAAAATCGTCCGGAACGAGCGCTGCACCGGATACCGCAATGTCCATCGGAAGATGGGCGTTGATGGCGAACGGCAGACGATCCATCGGAATGGTATGTGTGCCGTGAAAATTGGCGACATACCGCCGCGCGTGGACACCGGCATCCGTGCGGCCGACACCGGACACCGACACGTCCTGCCCCAAAAGGGAGGCGAGCGCTTCGGTCACGGTCTGCTGTACGGAGCTTGCGTTGCGCTGGGTCTGCCAGCCGTGATAGGCAGTGCCGTCATAGCTGAGAATAATCGCTGTATTCAAAGGACAGATTCCTTTCTATGATGAATAAAAGTATAACAGGAGGCTATTACAAAAGTGTGAACAACGGCGCCGGAAAAGAAAAAAGTTTGCAAACGAACCGGCATGCCGTGCGCACGGCAGCATATCTTCCTGTCTATATTATAGAATACAGACCTGAGAAGAAAAATGCAACGGTCAATGTGGCATTTTTTCCGGTTTTATGGTACGATAGCAATACGCTATAGAAGGAACAGGTGGTATTTTCCATTGGCAAATACAAAAAAGACAAGCACGCGGACAAAAAAGACCGCGTCAAACAAAAAAACGTCCGCCGGAACGCGGCGGACAGCTTCTCGGAGCAGCGGCACGAGAACAACCAATACGGCGGCTCGCAAGCGCACGGGAACCGGAAAAACCGGCTCCGCGCGCCGCAGTGCGCCGAAAAGACAGACACAGAACATCCTGCAAACCAATCAGGTTTGGAACAACGTCACAGTCGGCATCGGACTTCTGATGCTGGCGGTTGTGCTGGTGCTTGCGCTGTGTCAAATGGATGGCATTTTGCTCACGGGCGTGCTGCATCTGGTCGGCGGACTGATTGGCTGGGGTACGCAGATGTTTTGGGTTGCCCTGTGCGTGGGCGGCATGTTCGCCCTGTGCGATTTGCAGCCGGTGCGCCTGCGCGTGACGAGTATTTTGCTGTTTCCGGTGCTGTGGAGTGCGCTGGCACAGAGCATCCTCATTCATCCGCGCATGACGATATCGTTCACATCCATCATTGAGCTGTGGCACAACGGACAAAATCTGCATATGGGCGGTGTCATCGGCGGTATGCTGGCAAGTGTGCTTGCGCTCCTGCTGTCCGGCATGGGCGCAAAAATTTTGCTCGTCATGCTCATGATGATTTTGCTGCTCATTATCTTCAACACCACACCGGCGCGTATCTGGATGCGTCTGCGCGGCGTGCTGTATGAGGACGTCGAACAGCTGCGCGAGCACGATATGACCGTGACGCCGGCAAAGACGCGCACGCAGCCGCTGGATGACGAAGACGACGGCACACAGATACTCGGACAGACCAGTCTCATCGGCAGACTGCGCAATCAGCGCGGCAATCACCGAAAGGCTCGGCTGATGAAGCAGCAGGAACAGGCACAGCGTGACGCTGAACAGCAAAAGACCGATGATTTGTCCGGCGGCATGATTGAGAACGAAGCATTTGATCAGGCGCGCGAGGAGGCAGCAGCCGCCTCGCGGGCGCGATATGAGAAGAAAATGGACAATCGGCGCAGGTTGGCGGATGTGATGCCGGATCTCACGGAGGCGCTGCACACACCGACAGCGAACACCCAGAAATCCGAACCGGATGTGCCGCCTTGGGAGGAAGCCGCCGCGGCGGCAGAGCAGCAAGCCGCTGTCCCGCAGGAAGAAAAAAGCTCGTCCAAAGAGGAACGGCAGCAAGTGCATCAGGAAATTTCCCGTGCGCTGGACGTACCGGCGGCAGAATATCAATATCCGCCGCTCAGTCTGTTAAACCGTTCGCCGAAATCCTCCAATACTGATGTGCGCGCCGAGCTGCGCGACAGCGCCGCGCGGCTGGTCGATACGCTGTCCTCGTTCGGCATTGATGTGCAGATTATCAATATTGTGCGCGGCCCGTCCGTCACACGCTTTGAAATTCAGATGGAGCGCGGTGTCAAATTCTCGCGCATCACCTCGCTGTCGGATGATATCGCCCTGTCATTGGGCGCAGATACCGTCCGCATTGCGCCAATTCCGGACAAACTGGCGGTTGGCATTGAGGTACCGAACCGCACGGTACAAATGGTATCGCTGCGCGATGTCATCGGCTCGAAAAACTTTGAAAACTCCCGTGCGAGCTTGTCGGTTGCGCTGGGCAAGGACATCACTGGCACGGCACAGGTCATTGATTTGGCAAAGATGCCGCACTTGCTCATTGCCGGCACAACAGGCTCTGGTAAATCCGTGTGCATCAACTCGATTTTGATTTCACTGCTGTATAAATCTTCACCGGCAGATGTGCGGCTCATCATGGTAGACCCGAAAATGGTCGAGCTGGGCAATTACAACGGCATTCCGCACCTGCTGATTCCGGTTGTCACAGACCCGAAAAAGGCATCCGGTGCTTTGAGCTGGGCGGTTAGCGAGATGGAACGGCGCTATGCGCTGTTTGCCGCATCCGGTGTGCGCGGTCTGAGCGATTACAATGAACTGGTGCGCCAGCAGCAGGAACAAGAGCAGCAGACCGAGGACGCGGACGGACAGCAGATGGTGCATCCGCGCATGGAGCATCTGCCGCAAATCGTCATTGTCATTGATGAGCTGGCGGATTTGATGATGGTTGCGGCAAAGGAAGTTGAGACATCTATCTGCCGCATCGCGCAGAAGGCGCGTGCCGCCGGTATGCATCTGGTTGTTGCAACACAGCGGCCGTCCACCGATGTCATCACCGGTCTGATGAAGTCGAACATTCCGTCGCGCATCGCGTTTGCCGTTGCATCACAGGTTGAATCACGCATTATTTTGGACACTGTCGGCGCGGATAAGCTGATTGGCAAGGGCGACATGCTGTATTCTCCTATCAATCTCAATAAACCGCTGCGCATTCAGGGCTGTTTTGTCAGCACCGAAGAAATCGAGCACGTCATTCAGTACGTGAAGAAAAATGCCGAGGCGGAATATTCACAGGAGGTAATGGATCACATCGAAAAGCAGGCAGAGAGCGAATCGTCCGGCGGCTATGACGCCTCCGAGGACGAAGATGAGCTGCTGCCGCAGGCCATTACCATTGTTGTCGAGTCGGGACAGGCATCGGTATCCATGCTGCAGCGCCGCTTGAAATTGGGCTATGCGCGCGCCGCGCGTCTGGTCGATCAGATGGAGCAGCGCGGCATTGTCGGCCCGTTTGAAGGCTCCAAGCCGCGCCGCGTGCTCATCACGCGCGATGATTGGATGCAGATGCAGCTGCGCGCAAAAGATCTGCCGTGATAAGAAATTTCTAAGCACATGAAAATACACAAAACCGCTTGCATATTGCGGTGGGAGTATAGTAAGATAACAGTATACACAACAAGAGATACGCAAGGAGGTTTTTACTATGTCTTTCCGTAAAATTGATCCGACTGAGCTGCCGGGCAACGCCATTGACGAAATCTGCAACAAGTGGATGCTGCTGGCTGCCGGTACAGAGGATGATTTCAATTTCATGACCATCAACTGGGGCATGCTGGGCGAACTGTGGTTTAAGCCGGCAATGACCGTTTATGTGCGTCATTCCCGTCACACCTTTGGCTATATGGAGAATAACGATGTGTTCACCGTGACCTGCCTGAAGCCGGGACATGAGGATGCACTCAAGCTGGCTGGCTCCAAGTCCGGCCGCGACATCGACAAGCTCAAGGAATCCGGTCTGACCAAGACCATGATTGACGGCGTGCCGACGTTTGAAGAAGCAGCATATACGCTTGTGTGCAAGAAGATGTACGCACAGGAGCTGCCGCCGGAGAACTGCACCGATATGCCGATTTTTGAGCACGCATACGATGCACCGGACTACCACAAGATGTATATCGGTCAGATCGTTGCCGCTTACGTCAACGACTAATTGATAGAATAGGGTATTGGACGCCCATCCCGCTGGCGGGATGGGCGTTTTTGCGTGTGTCGGAAAGTAAAAGTAAAAAAACAGGAAATTCGTAAAATATTCCGTTTCTTCTTCCGCGCTGCTGTGGTATGATAAAAGCTGAGAAAAACTAGGAATTTCTAAAATCAGTCAAAAGAGGACGATATGGCAAAGAAAACAGGCGGCTTTTTGCCGATTTCAAAAGAAGATATGGTGTCGCGCGGGTGGTATTACTGTGATTTTCTGCTGGTAACTGGTGACGCCTATGTGGATCATCCGTCGTTTGGCACGGCGGTCATTTCGCGTGTATTGGAGGATGCAGGCTACCGCGTGGCGATTTTGTCGCAGCCGGATTTCCGCTCGGAAGCGGATTTCGCGGCAATGGGACGGCCGCGCTATGCAGTGCTGATTAACAGCGGCAATATTGACTCGATGGTGGCGCATTATACGGCATCCAAAAAGCGGAGACATGACGATTCGTATTCTCCCGGCGGTGTGGGAGGCAAGCGTCCGGATCGTGCGGTAACGGTATATGCGAAGCTCGCCCGCCGTGCATTTCCGGATACGCCGATTTATCTCGGCGGACTCGAAGCAAGTCTGCGCCGATTTGCCCATTATGATTATTGGGCGGATCATATTATGCCGTCCATCCTGCAGGATGCGGGAGCAGACGGTTTGATGTTCGGTATGGGCGAGAAATCCGTGCTGGAAATCGCCGCGAATCTGAAGGCGGGAAAGCGCGGACCGGACGTGTGCAAACGGGTTCGCGGCACGGCATATTTTACCAAGGATGCACAAGATATTTCATTCCCCGCTGTGTGGTGTCCGTCGCTGGAAGAAACCATAGAAGATAAGATCAAGTATGCCGAATCGGTAAAGATTCAGTATGCACAGCAGGATCATATCACGGGTAAAGCTGTCGTACAGAAGCATGGACACCGCCTTCTCGTGCAGAATCCGCCGTCCATTCCGCTGACGACAGAGGAAATGGACTGGGTATACGGTTTGCCGTATGAGAGAACCTATCATCCGAGTTATGAGGCTGTCGGCGGTGTTCCGGCGATTGCAGAAGTGCAGTTTTCGATTATTCACAACCGCGGCTGTTTCGGCGGCTGTAATTTCTGCTCGCTGGCGTTTCATCAGGGCAGATATATTTCCTCGCGTTCACACGAATCGGTTGTGGCAGAGGGTAAGCGCATCGCCCAGCATCCAGATTTTAAGGGATATATTCATGATGTCGGCGGCCCGACCGCAAATTTCCGCTTTCCGGCTTGTAAGAAGCAAGAGACACAGGGCTTATGTCAGAATAAGCGCTGTCTGTTCCCGAAGGCCTGCGGCAATTTGCGCGCAGATCATTCGGACTATCTCAAGCTGCTGCGTCAGCTGCGGGAAATTCCCGGCGTCAAGAAGGTATTTGTGCGTTCGGGTCTGCGCTATGATTACATGATGGCGGATGACAACGATGAATTTTTCCTGGAGCTGGTCAAGTATCATATCAGCGGTCAGCTCAAAGTCGCACCGGAGCACATGAGCGATCATGCGCTGTATTATATGGGCAAACCGTCATTTGACGTATACCGCCGGTTCAAGGAGCGGTATGAGCGCATCAATGCAAAATTGGGCAAAAAACAGTATCTGGTACCGTATTTGATGTCCTCACATCCGGGTGCCGAGCTGAGTGATGCTGTGCATCTGGCAGAGTATCTGCATTCGATTGGCTATATGCCGCAGCAGGTACAGGACTTTTATCCGACGCCGGGCACGCTGTCCACAGCGATGTACTATTCCGGCGTCGATCCGCGCACGATGAAGCCGGTGTATGTTGCCAAGACACCGGAGGAAAAGGAAATGCAGCGCGCACTGCTGCAGTGGCGCAGACCGGATAAGCGCGCAATCGTCATCAAAGCGCTGCTGCAGGCGGGACGAGAAGATCTCATCGGTTATGGCAAAGAGTGCCTGATTCGTCCGCGTCCCAATGAACATTTTGCACATTTACACACGGAAAAGCCGTCCAAACGGCACGGTCGCGGACGCAATACGCAGCCATCGCGCAGAACGGACAGAACGACAGAGCGGCGTGCAGCGCGCACAAGCAATCGTTCCGGCGGCGGACGCAGAGATCAGAAATCCAACCAAAAGAAGAAATATACCAAACATAGATAACAGGAGAGTCATATGTGGATTGCAGATAAATGGAAAGATTTTGAAGTGCTCGACTGCGGCAATGGCGAAAAAGTAGAGCGCTGGGGCAAGCAGGTGCTGGTTCGTCCGGACCCGCAGGCAATCTGGCCGAAGCAGAAAAACGTTTCTGCTTGGAGAACCGCAGATGCGTCTTATCATCGCTCGTCCTCCGGCGGCGGCAAGTGGAACATCAAAAAGCTGCCGTCTCAGTGGGACATTCATTATCGCGAACTCACGTTTCACATCAAGCCGATGAACTTTAAGCACACCGGTTTGTTTCCGGAGCAGGCGGCAAACTGGGATTATGTAGACGGACTGATTCGCAAGTCGGATAAGCCGGTGCGAGTCCTCAATTTGTTTGCGTACACCGGCGGTGCAACACTGGCGGCAGCTGCTGCAGGCGCCAGCGTCTGCCATGTCGATGCCTCCAAGGGCATGACCCAGTGGGCAAAGGAAAATGCGGCGGCTTCGGGTCTGGCAGACCGTCCGATTCGCTGGATTGTCGATGACTGCAAGAAGTTTGTCGAGCGTGAAATTCGCCGCGGACATAAGTATGACGGCATCATTATGGATCCGCCGAGCTACGGCAGAGGACCGACGGGACAGGTTTGGAAGATTGAAAATGACATTGCTGATTTTATTCAGCTGACCTCTCAGCTGCTGTCGGATGATCCGCTGTTTCTGCTTGTCAACAGCTATTCGACAGGTCTCGCACCGGCTGTCATGGGATATATTCTCGGCACAACGATTGCCTCTCGCTTTGGCGGTCATATTGATTGTCAGGAACTGGGTCTGCCGGTGAAATCGACGGGCTATGCCCTGCCGTGCGGCAATACGGCGCGCTGGGTGAATACCAACCGGTAAAAATAAAGGAAGTACACCATGTCAGACATGATTCATGCGGAAAATTTAACTTTCCGCTATACAGATTTTTCACGTGCAACGCATTTGGCGCTGGACGGTGTGAATCTTACAATTCCATATGGACAGTTCACCGCGATTTTGGGCAGAAACGGCTCGGGAAAATCCACGTTTGCCCGCATGTGCAACGCCATCAATCTGCCGTCCGGCGGCAGAATCTGGGTGGACGGAATGGATACCATGGATGAAGAACAACTGTGGGACATTCGCCGTGCCTGCAGTATGGTGTTTCAGAATCCGGATAATCAGATTGTCGCAACCGTCGTAGAGGAAGATGCGGCGTTTGGTCCGGAAAATATGGGTGTAGAGCCCAAAGAAATCCGCAGCCGCGTCTATCAGGCGCTCAAGATGGTTGGGATGTATGACTATCACCTGCACGCGCCGCATTTGCTGTCCGGCGGACAAAAACAGCGCGTTGCCATTGCCGGCGTGCTGGCCATGAAGCCGAAATGCATCGTGCTTGATGAGCCGACTGCTATGCTGGATCCGCAGGGACGTGCGGACATTATGCGTATTTTGCATGAACTGCACGAAAAGCAGCACATTACCATTATTTTGATTACACATCACATGGATGAAGCGGTGCAGGCGCAGCGTGTCGCAGTATTAGACGGCGGGCATCTCGTCATGGACGGCACACCGCGCGAGATTTTCACACAGACCAAACGGCTGCGCGCGTTGGGACTGGAAGCGCCGCAGAGCATTGAACTGCTGGAGCGCATCAACCAGACCGCTGGAGAGCAGATTCCGATGGATGCATTGACCGTCACGGAATGCGCCGACCGGCTGGAAGCATGGCTGAAAGGGGGCGCACAGAAATGAGCGAACGAGATATTCCCATTTTGGAAGTGCATGACCTGAGCCATGTATACAGCAAGGGCACACCGTTTGAGCAAAAGGCGCTCGACCATGTCAATCTAAACGTGGAGCGCGGCGAATTTTTGGCAATTATCGGTCATACCGGTTCGGGAAAATCCACCCTGATTCAGCATCTCAACGGGCTGCTCCGTCCGACAGACGGGCAAGTGCTTTTGCACGGAAAAAATATTTTTGCCTCAGACTGCGATATTCGCCGTGTGCGCTTTCGCATCGGACTGGTGTTCCAGTATCCGGAATATCAGCTGTTTGAAGAAACAGTTGGCAAGGATATCGCCTATGGTCCAACCAATATGGGATTGGACGCCGCAGAGATTGAGCGGCGTGTTGCGCAGGCGATGGAAGATGTCGGATTGGATGTCAGTCTGCGCGACAAGTCGCCGTTTGAGCTGTCCGGCGGACAAAAACGCCGCGTCGCGCTGGCGGGCGTTGTGGCGATGCAGCCGGAGATTTTGGTGCTCGATGAGCCGACGGCGGGACTGGATCCGGCAGGACGCCGGGAAATGTTCGAACTCATTCGCCGCCTGCACGATTTGCACGGCACAACCATTGTGCTCGTTACTCATTCGATGGAGGATGCGGCGCGCATGGCGGATCGCTTGGTGGTCATGCAAAACGGACGGGTTTTCCTGACCGGAAAACCGGAGGAAGTGTTTGCGCGGGCAGATGAATTGGAACAGGCGGGACTTACCGTGCCGCAGGTTACAAAGATTTTGCTGGAATTAAAAAAACGCGGCATTCCAGTCGATACCGGCTGTTATACCATAGAGCAGGCAGTTGCACAGCTGCTTGCATATAAACAGGCAGGAGGGAAGAACGGATGCTGAAGGACATCACACTGGGACAATATTTTCCGGGGCGGTCCATTCTGCACCGCGCCGACCCGCGCACCAAGATTTTGCTGGTCTTTGCGCTGATTATTGCCATATTTGTGTGCAGTAATCCGGCATCTCTGCTGCTGCTCGCGCTGTTTATTTTCGGCATGGTCTATCTGGCGCGCCTGAGCCTGCGCATGGTGCTGCGCGGCCTCAAGCCGCTGCTGTTTATTATCATATTTACTGCCGTGCTCAATTTGTTTATGACGCCGGGCGGAAAAACGCTGTGGAAGTTCGCCATGCTGACGATTACATCGAGCGGTGTGAGCCGTGCGGTGCTTATTGTTGTGCGGCTGATTTTACTGATTGTCGGCGCGTCGCTGCTGACGTATACGACTTCTCCGATTCAGCTCACAGATGGATTGGAAAAGCTGCTGTCACCGCTCAAAAAGGTGCATGCGCCCATTCATGAGCTGGCGATGATGATGTCGCTGGCACTGCGGTTCATTCCGACGCTGGTGGAGGAGACCGACAAAATTATGAGCGCACAGCGCGCCCGCGGCGCGGATTTTGACTCCGGCGGATTGATGCACCGCGTCAAAGCGCTCGTGCCGATTCTGGTGCCGCTGTTTGTGTCGGCATTCCGGCGGGCAGATGAGCTGGCAACTGCGATGGAGTGCCGCTTGTACCGCGGAGATATTGGCCGCACGCGGATGCGTCAGCTGAAATTTGGAAAAGCAGATGCTATTTGCGCCATTGCCGCGGTCGTCGTCATCGGCGGCGCGATTGCAGCGCAAATCATTGCATAACAAGTATCATAAAACAGGATTTTCGCAAACGGAAGGGGAGCTATTCAAAATGTATCGTTTGATTGCACTGGATCTGGACGGAACGGTGCTGACCAGCAGTATTGATATACTTCCATCGACGGTGGAGGCGGTAGCCTATGCCCGCAGCAAGGGCGTCAAGGTCATCGTCTGTACCGGTCGAATTGTAGGAGAAGCTGCTGTTTTCTCAAAGGAAATCGGCGCATCTTCTCTGTTGATTTCGGCGGGCGGCGCGGCGATTTCCGATGTGCGCAATGCGCGCAACGTCAAGGAATGGGCGATGCCGTGGGACATTGGCGCAAAGGTCGTGGAAGCCGTGCAGAATCGTCCGGTCACCGTTATGATTTATGTAGGTGACAGACTGTATTTGAACCCGTATTCGGACGAAATTTTATGTAATACCAAGCGCACAGAGGGATTCTGGGCGAGCAAAGTGGTGCTGCCGGATGTTGCAGCAACGATTCGGGAACACAAATTTCCGGTATCGAAGGTGTTCGCCCGCGGCGATGTGCAGGTACTTGCGGAAGCGCTGGCGGAGATTAACCAGCTGCCGGGCATTCATATCACGCGTTCGGCGGAAAATAACTTTGAGATTATGCCGGAGGGCGTCAATAAAGGTCTTGCCTTGCAGGAGCTGACACAGGTCATGGGCATCACAATGGATGAAGTCATGGCAATCGGCGACAGTGACAACGATTCGGATATGCTGCGCATCGCAGGCATGCCGGTCGTGATGGGAAATGGTGACGAGGCCGTAAAGAAGCTGGCGAAATATGTCACAGACACCAATGATAATGACGGTGTGGCAAAGGCGATTTATAAATTCATCTAAGGAAAATAGATGGTAGATATAGAATAGGGAAAAGAAAAAGACCTGCCAGAGGCGGGTCTTTTGTGCTGTTATGCGGCGTTTTTGAGATACTGCTTGAGCGTCAGATAGTCATATGTCACGAGCGGTTCATTCTTGTCCGCGGTGAGTATGTCGGTCTGTGTCAGATTGCCATGCTTGTCGTAGGTATTGGTGTACTTGACCTGTAAATTTCCCTGTGCGTCATACGTGCTGGTATTGACCAGTCGACCGTCTGCATCGTAGTCCATTTCATCCCAGCTGTCCAGCACGTCGTTGGTATAGGTGCTGGATTTGACGAGATGCCCCGCTTCATTGTACAGAGATTCGATGGTGATGGTATCCGCAGCCAGATGATCTTCCGTCCCGCTGTGCTGGACGGATTTGGTCTGTCTGCCTTGGTCATCCGTCGTGATTTCACACCAATAGTTGTTGCTGGCACTGCCGTGATTTTCCGTGTGCACCCGTTTGGTGAGATGACCGTTTTTGTCGTAGGAGAAGGCTTCTTCGTAGTCTTTGCCGTTGCTGCCGTCCAGACTGACGGTAACAGCTAAATTGCCATTTTTGTATTTATTTTGCACACGAGTTTGAACATCGCCGGATTCATTGTATGTGAGAATTTCTGTCGGCTGATTGTCCTCGCTGTATGTTGTTTCTGTCCAGCCGGTAAGATTTCCGGATGCAGAATAACGGGATTCTTTGGTGCAGTTCCCGTTTGCGTCATAGTCATAGGTAACATAATTGCCTGCGCTGGCGGTCTGCTTGGTACATACATAGGGATTTTCGGATGAGCCTGCTTTGCCGGAACCGCAGCCTGTCAGCAAAAAAGCCGCCAGACAGACCAAAAACAGGGCAGAATGTGTGTGTTTCATGGGTCGTCCTCCTTTGTCTGGTATAGCATACCATAAAAGTTAGCAAAACACAACGACGAAGGCAAAAAAACGCCGGTTCCGAAAACATTCGGAACCGGCGCGATATCCTTAGAGTTACCTATTACTTGGCATTTTTGCGGTTGCGCTTCTGCCACTCACGCGGCGGGATGCCGAATACCTTGTGGAAGGCACGGGAGAAGTGCAGCTGGTTCGGATAGCCGACAGAACGGGCAATGGTTGCAATCGGTGCGGCACCGATTTCCAGATAGTGACAAGCAACGCTCATGCGCTGACGAATCAGATATTCCTGCGTGGTCATGCCGGTCGCATCGCGGAACAGCTTGCCGAGATAGCTTCTGTTCAGGCCGCAGTATTGCGCAACATCCTCCACGGAAATATCCTGCGGGTATTTGGTCTTAATATAACGAATCGACTTTTCCACATAGTACTGCTGCAGGTTGGATACCTTCGGCTGACAGGGGCGCGGGCTTTCCTGTACCAGATAATCCAGCATTTCCATCGCCAGACCATACGCTGCCAGTGCGCCCAGTTCGGTGTCCGGAGCGGTCAGCTGAGCCAGCGTGCTTTTTGTCTTGCAGTTGTCGCCCAGATCCGCCAAAGACAAAATCGGCTTTTGCGGCGTCAGACCGGCGCGTGCCAGAATCTTCGGCAGCGCATCGCCGGACATCTCTGCCCACATGAGCTGAATCGGACCGTGCAGAGCGGAAGCATTGACGCAGACATCCGGAAACATCACGAGGATGGAGCCAGGTTCGATGGTATGCATTGAGGAGCCGAGCTTCAAGCTGCCGGAACCCTCTGTTATATATGTGATAACAGTGTGCTCGTTCAAAATCGGCAGCTGCGTAAAATCGGCGTCCTTCTCATACCGACCATACTGCCGCAGGGCAGTCTGGGAGAAGCTGGCAGAGTCACAGAATTGAGTTGTAAATTCGACCATAATAAATCTCTCCTTGCCTGTGCATATCCGTAAATAAGGGGAAAATATACGGGTTTATGCAAATATTCCTTCTCAAATCTCTCAATATAATATCATTATACGGAAAAGAACCACATATTGCAAGAGGGCTTTCGAAAATTTTAAAGAAAACTTAAATTGGCATAAAGAAATAAAAAATTCGGGAAAAACGATTAAATGCGAGATTAGACGCCGCAAATGGGCGGCGGATTTTATCGGATATGCGTGCTGCGTGCACGTGGACAAAAGTTTGGGAAAATGAGAATAGTACACAAAAAACGGGAGAGAGAATGCATTTGAATGACGAAAAGTAACAAATGCAAAAATGAAATATCACGGAATTACCAGTAAGAACCGATAAAATCAGCCTAGTGTTTTGTAAAAACATTGGGCTGTACGGAGAAAAATTTATATTTTGCTGGGAATCCCTTGTCTCAGCCAAACCATTGTGCTATTCTAAACAGGATGGGTGGTATTGCGGCACGCCGCAAACTGCACCGGATGTTTTTTCTTTTTTTCGGCACAGCCTATATTGTGAAGGAGCAAGTGGGACTGATGCGCAGGGAATCGCCGCCGGCATTACGCGGAGGTGGTTCGTATGAAAATTGGTTTTATCGGCGCGGGAAACGTCGGGACATCGCTCGGAAAGCTATTTGCCCAGCGCGGTGTTTCGGTCACGGGATACTTCAGCAGAACCCGCAGACACGCCGAGGAGGCAGCAGAGTTTACAAGGACGCATTGCTTTGATACATTGGAAGAAATTGTACAAGCGAGCGATACCCTGTTCGTGACCACATCGGACGGTGTGGTTGCACGCATGTGGAACGACATGAAAACACTGCCGATCAAAAGTAAATGTATATGCCATTGCAGCGGCGCACTGCCCAGCTCGGTTTTTGAGGGCGCAGCACAGTGCGGCGCACAGACTTGTTCCGTGCATCCGATGATGGCAGTCAGTGACCGATTCTCCGTGTGGGAGAAGCTGAACGGCGCATTTTTTACGTTGGAAGGCGACGGCGCTCCGCGTATGCAGGAGGTCCTGGACACCTGCGGCGTGCAGCATGCGACGATTCAGGCGGCAGACAAGGCGCGCTATCATTTGGCGTCATGCGTTGTGAGCAATTTGGTTGTTGGACTGGCGGATTGGGGCACACAGCTTTTGGAGCAGTGCGGCTTTACGCAGGAACAGGCACTGACCGCTTTGACCCCGCTCATGCGCGGAAACATGCAGGCAATCTGTGACAAAGGCGCGCAGAATGCTCTGACAGGTCCGGCAGAGCGCGGCGACATGGGAACGATTCAGTCGCACATGGCATGTTTGACGCGGGAAGAACAGGCGCTATACGCCCGTTTGACGCGCAGATTGTGTGACATTGCGCACAAAAAACATCCAGACAGAGACGATACCGCCCTTACCAAGTACTTGGAGGGATTGTCATGAAGAACACTGTATTAACATTCCAGCAGGCAAAAAAAGAAGGCACGCGTCTTTCGATGCTCACGGCGTATGACTATTCGACAGCGAAGCTCGTCGATGCGGCAGGTATCAACTCGATTCTGGTAGGAGATTCGCTGGGAAATACCATTCTCGGCTATGAGGACACACTGTCCGTTACAATGGAAGATATGATTCACCATACGGCAGCTGTTGCACGCGGTGCGAAAAATGCACTGGTCATCGGCGATATGCCGTTTATGTCTTATCAGGCATCTGTTTATGACGCAGTTGTCAATGCAGGCAGACTGATGAAGGAAGGCCGCGCCAACGCAGTAAAGCTGGAGGGCGGCGCTTCTGTATGCGAGCAGATTAAGGCGATTGTCGGCGCATCCATTCCGGTTTGTGCACATATTGGTCTGACTCCGCAGTCTATCAATGCGTTTGGCGGCTTCAAGGTACAGGGCAAGGGCGAAAAGCAGGCACAGCAGCTGTTGGACGACGCCCGCCGCGTACAGGAGGCAGGTGCCTTTGCTGTTGTCTTGGAAGGCATTCCGGCACTGCTGGCACAGAAGATTACCGACACACTGGACATTCCGACCATTGGCATCGGCGCAGGCGCCGGCTGCGACGGTCAGGTTCTGGTTTATCAGGATATGCTCGGTATGTTTACCGATTTTAAGCCGAAGTTCGTCAAGCACTTTGCCAACGTCGGTGAGATTATGACCGAAGCGTTCAAGACCTTCGATCAGGAAGTCAAGGAGGGCGTGTTCCCGGCACCGGAGCACACCTATAAGATTGATGAAGACATCATCGGCAGATTGTACTAAGAGACAAGCATCGGATAAAGGAGTTTCACATGATTACCATCGTTAAGACAATAGAAGAAGTTCGCGCACAGGTCAAGGCATGGCGCGCAGAGGGACTGACCGTCGGTCTGGTTCCGACCATGGGATACCTGCATGAAGGTCATCAGAGTCTGATTGCCCGCTCGGTTGCAGAGAACGACCGCACGGTTGTCTCCGACTTTGTCAATCCGATTCAGTTCGGACCGACTGAAGATCTGGCAACCTATCCGCGCGACATCGAGCGTGATGCAGCGCTGTGCGAGTCCACCGGCGCAAACCTGATCTTCCATCCGGAAGCAGACGAAATGTACGCACCGGATTTCTGCACCTATGTTGATATGGATCATCTGACCAAGGGACTGTGCGGTAAAACCCGCCCGATTCATTTCCGCGGCGTCTGCACGGTTGTCAGCAAGCTGTTCCACATTGTACAGCCGGATCGCGCATACTTCGGTCAGAAGGACGCACAGCAGCTGGCAGTCATCCGCCGCATGGTGCGTGACCTGAACATGCCGCTGACCATCGTTGGCTGCCCGATTATCCGCGAAGAGGACGGTTTGGCAAAGTCCTCCCGCAACACCTACCTGAGCGCAGAGGAGCGCAAGGCAGCACTGTGCCTGTCGCGCGGTCTGAACAAGGGTAAGGCTGCCGTAGAGGCTGGCGAGACCGATGCAGAGAAGGTCAAGGCAATCATCACCGCTGAGATTGAGGCAGAGCCGCTCAGCCGCATTGACTACGTAGAAATTGTAGATTGGAACAATCTGGAGCCGGTCAGCAGCACCGAGGGCTCGATTCTCGCTGCTGTTGCCGTATATATCGGCAAGACCCGCCTGATTGATAACTTTATCATCGAACGCTAAATATAAACGGAGGACGAAATTTACATGACAATCCAGATGCTGAAAGGCAAAATTCACCGCGCCGTTGTTACACAGGCAGAACTGAACTATGTTGGTTCCATCACGGTTGACAGCGAGCTTTTGAATACAGCTGGTATTTATGAGTATGAAAAAGTACAGATTGTAGACGTAAACAATGGCAATCGCTTTGAGACTTACACCATCGCAGGTGAGCCGGGCAGCGGCGTGATCTGTCTGAACGGCGCGGCAGCACGCTGCGCATCTGAGGGCGACCATGTGATTATTATGGCCTATGCGGATGTGACGCCGGAGGAGGCGCAGACCCATAAGCCGAAGGTTGTTTTTGTTGACGACGACAACCACATTGCGCGTGTCACGCACTATGAGAAGGCGGGCGCACTGTACGACGACGAGCGACTGTAAAAACAAACGGATATAGAAAAACCGACTGTGTACAAGAGGAATCTTCTGCGCAGTCGGTTTTTTCTTTTCCTCGTGCAGCAATTTGCCTTGCTGTGGGGTGTATAAAGCGAAGGGAGGAAAACACAGTGAGACAAAACGAAAATACCGATCAGCTCATCCGGAAATATGCCGACATGGTGTATCGCTTGGCGTTTGCCCGCATGGGAACGAAGTATGATGCCGACGAAATTTTCCAAGAGGTCTTTTTGCGATACTTGAAAAAATGTCCCGCATTTCACGATGAAGAGCACGAAAAAGCGTGGTTTTTGCGTGTGACGGTCAATTGCTGTAATAAAATGCACATGTCTGCCTGGCGCAGACATACGGTAGAGCTGGAAGAAAATCTTTCGTGGGAAACACCGGAAGACTCCGGTTTATATGATGCCCTTCGGCGATTGCCGCCCAAATATCGAGAAGTCATTCATCTGTTTTATTATGAGGATATGACGACCGAACAAATCGCGCAGGCACTGCACCGCCGCAGCGGCACGGTTCGTTCCCAACTGACAAGGGCACGAGAGATGCTGCGAGAGCTTTTGAGAGAGGAGAATGACGATGAAACGCAATTATCAGCATATGATGCAGCAAGTAAAACCCGATGAACAGATGGTACAGGAGATTATGACACAGGCACACAAGCATCCTGTGCGGCGCATGTCCCGCACGCGCCGCGTCCTGCGTCCGGTCGCTGCCGTGGTCGCCGTGTGTGTCTGCTTGAATTTCACGCTGTCTGCGCTGGCTGCCAACAGTGACACAGCGTATGCCGTGATGTATGCGGTCTCACCGGTGCTTGCCCAGCATTTTGTGCCGGTCAATCAGACATGCGATGACAACGGTATCCGTATGGAGGTGGAATCGGCATCTATTTCCGGCGATACAGCACAGGCCTATGTCACGCTGCGTGACATGGACAAAAAGGGACGCATTGATGAGACAACAGACCTGATGGATAGCTATAGTATTCTGACAGCGCAGGACACGGCCAGTGGCTGCTCATTTATTAGCTATGACAAAGAAATGCAGACCGCGCGGTTTTATATCACGATCCAGTCCATGAACGGAAAAGATTTGACGAAGGACAAGGTGACATTTACGCTTGCAAAGTTTTTGAGCGGAAAACAGGAACTAGAAAATTATGTCGTACCGCACGCGCTGGATGCTGCCCTAAAGACACCGCAGACGATAAAGAAGGAGATCAACGGCGGTGGCGGTGATGCGGATGATGATGCCGGCTTGTTTGAGGGAGAGCACACCGTGCTCAAGCCGGACGAGAACAATCCGATGCTGCAGGAGATATCAGGTATTGATTTCACCGGCGTGGGATATATTGGCGGCAAGCTGCATGTACAGATGGCGATGCGCGATTTTCTAGAGACAGACAATCATGCAGACGTGTGGCTGACCGATGCGAACGGCGCAAAAATCGAGACAGATTACAGCGTATGCTTCGTATCCGATGATGACAAAGACAACTATTATGAATTTGTCTTTGATGTACCGCAGCAGAAGCTCTCGCAGTATCAGCTGTGCGGCGATTTTTGGACTGCCAATCAGGGGGCGACACAAGGAAATTGGCGCGTGACGTTTCCGTTGGAGCAGAAAACAAAATAAAAGACACCTGTAACGAAACAGACACAACACTGCGTTGTGTCTGTTTTTTTGCGGGCGGATAAAAATGAATATAGATTCAGACAATTTTTTGGCAATTGCAATCTTCGTGGAAAATTTATACAATCTTGCAAAAAAAGACGAAAAAACGCGAAGATACAAAGAAAATATGTAGAAAAGGTGATTGCAGTTTTGAAAAGAACATGGTATGATGTTGATAAGCAATGTGTTTGAGCTAGAGGGGGAACAGGCGAGCATGCGCTGTGATATTGAAAAAAAAGAGAACAGCATACAGGCGCAGACCATCGTACAATTGTTCTTGGATGTATGCATCATCCTGAGCAGCATGGGCGGCGCCCTTTGGGTGCGCATGGATTTCCAGTTTGGCGGGATTGATACGGTATTTTTGCAGTCCTTGGAGAAATATGCAGGCATCAATATTGTTTGTACGCTGCTGGTGTTCCGCGGATTTCGGCTGTACAACAGTCTGTGGCGGTACGCAGGTATGATAGAACTGAAAAATATTGTGTACGCGGTGACCGGTTCGGCTGTCCTGCAGGTGGTCGGCATGTATGTGCTGCATGTATCTATGCCGCGCAGCTATCCGGTTTTGTATCTGCTGCTGTTATTTTTCCTGACGGGATTTAGCCGGTTTATCTGGCGCATATTACCGGAGCGGACACAGGAAACCGAGCAAAAACCGGATACAATACGCACAATGATTGTCGGCGCCGGAGAAGCCGGCAATATGCTGCTCAAAGAATTGGTGGGCAGCAGTCATCTCAATCGGAAAATTGTCTGCATCGTCGATGATGACACGACAAAAATAGGGACATATCTGCATGGCGTGCCTGTGGCGGGAACTGTAAAACAAATTCCGCTGCTTGCGGAACGATACGTCGTGAAAGAGATTATTGTTGCGATTCCGTCTGCGTCCAGCTCAGAGAAAAAGAAAATTTTAGAAAGCTGCAGCCGCGCGGTTGGCTGCAATGTGCTGACGCTGCCGGGCATTTATCAGATTATCAATGGTGATGTCCATGTTTCCATGCTGCGGAAAATTGAAATCAACGATTTGCTCGGGCGAGAGCCGGTTGATTTGCGCATGGAAACCATTATGCGCTATGTCAAGGGAAAGACCGTCCTCGTCACAGGAGGCGGCGGTTCCATCGGCAGTGAGATTTGCCGACAAATTGCGGGATATGCGCCGCGCACGCTCATTCTTTTTGATATTTATGAAAACAGCGCGTATGATGTTCGCGGAGAACTATTGTACCAATATCCGGACTTAGATTTACAGGTGCTCATAGGCTCTGTTCGCAATGAAAAGCGTGTGAATACAATTTTTTCTACATATCGTCCGGAATTGGTGTTCCATGCGGCAGCACATAAGCATGTGCCGCTGATGGAGGACAGCCCGAACGAAGCGATTAAAAACAATGTGCTCGGCACATGGAACGTCGCCAAAGCCGCAGATGCCTATCATGCGAAAAAAATGGTGCTGATTTCAACGGATAAGGCAGTCCGTCCGACCAACATCATGGGAGCGTCGAAACGTGTCTGCGAGTTGATTGTGCAGAGCTTTGCGCAGACATCCAAGACGGAATATGCCGCGGTTCGGTTCGGCAATGTGCTGGGCAGCAACGGCAGTGTGGTTCCGCTGTTTCAAAAACAGATTGCACACGGCGGACCGGTTACCGTCACACATCCGGACATTATTCGGTATTTCATGACCATTCCGGAAGCGGTGCATTTGGTTCTGCAGTGCGGCGCACTGGCTGAAGGCGGCGAGATTTTCATTCTGGATATGGGCGAACCGGTCAAAATCTTGGATTTGGCGGAAAATATGATCCGGCTTTCCGGATTGGAGCCGGGAAAAGACATTCCCATTACGTTTACCGGTCTGCGGCCGGGAGAAAAGCTGTACGAAGAACTGCTGATTAGTCTGGACAATTTAAAAACAACGGAAAATAAACAAATTTTTGTGGCGCAGCCAGCTCCTGTGGATGCGGAACGCACACAGCGGTTTGTGCGCAAATTGGTGCAGGACGCATTTGCTGAATCGGAACATATTCGGGAAGAAGTACAGCGGCTTGTGCCGGAATATACGCCGGAGAGAACAGAAACACAATCGGCGCAGCAGCTGATTTCAATTCGAAAAGATAAGGCGAATGCATATGTGGCGCAGTAATCGCATCGTTCGCTTGGAAAGCAGGAGAAAACAATGAGACGAACACGAATTTTTACCATTGTACTGTTTGTCATTGCAGCCGCGGCGTTTGCCGTGTCACAAGTGATGCAGATGATGACGGACAAAAGCGGGCCGGCCATTTCTATGAATACGGACAGCATCACGGTGTCTGCGGAGGCCTCGGAAAAAGACCTGCTGCAAGGGGTGACGGCGCAGGACAATACGGATGGAGATGTTTCCCAAAACCTGATGATTGAGAATATGAGCAATCTGATGGAGGGAGATACCCGTACCATGACCATTGTTGCCTTTGACTCGGACGGCAATGTGAGCAAGGCGCAGCGCAGCGTGACATACAACGATTATCATGCGCCGCAGTTTACGCTGGACGGCCCGCTGCAGTATGCGCTCGGTGCGGATGATGTTTTGGACAACATCGGCGCGACCGATCAGCTGGACGGCAATTTGTCTGCCAGTGTCAAAATCACAGATAAGTACCGCATTCCGAACGATACCGAGGGCGAGTATCCGCTGGAGTTTACCGTGACGAACAGCGCCGGCGATGTATCGCGCCTGACAGCGACCGTCACCATGCTGTCGCAGTCGGATTACAATTCCAGCGCAAAGATTGGTCTGAGCAACTATCTGATATACATTGACAAGGGAAAGAAAATAGATCCCATGAGCTATGTCAAGGACATTGAAATTGGAGATACCACATACACCAAGCAAGAGAACGGCAGCTTCACGGCGCCCAGCACGGCGGCAGCCGTCGGGCAGACGGCAACGGCTTTGCCCGCAAGCAGCATCTCGGTTTCCGGCAGCGTAAACAGAAAAAAGCCAGGAACCTATGAGCTGACCTACACCATGAAGGACAAAAACGGCCGAACCGGTTCGACGCGGCTGATTGTTGTCGTGACAGAATAAGGGGGATGGGCATGGAACAGAATCTGACAAAACAGATTGACATTTTTAGTATCCTGAGAGATGTGCTGCACGAATGGGCGACCATCCTGCTGTTTGCCGTCTCTGTGAGCCTGCTGACCAATGTGGCTGTTGTGCAGACGTATCAGCCGGAGTACACGGCAAAAGCGATTTTTACCGTCTCGGCAAAGAGCACCAATAACACGATTTATCAGGATCTTTCCTCGGCGGAGGATTTGGCAAAACGCTTTACACAGCTGCTTGACAGCACAGTGCTCAAAAAGACCGTGGCAAAGGATTTGGGACAGGATACCTTCACCGCAGAGACCTCTGTAAAGCAAATTGAAAAGACGAACATGGTGGAGCTCAATGTTTCGGCAAATTCCGCGATGGACGCGTATCGAACCATTCGTTCCATTATGAGTAATTATAATACGGTTTCGGATTATGTTCTCGGCAATGTCATCATGTATGTGATTCAGCAGCCGAGCATCCCGCTCGCACCGATCAATTCGCGAAGCCCGATCAAACCGATGGCATATGCGTTTTTTCTGGCGCTGGCGCTGGGTATTTTCTATATCGCCGTGCTGTCATATCGGAGAGATACCGTCAAAAATGCGCATCAGGTGCGCGAAAAGGTGGATGCAAAGCTGCTCGGCACCATTTCTCATGAGCGCGTGCGCAGACAGAAAAACAAAGAGCATCCGTCTATGCTGATGGACAATCCGCTGCGCAGCTTTGCGTTTGTGGAGTCCAATCGTATGATGGCATCGCGTGTGCGCAGCCGAATGGACCGCAAGCAGGCAAAAGTCGCACTAATTACCAGTGTGGCGGAAAACGAAGGCAAATCGACGGTGGCAGCCAATCTTGCCATGGCACTGGCAAAAGAAGGCAAGCATGTTTTGCTGATTGACTGTGATTTTCGCAAACCATCGCAGTATAAAATTTTCCAGCGTCCGGAGCATGAAAGCATTGATTTGCTTCAGGAACTGCGCCGCGGTACAGCGGAACGGATTGCCATGCCGTATAAAACAACATCTATGTATGTGCTGTTTAACAGCAAAGCGGATGCTTCTGCGGAGCTGGTTATGGAATCCGGCGAGCTGCGCCAGATGATTCACAGATATCGCGCCCAGATGGATTATATTATTTTGGATACGGCGCCGCTTGCACTGGTATCTGATACGGAGGAAATGGCACGACTGGCGGATACAACCATTCTGGTCGTGCGGGAAGATGCCGTGCTGGCAAGCAAAATCAATGACTGCATTGATATTCTCAATCAGACGGATGCACCGGTGCTCGGCTGTGTGCTGAACAACAGCATGAGCGGCAAGGTGCGCAGCAGTGCATCGAAGACAAGCGAGCATGCACATGTATCATATGGAGGTCATTATGGAAAAACAGCAAAATAATCTCCGAGAAGAAGAACTGGAAAAAATGGACCTGCTCGCCATTGTCGATGACATTTGGCGCGGTCTCAAACGATTTTGGCTGTTGTGCATTGTTGTCGTTGCAACCTGCGCGATTGTGTCGGCGTTTGCCGTCATTATTGCTTTCACACCGACGTATGAAGCGTATTCTACCTTTGTCGTCAACAGCAAGACGGCATACAGCGACAACGCCGCATACACCAATTATTATAACGAGACCAGTGCCAGTCAGCTGAGCCAAACCTTTCCGTATATCTTGACGAGCGGCGCGCTGAGCGACGTCGTTGCAAAGAGCTTGGATATGGATTCGGTTCCGGCAACCATCACAGCGGATTCGATGGAGGGCACGGCACTGTTTACCATTCGTGTTCGTGCAAAAGACGCGCAGACGGCATATGATGTGCTGCAGGCTGTCATTCAGAACTATCCGTCCGTTGCAGAGTATATCATCGGCGACACCGAGCTGAAGCAGATGGATGAAAGCGGTGTGCCGGAGCAGCCGGTAAATCAGCTCAGCTTTAAGCGGTCTGCGGTCAAGGGCGCGTGCGGCGGCATGATTCTGTGTCTGCTGTTCCTGCTGTTTGACGCGCGCACCAGAAAGACGGTTCGCCGAGAAGAAGATTTGAAATCTGTACTCAGTGTGCCGTATCTGGGCGGTATTCCGTTTATCAAGGTGAAAAAGCGCAGCGATAAGAGCAAGGAACAGATTTTGGTAGACAAACAAAACCAAGCCGGAATGCTGGGCGAACGCATTCGCGTGGTGCGAAATCGTGTTATGAAAGCGGCGGAAGAACAAAAAAGCGGCACCGTATTTGTGACCAGTGCTGCAGAAGGAGAAGGCAAAACAACCGTCGCAGTCAATTTGGCAATTTCCTTGGCGCAAAAGGGCAAGCGTGTTGTGCTGGTGGACGGCAACCTGCGAAAGCCGGCAGTGGCAGGAGCGATGGGGCTGGAACCGGGCGCATATGGTACGATTGATGCACTGGAAGGTGCGCCGCTGGCTGCGGACAGCTTTCAGACATATGGTTCTGACGGTCTGCGCGTGTTGACGGGCAGGACGCTGGAAGCGGAAGAATGGGATGCCTTTCAGCAGAAAAATATTGAATTGATGCTGGACAAGCTGCAGCCCCTGTTCGACTACATCATCATTGATACACCGCCGTGCGGCGAATTGGCGGATGCCCTGCTGTTCGCCCGCTGCGTGCACAATGCGGTACTGGTCGCACGGCATGATAAGACCCGCGTGGATCAGATTTTGTCAGCGGCGGAGCTGCTGGCTGAGACAGGAACAACGCTGATTGGCTATACCATCAACGGAATCGAAGCCGGTATCACAGGCTATGGCTACGGCTATGGCTACGGATATTATGGCCGGTATGGATATGGCAGAAAGTATGGTTATGGGTATGGCTACGGCTATGGCTATGGCGAAAAACAGGAGAAACATTCTTCAAAGAATGGATAAGGAAGGACATGGCGCGTAAAGATATGCAGAGTAAACGGAAAAAACGATGGCTTGCGGCGGGCGTTGCCGCTGCTGCGCTGGGAACGGCATATCTTGGACTGTCTGCTGCCGCGAAAGCGCAGCGCAAACAGCAGGAACAGGAATATGGGTCTGCGCAAGAGCAGCAGGAAAAATGCGCCGCTCCAAAGCATATATCTGTATATGATGTAAAATGGAAGCGCATCGCAGACAAGACCCTGTCTTTTGGCGGGCTGATTGCATTGGCGCCGGTTTATGCTGTGATTTCCGCTGCCGTATATCTGGACGATCCGGGATCTGTTTTGTTCACACAAAAGCGCGTGGGAAAGAATAAAGCATACTTTCCACTGCATAAATTTCGCAGCATGAAAATGGATACGCCGCATGATATGCCGACGCATTTGCTGCAGGATCCGGAGCAATATCTCACCCGTGTCGGGCGATTTTTGCGAAAATACAGCTTGGACGAATTGCCGCAGATTTGGGATATCTTTGTGGGAAATATGAGCATCATCGGCCCGCGGCCCGCGCTGTGGAATCAGGAAGATTTGATCGCTGCGCGATGCATGCGGCGCCAATGATATTCGGCCGGGACTCACCGGCTGGGCGCAAATTAACGGCAGAGATGAGCTGGAAATCGCAGAAAAGGCGCGCTATGACGGGGAATATGTGCAAAAAGAGAGCTTTTCCTTTGATGTAAAATGCTTTTTTGGAACCATTGCTTCTGTTCTCAAACATGAGGGCGTTGTGGAAGGCGGAACGGGAAACAGTCAGCAAAGAAAAAAGATTGTCATCTTGACCAATCATTCCTATATGCTGTGGCGGTTTCGCCGAGAATTGATAGAAGATTTGGCAAAAGAACACGAAGTGGTCTTGGGAATGCCGTTTGTCGGTCATGAACAAGATTTTATGGCATTGGGAATGCGGTGCGTCAATATAGATGTTGACCGCCGCGGAATCAATCCCGCCACAGATGCCAAATTGATTCATACATATTATCAGCTGCTCAAACAGGAAAAACCGAATCTGGTCATTACATACTCCATCAAGCCCAATATTTACGCGGGCTTGTGTTGCCGTACTCTGCACATTCCGTTTTGCGCCAATGTACAGGGGCTGGGAACGGCGTTTCAAAAGCCGAGATTGGCCAAAGCGGTTACGATTTTATATCGGGAAGCATTTCGTGGCGTGAAAACCGTATTTTTTGAAAATACAGCCAATGCGCAGGAATTTATCAATCGAAAGATTGTCTCACAAGAGAAAATAACCGTGCTGCACGGCGCAGGCGTTGACGTACAGGCGTATTCCTATCAAGCATATCCGGAAAATGCATGCGTTCACTTTTTATATCTGGGGCGCATTATGAAGGAAAAAGGAATGGATGAATTGCTGGATGCCTGCGAGCAGCTGCATGAGGAAGGCTATTCCTTTGTATTAGACCTTGTTGGATTCTTTGAAGATGCATATAAACAGCGAATCAATCAACTGTCTGCGCAAGGCATCGTTGTATTTCATGGATTTCAGCAAGAACCGCGCCCGTTCTATGCTGCGTGCGACTGTGTAGTGCTGCCGTCTTATCATGAAGGTATGAGCAATGTTCTTTTGGAAGCAGCCGCGACAGGGCGTCCGGTGATTACATCGGATATTCCCGGATGCAGGGAAGCGGTCATCGATCAAAAAAGCGGTTTTTTGGTGCCGAAGGGTGATGCACAGGCGCTGTATCGGGCGATGAAACACATGCTGTTCATCGACAGAGCGCAGAGAGAACAAATGGGACTTGCCGGTCGTAAATGGATAAAACAGCAATTTAGCAAAGAACAGGTTGTGCGGGAGACAAAGAACGCACTCATGTAAGATTTGGGGAGAAAGAAAGATGACACTGACAAATTACTGGTGGCTGCTGATCTGGATGTTTGCAGCTGGTGGAATCATAGCGTGGGCTCTGCCAAAACAGCCGGTTATGGTGATGGGAAAACGAGAATATCGCTGGACCATGTCATCCGCTGTCATTTTTGTACTGCCATATATTATTTGGGCTGGTTATCGAAAGGGGTTTGGCGATACAGAGACCTATCGGAAAACATTTCGAGAATCCGCATCCTCGTTATCGCAAATTTCTCAGGCTGTATCAGATACGGCCAAAGACAAGGGTTTCACTTTTTTGACTGTATTGATTAAGAGCATCGTTGGCAATTCCGACGTGATTTTTTTCATGTTGATTGCAATTGTACAGATGCTTTGTATTGTCATCGTATTCCGAAAGTATTCTACGAACTTTTGGCTCAGTATGTTTTTGTTTGTTGCATCGACCGATTATCTGTCGTGGATGTATAACGGCATGCGTCAATTTCTTGCGGTAACGATTATTTTTGCCTGCACAGGGCTGCTGCTCAAAAAAAAATATCTTCCGGTTATCCTTGTCATTTTGCTGGCTGCAACGATACATGGCTCTGCGTTGTTTATGCTGCTCATCATCTTTCTTGCACAAGGCAAGGCGTGGAACAAGAAAACCTTGCTGTTTATCGCAGGTATTCTCTTAATCATTACAGGTGTCGATCAGTTTACGCAGCTTTTGCAAAATGTGCTGACAGACACACAGTACAGCGATATGACGACAAATGAAATATGGATAACGGATGATGGCACGAGCTTTATCCGTGTTCTGGTATACTCCGTGCCGGCAGTCTTTGCCTTCTTGGGAATTAAGTATATAGAGGAATCCGGAGACCCTGTGGTAAATTTGGCGGCAAATATGTCGATTGTAACCGCAGGCCTGTACGTTGTTTCGATGTTTACCAGCGGTATTTATATCGGACGCATGCCGATTTACACGTCATTGTATTCTTATATTCTTCTGCCGTGGATTTTTGAGCATGCATTCAATGAACGATCCAAAAAATTGATGTACGCACTGACGTGCGGATGCTATTTGGTGTTCTTTTATTATCAGATGCATGCGACGTGGGGGATATTGTAAGGGGTGTAACATGCAAGAAATAGATGCTCAATCCATAAAAGTGTCAATCATTGTTCCCGTGTATAATGCAGAAAAATATCTCAGACAGTGCGTAGAAAGTCTTCTGTCGCAGACCTACAGAAACGTAGAAATAATTTTGGTGGATGATGGAAGTCCGGATGAATGTCCGCAACTTTGCAATGCTTACGCGTCCAAGGATAAGCGCGTTCGAGTAATTCATAAAGAAAACGGTGGGCTATCTTCTGCTAGGGAGACAGGAATTCAAAACGCCAATGGTAATTATATCGTAGTTGTAGATAGTGATGATTGGCTTGAACCAAACACAGTATCAGACTGTTTGAGTATTGCACTTATAGACAATGCTGATTGTGTTATGTTTGGCTATGTGCGGGAATATCCACAAAAGAGTATATCATCTCCCCTCTTTGATTTTAACTTTTCTTATGAACTAACTGCTTCAGAAGAAAAGATTCATCGTAGAGTTGTTGGATTGATAGGTAATGAATTAAGGAACCCTCAACAGATCGATAGCCTTTCTTCTGTTTGTATGAAGTTATACAGGTCTGATATTGCGAGAAAAGGAAAAATTATCAGCGAACGAATTGTTGGCACATCTGAAGACACAATTTTTAATCTCTATGCACTTGACGGGTGCAAGGTTAGCTACATCAACAAATGTTTTTATCATTACCGCAAGTCTAATGCGCAGTCTATTACGACACAGCACAAACCGGATCTCGCGGAAAAATGGGATGTTATGTATGACGTCATGCAGGAGTATATAGATGGCTCTGGTCGGAAGGATGAATATCGTACGCCTTTTCTGAACCGCGTTGCTTGTGGCATGATTGGTCTTGGATTGAATGAAATTGGCAGTTCAGAGAGTATGCATAAAAAGTCACGACATCTTAAAGAGATATTGGATAAGCCATTATACAGAGAGGCGTTTTTACAGTTTGATACCTCATATTGCGATGCAAAATGGAAGCTATTTTTTTTGCTATGTAAGAAGCGTTGGACATTTTTGCTGGCGGTACTGCTGCAAATTATGAATTATCTGCGGCCACGGTTGGCTAACTAAGGGAGTGTATTATGGTAAAAGTTTCAATTATTATGGGCGTTTATAACTGTGCCACGACACTACCAGAGGCCATTGACTCTATTTTCGCGCAGACTTATTCAGATTGGCAGCTTATTTTGTGTGATGACGGTTCAAAGGATGGCACATATGTTGTGGCAAAGGCATATCAGGAAAGGTTGCCCGACAAAATCATTCTTCTTAAAAATGAAGAAAATATGGGGCTGAATCACACACTTAATCGTTGCCTGCAAGTTGCTACCGGCGAGTATGTAGCACGGATGGACGGAGATGATGTTTCTCTTCCGACCCGACTTGAAAAAGAAGTTGCATTTTTAGATGCACATCCTGAATATGCCATTGTCAGTACTCCGATGATCTTTTTTGATGAAAGTGGTGATTGGGGGCGAAGCTATGCCATTGAAAAGCCTACAAAACGCGACTTTATCAAGCATAGCCCAGTTCATTGCCACGCGCCCTGTATGATACGAAGAAAAGCGTATTTAGCAGTAGATGGGTATACGGAAAATAGACAAATGCTCCGCTTTGAAGATGTAAACCTTTGGTATAAGCTCTACGCTAAGGGATATGTCGGTTATAATTTGGATGAGCCGCTTTACAAGATGCGGGATGATCATGCCGCTGCAAACCGTAGAAGTCTAAAATCTCGTATGAATGGAGTATATGTGACCTATGTTGGTTTTAAGCTGTTTCAGTTTCCATGGTATATGTATGGATACGTCGTCATTGATTTTTTGAAGCATTTTATTAAGGGGATTATGCCAGGACGGTTGTATATGAAATTTCATAAGAAAAGCGAGCGTAAGTGGTAACTGCACTTTTGGAGGATTGCATGAAGATGGTAAGTGTAATAGTGCCGATTTATAATGCTGCATGCTATTTGGAATCGTGCATCGACAGTATAATCAACAATACATATCGCAACTTGCAGATTATATTGATTGATGATGGCTCAACGGATTCATCTGCTGCGATTTGCGACAAATTTGCGGCGAGTGACAGCAGAATTGTTGTTATCCACCAGCGTAATTCTGGGCTTGTAGCTGCGCGTAATGCGGGAATCGGTGCGGCTTCTGGAGATTACATAAGCTTTGTAGACGCAGATGATCAAATTGCCCCGGAGTTCTATGCAAAAATGGTTGCAGCAATAGAAAGTAAAGATGCCGATATTGCTGCATGTGAATACAGAAACAAACTTGAAGACATTTCTTTAAATCAAAGTTCAAAATTATGCAATAGCGCAGTACTTCAAACATTCGAGGAGCAGCTTTCGGTACTGACATGTGCACCATCTATTCGTAGTATAACGTGGACTGGCCCCTACGTATGGAATAAGCTCTATAAATCAGATAGAATTACAGAGCTGTTCAAAAAAGAATGTCTAATGTGCGAGGATTTACGATTTAATTATGACTATATAAAGTCGAGTAATAAGATGGTAGTTGTGATGGAGGGCTTGTATTTCTACAGACTGCATGATGGGAGCATAACTGGTGTTTACAGAAAGAAAAAAAGTTCATCTGCTAATGGTGTGGCAAATGCTAAACTCTGGGCTTATATTGCGCAAAATGCGGAAGGCATTAGTAAGACTCTTCATAATTATCTGCAAGCACGTGCTGCTTATACGGCACATGGTGCACTTTGGCGTGTTTACTTATTCGGAGAGGAAGAAATATATAGCGATTTTGTAAAAGAAGCCAAAAGGATAATTTATGCTGCATCTTCTCTGCTTTGTCATGACAGAGAAACATACGGAGTCCATGTAAGGTGTGCTGTATGGAGTTGTGCGCATGTATTTGTAATCTGGAAAATGATCGTCAAGTGTAGTAGCCTATTAAGTAGGTGATCGTTTGAAACCAACTATGAAAAAAATATTATTTCTCATCCACGACCTTGGTCAGGGTGGCGCTGAAAAGGTATTAGTTAACTTAGTCAACAACATGGATCGGTCGAAATTTGATATTTCTGTGACAGTACTTTTTGGCGGCGGTGTGAACGAGCAGTTCCTTGCGCCAGACATCCACTTCCGCGCAGTGTTCCCAAAAGAAGTGCCGGGTAACAGCAAGCTAATGAAGCTGCTGACACCAACGCAGCTGCACCGAATGTGCGTGAAGGAGCATTACGATATTGAGGTCTCCTATCTGGAAGGTCCGTCTGCACGTATTATTAGTGGTTGTCAGGGCGCAACCACCAAACTCGTATCTTGGATTCATGTGGAACAGCACACAATAGAGCGTCTGGCAGGTTCATTCCGTAATCAAAGAGAGGCACGTGAGTGCTATAATCGCTTTGACCAGACTGTATGCGTCTCGCAGTATGTCTATGATGACTTCTGCCGTATTCTTAATTTTCAGAAACCATGCCGTGTACTATACAATACGGTGGAGTCCGAGAAAATATTGGCTAAAGCAAATGATGCTGTATCGGAACTGATGGATGACGGAAAAATACGGCTTATGGCAGTCGGAACGTTGAAGGAGTCCAAGGGATATATGCGGCTGCTGTCTATCATTAAGCGCCTGCAGGATAAAAACTATCCTGTACATCTCTATATTCTAGGTATTGGCCCGCTTCAGCCGGAAATGGAACGCTATATTCAAACAAATAACCTGCAAGGAGCTGTTACCCTGCTCGGCTACCAGACAAACCCTTACAAATATATCACAAAGTGTGATTTGTTTGTATGCGCAAGCTATGCTGAAGGATTCTCCACCGCTGCAACGGAAGCGTTGATTGTTGGAACACCGGTTTGCACTGTCGAAGTATCCGGCATGAAGGAAATGCTGGGTGAAAATAATGAGTATGGATTGGTAGTAGAAAATAATGAAGAAGCGCTCTATCAGGGAATTAAAAAACTGCTGGACGCTCCGGAACTCTTAAAACATTACAAAAAGAAAGCCGAGGAACGGGGAAAGATGTTTAGTACGGAAAAAACAGTTCGTGTGGTAGAGGTAATGTTAATTTCTTTAGGAGGTCAATGATTTGAATACAAAGCAGTTGATTAAACGTTTTCTGTCCGAAAATAACCCGCTTGTAATTCAGCGGAGGACAAATATGCGCAATAAACTTACAAATAAAACGCCGACGTTTTTTTGTCCAAATTGTATTGGTGGATTACTTTTTCATGATTTGGGGTTGCAGTTTAGATCGCCAACAGTCAATCTAATGATGTATCAAACTGATTTTTTGAAGTTTGTTTTGCATATGGATGATTATCTAAGTCGGGAACTGTATTTTTTTGAACATCCGGAATATAAGTTCCCCTGCGCACATTTGGGAGATATAACAGTCCATTTTACACACTATCAAAGCGAGAAAGCAGCAGCACACGCATGGTATGAGCGCTCAAAGAGAATTGACATAAACAATATGTTTGTTTTTTTAGAGGAACGAGACGGATTGACAAAAGAGAACATTGTGCAGCTTGGGAATATACATGCTCGGGGACTGGTTGTATTTACAGCACATGCATACCCCGATATTCCGTATGTTTTACAAATTCCTAAATATGAGGGTGATGGTGAGATTGGAAATATTCTTCGTAAATCATATCTGGATGGACATTATGAATACGAGGAATATTTTGATTTTGTAAAATGGTTTAATGAGGCAGATGGAAATTTTGATATTCGCCCATTTTTGAAAAGAGACAATTTATGTCAGTCGAGGAGTGCTAGAACTGTGAGGTAGTACCATGTATCAATTTGACAAACTAAAGCTAGTGATTTGGGACTTAGATGAGACTTTTTGGAAGGGTACATTTTCTGAAGGAGATGTAACAATTCCAAATAAAAATAGAGAGTTAATCAAGGATTTAACAGACATTGGAATTGTCAATTCGATTTGCAGTAAAAACGATGAGTCTCAAATAATGAATTATTTAAAAGAACAAGATCTAACGGATTATTTTGTTTTCCCATCTATAAACTGGCTTCCAAAGGGCGAGAGAATCAAACAGTTAATTTCTGATATGAAACTCCGCCCAAGCAATGTTTTGTTCTTGGATGATAGTCTATCAAATCTTGGAGAAGCATCATTTTCATGTCCTGAAATAATGACAGGAACTCCGGAGATTATTCCTGATTTAATAACAGACGTTCAAAAGGTAAATAAAAAGGATTACTCGCATAAACGGCTTCAGCAGTATCGTGTTCTTGAAGAAAAGCGCAAAGCGCGGGAAATATTCACATCCAATGAGGAATTTCTATATCAAAGTAATATCTGTGTTACAGTTTCTACCGACTGTGCATCAAATCTTGAACGTATCCATGATTTGATTATCCGATCTAATCAGCTTAATTTTACGAAGATCAGGAGCACAGAGGCACAATTGATGTCTCTGTGCTCTGACTCAGATACGAAATGTGGCTATGTATCCGTTAAAGATCGTTTCGGTGACTATGGAATTGTTGGGTTTTATGCGATAAAGTCAAATCAATTACTTCACTTTGTTTTTTCCTGCCGTACCTTGGGAATGGGAGTTGAACAGTACATCTATAATAAACTTGGCAGGCCGGAATTGACGGTCGTTGGGGAGGTAATCAGTGATCTGTCCAACAGAGAGATTCCTGGATGGATTAATCAGAATAAGGTCAATAAAACCTCAAAAAAAATGAAGATTGACAACCTTTCAAAGCATTCAGTCTTGGTGAAAGGGCCATGCGACTTATTTCAGATATATCCGTATGTTGCTGATACGGAACTATTTGATACAGAATTTACATATGTTACGAATACAGGATTGGTGGTTGAATCTACCGGTCATACTACTCATGTTGTAGAGGCTTTGCGTTTAACAGAAGCACAAAAACAACTAGTAGTCCAAGAAGTTCCATTTGCCAGTATCGATATGTACAACGATAATATTTACAAGTTTCCTTACAAGATCGTGTTTCTAAGTATTCTTTCAGACTGTAATTTAGGCGTTTATCGTCGAAAGGAAACCGGTGAACGACTGGCTTTTCTGGAGTATATTCATCCCATTACAGATCCATCTAATTGGTCGAATCTGATAGCTGGACAATATCCGACTGCAAATTTTCATTTTACGGATGATATTTTAAAAAAATTTGCTGCTCAATATGAATTTATCGGAAGAAATACTCCTCAACAGATCGTTGAAAATTTAACGTATATCCGCAGTAATTTGTCTGAGAGTTGTGTTCTTGTTATTATGCTTGGCGGTGAACTTTGTTATGAAAAAAATACATTTGAGGCTTATAGGGATCGACATATTGTTCATAAACAGGTTAATGCTGCGATCCGAAAATGGGCAGAAAATCAGCCCAATGTGCGTTTGATAGATGTTAATAAGTACATAATAGATCAGAACAGTTTTTATGACCATTTTAATCACTATGTAAAGCCGGTATATTATGCTCTGGCAGCAGAAATGGTTGCTATTGTAAATGATGTTATCGGAAGCCAGATTTCGGAAACAGCACGTTCCAAAATGCTGTTGATTCGCGCAAAGGAAATATTAGCCCCTGCATACTACAAATTGAGAAAGGTTTTTAAAAGATGAGTATATCAAATAAGCGGGATGCCAACCTTGACTTGTTGCGTATCATATCCATGCTGCTTATCATTTTTCTTCACTCTATTGACCATAGCGGCGTTCTGGAGCAAGCGGATGTGTGTGGAGGAGGGATATATGCCTACGTACGCTTTACTTATGCATTGTGTCAGGTATGCGTCAACTGTTATATTATGCTGAGTGGCTATTATTTGTTAAACTCCAAGTTTCATGTTCATAAGCTGGTTGCGTTGTGGATGCAGGTCGTTTTTTATTCCTTTGTACTGAGAGTACTGTTTATGATAATGGGTCGGCATGCGTTTTCAATTGTTTCTCTTTTAAGTTGTTTTGTGCCCGTGCTAACTGGACGGTATTGGTTTGTTACAATTTATGTGGGATTGTATTTACTATTTCCATTTTTGAATAAGCTTGTTTGGGCGATGAATAAGAAAGAACACACATTGATGAATATTTGTCTATTTGTTCTATTTAGCTTGAGCATATCAATTTATCCTTCTTTTATGGGTATGAATTCTGGCGGTGGCTGGGGAATCGCTTGGTTTGTGGTGCTATATCTTTTGTCGTCATGGTTAAGATTGTATTATACTCCCAAGAATAAACCCGCAGTGTTAGTAGCGGTGTTTGTTTGTATACCGCTCATCATGTCGGCAAGTCAGATTGGTGCTAGGGCGGCGGGGATAGATATTTTTCAATGTATTATAAGCAATTGGTATCGATACGACTCAGTGCCGGTTTATTTGATGACATTCGCCTTATTTGCTGCATTTTTGAACATACGTATAGAGAATAGCTACATGAAAAAAATAATATGTGCTGTCGCACCTCTTACGCTTGGAGTTTATCTAATTCATGCTCATGCAGATGTATCTCCTTGGTTATGGGAAACGCTTAATTTACCTCAGTATATGGAGTATACATGTTTTCCGCTGTTGCAGTTGATGTGTGTGGTTGTAATTTTTATAGTTTGTATAGCAATTGATGCATTGCGGCGTAAGATACTTGGAAAGCTGGAGAATAACCACGTGGTTTGGACGTTCTGCGATAGAATTTCCACAAAATCTGCAATGCTTTTAAAAAATATAATTGATATTAGAGAGGCTGAGAGATGAAAATTCTTGTGATAAACGGCGATTGCATCCAAACAAATACGTCTGCCAACCTTTGCCATCTTGCTTATATCTGTGGATTGTTAGATGCTGGTCATGAAGTGAGTCTCTTGAGCGCAGACGGAAGGGACTATAAAACAGATCCAGCCATGGCGATTCCTGCGGGTGTCAAACATTATACAATTTATGGCACTTCCTTTTATGAAAGAATTTCACTAAAAAAAAGAGAGAGAATTTCCAAATTCGTTAAGACGGAGATAAGAAGCGTCCAAGATTCCGAGGCGAATGGCGGGATCATGCAGCGATTAAAGTCTGCTGTATTGACTTGCTATGGCGTCCATGGAATATATGCTACTTTTGTTCGCAGGGCGCAAAGATTTCGGTCTGATGTCGCATATGATTATGTTATCTCAATTTCTACGCCCGTTACGAGCCACCTCCTTACTTATAATCTCCTGAAAACGGGGCATATCAAAGCTACACATTGGATTCAAATATGGGAAGATCCATGGTATTCGGATGCTTACGGATTTAACGGAAAGACAGATATTTTTAACGAAGAAAAACGACTGTTGTCCTTTGCAGAAAGAATTTGTTATGTCAGCCCTTTAACTCTGAATAATCAGCAGAGGCTATTTCCTGAGTCGGCGGAAAAGATGTTTTGGATGCCACTGCCCGCATACTACAAGGACGCTACACCTGTACATAAAACCTCTGGGCGAAATATCTACGGCTACTTTGGTGACTATGCGCCAGCGGCAAGAGATTTAGAACCATTTTATACAGCGGCAGACAAGGCAAGAGTCGAGGTCAATATCTGTGGAAACCCAAGTAACCTTTTCCATTCGACAGATAAGATTCACATCCATCCGCGCCTTCCTTTAGCAGAATTAAAACCAATTGAGGACAACACCAATGTTCTTGTGTTTCTCTGCAATCGGCAGGGCGGCCAAATACCGGGCAAGATATATCAGTATTCTGCAACGGACAAAACAATTCTATTTATCCTTGATGGCACAGATGATGAGCAGGCTATGCTGAAAGACTATTTTGGCAAGTTTAATCGATATGTTTTCTGCCAAAATACTGTGGAAGATATCACCCGCGCAATTCGGCAGATAGAATCCGGAGACATCGGTTCTGTTCAAAATGTGTCACTGGATGACTTTGAGCCAGCTAAGATTGTCAAAAGCATTTTAGAGGCAACAAGATGAATTCCATGAGTGCTATGAAGATCAGCATCATCATCCCTGTTTATAAGGTTGAATCATATCTTGATAAGTGCATATCTTCTATTGTAAACCAGACTTATACAAATCTAGAGATTATTTTGGTCGATGACGGTTCGCCGGATCAGTGTCCGCAAATGTGTGACGCATGGGCGGAAAAAGATGCAAGAATTCGGGTAATTCATAAAGAAAATGGTGGCTTGTCAGATGCACGCAATGCAGGCATGGCTGTTGCAACTGGAGAGCTAATGACATTTGTTGATAGCGATGATTGGATTGATTCTGATATGTACAAGCACCTTTATCAGCGCATGGTAGAAGACCATAGCGATATCGCGGCTTGTGGAGTGCAGATAGTGTGGGAAGATGGAACACCGCCCCGTATATTAACCCGCATGGGCAATCATGTTTTAAGTAAAGAGGAAGCCATGCAAGCTATTATAGAAGAATCGTGGCTTAAACAACCTGTTTGGTATAAACTTTATAAAACAAATTTGATAAAGGATATTCTATTTCCGGTAGGAAAATACCACGAAGATGTTTTTTGGAGCTATCAAGCTGTTGATAGAGCAAATAAAATATCAATTTCGGATCATATTGGATATTATTATCTTCAGCGCAATGGCAGCATTATGGGGGAAGAATATTCGCTAAAACGACTGGATGCTATTGAAGCAAAGATCCAGCGGCATGCATATATCAAAGAAAACTTTCCTATGCTGGAAAATCTTAGCGCAAAAGATTTATGGTTTACTTGTATTTATCAGGGACAGATGGCGCTGCGAAATCTGGACGGTGAATCTGCAAAGCGTGTGATAGCGTACTTAGAAAAAATTTTAGCAAGGATGCCACTGCCAAGCCGTCCCGGAAATTTGAAAGAAACTGTATGGCTTACTATGTCAAATACAAACCTGTTAAAGACATGTAAGATTCGAAACATACTGCGTATAGGATTATAATGAGGAGGTTAGAAAAGTGATATTCAAAGATATTATAAAGCGATTTGTCCTCGGGAGGGGAGGGAAGACATCTCCTGAGAAAGCTACAATGGATTATTGTTTTGCTCATGGCTTTACCGCTGGAAAGAATTTCTCATATAACAGTGGCTATCCTATAGATGCGAATTGGCCATGGCTGATCTCAGTTGGCAATGATGTGACATTGTCGAGTAACGTGAGAATCCTTGCGCATGATGCGAGTACTGTGAAAGTAAGAGCTCATACTAAAATAGGTATTGTTAAAATAGGAAACAATGTTTTTATCGGGGCAGATAGCATTGTTCTTTGCAATACCAGAATCGGAGACAACGTAATTATTGGCGCAGGATCTGTAGTAACACATGATATACCGTCTAACAGTGTCTATGCAGGTAGCTCTGCAAAGTTTGTATGTTCTTTTAGTGAGTTTCAGGAAAAGCATCTGAGAAATCTTAAAACAAAACCTTATTTTGATAAGTATCGTTGGGATGAATGGGCAAATGCCTCGGAGAAAGAGCATCGGGAAATGCGCAGAAAGTTAGAATTTACAGAGGGATATGTATAAGATCATTTAAAGAACGAGGTGGATAAATGATTTCAATTATCGTTCCAGTTTACAATTGCAGAAATTCTTTAAATTATTGTATCAATTCTATTTTGCGACAAACCTATGCCGATTTTGAATTGATTCTTGCAGATGATGGGTCTACAGATAAGAGCGATATGCTGTGTGATGCATATGCGAAAAAGGATTCTCGTATTAGAGTAATTCACAAGAAAAATGGTGGTGTATCGTCGGCGCGAAATGCAGGGATTGATAAATCTTCTGGAGAATACATTGCTTTTTGCGATAGTGATGATTACCTTGAGCCGGATTATCTGGAGACTCTTATCCAAACAGCAAAATCAAATCCAAGTTGCGGTCATATTTGGTGCTGTTTTCAAACAGTAACAGGATATCAAAAAGAGAATGCTGTTCCTAATCTGACAACAATAGAACCGATTTTGTACTATACGAGACGGGAATATATGACACTGCATGAACTATGGCTTGATACAGGACCGTGGAATAAGTTATATAAGAGAGAGATTATTCAGAGTGCTGAGCTTCAGTTTTCTGAGGATTTTTCGCTCGGAGAGGATTGGCTCTTTAATCTTACTTATTTGGATTCTTCACCTAATGACCAAATTGCAGTTATAACAAAACCGCTATATAACTATGTGCGCGGTAATAATAATAGCTTAGATTCTATGTATCGAGATAATCTCTTGGAAATATATAGAAATTTAAATGAAGTGTGCATGAAATATCTTCATAAATGGGATCTAGATTCGGAACAGATGCAGAAGTTTTATAATGGCAAGTTCTACATGTATGAAAGAGTCTTGAACAATACGATGCGAAATGTTGACCAAAAACGTTGCAAGAATATTGCATGGAATACTTCTTTTATGCGGAGTGATGAATTTAAAGAAGTGCTATCTATGCGAACTTGCCCGATACATCCGCTCTACTGGTTGGCGTATAGTTCTGGAAACTTTCGCAATGTATTGCTTGCTGATAAACTATGTCGTGCAAAACACTGTTTGGAAAAAATTATAAGAAATGATATAAAAGGATGTTAGTTATATGAATATAATAACGCGCGTGTGTGCCAGCTTGCAGGCGCGATACATAATCCCGTACCAGCAGGCGCACTTTGACAAAACCAAATACGGCAAGCGGTTGACAGCTTACAAAGGAAAGTATGCAGGAAAACGTTGTTTTCTGATTGGAAACGGACCGAGTTTACGGGCAGAAGATCTGACAAGATTATGCAAATATAGCACAAGCAGCACAGGGTGATATTGTCGCATGTATATCAATATGTTGTGACGATAAACCCTAAAAACAAAGCAAAATCAAGATTTATATCTGAAGCGCGGAAACTATTTAGACGAAACTATATGAAATTATTGCGATGCGGCAGCTTTTCATGGAAAGAAAAGCTGCTATATGGCGCGTTTGCTATAGGGTATCTTTATCGGAGGGAAAATGAGTAAAATATTCATGTATGCCCATGGAGGAAGTGAAAATCATGGGTGTGAAGCAATTGTGCGTTCTACATATGACATGCTAGATGATTTATGTCAGGATACAATGTATCTGGTATCTTCCAATCCAGAGGAAGATATCAAGTATGGATTAAACAAATTGTGTAGGATTGAAAGAGATGTACAACCATATTCGAAGATCAGCTTATCGTTTATTCACGCGTACATGTCATTAAAATTAAAAAATGATTATATTCCATTGGATAAATTGAGTTATAGAAAAACGATTGCTTTGGTAGAAAAAAATGATATTGCGTTGTCAATTGGCGGAGATAATTATTGTTACGCTGGTGCAGAGAAATATATTATACTGCATGACATGATGATTTCCAGAGGTGCCAAAACGGTGTTGTGGGGATGTTCCGTCGAACCAGATCTATTAAATAATATAGATATTGTCAATGATTTAAAGCGCTATCAACTGATTACGGCGAGAGAATCCATCACATATCATGCGCTAAAAAACATAAATCCCAATACAATATTGGTGTCAGATCCTGCATTTGCTTTGCCGAAAAAGGAAGTCCCTTTGCCGGCGGGTTGGAAAGAAGGAAATATGGTAGGCATCAATGTTAGTCCATTGGTTTTGCAAAGTGCAAACGATGGAAAAACTGTCTATAAAGCATATCAAAATTTAATCCGCGAGATATTAACTTCCACAGACTGCGGAATCGCGTTGATACCACATGTTGTGTGGGAAAATAATAATGACCTTGCAATATTAGCACGTTTATATACTGAGTTTAAAGATACGGGAAGAATTCTATTGGTCGAAGATCATGATTGCATGAAACTCAAAGGATATATCTCACAGTGCAGATTTTTTGTCGGTGCACGGACACATGCAACAATTGCGGCATATTCTGCCTGCGTGCCAACGTTAGTATTGGGATACTCTGTTAAGTCTAAGGGAATTGCAAAGGATCTATTTGGAACGGATAAGAATTATGTTATTCCTGTTCAAAAAGTGAAAGATTCGGATACATTGAAAAATCATTTTATTTGGATTGTGGAACAGGAACAGACAATCCGAGAGCATCTAGCAAAGATTATGCCGGAATATATTGATAGAGCTTATTTCGCAAGAGATGCTATAAAACAGTTAATGCAGAGAGGGTGAATCTGTGGAAAAAAGTCAACTGCGTTCAGGTGTATTGCTTTCTTATGTCAATTTAATTATTAGTTCAATCATTCCCTTTATCTATACACCTGTTATGCTTCGTATGCTGGGACAAGCAGAGTATGGATTATATTCTCTTTCGGCATCCACAGTTTCCTACTTATCATTACTAGGTTTTGGTTTTGGAAGCACAATTATCCGATATGTGGCGAAATATCGTGCAGAAGAAAACAAAGAAGCAGAGGAAAAAGTATTTGGATTTTTTCTTCTGCTGTACTGCGCATTGGCGGCACTTGTTATGGTATGTGGCATATGTATTGCGACACATACGGAGTTTATTTTTCATCAAGGACTTTCAGTGAATGAAATAAAAAAGATGAAACGACTCATTTTGATTATGACAGCAAACTCGGCCTTAACTTTTCCGCTTAGTGTTGTGTCAGCTATCATTATTGCGCATGAACGATATGTTTTTCGGAAACTGGTAGATATGATTTCTACAGTTGCAGCACCAATAACCAATATTGTTGCCCTGTACTTAGGATATGCATCGGTTGGCATGGCAGTGGCAGCGACAATTTTGCAAATTACTATGTTACCCATTAACAGTATATACTGTTTTAAGAATTTAAAAATATACCCAAAATTTTCCATTCTGCCTAGATCATTGATAAAGGAAATGTTTGGATTTTCGGCGTTCATCTTTATAGGTTCAATCGTGGATATGCTATTTTGGTCCACGGATAAAGTGATTTTAGGTATGCTTGCAAGCAGCACGGTGGTAGCGATCTATAATATAGGAAGCACCTTCAATACAATGGTTATGAATTTATCTACATCCATTTCTGGTGTCTTGACACCAAAGATTACAGGAATGGTTGTAAAAGATGTGGGCGCAAAGCAACTGACGGATTTGTTTATTCGAGTTGGAAGACTGCAGTTTATTATTATTGCACTCATTGTAGCAGGCTTTACTGTTTTTGGACAAGATTTTATTTTCTTATGGGCAGGAAAAGAGTATGGCGATGCATATTGGGTGGCAATTTTAACAATGTTTCCGTTAAGTATACCGTTAATTCAAAATACTGGCTTGACAATTGTTGTTGCGCAAAATAAACATCGATTTCGTTCTATTGTTTATCTTATAATCGCTATTATAAACGCTATATCAACATATTTTATTGTTCCGCACATGGGAATGATTGGTGCAGCATTGTGCTCTTGTATTGCATATTTGTTAGGTCAAGGCCTTGTGATGAACATATATTATGATAAGGTTACTGGAATAGATATAGCACTATTTTGGTCTAATATCATGAGATTAGCTATCATCCCGATAACTATGTTGTGTGTTGGACTAGTAATAAGAAGATATATCGTGTTCGACAATTGGAACATATTTTTGTTGGGGGTTATTGTTTTTACAAGTATCTATGCGGTCACAATGTATGTATTTGCTTTAAATGATTATGAAAAACAAATCTTTGGAGGACTTATCGGCAAGATCAAGTCAATAAAAACTAATTAAAAAGGTGAGTTTAATGTTTCAGTGGATAAATCCGATGCAATGTACGGGTTGTTCGGCTTGTGCGGCAATTTGCCCTAGTGCGTGTATACAGGTAAAAGTTGATAAAAATGGATTTTATATTCCGATAATAGACTCTAAAGGCTGTATACAATGCCATAAATGCGAAAATACATGTCCTGTGATTCATTCTACGAACCAAAAGCAAGAAGATACAATGGCATTTGCGGCGATTTCGAAACATGATTTGATTCGTTCAGAGAGCTCATCCGGCGGAGTTTTTTCTGAATTAGCAAATTATGTGCTAGATAACGGAGGCTGTGTATTTGGTGCTGCATTTACGAAAGATTTTCGAGTGAAGCATATTTGTGTAGAAAATAAACAACAATTAAACCAACTTCGTGGAGCCAAATATGCGCAGAGTTGGATGGGAAATTGCTTTTCAGAAGTAGAAAAAAGACTAAAAAGTAAACAAATAGTTTTATTCTCGGGTCTTCCGTGTCAAATTGCTGGATTGCAGTCTTATTTAAAAAAGAGGTATGAGAATTTAATTACAGTTGATTTTATTTGTCATGGAGTTCCATCATCAGGAGTATGGAAACAATATGTATCATACAGGGCTCAAAAAGATAATAATGGAAAATTGCCACAATATATTAAGTTGAGATGTAAATCAACAGGCTGGTCACGGTATCAATATTCTGTAGAATTTTATTACACAGACGAAAAAAAGTATTCTTGCATTAATACAAAAGATCCATTTATGAAACTATTTGTGGGAGATTATATTAATCGACAATCCTGCGCAAATTGCAGATTTAAAGGATTTCACCGCACAAGCGATATAACATTAGGGGATTTTTGGGGCGTGTGGGACTACTATCCGGATATGGATGATAATAAAGGTACGTCGATTCTTTTGATTCATTCTATACGAGGAATGCGGATATTTTCTTTTATCCAAAAGAATTTACGATACAAATCCGTACAACTAGATGAAGTAAGCGCGCAAAACCGATCTGTGCTGACATCATCTCCGAGTAATGCAAAACGCGATGTAATCATACAAAAGAGTCTCGAAGGAAACTTTGAAGAAATCATGATGTATTTAGAACGGAATATACCGAAGAAGCCGTCTATACTACATAGAATATGGAACAAAATACATAGCAAATAAATGAAAGTATACTTGGGGGAGAACAATGAAGGAGTAACGAATGAAAAAAGATCTGGGGAATATTGATTTTAGCGAGGATATAAAGTAGAGTTAATTAACAATGCAAACTTTTCAAACTTACTTTCTCTCCGCCCTTCGTGCGGCGTTAAACAATCAAACCGTGTCGTGGGAATCGGTTTCCCCAGCCGACTGGCGGGCGCTGTTTCAGCTTGCCCAGCAGCACAAGGTGGGACCGATGATCTATGAGGCGGTATATCATTGCCCTGCGGCAAAGCGGGTGCCGGAACTGATGCGGGCGTGGAAGCGGCAGACCATGCAGCAAGTGCTGATGCAAACGCAAAAAACAACGGAATTTCTGCGCCTATATGCAGCGCTGCGTGAGCATGGTATCACGCCGTGCGTTGTCAAAGGCATTTTATGCCGGCAATTATATCCCAATCCAGATGAACGCGTGTCTGCGGATGAAGATCTGTTTGTTGCGCCGGAACAATTTGCGGCGTGTCATGCGTTTCTTCTAAAATATGGTATGAAACCAACGGCTGAGCGGACAGATTTGCAGACACAATTTGAAGTGTCGTATCAAAAAACAAACAGTCCGCTGTATCTTGAACTGCATCAGCAGCTATTTTCTCCGGATTCCGATGCATATGGCGATTGGAATTACTATTTTACACAGATTCATGCACAGCCTGTGGAAATTTTTGTGGATGGCGTACTGCTGCACAGTATGCAGCACACAGATCATCTGTTTTACTTGCTTTGCCATGCGCTCAAGCATTTTATGCACAGTGGATTTGGCATTCGGCAAGTCTGTGATATCGTACTGTATGCCAATGCATACGGTGCACAAATTCAGTGGGATAAACTTGTCGTACAGTGCCAGAACATGCATGCAGATATCTTTGTTGCGGCGCTGTTTCACATTGGACAAGAGTATTTGACCTTGGATTATAAAACAGCTTGTCTGCCGGCGTGCTGGAAGAACATGCAGCTGGATGAAACAGCTATGCTGGAAGACCTGCTCGATTCCGGCATTTATGGAGGAGCGAGCGGAAGCCGCAAACACAGCAGTACGATGACGCTGCACGCGGTTGCGGCACAAAAACAAGGAAAACAGAAAAAAATGCAAATTTTACGAACTATTTTTCCGAAGGCAAAAGATTTGCAGGGAAGATATTCGTATTTACAGAAAAAACCATTTTTGCTGCCGCTTGCGTGGGGAGATCGGCTGTTGCACTATCGCAAAGAGAGTCATACAGCTGTCCAGAGCATTCAGATTGGACAAAAACGGACGGCACTTTTACAGCAATATGGCATTTTAAAAAAATAATACATTGTGTGCACCAAATGCTGCGACCGAAAAAAGGCATTGTACGAAAAGCAATCTGGCAGTATAATAAAGATGTCAAGCGAATTGCTTAAAAAAGGAGAATGTACAATGAATATTTTGATTACCGGCGGTGCCGGATATATTGGCAGCCACACAGTCATTGAACTGCAAAAAGCGGGACATGATGTCGTTGTTGTGGACAATCTGAGCAATGCTTCGGAAAAATCCTTGCAGCGTGTAACCGAAATCACCGGCAAACCGGTTCCATTCTATCAGGTAGACATCCGTGACCGAGAAGGCCTGACCAAGGTGATGGAAAACCACGCATTTGATTGCTGCATTCATTTTGCAGGACTCAAGGCAGTCGGTGAATCGGTAGAGAAACCATTGGAATATTATGAAAACAATATCTCCGGTACGCTTGTTCTGCTGGATGTGATGCGCAAGCATGGCTGCAAAAATATTATTTTCTCGTCCTCTGCGACGGTTTACGGCAATCCGGCAGTGATTCCGATTACAGAGGAATGCCCGAAGGGACAGTGCACCAATCCGTACGGCCAGACTAAGAGCATGATTGAACAGATCATGATGGATATGCAGAAGGCAGATCCGGAATGGAATGTGGTTCTGCTTCGATACTTCAATCCAATTGGTGCGCATCCGTCCGGAAAAATTGGTGAAGATCCCAACGGCATTCCGAACAATTTGATGCCGTATATCACGCAGGTAGCTGTTGGCAAGCGTCCGGAGCTGGGTGTCTTTGGCGACGATTATGATACACCGGACGGAACCGGTGTGCGGGATTACATTCATGTCGTAGACTTGGCAGATGGCCATGTCAAGGCATTGGCTGCAATTGAAAAGAAATGCGGTATGGCGATTTATAATTTGGGAACCGGTCAGGGCTATTCGGTTTTGGACGTTGTCCATGCATTCGAAAAGGCAAATAACCTGACGATTCCGTATTCCATCAAGCCGCGCCGCGCGGGTGATATTGCCACCTGCTATTCTGACCCGACCAAGGCAGAGAAGGAATTGGGCTGGAAAGCACAGAACGGTATTCTGGAGATGTGCCGCGATTCTTGGAATTGGCAGAAGAACAACCCGAACGGTTACCGAGATTAAAAAATAAATCGAATTTTGGCAGATGTACAAGTTGTACATCTGCCTTTTGTATATATCCAGTACTTTTTGTAAATAACGGTCATAAATCGAAAAACATACCAGAGATACGGCAAATAATTCCAGAAATGCGGCAAAATTCAAGAAAAACTCCTGCATAGTGTGCATAATTCGGAATAACTGTTTTTGTGAACGATGACGGGAATGTGTACAAGAAGTGGAGAGAAAGACCATGCAAAATTATATAAAATAGAAATAGACAAATTGCCGCTGTTTGCAGTATGATAATCGCAGAAAGAGGGGAATGCAACATGATAAAGCAAATGCAGACCGGCAGCGTTTCGGTTATGAGAAAAGAAAAATCATGGAGCTTTTTTCGGAAGCTTGCACAGTCTTATATTAAGGGTGTCATGCATGCACAGTATGCAAATTCTGTGACGCAGACCTTTGGTCATTACATGGATAACAAGTAAACCAATGTATTTATTATAAAAAAGAGGTAACAACTATGAATTTCTTCCAAAAGCTCGCACGTTCTTATGTAAAGGGCGTAACCAATGTACAGTATGCAATGTCTGTTCGTGATGCATTCAATCACAAGTAATCGCAGAAAATAAATGAACAGAAACGAGCTGTCCCGGCATGAGACAGCTCGTTTTTGTGTGCGCGATAGAGAATGATTGACTTTATTTATCAACAATAGTATATTTTTAATAGGTATACATATGATACGAATGCAAAGAGGTGAATGCAAATGCAGTATGAACCGTTAGGAAAATTATACTATAAATCAAGAGAAACATATGAAGCGGTTTATACTGCGCGGTATCACAATGCGGATGTGATTCGGCTGAATTTTACCGTAAATGAAAATCCGGCATTTCTTGTGCCGAATACGCAGTTGTGGACGCTCATCACCGAAATTCTACGCATAGATAAGCGGGTTGAACATTTGCGGAGTGGGCTGCCGGGCATTGCACTAGAACAGTTCTCCAGGCGCTGTTTGGTAGATGAAATCGTACTTACAAATGATATTGAAGGCGTAAACAGCACGCGCAGAGAAATTCATGAAGTATTGGAGAAGCTGGAAAGCCAAGAGGTCAAGCAGAAAAAACGATTTGACGGATTGGTCAGACAATATTTGCGTTTGCGCAAGGCAGAGGATATTCCGTTGACCGACTGCCAAGAGATGAGAGATTTGTATAATGAACTGGTGCTTCCGGACATTATGCAGGATAATCCGGCAGATTGTCCGGATGGACAGTATTTTCGGAAAGAAGCGGTCTCTGTAATGAGTCCGTCTCAGAAAGAAATTCACCGCGGTGTGCAGCCGGAATCAAAAATTATAGAAGCAATGGAACAAGCACTCCGGTTTCTCAATGATGATTCGGTAGAAATTTTGATTCGCATTAGTGTGTTTCACTATTTGTTTGGATATATTCATCCGTTTTACGATGGAAATGGACGGTTATCGCGATTTATCAGCAGCTATCTGCTTTCGCGGACGCTGGATCCACTCGTCAGTTATCGGTTGTCCTATACCATCAAAGACAATATTCGAACCTATTATGATTCTTTCAAAATCTGCAATGATAGACGCAATCGAGGCGATATAACACCGTTTGTCCTTGCATTTTTGGAAATTATTAAGGAAGCCATGCATCAATTGGAGTATGCATTGGAGAAACGAACGGTTGATTTACAAGAGTATTGTGAACGAATGCAAAGTGATTCGCTGTTAGGCGATGAAAAATATAAAAACCTGACCTTTGTTTTGCTGCAAGCTGCGTTGTTTTCGGATGATGGCATTTCTGAAAAAGAGTTGCGGACAGGAATGCATTTGTCTTATACGACGCTAAAAAAACGGTTGAATGCGCTTGACGAACACAAGTATCTGCTGATACAGACGAGAGGCAGAGAAAAATTGTATCAACTGGACATTACGGCATTGGAAAAACTGACCGACTGACAAGCAGAGCGAGCTGTCCCAGCATGAGACAGCTCGTTTTTGCATGTTCAGCGCTTTTTAAGCCGTTTGACGCAGCCTGCATCAAACGAAGGATTATATGCATAATAGTTTTTGGCATCGAGGTTTTCCTGTACATCGCGCAGAGCTTCACCGAAGCGCTGGAAATGCACGATTTCACGTTCGCGCAGAAACTTAATGGGATCTCTTACATCGGGATCGTCAATCAGACGCAGCAGATTGTCATACGTCAGGCGTGCTTTTTGCTCGGCCGCCATATCTTCAAACAAATCGGCAATCGCATCACCGGTGGATTGCAAGGTTGCCGCAGAAAACGGCGTGCCGCTTGCTGCCTGCGGATAAATACCATTGGTGTGGTCAACAAAATATGCGTCAAATCCGCTTTGCTTGATTTGCTCCGGTGTCAGACAGCGGGTGAGCTGATAGACGATTGCGCCGATCATTTCGCAGTGCGCAAGTTCTTCTGTGCCAATGTCAGTCAAAACTGCTTTGCCCTGCGCATATGGCTGCGCGAACCGCTGGGTCAGATAGCGCATCGCCGCGCCCAGCTCGCCATCCGGACCGCCGAGCTGCGTGATAATGAGTTTGGCCATTGCCGGATCGGGGTTGGCAATGCGCACCGGATACATGAGATTTTTTTCGTATGCCCACATAATTTATACCTCCTCCCAAGGCCATGGATCATCCGCCCAATTCCATCGGCCGGTGCTGCCTGCATCTTGGTGTTTGAGCGGTCCAAAATGCTTTTGGTATACCTCTTGTGCCTGCTGCTGTTTTTTGCAGACATTGCGGAAATATTGTACAGCTGACTCATCATCCGGATGGCTGTCTAAATACAGAGAGGCGTCTACGGCGGCAAATCCGTGCTCCTGTACATCGCGCATTGCTTTTTGTTTTTCAGTCACAGGAAACAGCCTCCTCTCCAATAAATGGCTTGTCAAGATCCGCAAAGATTGTGCCGCGCGCCAATGCGACGTCCTCTTGATAAATATTCTGCCAAACCTGATCTGGGACAAAGCCCATTGCCAGTGCCAGCAGATTGTAATTCAGGACATATCCGGGACCGGACTGCGCCGCCTGCGGCGTGACAGCCGGACGAGCCTCATTTGGCTTGGTTTCCATTGCGTTGCACCCTTTCTGTGGGAAAATACCCAGTTAGACTTTTCGGTCTATCTTATGCGAATGCAGAGAAGTAGGTGAATGGAGAACAAGAGGGCTGTCAGCAACAAACTGACAGCCCTCGCAGCATCGTCTGAAATTTTTACGCGTCCTGCTCCGCGACAGTAAATACATCGGCAGATTCATTTTGCAGAATGGAATTGAGCCGCATGATTTGCTCGTATGTGCCGCGTCCATCGTGAAAGGCGTTGGCGGATGCCGCTGCCAGCGATAAATGAAAGGCCTCAATCATGTCGTGATTTTTATGGAAGCCGGACAGGAAGCCTGCGAGCATGGAATCGCCGCAGCCGACCGTGTTGCAAACCTTGCCCTTCATCGCGCTGTGGTGATAAATTTTGCCGTCCTCGGTCAAAAGCAGCGCGCCGGCAGAGCCCATGGACACCAAAATATTGCGTGCACCCATGCTCTGCAGGGTTTTCATGTAGCGAACAATGTCGTCTGTAGATACAGAGGACATGTCCTGAAAGAAAATATCTGTCATTTCCTGCATGTTTGGTTTGATGAGGAACGGACGATATTTGAGCGTATGCAGCAGCAGCGGGCGCTTGGCGTCCACAACGACATACAAATCCTTGTGCGATACGGAACGGAGAATTTCGCCGTATACATTGTCCTTGGCGCCGCGCGGGACGGAACCGGACAGAACAATGGTGTCTCCGTCCTGCAAATTCTGTAGCTTCTCGCACAGTGCATCAATGTCCTCCTGTGTCGCGAGCGGACCGATGCCGTTGATAGAGCTTTCGATGGCATCTACCATCTGGACGTCAATGCGGCTGAATCCGGTCTTGAGCGGAAGAAAATCGTGTGGGATTCCATCTTTGCTCATAATTCGCTCGATCTCTGAGCCGGTAAATCCGGCGACAAATCCGAGAGCCAGACTTGGCTCCTTCAAAATATGAAGCGCATATGCGACATTGATGCCTTTGCCGCCGGGCATGAGCCTTTCATACCCTGCGCGGTTGACGCGGCCTGATTTGAAATCAGGAACTGCGACGAGATAATCCAGGCAAGGATTTAATGTAACAGTGTAAATCATATAAAATGACCCTCCTGATAGAGCTAAGTACGGAGTAAAGACAATGACATCACAAGATGCACAAAAAATGTCTTTTTTTCTCTAACATAGTATAACATATTGAATAATAGAATGCATCGCCTTTTCGCGAAAGTTAACGATTTATTTGCAAATTTTTTTGTGACAAACAAAGAAAAAGTACCGAAAAACAATTGACAGAAATGCAAAGCTGTGCTATAATACTTCTTGCTTGACAAGAGAGTTTTCGATCCGGAGAGGTATCGAAGTGGTCATAACGAGGCGGTCTTGAAAACCGTTTGTCCGAAAGGGCGCGTGGGTTCGAATCCCACCCTCTCCGCCACATTTTCTTGTAGAGACAACAGCCTTTGGAGAAGTACCCAAGTGGTGAAGGGGCTCCCCTGCTAAGGGAGTAGGGCGCGAAAGTGTCGCGAGGGTTCAAATCCCTCCTTCTCCGCCAAAGCAAAACCACCAGACCTTACGGTTTGGTGGTTTTCTTTTTTTATCCGGATACGAATTTGTAAAAGTTTTGCCCTCTCAGTCATTTGCTATGCAAATGACAGCTCTCCCAGAGGGAGAGCCGAGAAGTTGGTGCGGACTGCATATCTGATACGAATACCGAGGGAGTTTTTACAAATTTACAGAATACGCATGAGATGAACTCTCAAATGCTCATAATTTAATAAACCCGAATCACCGAGGCGATTTTATGCACCATGCTCATGTTGCTGAGGATGGTCAGGGCGTCGCGTATGTGGCGCTCTCTCACGGTATCCGTGATGACAACCAGCTCGGCGGAATCGGTGTCGGATGCCTTCTGTAATACCTGCGAGATGCTCACGCCGTTGTTGCCGAGTACGCCGGTGACACCTGCGAGCACGCCCATGCGGTTTTCCACTTCAAGACGCAGGTAATATTTGCTCTTGATGTCCTCCATCTTTTTAATCGGCAGTTTTTTGTAGCACGTGCAGCCAATGCGGCCGGTGCAGTGCATGAGGATGTTGCGGGCGGTGTCGATAATATCACCGGTGACCGCGGAAGCAGTCGGCAGCTCACCGGCGCCGCGGCCCATAAACATGGCGTCATCCAGCGCATCGCCGTGCACAAACACCGCGTTAAACGCATTGTTGACGGTAGCCAGCGGGTGAGATGACGGAATCAGCATCGGATGCACGCGGACTTCAATGCCCTCATCTGTATTGCAGGCGACGCCGAGCAGCTTGACGGCTTTGCCCATTTCCTTTGCGTAGCGGATGTCGCGCGCCTGAATATTCGTGATGCCCTCGGTAAACACATCGTCAAAAGTCACGCGGGAATGAAAGGCGATAGAAGCCATAATCGCAACCTTGCGTCCTGCGTCATAGCCTTCGATGTCAGCGGTCGGGTCAGCCTCCGCGTAGCCGAGTTCGGTAGCCTTTGCCAGCGCCTCGGAAAACTCCATGCCGTCCTCTGTCATGCGCGTGAGGATATAATTGGTTGTGCCGTTGACAATGCCCATGATTTCTGTGATGCGGTTGCCAGCCAAGCTCTGCTTGAGCGGATGGATAATGGGAATCGCACCGGCAACAGATGCCTCGAACTGTAAATCACAGTGGTGTTCCTCGGCAAGGTCGAGCAGCTCGCCGCCGTGCACCGCAATCAGGTCTTTGTTTGCCGTCACGACATTTTTGTTTGCCTGTAATGCTTCTTTGATATAGGTGTGGGCAGGTTCGATGCCGCCCATCAGCTCAACGACAATCGAAACCTCCGGATCGGAGATAATATCATTCCAGTTATCGGTCAGCAGCGCGGTCTCCACACCGGAACGCGGTTTGGATGCATTGCGGACGAGAATGTGAGAGGTTTCAATCGGTGCGCCTGCAATCTGCGGCATGTCGTCTGCACGCATAGACAGCAGCTTGTAAACGCCGGTGCCGACGGTTCCGAGACCGAGCAGCGCAATTTTAATCGGTTTGTTTGCCATAATATCTATCACCTTACTTTTAGTCGGAAAAATTACGTGTTCTTATTTATCATAGCGTATTTTTGGATGATTTGCAATTGATGTGGATGGGAAAAACAAAAGCAGATGCGCGAGCATCTGCTTTTGTTTTATGAGAATGGAGCTTACTTGCACTTTGCGAGCAGCTTTTCCCACTTTTCGTCTACATATTTCTGTGCTTCTTCGATCATCCACTCGTTGCCCGGCTTGAAGCAGTGCTTGAAACGGCCCTGCTTGGACATGTATTCCTCAATCGGGAGCTTCTTCTTCGGCATGTATGTCAGATGCCACTCGCCCTCGACAACTTCGTACAGCGGCCATGCACAGGTCTCAACAGCGAGCTTGCAGATTTCTGCCATGTCCTGCGCCTGGAAACGCCAGCCGCGCGGACACGGGCTCATGACGTTGAGGAAGCAGGCACCCTCGGTGTAAATGGCCTTGTGTGCCTTTTCGTGCAAATCGCGGAAGTTGCCCAGAAATGTGGTCTGTGCAGCATACGGAACGTTGTGTGCTGCGATGATCTCGGTCAGATCCTTCTTGTTCTGCTTCTTGCCGTAGGATACCTTGCCGACCGGCGTGGTAGTCGCATCGGTAAAACGCGGAGTAGAAGAAGAACGCTGGATACCTGTGTTCATGTATGCTTCGTTGTCGTAGCAGACATAAACCATGTCATGACCGCGCTCCATCGCGCCGGACAGGGACTGGAAGCCGATGTCATAGGTGCCGCCGTCGCCGCCGAAGGTGATGAACTTGAAGTTGTCCTGAATCTTGCCCTTGCGCTTGAGGACGTTGTATGCTGCTTCTACGCCGCCGCAGGTAGCAGCTGCGTTTTCAAATGCGCAGTGAATGTAGCTGTCCGTGTATGCGGTGTACGGATACAGGAAGGAGGAAACCTCCAGACAGCCGGTTGCATTGGTGATGACTGCCTTGTCCTCCGGTTCCAGTGCACGCAGGACAGCGCGGACGGTGATGCCTGCGCCGCAGCCGGCACACAGACGATGACCGCCGACAAAGCGCTCTTCTTTCGATAACTGTTCTTTCAAACTATATGCCATGGTCTATTACTCCCTCTGTCCGATGTGGCGGTAAACCTCGCCGGTCTTGCCAGTCTCTACGATCTTGTCCAGCTCATCAAAAATGTATGTGCAGTCTTCTACGCGGAAGTCTCTGCCGCCCAGACCGTATACATAGTTGATTGCCTTTGGACGGTTGTCCAGATCATACATCGCGCTGCGGGTCTCTGCAAACAGCGGACCGCCTGCAGTGGAGAAGCTCTCATCCTTGTCCAGAACAGCAACAGCCTTACAGCCGGACAGTGCCTGCGCGATTTCTTCAAACGGGAACGGACGGAATACACGAACCTTAATCATACCGACCTTGCGGCCCTGTGCGCGCAGCTCGTCTACGGTCTCGCGGGCAGTGCCTGCGGAAGAACCGATCAGAACAACAGCGGTCTCTGCGTCTTCCATCTTGTATGCTTCAAAGAAGCCGTAGTAACGGCCGGTGATGTCGCCGAACTTCTTGCCGACTTCCAGAATGACCTTCTTGGCGTTTTTCATGGCGTTTGCCTGTGCGACCTTTGCCTCCATGTAGTACGGAGAAATGCCATACGGGCCGACAGCCAGCGGATTCTCATGCTTGAGCAGGTAGTTTTCCGGATTGTACGTGCCGACAAAGTTCTGAACCATCTCGTCGGTTTCCAGTTCAATGTTTTCTACTGCGTGAGAGGTGATAAAGCCGTCCTGACATGCCATAATCGGCAGGCGGACATCCGGATTCTCACTGATCGGCATACATTGAATATAGTTGTCGTATGCTTCCTGGTTGTTTTCTGCGAACAGCTGAATCCAACCGGCATCGCGTGCGCCCATGGCATCGGAATGGTCATTGTTGATGTTGATCGGGCCGGTCAGTGCACGGGTTACCAGAGCCAGCGTAATCGGCAGACGAGAGGAGGAAGCGACGTACAGCAGCTCCCACATCAGAGCCAGACCGCAGGAAGATGTTGCGGTAATCGCACGTGCGCCGGCAGCAGCGGCACCAATACAGGTGGACATGGAGGAGTGCTCCGACTCAACCGTTACATACTCGGTGTCAACTTCGCCGTTTGCAACGTACTGTGCAAAATACTGCGGAATTTCGGTGGACGGGGTGATTGGGAAAGCACCCATAACATCCGGATTGATCTGCTTCATTGCGTAGGCAACGGCCTCGTTGCCGGACAGTCTTTCACGAATCGACATGGATTACTTCTCCTCCTTTCCAAAAGAAATAGCCTGGAACGGACATACTTTATAGCAGATGCCGCATCCCTTACAGTGGTCAAAATCAAAGTCCTGACGCTTGCCGCCGACAACCGGAATCGAGGAATCCGGACAGTACGGTGCGCACAGCAGACACTGCTTGCACTTGGTGGCATCCCACTTCGGCACCATCGTGCGCCATTCGCCGGTGATGGTCATAGACGCCGTTGCCGGCTCGTAAATTTCACAGCCAGGGGTCAGCTCCTGCCACTTGGACTGTTCGTTAATATCTTTCGCGTGAATCATCCTTCTTGCACCTCTTCCATAGACTGGGTAAGCACGGTCATGTTGCCTGCGATGACCTGCGGCTTGGTCGCAAACTTGTGTTTAAACGATGCTTCCATGTTGGTAACAAACTGTTCCGGATCGACAACGCCGGAAACCTTGACGGTGGCAGCCAGCATCGGGGTGTTCGGGAAGTTTTTGCCCAAAACTTCTTCCGAGATGCGGCGTGCGTCGATGGTGCAGACGCGGCCCTCGTAGTGACCCAGCTCCTTGCGGATTTCAGCCGGTGTCTTGGGAGTGTTGACGATAATTGCACCCTTTGGGTTGAGACCCTTGAGTACGTCAACGGTTTCAATCAGGCTCTCGTCTACGACAACGACATAGTCCGGATCATAAATGTTGGAATGTACGGTGCAGCGGGTGTCGCTGATGCGGTTGTACGCAGTGATCGGTGCGCCCATGCGCTCCGGACCGTACTCCGGAAAACCCTGTACATATTTGCCAGAGCTGAATGCGGCATCTGCGAGCAGGAGACAGGCGGTTTTTGCGCCCTGTCCGCCGCGGCCGTGCCAGCGGATCTCGACAATATCTTTCATGTGTAACTCCTCCATCCATCGTGTTCAGCGAAAGAATTTCGTAAATTGATTTCCAATAAGAAATAAAAAAAAGCTCTCATCCGTAAAAGGACGAGAGCATATTTGCTTCGTTATACCACCTGTTACTGCATACTGACATATGCGCTTCCGATAACGGGGAAAACCGGCATAAACCTACTGGAACTGTATCATTGGTTCGGTCTGCGACTCCAGAGTGATATTCGGACTGCATGTACTGGTGTCGGGCTTGCACTGTCCCCGATTCGCTGTGAAGTTCCATACAGACGTACTGTCTCCATCGCTGTCTTTCAATCAGGATATTTCATTGACTCTTTTAGTATAGGCGGACGTCAATTCAAAAGCAATAGAAATTGTGCACAAAATCACAAAAAAATTATTTTGCGGATTATACGAAAGCACGCAGTGCCCGTGCACGTGGAAATTTTTTGTTAAAATATCTTCATTGTCCGTTGACTTCATGAAAAATTTGCTACAATATAAGAATGGTTGAAAAACCGGAACCGAAAGGAGTTTTCCCGTGAAAAAGGCAATGCAAAAATACATCGGCTGGGGCGCGACGATTATTATAACCGGCGCTGTGACGATTGCTATTTTCTTCTGTATTTTTAAGTTCAACGGACTGGCGGCCGGCATCAGCAAGCTGGTTAATATTCTGATGCCTATTATTATCGGTATCGGCATCGCCTACGTGCTGTCCGCGCCGTATGACTGGCTGCGGCACAAATATATGCGCCTGCTCGCACACACGTTTCATTGGCGCAGCCGAAAGGCGGTGCGCTGCGCGGGCATCTTTGCGATGCTCACGACATTTCTCGGCGCGGCGGCGATTATCGGCGGTCTGCTGGCGCTGATTGTTCCGCAGCTGATTTCCAGCGTGGCGGGTCTGGCGGCAACGCTGCCGAGCAATATGATGCACCTGTCGCGCACGGTGCAGGATCTCGTCGTACAGTATTATCCGAGCGGCGAGGAAACCGTCATGAACGCCTATGCGCAGGCGGTCAGCTACATCGAAGAATTCGTTCAGAATTCGTTCACACCGTCCGTAGACACGCTGGGCTATGTTTCCGCCGGCGTCATGAATACGGTAACTGTGTTCAAGAATATTTTTATCGGCATCATCGTTGCGATTTATCTGCTGGCGGGCAAAGAGAATTTTATCCGACAGATTATTCGCTGCATTTATGCGGTGTTGGGCAAGAAATGGGGCAATGTCATTGTGGAGTACGGCAGATTTGCCAATCAGGCATTTACCGGATTTATCACAGGCAAGCTGCTCGACTCGTTTATTATCTTTCTGATTTCCGTAGTTATTCTCAACGTGATGGATATGCCGTTTGCGATGCTGGTCAGCGTCATTATCGGTGTAACCAATGTCATCCCGTTCTTTGGTCCGTTTATTGGTGCGATTCCGTCGTTTATCATCATCTTTATCGTGTCTCCGCTGCAGTCGCTGTACTTTTTGGTCTTTGTCCTGCTGCTGCAGCAGTTTGACGGCAATATTCTTGGTCCGAAGATTTTAGGCAACTCCACCGGTCTGTCCAGCTTCTGGGTGCTGTTTTCCATCCTGCTGTTCGGCGGCCTGTTCGGCTTTGTCGGCATGTTGCTCGGCGTGCCGCTGTTTGCCGTCATCAAGCACATTTTGAGCGATATCATCACGCGCAGCCTGCGGCAGAAAAATCTGCCGGTACAGGCAACCGACTATGCATGGCTGGCGTCCATTGATGAACAGGGCAATCCGGTTCGTTTGCCTGTGCGCACGGAGAAAAACAAACAGAGATCCTCTGAGAAATCCGAGAAATCAGACGAATCCGCGTCCGATGACACAGGAGACAAGACACAGGACGAGTAGGAGGAATCGGTTTGACAAGGGGAAGAGATGCCGCACTGGACAATTTAAAGGGATTGCTCATCATCAGTGTGGTATATGTACATCTATATGATATGCTGGGACAGAAAACACCGCTGCTGTTCACGATCCGGACAATCGTGCTCGCCGTGCAGATGCCGCTGTTTTTGTTCCTGTGCGGATATTTTGGCAAACATGCGGAAAAGCGGCGGGATGCCGCGTGGGCAGAATATCTCCTTCCGTTTTTGCTGTTTAATACGCTGTATTATCTCGTGCGCGCGGAACAGGAGCCGGGGATGCAGTATGTGCTGCTTCGGCCGCTCAATATGTATTGGTTTTTGCTGACGCTGCTCATCATCCGCGTGCTCATGCCGGAACTGCTGCGTATTCGTTGGCTGCTGCCCATCTCGCTGGCTGTCGCTTTGCTGGCGGGCGGAGATCCGTTCATCGGGCGCGATTTGTCGCTGTCACGAACCATTTGTTTTTTGCCGTTTTATCTGCTCGGCTATTTTTGCACGCCTGCGCACATGCGGCGCATACGCAAGCTTCCGCTGCCGGTTGCGTGGGTCGGTGCGGCTGCAGGTGCGTTTCTGGCGCTGTGGATGACGGACGTGCTGCCGATTCGGAAAGGCTCCAGCCATCCCTTCCAGCTCGTCAATTCATATGCCAGACAGGGGCTTACGCCGTGGGCGGGCATGGAATTTCGGCTTGCGATGTATATCGCGGCACCGCTGCTCGGCATCTTTCTGCTGCGCATCGTGCATGCGCGGCACGGCTTGCTCACGAGTATCGGAAAGGGCAGCATGACCGTGTATATGCTGCACGCGTTTCCAATGCTGTGGATGGTCGGTCATTGGGGCTTTGTCTGTAAGATTATCAACTGGTTTGTTCCGGCATTCGCGCACATCAAATATCCCGGAAAGCTTGTGGGCGGCGTGCCGCAGCTGATAGTGCTCGTGTTGTATTCGTTTGTCATTTCGTGGCTGCTCAGTGCGCCGCCGGTTGTGCGCACGTATGATGCGTTTATCGAACAGATGAAGCTGTGGCTGTTTCACGCGGCAAAAAAACAGGAAAAAACCGAAGAAACCAAGACGGTGCAGGAAAAATGATGGCTTTCCTGCACTTTTTTTGGCGCGGATTTTACACAGGATGATTGCATTATGGGGCGCGTTTTGCTATAATGCAGTATGTATTGGTGGCAGTGTGTCATCATGGTTTTTCGATTGATGAGAAACCGGAAAGGAGGCTGTACGTTTTGGATAAGCGATTGGCCAGAATTCTGGAGCCGGGATTCGGTATGTATTTTATCGTGTTCTTGGTGTTCGCCTGTGTGAGCGCTTTTTTTTCTCTGTTTCTGGCCTTGTTTGAGATGGCAGTCTGTGCCGCTTTGTATATCTATTATGTTGTAACCATGCGGCGCCGCAATCAAGAGGTGCTGCAGTATTTGGAGGCTCTGTCCGGCGGAACCGACAATGAGACGAGACAGAACTTTATTGACATCCCGCTGCCGATTACGGTTTGTATGATCGGAAACGGACAAGTTATCTGGTGCAATGAACAATTCCATTCGGTGTATGACATGCACGACAGCATGTTTGAACAGACGCTGGAGGATATTATTCCGGGATTTGATACGTCGTGGCTGGTGGATGATAAATCCGTGTATCCGTCCGAGGTCAAAATCGGCGATAAGTATTACATGGTGATTGGCTCGCGCGTGCGTCCGATGGACGGCAGCACCAGCGTGCTGATGACGCTGTACTGGCTGGACTGCACCGAGTTGGTTTCGCTGCGGCAGGAGTATGACGAATCCCGTCCGGTTGTCGCCATTGTGTCCATTGACAATTACGAGGAACTGGTCAAAAACGCAAACGACTCGGAAAAGGCAACCATGCTCGCCTCTGTGGACAACCGCATCGGTGAGTGGGCAAAGGACATTCAGGGTGTTTTGCGAAAATATGACCGCGATAAATATATTTTCGTGATGGAAGAACGAAATTTGGCGCAAATCACGCAGGATAAGTTTTCTGTTTTGGATACCGTGCGCTCGATTGTGTCACGCGAAGGCATCAATGCAACGCTGTCGATTGGCATCGGGCGGGACGGCAAGACGCTGCAGGAAAAGTATGAGTTTGCACAGCTCGCACTGGATATGGCGCTGAGCCGCGGCGGTGACCAGACGGTCATCAAAAACCGCTATGCCTTTGAGTTCTTTGGCGGCTGCGCCAAGGAGGTCGAAAAGCGCACGAAGGTGAAATCCCGAGTCATGGCAAATGCGTTGGGTCAGCTCATGCGCGATTCTTCGCAGGTGTTCGTCATGGGGCATCACCATACGGATATTGACGCGCTGGGCGCCGCTGTCGGTGTCGTTTGCGCGGCGCGCAGCAGAGGAAAGCAGGTGCACGTGGTTCTGCACCGCGCGCAGACGCTTGCCCAGCCGCTGCTGGAGCGCGTAGAGGCGAGCGGCGACTATGACGGCGTGTTTATCGAGCCAGAACAGGCTGCGGAGCTGATTGACGGCAACAGCCTGATGGTTGTCGTAGACACCAACCGGCCGGACTTTGTCGATGCGCCGGAGCTGCTGTCCCGATTCCGTAAGGTCGCTGTCATCGACCACCACAGACGTGCCGCAGATTATATTGAAAACTGCGCCGTCAATATGCATGAACCGTCGGCGTCCTCTGCCAGTGAGCTGGTCAGTGAGCTGCTGCAATATATGGTACCCAATCAGACAATCAGCCGCGTAGAGGCGGAAAGCCTGCTGGCGGGTATTTATCTGGACACCAAGGGCTTTTCCATCAAGGCGGGCGTGCGCACCTTTGAGGCGGCGGCATATCTGCGCCGCGCCGGTGCGGATATGATCGCGGTGAAGCGCTTGTTCCAAAATTCGTTTCAGGATTATATGCAGCGCGAGCGCGTGATTTCCTGTGCGGAAAATGCGCCGGGCGGCATCGTCGTTGCTGTGGCAGACTTTCCGGTCACCCGACCGACGGCGGCACAGGCGGCGGATGAGCTGCTCAACATCATTGGCGTGCGCGCCAGCATTGTGGCATTTCCTATTGGAGAGGACATTGTCGTGTCTGCGCGCTCGATGGGCGCGGTCAATGTTCAGGTGCTCACAGAGATGCTTGGCGGCGGCGGCAGCCTGACGGCAGCCGGTGCACAGCTGCAGAATACCGACTGGCTCAAGGCAAAAGAACAGATCATGAAGGCGATTGAAGCGTACTTGGATCAAAACGCACAGGAAGACGAATAACAATACCAACAATTGGAGGTTTTTGATATGAAAGTTATTTTACAGCAGGACGTAAAGGGTCAGGGTAAAAAGGGACAGCTCGTAGAGGTCTCTGAGGGATATGGCAGAAACTTCCTTCTGCCGCGCAAGCTGGCTGTTCCGGCTACCGCAGACAACGTAAACCAGATGAAGCAGGCGGAGGAATCCAAAAAGCATCGTCAGGCCGTTGAGCGCGCAGAGGCAGAGGAGAACGCAAAGAAGTTCGAGTCTATCATGGTGCATCTGACTGCAAAGGGCGGCACCAGCGGCCGTATCTTTGGCTCCGTCACCAGCAAGGAAATTGCAAGCCAGCTCAAGAAGGAGCATGGCATTGAAATCAGCAAGAACAAGATTGTCATGGACGAGGCGATTAAGAGCTTTGGCACATATGAGCTGAAGGTCAAGCTGTATCCGGAAGTTGTCGGCAAGCTGAAGGTTCAGGTAACCGAAGTAGAGTAACGCATCCAACCTCCCCGATTGGGGAGGTGGATTTTTCATCTTTCACGAAAGGAGCGAAGAAGCATGGCGATGGATGAACTGCTGTCGCGGCAGCTGCCGCAGGCGGTAGAAGCGGAACAAGCGGTCATTGGATCTATGCTGATCGACCCATCGTGTATTCCAGAGGTTATTGAGTTGCTGCGGCCGGAGGACTTTTATGCGGAGGAAAATCGCCGCATTTTTGAGACGATTTTCTCCATGTTCACGGACTCCGTCCGCATTGATGCCGTGACTGTGCTCAATGAGCTCAAGATGAACGGTCTGTATGATGATGCGGGCGGCAGAGCGTATCTGGCACAGCTGATGGATGTCACGCCGACAGCTGCCGGTGTGCGCGAATACGCACACATCATTCGAGACAAGAGCATGCTGCGTGAAATTGCAGCGGCAGGCGCAGATATTCAGGCTATCGCCTATGAGGGCGCCGGAGAAGCGAGTGACATCGCGGAAGTTGCCGAGCAGAAAATCTATGCCGTGCGGCATGGCCGAGAGGTACAGGGCTTGTCTCCGATTAAAAGCATCATCATGGATGTGTATAATCGGCTGGATGAGCTGTCGCAGAGCGAGAGCGGTCTGCCCGGTCTGCCGACCGGCTTCCATGATTTGGACAGACGGCTGACGGGGCTGAATAAATCCGACTTGATTTTGATTGCGGCTCGTCCAGGTATGGGCAAGACGGCATTCGCACTCAATGTCGCGCTGTATGCGGCAAAGCATACGAATAAAGACGTCGTGCTGTTCCAGCTCGAAATGAGCAAAGATCAGCTGGCGTCTCGTCTGCTGTCGCAGGAAGCCGTTATCGACTCGCAAAAGCTCAAAACCGGTGATTTGGAGCCGGAGGATTGGACAAAAATGGCGCGCGCGGCCAATGTGCTGGCAAAAACGCACATTTATGTCGATGACAATCCGGCAATTACCGTCGCGGAAATCAAGGCAAAGTGCCGCCGTCTGGGCGACAATTTGGGTCTGATCTGTATTGACTATTTGCAGCTGATGCAGTCGGGCAAACGCAATGAGAGCCGCGTCAATGAGATTGGCGAAATCTCGCGTGCAATGAAGATTATGGCAAAGGAGCTCAATGTTCCGGTCATCTGTCTGTCGCAGCTGTCGCGTGCGGTGGAAAAGCGTGAGGACAAGCGGCCGATGCTGTCCGACCTGCGAGAATCCGGCGCGATTGAGCAGGATGCAGACATTGTTCTGTTTATCTACCGCGATGATTACTATGATGACGAGAGCGAGGAAAAAAACAACGCCGAAGTCATCATTGCCAAAAACCGACACGGCGCGACCGGCTCTGTATTTTTGCAGTGGATCGGTCAGTACACCACATTCTATAATCAGGATCGAAGGCACGAATGAAACAACTGGTACGTCATACGATCAGACAATATCATATGCTGCCGGACGGTGCGCGCGTGCTGTGCGGACTTTCCGGTGGTGCGGACTCTGTCAGTCTGGTGCTGTGCCTGCAGGAATTGGGGTATCAGGTTTGTGCCTGCCATCTCAACCACGGCATGCGCGGAACGCAGGCAGATGCAGATGAGGCGTTTTGTCGCGATTTTTGCGAAAAACACAACATTCCGTTTGTGTCCGAACGGTGCGATGTGTTCGCAGAAGCGGAAAAACGCAAGCTGTCCGCGGAGACCGCGGCGCGGGAAATGCGGTATGATTTTTTTGCTCGGTGCGCCGAACGGATGCAGGTGCCGTATCTTGCAACCGCACACACGGCGGATGATAATTTGGAAACCATGCTGTTTCATTTGATCCGCGGCACGGGAAGCGCCGGTCTGGCGGGCATCCCGCCTGTGCGCGGCAGCATCGTCCGCCCGCTGATTGCCGTGGAACGGCGGCAAATTGAACGGTTTTTAATCGAACGCGGGCAGAATTGGTGCACGGATGCCACCAATTTGGATGACAGCTGCACGCGAAACAAAATCCGGCATCATGTCATTCCGGCGCTGCGCGACATTGAGCCGTGTGCGGCGCGACACGCATTGGAGGCGGCACAGCTTGTGCGGCAGGACAATGCCTATCTGGACGCGCAGGCGCGGGAAGAAACGCTGCCGCTCGCACGAATGCCGGAGGCACTCAAGGCGCGGCGCGTGCGCAGCATGCTGGAACAGGCAGGCGTTCCCATGGGGGAAATTACGCGCAGGCATATTCGGGCGGTGTGCACGCTGGCGGATAAGCGGAGCGGCACGGTCAGCCTGCCGGGGCAATTTCGGGCGGTAAACAGACAGGGCACACTGTCTGTGGTGCCGGAGACACCCAAAACAGCGCCGGTACACATAAAACCAAATCAAGCGATGGCATTTGGCGCATATACCGTGTCCATCGTGAGAAAAATATCGGATATTCACAGTTCGTTCAAGTATTATCCGATTGCATATGATACAATCAATATGTCCAACCTGACGGTACGAACATGGCGGTCATCTGACCGGATGCAGCTGCCGGGGACGCGCGGGGCGCGCTCCCTCAAGCGCCTGTATGCGGAACGCGGCATTGCGCCGGATGAACGAGACAGTCTGCCGGTTTTGTGCAGCGGCGACAGCATTGTCGCGGCGGCGGGAATCGGAACAGATGTCCGGTTCTGCGGTCAGAGCGGATTTTTTGCCGTTTGTAAAAGATAAAAAGCAGCAAAACAAAAAGGAGATAACGAGTATGAAGCAGGACATCGAAAAGGTTCTTCTTTCGGAGGAAACGATTGCAGCGAAGGTAAAAGAGCTGGGCGCACAGATTGCGAAGGATTACGCGGACAAGAATCCGCTGATCGTCAGCGTGCTGCGCGGTTCGTTTGTATTTATGGCAGATCTGGTTCGCGCCATTGATGTGCCGTGCACCGTCGATTTTATGTCGGTTTCCAGCTATGGCGGCGGTACGACCTCTTCCGGTGAAGTAAAGATTACCAAGGACTTTGACGTCAGCATCGAGGGCCGTCATCTGATTATTGTCGAGGACATTCTCGACAGCGGACGCACCCTGAGCTATTTGATGAAGACACTAAAGGCGCGCGGCGCGGCTTCCATCGCACTGTGCACGTTTTTAGATAAACCGGAACGCCGCGTGGTGCCGGTTGAAGTTGCCTACAAGGGCTTCACGGTTCCGGATGCATTTATTGTGGGCTATGGTCTGGATTACGACCAGAAATACCGCAACCTGCCGTATGTCGGCGTTCTCAAGTCGTCGGTATATGAAGGCAAATAACATTTCCGTTTTACGGAAAGGAGTGACATATACGCTTGGATAACAAAAGCAATAACAACAAGATGAGAGGGTACGGATTTTATGCCATTATCGTCGTCCTTCTCGTGATTACGGTTTCGGTCCTGCTTCAGCAGAACGACACCACGACGGTGACATATGCACAGGTTGTGGACGCGTTTGAAAACAAACAGGTCACGGAATTTGTCATCAAAGACAGCTCTCTGGAAGCAACCCTGAAAGACGGAAAGAAAATGTCCTATGAGCTGCCGAGCGTGGAACTGTTCTTCAATGATCTGGGAGACACCATTCGTCAGGAAAAGAAGGATGGCGTCATCAAGGACTACAACTGGACCAAGACCGAGGTGCCTTGGTGGGCAAGTGCAATTCCGTATGTAATCATGCTCGTGATTTTCGGTCTGTTCTGGTATATGATGTTCAGCCGCGGAGATGGCGGCGGACGCGGTGCCATGCAGTTTGGCAAGGCGCGCATCAAGAACGCGGAGGACGACAAACGCCATGTGACATTCCAGGATGTCGCAGGTGCGGATGAGGAAAAGGCGGAGCTGGAAGAAATCGTAGAATTTTTGAAAAATCCGCAGAAATTTACGCAGATCGGCGCGCGCATTCCAAAGGGCGTTTTGCTGGTGGGCCCTCCGGGAACCGGTAAAACCTTGCTGGCGCGTGCGGTTGCCGGTGAGGCAGGCGTTCCGTTCCTGTCCATCTCCGGTTCCGACTTCGTAGAGCTTTACGTCGGTGTCGGCGCATCGCGTGTGCGCGACCTGTTTGGCGAGGCGAAGAAAAAGTCTCCGGCAATTGTCTTTATTGATGAGATTGATGCGGTTGGCCGTCACAGAGGCGCAGGTCTTGGCGGCGGACACGACGAGCGCGAGCAGACGCTGAACCAGCTGCTGGTTGAGATGGACGGTTTCGGTGCAAACGAGGGCGTCATCGTCATCGCAGCGACCAACCGCCAGGATATTCTGGATCCGGCGCTGCTGCGTCCGGGACGTTTTGACCGTCAGGTTTATGTCGGCGCACCGGATATGAAGGGCCGCGAGGACATTTTGAAGGTACATGCGCGCGGCAAGCAGTTTGATCCGGATGTTCGCTTTGACTCGATTGCAAAGTCTACCGCTGGTTTCACCGGCGCGGATTTGGAAAATCTGCTCAATGAGGCAGCTCTGCTGGCGGCACGCCGCAACAAGCGCCTGATTAGCATGGAGGATATTGAGGATTCCTTCCTGAAGGTTATCATGGGCACGGAAAAGAAGTCCCGCGTCATGACAGACCGCGAGAAGCGCCTGACCGCTTATCACGAAGCAGGTCATGCGATTGCAACGCGCTGCCTGCCGACACAGGATCCGGTGCATACCATTTCGATTATCCCGCGCGGCCGTGCGGGCGGCTTTACGATGAGTCTGCCGCAGGAAGAAAAGTTCTATGCGTCCAAGAATGAGATGCTGGACGATTTGATTGTTCTGCTCGGCGGCCGTGTCGCAGAGAAGCTGACGATGGATGATATTTCCACCGGCGCTTCCAATGATATCGAACGCGCAACATCTGTGGCAAAGAGCATGGTCACCAAGTACGGCATGAGCGATCTGATCGGACCGATTAATTACAGCAGCGGTCAGCAGGAAATTTTCCTCGGCCGTGATATGGTAGAGACCGATGCAATTTCGGAAGATGTTGCAGCGAAGATTGACGAAGAAATTCGCCGTATTATTCTGGAGGCATACGCCAAGTGTGAGGATATCCTCAAGGAACATATGGATCAGTTGTCCGCTGTGGGAGAGTACCTGATTCGCAATGAGACGATGGACGGCGATGCGTTCGAAAAGATGTTCAATGGAGAAGAGGTGCCGGATCATGAGACCGGTGCACAGGTGTTCCACATTGAGTCGGGCATGGCAAAGACTGCAAAGCAGGACGAAGAAAACGGCACAGATGCTCCGCAGGCTGCGGATGCAACGGTTTCTTTGGAAGAAGCTGCAAAAAAGCTGTTTGTAGACGATAAGAAGGACGAAGAGCAATCTTCTGAGCCGGAGGACGAAGGCGAATAACTCGCAGATAAACAGAGAAAAAGCACTAGAACCGGAAATTTTTCCGGAACTAGTGCTTTTGTTTTGCTCTTACGCACAGACCAAACTTGTCTCTCCCTCTGGGAGAGATGTCGCGCAGCGACAGAGAGGGCTTTTGGCTCGTTTAGAAAACTCGCACGGCATCTCACTTTGTGGGCAAAGTAGATACCAATTTATTCAATATGTTTTGTTCATCTTTGTCTAGAGAAAAGATTCTTGTATCTCGCTCAGATAATCCCAATAAAAAATCGGCCGAAACATGAAAAATACGAATAAAACGAATCAATACCGCGCAGGATGGATTGCATCTTCCTGTTTCATATGCTGAGATAGTACTAACGGAAACATTCATTTGTTTGGCAAGTTGTTTCTGGCTCAGATGATGCTCTAGACGTAAATTTCTGAGCCTATGACTCAAGTTTATCATTTTTATCACCCGCTTTCACAAACAGTGTATCAAAAGTTTGTTCTGCGTTGGTGTAATTGATTTTACTCATAGAGAAATTTTATCGAGCGACAGAGAGGGCTACATATTCTCTCAGATTTACTCGATGCGAAATGGGTAAATTTCTCAGCCCTCTCAGTCATTTGCTTTGCAAATGCCAGCTCTGCCGGAGGGAGAGCCAAGAAGGCTCCCGCTCTGAGGGAGCTGGATTGCCGTCTTGCGGCAAGACTGAGGGAGTTTTACAAATTGACAAAATACGCATGAGATTTGCCCTGACACGAACCTGCTCGCATGTTTGCCCTCTCAGTCATTTGCTTTGCAAATGCCAGCTCTCCCAAAGGGAGAGCCGAGAAGCCGGAGCGAACCGCACGCCTGACGAACCAAGTGGACGCTTATGCAGACTTGCCCGCGTGCTGCTCCTTCCGTCGCGGCTTGCGCCGCCTTCCTCAGAGAGGAAGGCTTCATTCTCCCTATCCTTCTGCGGAGGCGAACAGGGTGAATTGATTGCGGTGGAAGGTCAGCAGCCCCTGAGATTGCAGGCGGCTGAGTTCGGCGGATAGAGCGCTGCGGTCTACCGAGAGATAGTCTGCGAGCTGCTGCCGATTAAACGGGATACGAAATGTCGTAGAGCCGGTCAAAACCGCCTGTTCGGACAGATAAGACAATACTTTGCCGCGGATGGTGCGCTGGGTGCAGTGCCGAATTTTTTGATTGAGCATTCGGTTTTTCTGTGCCAGCACGGTGACATAGTTATGAATGAGCCGATTGTGAAAGGCACAGCTGTTGGAACAGGAGGTCAGCAGATGCTGCATGTCCAGATATAAGACCTCTGTATCCTGCTTGGCGAGAACCGAGACATCCGCAGTGTGGTCAGGCAGACAGGCAAAGACTTCACCGAACAAATCTGCCGGACGACAGATCGCATGGATCGTCTGATTGCCCCAAAAATCCTCACGGACGATATGCAGCTCGCCGCGCAAAACAATACCGGCGTGTGTGACCGGTTTGCCCGCGCGAAAGACAAAACTGTGCTTGGGATAGCTTTGCTGTTTGGCAGAGATACAGCCGAGCACGGCAGAGATCTCTTGCGGAGCAAGACCGCGAAACAGCCAGCAGTCGGCTAAAATGGAAGAAGATGGATACATAAAATCGCCTTTCTTCGTTGGAAATCCAACAGAAATTTTCTTGTGTTTGCAGTATAATACGTTTCAATAAGAAATGCAACAAACCATGCAGGATAATCATAAAAGGAGAAGCATATGAAACGGAGAATTATCGAGATCAACAGAGAAAAATGCAACGGGTGCGGTCTGTGTGTCAAGGCGTGCCATGAGGGCGCGATTGCATTGGTGGACGGCGTGGCGAAGCTGATGCGTGATGACTACTGCGATGGTCTGGGAGATTGTCTTCCAAACTGCCCGACCGGTGCCATTTCGTTTGTTGAGAAGGAAACTGTGCCGTATGATGCGGAAGCGGTCAAACGGCACATGGAAAAACGGCACAACAACGGCGGCTGTCCGGGCGCCCGCGCGCGAAGCGTGCAGCCGGAGCAGACGGATGCACCGGCTGTATCGGTGCGCAGCCGGCTGCAAAACTGGCCGGTGCAAATCAAGCTCGCCGCACCCAACGCGCCGTATTTTCAGGGCTGTGACTTGCTCATTGCCGCAGACTGCACAGCGTATGCTTGCGCCGGATTCCATGAGCAGTTTATCAAACATCGCGTGACGGTGATAGGCTGCCCGAAGCTGGACAATATAGATTACAGTGTCAAGCTCGCCGCGATTTTACAGCACAACGACATTCGCTCGATAACGGTTGCGCGCATGGAGGTGCCGTGCTGCGGCGGTCTGACTGCCATGGTCGAAAAAGCAGTCGCCGCCAGCGGAAAAAATATTCCGCTCCGCATACAGGTTCTTTCTATTGACGGCGAATTGCTGAAATGATAAGATAGTTCATAGAAAGAACATGCAAGGGAGAGAACCAAAATGAAAATTGACGGAAATGAACTGGCAATCAAGCAGAACGAGCTGGATCAGCAGGGCTTCAAGCAGGAAGCGTATGAGATGAAGATGGAATTTCTGCGTCAAGTGCGCGAGAGCGGGGATCACTGCCCGTGTCAGGAGGCCTGTCCGCATCACGGAAACTGCTTTGAATGTGTGACGATTCACCGCGGCCATCGCGACCATTTGCCGATGTGCATGTGGGATATGGTCAACGAACGCGTTGCTGCGCTGTCGCATATGACAGAAGGCTCTTTGTATTCTTATGAGAAAAATCATGAGAAAAATGACAAGAAATAAAAAAACGAGGAAAAAGTTCGGGAAAATTGACGATTTTGCTTATTTTGTGTTAAGCAATAGAGAAATATCCGTGTTTCATTGAAAAATGCCGCGTTTTGTAGTATAATAAAATATATACAAAAAGTGACAGGAGGTAATGAAACGTATGACATGGACAAAACGATTGACAAGTGCGGTGCTGGCGTGTGTGCTGTGCACAGCTGCACTCACCACCGGTGCGCTGGCAGAGGATGCCGGTGTAGGCGGGTATGACGCGACGCACAGACCAAGCCATAGCGCGGATTATGTGTTGACCGAATCGGCAACCTATGATATGAAACAAGGTACCAAGGAGGAATACACAAAGTATTGGAACGATGCAAAGGGCAATATCGTCAAGGCGGTTGATTATGACGGCAACGGCGAGCAGACCGGATGGGAAGCCTATGCCTACAACAACAGCAATCAGCTGGCACAGATCAGCGGATACGACGGCAGCAGCCTGAAGCAGACCAATGTGTATCAGTATGATCAGGGCGGCAATCTTACCCGAGAGGTCGCAACGGTAAACGAGTCCGGCGGCAATGCCGTGTATGAGTTTATTTATGCGTATGATTCACACAATAACATGACGACAAAGAAACTGAACTTCACCGAGCATGGACAGAAGGCAACGTATGTGGAGAAGTTCAGCTACGAGTACAACAACGCCGGACAGGTGACCAAAAAGAATGCATACGCCGTAATAGACGGCAAGGATCACCTGATGTTCTGGCAGACCTATTCCTATGACGAACAGGGTCGTGTGACCGAGGCGCGATATCAGGATAACGGCGATGCAGAAGGTGCTGCACTGAATTTTGTGGAGTATCGCTTCAGCTATAGCAACGAAGGCAACGAGGATTGCTATGACCATCTGCAGAATGCACAGGGCGACGGTACATATACGCTGTATCAGTACAAGAAGCTGAGCGAAAACACACCGTATACGCTGACCTATGACGAGATGTTCTGTGATGTCAGCGCAAGCGACTGGTTCGCACCGTCCGTTCAGTATGTATATGACAATGGTTTGATGAAGGGTACGGCTCCGGCACGTTTTGAGCCGAATGGCACGCTGACCCGCGCACAGATCGCGCAGATTTTGTATGCGAAGAACGGTCAGCCGACTGTTACAGCTACCACACCATTTACCGATGTAGCACAGGGCGATTGGTTCTATAACGCCGTTTGCTGGGCATATGAAAACAAGATTGTTTCGGGTACTTCTCCTACGACCTATGCGCCGAACGAGCTGGTAACCCGTGAGCAGATGGCAAAGATGCTGTATGCTGCAGCCGGTGCGCCGGAAGTGACAGAAGGCTCTCTGGACAGCTTTGCTGATGCATCGTCTGTTTCTGATTGGGCACAGACCGCTATGCTGTGGGCAACACAAAACAAGATTATCAACGGCTCCAAGGACAACGGTACGTTGAGATTGAATCCGCAGAAGGGCGCAACGCGTGCTGAAGCTGCGACAATGATGAAATCTTACGCCGCTTACGAAGCAAACAAGTAAAAAATGATGCTCCTCCCATGGTAAAACATGGAGAGGAGCATTTTTTGTGCTATTTTCCAAATAAAAAGGCTTTGAGCGGCTGTGTCATGCGTTTTTCCCAGAATCGAATGCACATGCCGACACCAAAGGCGGCGATGAGTGTGCCTTCCCGCACGCCGCTGATGTTGTGAAGCTGAGTGACAGATAGAATCACGGTCAGCACAACGACTGTGCAGTCAAAGACGATTTTACAGCTGGACATGGGCTTTCCGCTGACTTCTGCCAGCGCAAGCGCAACACCGTCCGCAGGCATTGACATGATATCCGCCGTGACGTACAGAAAAATACCGGAGCCGAGAAATACAATGCTGCACAGCATATAAATAAACTGAATGGGATACGATGGATGCTGCGGCAGCAGCGCCGTCAGTGCGCCGGACAGGCTGACAAACCAGCCGAAAATGATAGACAACACAATTTGCAGGAGATTTTTCCACTGAAATCGTCGGCGCAAAATCACAATCTGAAGCAGAATGTATACCGAAAAGACCAGCGTGGTACATAAACCGAGGCTTTTCTGTGCAATCAGACTGACAATATACGGCAGCGTATCAATGGGAGACACGCCGATACCGGATAAAACGGACAGATTGACGCCGATGGTCATGAGAAACATGCCGATGAGATAAATTGGGATGCGGCGTTCCCAGTGCTTAGATGCTGACACAGCATCACCTCCTTTGTGTGATGGTATCAGTATACCAGAAAATTGCGTGTGTTTATAGAATATTCTTGCGAAAGTGAAACAACGGTGCTATGATGAACAAAGAGAATTTTGGGTTGAAAGGATGGAGAAAATCATGATATTAAGTGAAATTCAGGAAGTCGTCCGCGAATGCGGACAACTCATGCTGCGCGCAGACCACGCACATGCCGGCGTAGAGAATAAGGGAAAATATAATGATCTTGTCACGCGGTATGACAAAGCGATTCAGGATATTTTGCAAAAGCGGCTGCTGGACATTGCACCGGACGCACATTTTCTCGGTGAAGAAGAGAATGTGCACGAATCCATTGCAAAAGGACGCGCATTTATCGTAGATCCGATTGACGGAACGACAAATTTTGTCAAGGATTATAAGTGCAGTGTCATTTCCGTTGCGATGACAATGGACGGGGAAGTCACGCTGGGCGTGATATACAATCCCTATCTCGATGAGATGTATACGGCGCAAAAGGGCAAGGGCGCATCGTGCAACGGTATTCCCATTCATGTTTCGGATCACGTGCTGCATGAGGGCATCGTGCTGTATGGCTCGGCGTCGTATTATCGGGAGCTGATTGACGAATCGTTCCGCCTGCTGCGTCTGTGCGCCGATGAGGCGATGGATATTCGCCGCAGCGGTTCCGCCGCATGGGATTTGTGTACGATTGCCGCAGGCCGTGCCGAAATGTTCTTTGAGCTGCGTTTGCAGCCGTGGGATTTCGCTGCAGGCAGCCTGCTTGTCACAGAGGCGGGCGGCACAGTCACCTGTGTGGACGGCAGCCCGATTGCCATCGGCAAGCCGTGCTCGATTCTTGCCAAGGGAACGCAGGTGGATGACGCATTTATGCGGAAGTAAATAGATGCCCTGTATGTTTCGCACCGGCTTCTCGGCTCTCCCTTTGGGAGAGCTGGCATTTGCAAAGCAAATGACTGAGAGGGTAACGCGCTGACAAATTCGTATCAGGGTAAACTTCTAGAACATGCTGGCTGGCAGCAGCCCTCTCTGTCGCTGCGCGACATCTCTCCCGAAGGGAGAGACAGGTTTGGTTTATACGCAAAGCACCAGTTCCGAAATTTCCGGAACTGGTGCTTTTGTCGTGTGTATCAGGTTGTTTGATTTGTTTCATGCGTTTCCGGCTGCGTCCAGCGGGGAATCTCTACGATTGCCTTGAACAAGTCACCGTCAATCTCCACACGGCAGGTGCCGTGCATGAGTTCCGCGAGACTTTGCGCGATGGATAAGCCCAAGCCGCTGCCCTCTGTGTGGCGGGAGCGGTCGCCGCGCGTGAAGCGCTGCATCAGCTCGTCTGCAGAGATATTCAGCTCGGTTGCAGAAATGTTTTTTATCGTCAGCGTACACAGAGATGCGCCCTGTGCGATGTCTGCATAAACACGGCTGTGCGGGACGGCATAGCGCACGCAGTTGGAAATCAGATTGTCCAGCACACGCCACAGCAATCTGCCGTCTGCGTTGACGTAAACCGGCGGGTGCGAGGTGATGCGAACATCTAAGCCTGCACGCTGGATGTGCTCGGAGCGCTCGCCGAGCGCTTGGCGGAGCAGAGCGTCCAAATCGGTCTTGGCAAGCTCTACCGTCATCGCGCCGCTGGTCGCTTTGGATGCGTCGAACAAATCCAAGGTCAGCGTGCGCAGACGCTGTGCCTTCTGTTCAAGGATGCGGATGTATTCCTGCGCGGTTTCGTCCGCAATGTCACACTTTTTGAGCAAATCGACATAGGTGACGATGCTGGTCAGCGGTGTTTTGATGTCGTGAGATACATTGGAAATCAATTCGGATTTTAACCGTTCGGATTTTACCGCGCTATCTACCGCTTCCTGCAAGCCCTCAGAGATGCCGTTCAAATCTGCTGCCAGTGCGGCAAGCTCTTTGGGGGCGTGCTCTCTGACCGTGATTTGCGTATCCGTCTTGCCGGCGCGGATGTCGTGCGCACCGCGGTTGACAGCCTCTATGCTGTCCGCCAGACGCATAGAGACGATGAGCAGTACGACAATCACAACAGGAATGGGAATCCATGCGGCGCACAGCAGCGGGAGCAAGATGCTCAGGATGATAAAGCGGCGGCGCAGCGAACTTTTGCGGAACTGCTTGTTCAGCCAGCACAGCGATGCGATGCCGAATTTGCGGAACAGCCGCCAGATAATCCAGCCGTTGAGCCATTGCCGCGCTTTCAGACGGCGCACCTGCGACAGAAAGATCACAAGGCATACGGCGGCAAATGCAACGGATGCCGCGCACACACCGGTGCAGATGGCGGTGAAAGAGAGCGAAACGGTTATATTATCGCCAAAGAAATTTAAGAACAAGGAGATGACGCCGGCAAAGGCGATGCAGGCACACATGCCGAAAAATATCTGCGCTTCTGTCCAAATGCGGTCGAAGCCGAGCAAATAACAGGTATCATCATCCGGTCTGCGGCCTGCGCCAAAGCACAGCACAAGCAGGCACAGCGCGATGACCACGGCAGAAATGGCATAGATTGTGATGAGATTGGCAAGCAGACGATGAATCTCAGACCAAGAGAGACAGAGATTGTCGTATGCATCGGTTGTCATGGCGCAGATTGCCGTGCCGTTTCGGCTGCTGTCCAGCATGTAATCGGATGCGTCCAGAGACTCCAATTCCTGCGCGAGATCCGTGTGCTTGGAATAGAACGCTGCACCGGTCGTCGTGGACTTCAGCGCCATGGCGTATTGGGTTGTGTGCAGCAGCTGTGATTCTGCGCTTTCCTGTGTGGTTCCATCCGGCAGGGAAGTGAAGCAATCTCCCGTGACGGTATTAGTCAAATAATAATCAAAAGAATTTTTCAAACCTTCCAGCCACTTTTGGGTGTCAGTGAGAGACTGGAGCTGCGCGCTGATGTAGCGTGCACGGCAGGATGCATACACCTCGGGATGATGTGTCAGCCACGCTTGAAATGCGCTCTCCGAGATGTCGGAATACTCGCCGCTGGTGTCCGATGCGAGTGCCGCCATGACGGCGCTGACGGTTTTGGCGTCCAGCGTTGGGGCGGAAGCGTCATAGGATTGCTCCGGTTCGCCGGACTCCCACGTATCGCTCTGGTAATATTCGGTCGTGAGCTCACCGAGAAGATCGGCGGGTGTTACATTCTTTTCGATGCTCTCCTCTGTCGTGCCGTTTTCACCCACGGTATACAGATTTGAAATCGGAAAGTACAGCTGCTGTGCAAGATATTCTGCGGTCGGTTGTTCATGTGTGAGTATGTCCGATAAAGAGTACGTGCTGTACGATGAGAGTTCATTCAGATTGTTTTTCTGCGCGTTTTCTGCGGCGTAGACCGTCATACCGGCAGAGACTGCCGTCATCACGAAGATGAGCAGCCAGCATACAGCCTTAACCCAGCTGTTTCGGGTGAAGTTTTTCCATTTTGTAGCCAATTCCCCATACCACCTTTAAATATTTTGGTTCTTTTGGATTGATTTCGATTTTTTCTCGAATGCGGCGAATGTGGACAGCAACGGTGTTTTCCGAATTATAAGCCGGTTCCTGCCAAACCGCCTCATAAATCTGTGAAATAGAGAACACTTGACCTGCGTGCTGGGTCAGAAAGCACAGAATGCCGTACTCGCGCGGCGTGAGGCTGACCGGCTCGCCGTCGACTGTGACCGTCTTGGAGGCGTCATCTACAATCAATTCACCGGTTTGATAGACAGTTGCAGCCGGTGTTTGATTTTGATACATGCCGCCGAGAGACGTGTATCGGCGCAGCTGTGATTTCACGCGGGCGATCAGCTCTGCGGGCTGAAACGGCTTGGTCATGTAATCATCCGCGCCGGCGGTCAGACCGTCGATTTTGTCGATGTCCTCGCTCTTTGCCGACAGCATGATGACCGGAATGTTGTGTGTGCGGCGCAGAATTTCCGTCGTCTGGATGCCGTCCAAACCCGGCATCATGATGTCCAGAATGAGCAGATGAAATGTCTGCGTGCGGCACAGCTCCAGCACTTCCGTGCCATCGTGCGCTTCTACCGCCTCGTAGCCGGTGGAGCGAAGATAAATACAGATGGCGCGGGCAATCTCGCGGTCATCATCGCATACCAAGATGCGGTAGGTCATAATATGTGTCCTCCTTGCTGTCTATGGGTATAGGATACAATGAAATCCTTTCGAAGTAGTCTATAAAAATCTTAACATTTTATGAAGAAAGATACAAATAAAAAAGCAAAACCCCACGGGGAAACCGTAGGGTTTTACTTTACAAAGAAAAGAGATAGGAAAAATAGGTATGAAAAAAATAGGTAAAAGCTGATTAACGGTAAGAAGCGATCGAGATTTCCATGTTATGACGGAACTTGCGGCGTTCTTTTCCGGATGTCTGTGCGGATGTATTTGCAGAGGCACGCTCCTGATTGATAACCGAGTGAATCTCATTGACCTGACCGGATTTTGCCATGTTGTGCAGGGTTCCAAGAATACCCATTGTATTCGCTTCCTTTCTGAAAGCCTGTCGGCTTTTCTGATAATGGAAAGCGGTCCGCGCACTCTTGCGCTTTCGTTTTCCTCGTTAAGTATAATAGACTTTTTTCGCGCAAATGTCACGTGGCATTTTCACCGAAATATTAGAAAAATTGAAGGGATTTGTTTTACAGATTTTACAGAAATTTAGAATAGCATACTTGAACAGCTGATTGAGGGCGAAAATAACAAATTATGCAGAAACAAATGTAAAAAACTGTGTTAAAAAATAAAGAAAAATTCAGTGAAAAAATAAAATTGTTTAGTAAAAATCAAAAAAACAAGGAAAATGGCTGATTTAACCATATAAAGAACGGAAAAGAAAACGCTTGCAGAAATTTACACAAGATTGAAATTGACGGCACAAAAACGAACACTTTCATTTGAGAGTCAGAAAGGTCTATACAACGGAGAGCAAAAATGATAAATAAATTGTTTTTTCACAGCAAAATTGTGCAATTATGAGATAAGAATCTGTAGTTTTTATTTCGACAAAAAAGCCTGCCCTATCGGGGCAGGCTGTGCGTTTATTGTCGTTTCAAAAATTCATGGAACGCCGTCAGATTCGGAAAGATGTGTGCGGCAAGCGTGTACATTTCTTGGGTCGGCGGCAGGAGATCCGGCACCATAATGGGACGCATGCCCGCTGCATGCGCCGCGCGAATGCCGTTGTACGAATCTTCAATGGCATAGGTGTCGGCAGGAACGGCGTGCAGCGCGCGGCAGGCGGTTTCGTAGATATCCGGTGCTGGCTTGCTGCGGGCAATCCGATCGCCGCCGAGAACGTAATCGAAGTAGGGCAGCAGCCCTCTCTCGGATAGTTCTTTTTCCACGACGGCTTGTCGGGTGGAGGAGGCGAGACCAATCGTATACGCGTTGTCCCGCGCCCATTGCAGCAGCTCGCGTGCGCCGGTCTTGACCGGTACACCTTCGGCGTCATCAATCACATGGTAACGGCGGCTGACGGCGTTGTTAAATTCCTCCGCCGGAAAATCGGCACCGTAGCGCTCGCGCAAGATGCTGCAGGTGTGCACGCGTGTGGTGCCGACGGTGGTGAGAAAGACGGCATCAATAGCATCCGCGTGAAATTCCGGTGCAATTTCGTTCCAGCATCGGCGCACGAGCTGTTCCGTGTCCAGAATGACGCCGTCCATATCAAAAATCAGGGTTGGTTTGGTCTGGTTCATGGTTTAAAATCCTCCGAATCATGGTGTACAGCAGCGGTTTTATGTGGTCAATGGTGTCCGGCACCTGTTCGATGATGCTGGTATAACAGACCGAACCGCACAGCTCCACAATCATATATACAATGTTGAACAGTTCCCGCTGCGAGTAGTTGTGCGATGTGGGCGAAGCCTGCAGCCGCTCAAGCAGCTGCCGCCGCAGCTCGTCGTTTTCCTCCTGCTCCAGACTGTGCTGCACCATGGACCAAGTAAAGTTGCGTTTGATGAGGCTCAGGCTGTCCTGATGGGAAGAAAAATAGGTGATGATATAATCCACAAAAATAATGACATTTTCGGTGAAGTCATCCGTTCGATGCTGCTCCGCGTGTTCGTATGCAAGCGTCACAATATTTCGGCTAATTTGCAGAACCAATTGTTCCATCAGCTCATCCTTATCTTTGAAGTAAAGATAAAACGTACCCTTTGCCACTTTCGCCTGATTGGCAATCTCGCTGATGCTGGTCTTTGAAATGCCCTTCTGAGAAAAGAGGATGCGGGCAGCTTCTAATAGATTTCTTTTCTTTTCTTCTTTTTTCTGCTCCAACGCCTGACCCATAGCAATCTCCTTTCATATGACAGCGTGTTTTAGAACAGTATAGCCCGAAGTGCCGGCTTTGGCAAGAATCGACACGGGGAAAAATAAATTTTGGGAAAATGACCAAACGTCAGTTTTGAAATAAGAGAAATTGTTTGTAAGATGAACATTGACCAATAGTCATTTCTGGATTATACTAAAACTGCGATAAATGACAATCGGTCAAATTTTGATTTCGGCGCACAGTCGAACAGCGAGGAAAGGAGTAGGGCATCAATTATGGAGCGTGTAGCCCGTTTTGTGGTCAAGCGGCGCGGCTTTGTGCTGGCAGTGGCGTGTATGCTGCTGGTGCTGTCGGCGTTTGGATACATCAATACAAGAGTAAATTACGATATTCTGAGCTACCTGCCGTCAGAATTGGAATCTATGGAGGGTGAGAGGTATCTTGACAAGGATTTCGGTCTGGCATCTACGGCGATGGTTACCGTGGAGGGGGATATGCCCACGGCGGAGCTGCTCAAAATGAAGCAGGACATTGAGGCTGTGGACGGCGTGACCAGTTGCTTCTGGCTCAGTGATGTGGTCGATGTCACGGTGCCGAAAGAGATTTTACCGGACGATGTGACGAACATGATGTACGGCAAAAACGACTCGACCATGATGATGGTGCGGTTCGAGGAGTCCAGCGCATCGGACAAAACCATCCGTGCCATTGTGCAAATCAAAGGCATCATGAAAAAAGACTGTTTCCTCGGCGGCATGTCCACGATTTTGGAGGACACCAAGGAGCTGGTCAATCAGGAACTGCCGAAATACGTGTTGTGTGCCGTTGTATTCAGCTTGATTGTACTGTTCCTGTTTTTGGAAAACACAGCCGTGCCGTTCATCTTTATGCTGGGCATTATTTTTCCGGTGGTATATAACTTTGGCAGCAATGTGTTTATGGGAGAGATTTCCTATATCACACAGGCGCTCGCGGCGGTTTTGCAGCTGGGTGTGACGATGGACTTCAGCATTTTCCTGCTGCACCGCTATCAGGAGGAAAAAGAAAATAAATCCAATGAGGACGCGATGGTGTCCGCCATTTGTCTGACGAGTACGTCCATTCTGTCCTCGTCTCTGACAACAATCGCCGGCTTCTTGGCAATGTGCACGATGTCGTTGACGTTGGGCGCAGATATCGGTATCGTGATGGCGAAGGGTGTTGCGCTCGGCGTAATCAGTACCCTGACTATTCTGCCGGCGCTCATTATGTACTTTGACAAAATCATTGAAAAACGGCGGCATCCGGTTATTACACCGCATATGCATAAGGTGGCGGCGGTCGTCACCAAGCATCCCAAGCGCATTATTATGATTTTTGTCGTCATCGCATTGGTGTTCTTCCGCGCACAGAGCCTGACCAGCGTATACTATACGCTGACGGATTCGCTGCCGCAGGATTTGACCGGCATCGCCGGCACCAATAAACTGGATGAAGATTTCGGCATGCCAAGCTTTCACTTTGTCATTATCAATGACAATATGAGCTCGGCACAGAAAAAATCGCTTGCCGATGAACTGGATAACGTAGAAGGCATCAAATCGACACTGTGCTATGAAAAGTTCGTGGGCGGCGGCATTCCGGAGAGCGCAGTTCCGGACAGTGCGGCGGAGCTGTTCCGTTCCAATGGACATGAACTGATGATGATTACCACGGAGTATAAACCGGGTACAGACGAGATGAACACACAGGTACAGCGCATGAACAAAATCATCAAGCGGTATGATGCGGATGGTATTTTGACCGGAGAGGGCGCGATGACCAAGGATTTGATTACGACCTCGGCGCACGATTTCAATTCGACGTCGGTGTTCTCCATTTTGGCGGTATTTTTGATTATTGTCATTACCTTCAAATCTATTTCCATTCCGTTCCTGCTTGTCCTGTCCATTGAGGGCGCCATTATGGTAAATCTCGGCATTCCGTATTTTACCGGCTCCGTCATTCCGTTTATTGCAAGCATTGTGCTCGGAACCATTCAGCTCGGCGCGACCGTCGATTATGCGATTCTTATGACGACACGCTTCCACGAAGAACGGCTCAACGGTCTCAGTCCGCACGATGCGGCGGCAACCGCCATTGAAACCTGTGCGCCGAGTATCATCACAAGCGGTCTCAGCTTCTTCGCGGCGACGATTGGTTTGTATTTTGTATCGCGGATTGATCTGATTCGCGGTCTGTGTCTGCTCATCAGCCGCGGCGCCATTATCTCCATGCTGGTTATCCTGTTTGTGCTGCCGGCTATGCTGATTTTGTTCGCACCGATTATTCGTAAGACAACGTATCACTGGTTAGACGATTCCAAGGAGAGTGTTGACATTGAAGTTCAAGAAAAATCATAAAATTACAGCTTGCGTGCTCAGCGCCGTTTTGGCGTGCAGTGCACTGACACCGGCGTTTGCGGCATCCGTGCGCAAGGATGAAACGGTGTATGCAACCTTAAACGGCGACGGCACCGTGGCACACCAGACCGTCAGCGATTGGCTGCATTCGGATAAGGGTCTGACGAACTTTGCGGATGTCAGCTCACTCCAAGACATCAAGAACTTGAAGGGCGATGAGACACCGACCCAGAACGGAGATGCGCTGACGTGGAACGTCAAGGGCAATGACGTATATTATCAGGGTACCACAGATCAGGAAATGCCGGTGCAGGCAGCGATTACCTATGAGCTGGACGGCAAGCAGGTAGAGGCAAAGGATCTGGACGGCGCAAGCGGTCATCTCGTGATGCATGTCAAGCTGACCAACAAAGACACCAAGGAAGTTACCGTAGACGGCAAGAGCTATACCATCTGCCGTCCGTATTTCACGGTGGTTGGAACCAACCTGTCCACGGATGCCTTTTCCAATATCAAGGCGGAAAATGGCAAGGTGGAATCTGACAGCACCAATCAGATTGTCGGATTCCTCGCGATGCCGGGCATGAAGAGCACATATGCGGATCTGCTGGGCGATAAGTTTTCGGATTTGACGGATATGATGCTGGATGACGTGACCATCGAGTGCGATATGAATAACGGCTCTGTGCCGACACTGTATTTTGCCTGCGCAAGCAACTTGGGCGATCTCAAAGAATCCGACTTGGATCTTGACGAAGAATTTGACCAGCTGGACGAGCTGAAGGACGCGACCCAGCAGCTGATTGACGGTGCCAATGACTTGGCAGACGGCTGTGAGACGCTCAACGATAAGCTCGGCGAGCTGACCTCAAATTATATTGTGTTTAACGATGGCATCATTGACGCGACATCCGGCGCAGGTATGCTGGACAATGGCGCGGCACAGCTGGCATCCGGTATGCGCACGCTGACACTCGGCGCACAAAAGCTGGCAAACGGTGTGGGACAGCTGGATGACGGCGCGAAGTCGCTGGCAGACGGCGCCAATTCTGCCAATGCAGGTGCGAAAAAGCTGTCCGGCGGTCTGAGTACGTTGGATGACAATTCCTCGAATTTGTCCGCAGGCTCCAAAAAGCTGGCAAAGGGTTTGAATTCGATGGCAGAAGCGCTGGAGTCGGATGATGTACAGGCGTTGTTTTCCGGTTCCAATAAAATGGACAGCAGCTTAAAGACGCTGTCCTCCAGCATGGATCAGGTTGTAGACTCGCTGAGCACAGGAGACATTTCCAGCGCAAAGAGCGCGCTGGCACAGATTCAAAGCGGCGCGAAGCAGGTCGGCAGCGGTCTGCATTCCATTGCCTCCAACAAGCAGTCGCTGTCGGAATCCGAGATGGCAGAGCTGCAGACGCTGGAGAGCGGCGCATCCATCATTCAGAAGTTCCAGACCAATGCGGCACTCATCGACAAGATGGAAGGACTGGCAGACAATCTGGACAGCATTGCAAGTGCGGCAGGACAGGTCAGCGATGGACTGGATGAGACCGCTGCACAGATGAGCAAGCTCAGCACGGCGCTGAATCAAATTGATGCAGGTCTCAATGAGGCGTCCAGCAAGTATTCCACGATGAACGCGGGTCTGCAAAATCTGGCAGGCACGCTTGGCTCCTCGGTTTCGCAGCTGCAGGAGGGCGCAACGGCACTGGACAGCGGTTTGGCAAAATACACCGCCGGTGTCAGCTCCGCAGCTTCCGGCGCAGCAGAGCTGGCAAAGGGCACAGGCACCTTGGCGGACGGCGCAGCAACGCTGTCCGGCGGCATCTCTGAACTGAACGGACAGGTGCCGACGCTGACCAACGGTGTCAGCCAGCTCAACGATGGCGCATCCAGCCTCAAGGACGGCACAGGCGATTTGTCTGCCGGTATGAAGTCTTTGCATGCGGCGAGCGGACAGGTACTCGATGCCATTCAGCAGTTCGATGATGCAGGTACCCAGCTCAAGGACGGTTCCGGTGAGCTGCGCGACGGCATTGTCAAGTACAATGAGGAAGGCATCAGCAAAATCACAGACAACGAGGAGTTGACGAATATCCGCACAGCGGCAAAGCTGTATGAGAAGCAGAAAGACTATGCGCAGAACAGCGAGTGCTATACCGGCACACCGAAGTCTGCGACAGAGACCTCGACCAAGTTTATCATGCGCACATCCGTAGAGGAGAAGCAGGAGAAACAAGAGGTAAAGCAGGAAGAACAGCCGAAGGAGACCCTGTGGGATAGAATCAAGGGCTTGTTTGGAAAGTAATACGTACAGATGCAAATACAACAAAAGCCTCCCGAAAGGGAGGCTTTTGTGCGTTATCTCCACATAATACGAAATTGCAGCGGTGTGGTGCCTGTGTTTCTGCGAAAGACCATAATAAAGTGAGAGGTGTTGCAGAATCCGCACTGTTCGGCAATTTCTTCGATGCTCAAAGAGGTGGTAGACAGCTTCTGCTTCGCACTGCGGATACGTACAGCTTGAATAAATTGGTGCGGTGTAGCACTGCGAAATTCTTTGAATTTGCGCACATAATAACAGGTGCTCAGCATTGCCATGCGGGCGAGATTTTCATTAGAGAGATCGGGGTCAGAGTAGTGGGATTCGATGTAAGAAACAGAGGAGTTGATAACAAGCTCCAGATCACTCTTAGAAGCGGTATCGGTTGAAGTAATCAGCAGCGCGAGCAGACGATGAATGCTGACAGAGATCAGATGCGGGTTTGGCTCTGCTTGTGCGACTGCCTTCATGATCTGCGCAATGCATGGCTCGATCTCCGCGTTTTGTGTGACCTGCATGACAATATCATGAACACTGGTGATTTGATGGACGTATGCTTCACTGCTGCTGCCGAGAAAATGAAACCAGCGCATTTTCAAGTCCGAAGAGCGGGTGTAATAACAATGCGGTTCACGGCAGTCCAGTAAGATGACTGCGCCGGAGGGCGCGGTATACGTCTTGTCGTGATATTCAACAGTCAGCTCGCCGGAATCAACCACAATTGCCTGACAGACATCTAGGTGCGTGCGGCGCACCTCGTACTCGCTGTTGCAGTGATATTGCCCCGCGTGTGGAATGTAATATAAATTCTTCTCTGTAAATGGATCTGCCTCATGATAATAGCGGACAGAATCGCTCAATACGCCGGTATCAAGCATAGGTATCCCTTCTCTCTGAAAAGTATCTTTTTTTATTATTTCTTGTCAAGAATGTATCGTGACATCATGTGGAAAATAGTATATCATAAGGGTGCAAAAAAGGAAAGCAGAAAAAGGTACCGAAATGCAGAGAATTTTAGAAAATAATCCTAAAGTTTTATCCAATTTTGTGTGTGAAAAAAGAGGCACGATCGCTTTGGCGGTTATAGGCAGAAAAAACCGAAGATATATATGGTATGGACAAATCTGGTTTTTTACTGTTTTAGGAAAGAGAGGAGAGATCCATTGATTATTGTATTGAGCTTTATTGCTTTTACAGGATTGGTCGCGTTATTGTCTTGGTACAAAACGCGGGAAGACAATTTATCCACGAAAGAGGGATATTTTTTAGCTGGACGCGGTTTAAGCGGTTTAGTCATTGCCGGCTCGCTGGAAATGACTAATTTGTCTACCGAACAGCTGGTTGGTCAGGCGGGACAGAGCTACAGCACCAATATGGGTGCGATGAGCTGGTCTGTCGGTGCAAGTATGGCTCTGTTGGCGTTGGCGCTGATTTTTTTGCCAAAGTATCTGAAAGCAGGTATCACAACAATTCCGGAGTTCTTGGAGATGCGATTTGATCGCACGACCAAGCAGATTATTTCGTTTTTGTTTCTGCTCGGTTATATGTTGACGTATCTGCCGACAGTTTTGTATTCCGGTGCGCTGGCATTTAATCAGATCTTTCATCTGGATCAAGTGCTCGGGATCACGACATTTCAGGCGATTGCACTGTTGTGCGCAGGCATTGGTATTGTTGGTTCGATCTATGCTGTATTTGGCGGACTTAAAGCGGTGGCTGTATCCGATACAATCAACGGTGTAGGCTTGCTGATTGGTGGCTTGTTGGTACCAATTCTTGCTATCTGTATTTTGGGAAATGGCAGCTTTATTGCCGGTATCCGTGATTTTATCACCAATGTGCCGTCTGATAAGTTCAACTCTATCAACCCGGCAAATTCTTTGCCGCCAATGATTCCGTGGCCGGTTTTATTCTTGGGTATGTTGTTTAATAACTTATTCTATTGGTGCACAAATCAGTCTATTATTCAGCGTACATTGGCGGCTAAAAATTTGGGACAAGCACAGCGCGGCGCAGTATTTACTGCATTTTTAAAGCTGCTGGATCCGTTCTTCATCACAATTTGTGGTTTGTTGGCATTCCGCTTCTTTGGAGACAAATTACCGCAAAGCGACCTTGCCTATCCGACCCTGATTACAACAGTTATCCCGACATGGCTGCTTGGATTGATGGCAGCAGTTCTGTTTGGCGCGATTCTTTCCTCGTTTAATTCGGCATTGAACAGCTGTGTTACTCTGTATACGCTGGATTTCCATCGAGCAATTATCAACAAGACAGCAAGTGATGAATATCTGGTTAAAATTGGTAAGCGCGTAGGCACTGGCTTGGCAATTGTATCGATTTGTGTCGCTCCGTTTGTCATCAATGCACCGTCTGGTCTGTATGATTTCTTGCAAGAATGCTTCGGATTCTATTCGATGCCGATTTTGGCAACTGTTCTTGTTGGATTCTACACCAAGCGTGTACCGGCAATCGCACCGAAAGTTACCTTGGTCACGCATGTTGTTTTGTATTCGATCTCTAAGTTCCTGCCGCTGCATGTACATTATTTATATGTGCTGTCCGTGCTGTTCCCGATTGACTTGCTGTTAATGCTGGTTATCGGAAAGCTGAAACCGCGCGAAACGGATTTTGAATTGGAAGATTCTAAGGCTGTTGACCTGACACCGTGGAAACATGTAAAGCCTGCTGCGGCTCTGTGTTTTGTTCTTATGCTTTGCATTTATGCATTGTTCTCTCCACTGGGATTGGCACGATAAATAAGAATGTGCGAGTATCGTTTTTTGATACTTTACGACAGAAATATATCATGACATGGTGCGTCAAATTTGATAGGATAAAAATATAAGAATTTCATCTGTACGAGAAAAGGAGATTACATATCATGCTTAAGATGGGTTTTAACGAGGGTTGCACTTGGGATGGCAACCGCGGTTGTGCAGATCAGTCCCTGATGGCTGACCTGAAGG